>Ga0134122_10004590_pt1 | contig 10236 bp, 11 predicted proteins | sample KB302_FD_96461 | JGI IMG/M metagenome (GOLD analysis project Ga0134122, IMG submission 96461) | Terrestrial soil microbial communities without Nitrogen fertilizer from Kellogg Biological Station, Michigan, USA - KB3-0-2 | ecosystem: Environmental > Terrestrial > Soil > Unclassified ... | reverse complement strand
ATAAGCGAACGTGCGGGACTGATCGGCATTGTTGGTCAGTTGCAGCATGTGACCTTCGACAAGGTCCTGCCAGTCGTAAGTGAGACTTGTCACCTTCACGTCTCGCTGAAGGAGCCTGAACGTCGCATACACGACCGCCCCTCGCTCGTCCTGTTTCCAATACCCGGGGCCGATTACGGCGGCGGCGTTTTCACGGCATTGCTCGTTGCCGGGAGGACACGTCTTGGAACGTGCGATTCCTTGTTGTTCGATGCCGCTGTAATCGACAACTGTGAGCGAGTAATGCTCGCGCCCTCTGTCCGCAATGTACACGTGCGCTGGAAGCGTATATTCCATTTGCGACTTCCATGTGGTTTCCGTCACCTTGGGCGGACCTGGGAAATTAATCTTGAAGCCATCCTTTGTGTTGACGTACTCGCTCCATTCCTGCGCGGCTGCCGGCGCGGATATGGACAAGATCAACGCGAAAACGAATGCGGTCGTGCGCATGGCTTGTTCCTTCCTGTTCTTAAAAGTCTGCAGGCGGAGGCGCGTTATTGCCGTCCCAATCCTTGACGGTTCCATCCTTGGCCTTCAGAAAGCCAAGAAGACAGCCATTCGACCCGTCTCGCAGACGATGGCAGCGGGCTTTGACGGTGTCGCCCACTTTGACGGTAGTGGCCGTTACTCCAACCCTTTCGAGTCCAGTCCGCCCGGTTGCTTCCAGAGCCCAGATTTCCAGCTCGCCCTTCGCGTCCTTCACTTCGAGATAAACCCACGAATGAGGAACGACCAAATGCACTTCCTTGACCACACCCTGGATGTCCATAAATGTGTCGACATAATTACCGTGTGAATGGTGCGCCCACACCGACAATGCAAAAACCACGACACCCACCACTGCCAGACTAGGACTTGGTTTGAACCGCATGTTCACCCTCCTGCAGAAAGACAAAAGAATTACGGACTAGCGCGGGGGACCCGCCGGACCCGGCGTGGCGCCCGGGGCGTCAATCCGGCCCTGAGTTTGCGTTTGACCGGCTCGACCGAGGCGGGGAGGTGCCGGGTAGTTGTTGGAGTAATAGGACTGATAGCGCAACCCGATTCCGTTTTCGTCGAGCCACCCCAAGGATTGCTGAAAGAGTCCGGGCTCGGGATAACCGGCCGGCACGGTTCCCTCAATGATGTAGAGCTTATTTTCGTGCATGTAAATTCCCGCGAAAGTCCGGGACTTGTCGGCGTTGTTCGTCAGTTGCAGCTGATTTCCTTCGACGAGGTCGACATGACCCCACACAAAGGACGTCACCTTCGCGTCCCTTTGCATCAGTTGCCATGACGCATAGACAAGCGCGCCGCGCAGATCACTCTTCCAGTGACCCGCGCCGCCCGCGCCGCCTCCAAGGCAGGTTTCGGCGCCCACCGGGCAAGACTTCGCCTTTTCGGTGAGTATTTTTTCGATCGGATTGTAATCGACCACCGTCACAGAATAGCGGCTCTGCCCTTGTGTCGCGCTATAGACGCGCGCAGGCAGATCCGCTCCATGTTCCGAACGGTATGTTGTCGGCGTCAGCTTGGGTTGAACCGGGAAATTGCACGTGAAGCGATCTTCCCGGCTGGCGAACTCAATCCATTCCTGGGCAACCAGAGATGCTGAAACAAACAGCAGCAAGACTATCGAAAAGATGGGTATGAGGCGCATGACATTTGTCCTCCGATACGCTAAGGCTGACATCGAATGGCTCCACTCCCCTCGGGGCCACCCTTGTCGCGGTAGACCTTATGGCAGTTCGCACACGCGTCGTTCAGTTTTTCAGCGATGTCGGTGAAGGCTGCGTAGTTCCTCGCCTTGGATTCCCGATACGCAAGCTTTCCGACTTCCTGAAGCGCGGCAACGTATTGCTTCCAATCCGCGCGATCCACGGGAACAGGTTTGCCGTTCTGACAGCGGCGTCCCGGCGTAAGGAAGAGAGGCGCGGTTTCCATGATGGCGACGGCGGCCTGATCGACAGCCAGCCATCCGGGATACACAGTGGATCCCCATTCGACATAATCCAGCGTGGTACCCGGCTGTTTCTTCGGTTCTTTGCCGGGATCCTTTTCTTGTAGGTTAAACAGAATATTTGAATTGGGGAAAGCGATGGCTCTCATCAACTCGGCAAGGTTTCCCTCCGGCGCTGAAAGAGCCGTAGCCGCTGGTCTTCGCGCCGTGGGGAACGAAATCTGCGCCAGCATGGCGTCGCCGAGTTCGGTCTGGCCGGCGGGGAACTTTCCGAATTGGAGAACGTAAGCCGTCAGGTCGATGGATTGCTGGCGGGAAAGACTTCCGGGCAGGTTGAAGGGCATCGTCTTCTGAATCTTGTCGACGAGATTCGTCAGCGGACGCGCGCTCCAGTTCGAAAGAAAACTATCGCCTGCCAGCGGGGACCCGATCGTGCCTTCCATCGCGTTGCCGTGACATTCCACACACTGGGCCTTGTAGAGCTGCTGTCCTCGCGTTGACTGCGCAACGGAGTACACGCCATCGGATAGAGATCGCAACTGCTGGGCCTGCCCGATCCACAGGAATGCTCCAGCGAATGCACAGAGACAAAACAATGAAATCCGGCGCATCAATTACCCCCCAGGGTTTCAATGCGGGTTCAGTGATACTTGCGAAAAACCGTGACAGGAAATATTTGCCAGAGCATAGACGAAAGCACCGGTGTGTACAATGTTTACTGTCCGGTGTGTGCGGTGAACCGGACAGGTAAACTCATTTCACTTCGCGCGTCGGATCGTCGGGATTCGAGCCACCCAGAAACAGCCTTCTGCCATCCGTAAAAGTGATGTTGGCGCCGTTGGCCCGGTTCTCACCGTTTTTGGCCTGATAACCTTCGACGATAATCTCTGTTCCCGGCAGCAGGGAATTCTTTGTGAAGCCGCGTCTCAGCATGACATTCGGGCTGCCACCTTCGACCATCCAGCTCACCAGCTTGCCGTCGGGCCCCTTCACGTTCACATGAATCCAGGCATGAGGGTTGATCCAATCCATCTTCGTGACGGCACCCTGCAACTTGACCGGTTTCTTGATGTCGAACTCCGCGGCAAATGCGTGATGGGCCCCCACAGGCCGGATGGCCAGGAGCAGACCGGCAAGAGCGACAGCTATTCGGAATCTTGGTCTTCGCAATGAGTTCACTGTGCTCCTTTCTTCGCGGCTTCGGCAGCCTTCTCTTCAGCGCGGGCGCCGCTGAGTGCGTCGGCCATGAAAAGATTTCCTTCGTGACATGCATATTCGAAAAGCTCGTAGGCCGGATCCCGTTTCAATGGGAAGGCGATTTTCCAGGGTTTCGTCCACGTCAGTGGATCGTCGATGGTGACTTCATAATTCAACGTGTCGGCATCGATGCGGGTGAAGCGTTCGATCAATCGACCCGAGGCGCTCAGCGGAGTATTGTTCACGGTCGCTTTGTCGTTGAAGTTTGTGGTTTCGACAACGAGCGTATTTCCCTCCCAGTGTCCGCTCGAATCCCCGTTGTACGAACGGACGCCTGCGCCGGCATGGGGCGGTCCATTAAGGGGAACAATGCGAGCCTCGTGAATCATTTCGATTCGGATCATCACATACCCCGGCGCCTGCAGAATTTCATTTCCATTGTTGTAGCCGGTGGGCAGGAAACCAATGGCACCGCGTGTGAGACAACGTTCCCACGAGCTGCGGTCCTCCCAGGAATCGGCAGGGCCGTGTCCTCTCCTGGCCGCGGCTCTTTCGCTTGCCAGCTTCTGAGCTTCCGGAGTGAGTGGAGGAATCCTCCCGTTGGGTGGATCCACTACAAGAGATGCCTGTTTGTTGGGTGTGCCGCGGTCCTGCCAGTAGAGTGGCGGGCCGATGCTCACGCCATTGGCGCAGGTATCCGGGGTATTTCCCAAGCCGCCACGTTTGGGATCGCATCGCACGGCGTCGGTAACGTACTCCGCGGAATCAAACTCTGCTTCGGCTTTACGTTGAGCTTCACGTTGAAGAAATTCCGCGTCGGAAAGGACCTCGCGATCGCCGACGTTCGCGGCACGCTGCATTGGCGTACCGATCATTCCCGTTCCCGGCCATATGCCCTGAATATCCGGATCGCCCCAGGGAGTCTTCGGGTGGATCCAGCTGGACTTGGGAGCTGGAGCGGGGGGCTTCGTCTGACCCGCCAACTCCGCGCAGACCATCAGCCCCGCCACGATTGCAGTGAGAAATCGATGGCTCATCTGGAACTCCTTTCGGTGATTGGCGGCATTATACCCGACCTTACCCGATTGGCGATTTCTCACTTACTCAGACAGTTGGTTCATGGCTACTTCATCTCTTTCGGCCAGTCCCTGCTGATGTTGCGAATCTTCGAATCCTTAATGAGAAACGCTTCTTTGGGCTGGTAGCTGGCATCCGGGTTCTTCGCGGACATGGTGAGTGAGATTTCGTCGTTGCTACGCCAGGATGCAAGGTCGAATGTCTCAAGGCCGGAAGTGTCCGGGGGCAGTAGAGCAGCGGTTTTGCCCGTCGCAAATTCATAGATCAGCCATTGACCGGCTTCACCGGGCAGAAGAATCCGTTTTCCGTCGGGACTGATCTCAAACCCCTGGAGGGTTAGGGAGAGCTTGCGGTCGAAATCGTGGCCAATCACACGCGAAACACCTGCCGGCGTTCGGGGATCGAATGCAAACACAGACCAATTTGCAAAATCGTCAGACGCCGTTTGCGGCAGCGTTATTTCAAACGAGGAGAACATCAGCCTGCCATCGCTCATCCAGCGGATCGCGTTAACACCGACTGCAAGGATCGCTTTCTCGGTTTTTTGAACGGGTGAATCCAGAAGCGCGCCATTGTCGTCGGTGACCCGTTCGATCTCCAGTTCGCCAATAGACACGTTTTCTTTTGAATTGACGATGTAAGCCAGACTCCCGGAATCCGGGCTCCACGCCGGATTTGTCACAACATTATCGGATAAATAACGACTTGTTCCGCCGCTGGCAGGGATAACGGAAAGCGAAATGGAGTGGCTGTCGTCCGAGGCATCATCAGCCATATAGGCGATATGTTTTTCATTCGGCGAAATCCGCGGTCCAAACAATCTGTCCAGAGATTTTGAGATCACTTCACCGGGTTCGAGACGATCGCCGTTAAGGGAAAAAAGTTGGAGCTGCCAAATGTCGATTTCGATCTTCTGCAGCTCATTCCACGCTGCGCCTGATTTTTCAGGCAGCTTGCCGGGAGCCTCATCGCGCAGATAGAGTTGAATCGCTTCCCTGGCGCCTTGCCAGGGAAGCGACGGCTCCCATGAGAAGTCTTTAAGGTTGCCCTGGTAGGCCATCAGTTGCTCACGGACACCTTCAGCGTCCTTCCGGACCGAATCCTGAGACTCCTTAGACAGCATATCGGCGATTTGTTTCCAGCTGGTTGCCGGCACGGAACGAGCGACCGCCAGCCTTTGATTGTCGTGAAACCACGCACAGTCGATGAGCGAGCCCGGCAGGCGCGGCACAAGCACCTTCCCGTCGCCGTCGATGAAGAAGAGTCCTTCGGATCCGATCACCGCGGCGCGCTGACCGTCCGGAGACCAGATAACGCTTCTCTCCCGATTGCGCTCCGACTCACAACCGCTGAGCACCAGGAGCGTGACGAGCGCTGAAACAAAAGCAATGTATCGAGATTTGGTGGATCGATTCATGACTCCTCAATTCGCATGAAAGTAATGTGGCAGGAATGTTGTCAGCCACGGGAAATAGGTAACCAACAGTACTGCGCCGAAAAGTACGGCGGCGACGGGCAACGTGGCGCTCGTGACCTCGGCAAGCGGTTTCTTGAATCGCAGTGACGACATGAACAGATTCAATCCCACCGGCGGTGTGAGGTAACCCACCTCCAGGTTTGCCAGAAAAATGATTCCAAGATGAATGGGGTCGATGCCGTACGCCAACCCGATTGGAACGAGCAACGGAACTTGGATGAGAATGGCCGAGTAGATATCCATCAGGCAGCCCACTACCAACAGCCAGAGATTCAACACCAGCAGAAAGACCAGCGGGTTGTGAATCGCCGGTTTGATCAGCTCCACGGCGCGGGCAGTGAAATCGATATCGTTGAGATAGGTCGCGAAGCCCTGCGCGACACCAAGGATGACGAGCACGCCACCCACCAGCAGACCGCACTCCGCCAGCACTCGTGGTATGCCTCGGGTCAGAGTGAGATCCCGGTGAATGAACGATTCCACCAGAATGGCATACAGCGCCGTGAACGCCGCCGCCGCTACTGTCGGCGCGTAGAGCAATGAGACGAGGGCGACCAACGGCAACATCAATTCCCACTTTGCATCCCACAGGGCCATCAATGCTTCACTTCGGGAGAAATTCCTGCGGCTCAGGCCTTTTTTGGAACGGCCTCTCAATCCCCATAAGGCCGTGGCGGCAACCATCAGGATGCCGGGTAGCAGACCACCCAGAAACATGTCCCCGAGCGAAAGCTTCGCAACGACCGCATAAAGAATGAGGGGAAGGCACGGAGGAAAGAGAAGGCCCAGCGAGCCTGCGCTGGTAACCAGGCCGAGCGCTTTACGTTCGCGATAGCCATCGGACTGCAGGATGGGCATGAGCAAACCACCAATGGCGAGAATGGTGATTCCAGAAGCACCTGTAAAAGTTGTGAAAAACGCGCAAAGCAGCACCGTCGCGAGCACTGAACTTCCGCCGAAATTTCCCAGCACGGCCTGGAATACTCGAACCAGCCGCCGGGGTGCGCCACTCTCCGCCAGAACGTAGCCGGCCAGCGTGAAGAGAGGGATCGTGGGCAGCAATGGATCGGTGACCAGGGCAAAATGTTCTACCGCAATTGAAGCGATTGGGGTCCCCTCTCCCCAGAAGAGGATCAGAGCGAGACCTCCGAGCGAAACGAAAACGGGTATGCCGGCCAGGGTCGCGGCGGCAAGCATGATCAGCGCACCGGGCACAAGACTGCTGGGATTTGGCGCGAGCAACCAGATTGCGACCAGCGCCGCGGCAATACCAGTAACGACCGCACGAGATTTCCATTCTCTGGAGGAATTCAGCAGCAGATGCAGTGCGATCAATGCAAATCCCACCGGCAGCACGATTGGAACTGCCCAATTCGGCACGAAGTTGACGCCGTAGTTGCCGGCCGCGTACCTGGCTTGAACAAATTGGGCGCCGCCGATTCCGAGCAACAGCGTGGTGGCTACAGCGACGCCACCGGCAAACGCATTGGCTGCGGCCTGGAGACTGCTTTTTAACGATTGCCCCAGTGCCGACAGGCTCAGCATGCGATTGTGCCGCGCGGCCAGCACCGCACCAAACATTCCGACAATCAAACAAAGTTGCTGAACAATTGCAGAAGAACCTTTGATTCCGAAGCCGAACAACCGCCGCAACGTGAATTCAAGAATCGGTATCGCGGTCATCGCGATCAACGCCGAACTCACGATCGCATTTTCGAAAATGGACAGAACGCGCCAGACCGGTTCGTGTGCGGTTTCGGAATCGCCGGTCTTCATTTTCGGTTCCCGCCTGCCTTGCGAAAATCGGCGAGAAGATTCTGGACTTCATTGAAGCGGTCTTCCGGAACCATGTGTCCTTTGATTTTCGGGTACAGGCCTTCGGCGAACTGCCGCCATTCGGCTTCGAGCTGGGGTGTAACGGTTCGGACCTTCAGGCCAAGTCCTTTCATGGTAGCGACAGCATTGTCATTTTCCTGCCGCGCATCCGAGGTCACCTGGATTTCTGTTTCGAGCGCGGCTTTTGTCAGTGCCGCTCGAGTTGCAGCGTTCAGTCCGTCCCAGGTGTCCTTTCGAATCACCAATCCTCCGACCAGAGGCGCCCAATTCAATTCCAGCATGTGATTGCAAACCTGATAGTACAGACCCGGGAGTACCGCGAGAGGTATTGAGGGTACGGCGTCGATGGTTCCGGTCTTCAGCCCCACATAGATATCGGTGGTTTCGCGAACCACCGGATGGAACCCGGCGGATTTCATGATCTCTTCCTGTTCGGGATTCCCGGCCCATGTGAACATATTCATCGGTTTGAATTCCGCCGGGTGCACGGCATCTGCCTTGGTGAAGAACCGCACCCAACCGGTGTCTCCGAGAAACAGCAGTTCCATCTTGTGCTTGCGGAACTCCGTCTGAAGGCTTTCAAGCATGTGCCGGCGGACATAGGTCACTTCGTCAAGCGAACGGAATGCCATCGGAATATCTTCGATAGCCGTGACAGACCGGTCGATTTCGGCGAGACCGGTAACGGTGAGCATGGCTGCCTGCAGTTTATTGATTTCCAGGTTGTCCACGATCTCCTTCTCGCCTCCCTTTCCGGAGTTCAACTGAACAACGAGATTGACTTCGCCGTTGGAAGCGGCTCGCCACTCTTGACCCATGGCCATGAGGGCTTTTTCGATGGAACTCCCCTGTGGAGCGAGCGTGCCCAGTCTGATTCGTATCGGCGTGGCGGTGAGCATTGAAGTGGTGGGAAAGTTGAGAATCAGTAATACCAAAAGACCGGCAAGGATGGGAGCGTACTTGAGCAAGCGAGACTTGGAATGTGTCATGGGTTTACCTTTTCTGTTGGAATTGGATCCAGGAACAAATCGTCTTCTTTAGACAGGAGCCAGCGGGCGCGCTGTTGCATAAGCAGGTTTTCAAGACGCCATTCGGGTTTGAAATCCACGTCAATTGCGAGCGCCTGCCGCAGTAACGATTCAAACTCGGCCCGGTTCTGCGTCTGTTCCGAAACGGTTTCCGCCATTGCGACGTAGGGCGATGCGAGATGCTCTTTGGACAACTTCACAGCCTGTTCGAAATGCAGGCGCGAGCGGGCCAGAGGATCGCCGGTCCCCGACGGGCGGCTCGGTTCGTAGCTGATAAGAAAACTATGGATGGCGCCGTCGGAAAAGGATTCGTCGAGAGCCAGCGCACGATCCATCAGCATTTCGGCTTGAGGAAGTCCGGCAATCAGTGCGGGTTTGTTTTTCGAAATGGATATGGCCGCGGCCCAGCTCACCGCCGTCCAATAGAGAAGTGGGACATCCCGTTTCGTAGCCGCCGCGGCGAGATTCTTAACCTGACCGGGAGCATCCTTCACTTTAGGATGTCGCGCTTGCAGGCCTCGCAATCCGTAGTCTCGTCCCCGCAGGTACAGGCCGCGGGACCGTGTGCGGATTGCTTCCGCCTGCAGAAAGTCCATATCTTCGATTCGGTCTGCATCCTGCTGGAGAAAGCCGTAGGCGTACTGTGTGAAGCCGCTGCTGGCTGTGACCAGAAGTCCGGCATGGCGCGGACTCTGCGCGATCAGACTTTCCGTCAATTTGAGACTGAATGCCGCCGCTTCCCGCACGAGCTCCGGGTCCGGGTCGGTGGCGAACACACTGTTGCCGGAAGCGAGTGCGTCTCCGATCTTGTTGATTGCGAGTTTCCGAACTGAACAGCCGGACGCCAGGATCAATAGCGCAGAGAACAGGAAGAAACGATTCATGGGATACCTCCGATGCCGACTTCCACGTTAGGGCAGATGTGCGATTGGAAACATGATCGCCTCCTGAGTTGTGGCTGAGTTTCGTATATGTTTATACGTCTCTCCGGCATTGCATCTATCGGGTAATGAGGCAGTTTTCTGCGTTTGCTACGTGTCGAGTGCCGCGCATTCCAGCGTCTCGACAGCCGCGTTCACGATAATGCATTGGGCCAATCGATTCTTTTATGTGTGTCCGCACACTAACCGGAGAGAACTCGTCAGTAGCTGGCGGTCGTGTCACTTTGTGAAATGTCACACTCGGCGACATGATCCCCTCCTCATGACTTCTCCGAAATCGAAGCCATTGTGTGGTTTCGCCCAGATCGCGATGTTATGGAAATGTTAAATAACGGGGCGAGATTGATTGACCTCCGACAGCGCCTGCAATTCGCTGAAGTCCAGCCTCACGGCCGACGCGCTTGTAGTCACGGCCCAGAGTCGTCGGGAATAGCATTGGTCCAATCGATGTCTTACTGTAGGTGTGGGCCAGAGTGTGGCTCATGGCTTCGCGGAGTAAATGACGACTTGCTTCGTTTTGCCCTCTCCAACCAGAAATCCCACAAGCGCCCCGAGGCTGGCGAAAATAAGGGCTCCATTAGCGGCCCCTTGGCTCCGGGAAGTGCAGACTAGTCCTCCGGAACCGCAGATGACCGTGCCCAACGCTCCACCCGCTCCGGCGCCGACAGCTGCTCCAATGAGTGTGGATTTTTTTACGGATTT
>Ga0134122_10004589_pt1 | contig 10237 bp, 4 predicted proteins | sample KB302_FD_96461 | JGI IMG/M metagenome (GOLD analysis project Ga0134122, IMG submission 96461) | Terrestrial soil microbial communities without Nitrogen fertilizer from Kellogg Biological Station, Michigan, USA - KB3-0-2 | ecosystem: Environmental > Terrestrial > Soil > Unclassified ... | reverse complement strand
TCGTACGACTATATTTCTGTATTGCGTAGTTAATATAAGTTTTTCGGAATTACGGACGATGGGGTACTAGTGCTGGCCGTGGCGGGCGACTATACGCGGTGCTAGCTAATTGCGATAGCTGTGTAGGGCGCGGCTCTGCAGGGGTAGATTCTGGAAGTACGGGGCGCGGTTCTATAAGGTGTAAGTTCTGTAGCCTTATTTTCAACGATCGCCTCTGTAGTATAGTGGTAATATATTCCGGCTAGTCGCAGGACCATTCGTCCGCCCTAAGGCAGATGAATGGTCATGCCGTTGGAAGGCCGAAGGTTCGATTCCTTCCGGGGGCATCTTGTTTTTTTGCATGTACAGGTATCACAGGGAGTCGTACGATAGATGCTGTTTGGCAGCGAAGCTAGCTTGATTTAGTGCTATGGAAAAGGCAGGGCGAAAGTACAGGGTAGTCAGGGTTGTCGTACGACACAGGGGTAGATTCTGGAAGGTGCGGGGCGCGGTTCTACAAGGTGTAAGTTTTGGAGCCTCATTTTCAACGATCGCCTCTGTGGTGTAGTGGTAACACGTTCCAGCTAGTCGCACGACCATTCGTCGGCCCTGAGGCAGATGAATGGTCATGCCGTTGGAAGGCCGAAGGTTCGATTCCTTCCGGAGGCATCTTGTTTTTTTGTATGTATAGGTATCACAGGGAGTCGTACGATAGATACTGTTTGGCAGTGAATCCAGCTTGATTTAGTGCTATGGAAAAGGCAGCGCAAAAATACAGGGCAGTCAGGGTTGTCGTACGACAACGCTTGGTTCAGAGCTGAAGGCTAGCTGAATTTAAGTCTATGAAGATAAAAGGCAAGATAGAGTTGTCGTACGACACAGGAAAGTCAAGACAGAGCTCTCGTACGACTAGGCTAACGGTTCGCTGGCGTATCAGCGCGGTAGATACCATGAGGGTCGTCATCCTCCTCGTCATCCTCCTGATCCCCCTGGTCCCCCTGATCCTCCTCTCTAGCCTGCCGCTCATAGTAGCGTTGTAGCTTAGCCCGCGTCTTCTCCAGCTCGGCCTCCTGCTGAGCCTGCCGTTGCCACAGCCGGGCCACGTGCTCAGGGGACAGAGCCTCCCCGCTACTCACCGAAGCGGCACTCATAGAAGCCGTCAGGCGCGCGACTCTCTCGCCCTCCGCAGAAGGCGCCGGTGGGGGTGTAACAGGCTGGTGGTCAACGATCCTGTCGCTCCCAATCTCCCGGGTACGCTTCGGGAACGTCAGGCTGCCAACACCCATCGGGTGGATGAGCCTCAGGCCGGGATCGTTATCCTCCTCCGCCTCGATCTTGAGCCTGACCCCGTCAGGGAACTGCTCACGGCGGGCCTGCTCTTCGGCCCACTCAGCCTCCATGGCGTTGACCTCGGCTTGGGTATAGCCGAATAGGGGCGGCCGCTGATATGCTGTGCCGGGAGCTGCCCGGGGCGGCGGGGTGCCCCCCTCGAGGCCTGTGACGATATAGGGTTGCTGGGCCTTGCCGCCCGACCGCTTCCGCTTAGACCTGTTAGACGACTGCTCTACAGCTTCGCCGGCAAGTCCTTGTCGTACGACAGCGTTAGCAGGTTCACCTTCGCTATCATCGTCCGACTGCTGGGCAGCTGAGGCCTCGTCCACCATAGCCTCCCGGGCTGCACGGCGGGCAGACTTGGAAGTAACCTTAGCCCTGAGGGGCAGGGAGGACTGGGCAATCTTACTCTTGGGGTTGTGGTCGCACATAGACCTCCAGTTTCGGACCTGGCAGTTGGCACAGGCGTTGTCGAAGTGGCCCGGGATCACAATGCACTCCTTGAATGGCATGCCCGTACTGCCCTTCGCGCAGAGCTTGGCGCACTTGACCCCCTGTACCGTACCCCGGGACCCGATAATGAAGCTCTGCATCTTGGGGGCGTCCAGGCCAGACCACGTCTTAGCCTGGGCCTTCCACCACTCGGGGTTCACGTCCACGCTGCCTTGGGCAGGGGCAGCTGCTAGGGCAGCTTCGCGGGCGGTCTTGTTGCTGACTTGAGCGAACGCCTGGAGGGCCAGGGTCCACGCGGGGGCGGTGAAGTCGATGAAGTTGCCCATCGAGTTGATGGTCATGTCGGGGGTTACAGAGCTGTCCATAGGGACGAGGGCCGCAATACCAGACATGGTAGAGGATGGGTTTGTCGTACGAAAGAAAGTTGTCGTACGAGAGCTCGGGGTTTGTAGGTGATGTCTGTCGTATGAGGGTATCTGTCGTATGAGGGATATCTGAAGTCAGCTCCTGGGGATGTGATCGTACGACAGGTTTTTATATGCTGTCGGAGGTGGAGACTGCCCCGGGGAACAAAGCAGCTACCCGGGAAACAAAAAATGCCCCGGAGAACAATGCAGCTGCCTAGGAAAAGGACAACTTGCCCGGGAAAAACACAGCTGTCCTGCAAACAATACAGCTGTGCTGAAAACAATACAGTTGTCCTGAAAACAATGCAGCTGTCCTGAAAACAATGCAGTTGTCCTGAAAACAATACAGTTGTCCTGAAAACAATACAGCTGTCCCGAAAACAATACAGTTGTCCTGAAAACAATGCAGCTGGCCTGAAAACAATGCAGCTGGCCTGAAAACACAACACGGGGCAGGTTTTCACCGGAACCGACTAGGTGAAGCTATAGCTGGGGGTAAAAGCAGGAGACGGGGGTAAACTTACTTGTCTATAGTGTTTTGGTTGGGGTTGTCGTACGATGGTGAGGGTTCTGGGGGCTTTGGGGGTGGCGAGCAGTTATTTAAGTTGAAGGGAGGAAGATGAATGGGGAAGAAGAAGCCTAGGGAGGATGTTTATCTAAGGAGCGGTCGTACGAGAGTAGGTACTGTAGATGGTTTTCAGATGAGAGCTGTCGTACGAGAGCAGGTACTATAGAGGGTTTTCGGACGAGAGTTGTCGTATGAGGGCAGGTGCTGTAGGTAATTTTCCGATGAGAGCTATCGTACGAGGGCAGGTGCTGCAGATAGCTTTCAGATGAGAGTTGCCGTACGAGGGCAGGTGCTGCAGATGGTTTTCAGATGACAGCTGTCGTACGAGAGCAGCCTAGGAAGATTTTTGGTTTTTAGATGACAGCTGTCGTACGAGAGCAGCCTAGGAAGATTTTGGTTTTTAGATGACAGCTATCGTACGAGAGCAGCCTGGGAAGAATTTAGTTTCAGATGACAGCTGTCGTACGAGAGCAGCCTAGGAAGATTTAGTTTTCAGATAAGAGCTGTCGTACGAGAGCAGCCTAGGAAGATTTTTGGTTTTTAGATAAGAGCTGTCGTATAAAGACAGGTACTATAAGGCATATAAGAAAGCCTGGAAAGTACCGTCGGCTGAAGATCTAGTTGTCGTCGTACGACAGGTAAGAGAAGGGGGTTCGGGCCTAGATATTACTAGCTTTTTTCTTAGTATTAAGGTTTACAGGGGTATTACGGTTCCTGGGCGAAAAAAGCAATTATTATCCAAATTTTCGCGTCAGACGCGCCAGGCAGTCAGACTTCACACCTCGCAATTCACCATCATTTAGCTTACAGCACTGTCTACCATGGAGCCGTTCAAGGTTTTACAGCCGTATGGCGTCCTAGTTTGCGAGTTATGCCAGCACGCATGTCTCGTACGAGAGGCATCCACCCACCTGCGCGCCAAGCACAGGCACTTCAGCGCCCCCCAGAGAGCTGCTATCCAGAAGGCTGTCGGACGACTCCCCGGCTTGTTTGAGACCCAGAAGGCGCTAGAATTCTTCTCTTTACCGACTGACCCGGTACCCGCCGTGCCAGAGCTAGCCGGGCCTCACCACGACGGGCTTAGGTATACCCAATGTCCGTATATCGCACGGCGGACCCGGACAATCCAGGAGCACTGTCGTACGACACACGGCTGGGAGAACTCTCGCGGCCGGGGTGGTAACGTAAAGAAGAAGACAGCTATATCTGGTATGCCGTGGCGCTCAGGCGTACCGTGCCAGCGCTTCTTTACCTCCCGGCGGGCTAGCAGCTGGTTTGAGGTCATCGTTCCATGTACCTCTCTCCCCGGCAGTCCCGGTAATCTCGCAAGCAACCCACCCCTACAGGCCCAAGGGGAGGCTTTCATTACAGCGCTCCTCAGTGACTTCAACCAGGCCAAGCGTCGTACGACAACCATCCAAGACAACGAGGGCAAGGCCGAGCCGAACCCGTGGCTGCGTCGTGTCGGCTGGGCAGAGCACTTCCAAGAGGAAGACCCCAACTTCATTTACAGTATGGCGATACTCGATGCCAACGAGGGCTGGGGCGATGGCGATCATACGACAGACCAGGAGGTTCTAGAGCGGGCCTGTGAGAGTCTCCGGCGTGTTGTTCTTTCGGCCCAGGCGGCCTGCTGCCACGAGGAGGTCGGCTTACCAGTACTCTTCGAAGTCGGGCGGAAGACTATCTACCAGAAGCCCAGTACACCATTCAACGCGCGGCTCGAGCCTCGTACGATAGACCGGTACATCAACGTCTGGAGGCGGGTCGTCGGCTACGTCTTCCGTACTGCGGCGCTCGACGAGGACCGCCGGCCAGCGTTCGAGTTCACCCCGCAGCAGCAGAATGCACTGGTGAGGTTCCAGTACAGGATCCGTCGTACGATGGGTTCCGATGGGCCGGACGAGCGTGCTGTGGCCGATATCTACGGTCTCGACCGGGCTTGTCTAGACTTTCTTATTACTCTACTTGACCATGAGCTCCAGCAGGCGTCGTACGACAGCGTCTTGCTTTCCGCGCTCGCAGCGATCGGGATCCGGGAGGACGGTGGCTGGCTGCAGCCCGACGAGTATACACCATTCTACTCTGCAGTTATCAAGGTGGCGCGGATGCTAGTTGTCAGGCAGTCGCAGCTAGAGGCCGAGGAGTCGGAGGATGCCAGGCTAGGCTTGTTTGCTATCGTACGACAAAAGGTCCATCGGTATATGACAGTAGTACACGACGCCAGCATACCAACCCCGATAGACTAGATATTCGATGCCAGGACGTACGGCTTGAAGATCCGGTATACGACAGCGATCGCAGGCCAGGTCTGCTGGGACGGTTCGACAATTAGTTTCCGGCAGGTCACATTCTCCATGGAGGCTCTGACAGAGATGATGCACCAGATCGTCGCGGAGCTTAGTCGTACGATGGATGACCTGTGCTTTCAGTCTTCCGGGGGCGAGCAGCCAACGGTAGACTGGACGGGGCTGTACGACGACATGGGCAACGATGCGGTAGGGTTCTCTTTCGTTACCGACCCCCGGAACAAGGGCTTATCAGGGCTCGACAGCTGGCTCATACGACGGGTCATGGCGATCCCACAGCTGAAGGGAAGGTGGGTTACCGCCCGGGATAACTATGGGCTCCAGTTCCGTCCGAGGACTGTGGACTACTACCTCGAGACGGTCGATCAGTTCCGGGAGCTGCTCCTCGCCGCTATATATCTACTTGCTGGCCAGCCGCCTCGTACGACAGAGCTTCTAGGGCTACGGTTTACTAATACGCAGTACGGCGGTATCCGGAACGTCTTCATCCAGCAGGGGATGGTGTGCCTACTGTTCACATATCACAAGGGGTACCAGCTAAAGGGCCAGGTCAAGGTTATATACCGCTATCTTCCGCGCGAGCTCGGCGAGCTTGTCGTACGATACCTGGCCATTGTCATTCCATTCTGCCAGCAGATTCAGGTCCGACAGAGCAGCCGTCCAGAGTTTAGTCCATTCCTCTGGGAGGTAGGAGTCGTACGACACCCATCCACCAAGCCCGGGCCCGGGGTAGATGAGGATGAGTCGTACGACGGGAGTTCAGGGGATACTAGGGCTCGGCTGTGGACCTCGGACAAGATGCGGTATATTGTCGAGGACCTTGCCATACGACACATGGGAACGCCACTGAACATCAGTACGTGGCGGCACATTTCTATTAGTATCGGGCGACGGTATCTCGGCAGCTTGTTCGGGGAGGTCGGGGACGAAGTATCGTACGAGGAAGACTCGGACGACGAAGATGCCGTACTAGATAACGCGTTCGACCTCCAGGCCGGGCACTCCACGTACACAGCTGGCATGGTGTATGGGCGAGAGGTCCAACAGGGTAACGTCGGGCTCGCCGCACAGCAGGAGCAGTTTCGGAAGGTTAGCGTCTTGTGGCATCGGTACTTCGGGTTTGGTACCCAGGACAGGAGTCACCAGCGCAGGCCCAGGCTAGAGCTGTACGAATCCGAGAGGAGAGCTATCCGGCAGAAGCGACTAGACCGGCTCCGACGGATTAATCTTTACGGCTGCCTCCGGCAGCTACTCCGCAGCCCCGAGGCTACGTTCCGGGGTAACCAGGAGGAGGCCTTGGATGCTGTTATACGGGGTCATACGCCAATACTCCAGGTTACCGGTACTGGAGGAGGGAAGAGTCTAACTTTTATGCTTCCGTCGTACGGCGCAGAGAGCGGGACTACAGTGGTTATCGTGCCATTCGTCTCGCTGGAGGATGACCTTCAGGACCGTTGTCGTACGATGGGGATCATGTCCGACGTCTGGTCTGTGCAGGAGGCTACTACGGCGCCCATCGTCTTCGTCACGCCAGAGTCATTTACCACCAAGAGCTTCCAGGACTTTCTTAACCGGCTAGTCGTACGACACCAACTTGACAGAATAGTACTAGACGAGTGTCATACGGTACTAGACTCGTCGTACGACTTCAGGCCAGCGCTACGGGGTATCGGTTCCGCACTCAACAGGACCGGGGCGCAGCTAGTATTTCTTACCGCTACCATGCCGCCACGGGACGAGGCAGAGTTCTGGACAACTCTCGGCTTACGTCGGGACAGGGCGTTTGTCGTACGAGGGCTCACGGTCAGGCCCAACATCGCGTATTCTATTGTCAAGGCTTCGTCTACCGAGGACGAGCTCGATCAAGCTATACAGCTGGCGCAGGAGGCTGTATGTCTGTCGGACGGGGCGACAGGTCGTCGTACGAGAGTCATTCTGTACTGCCAGCAGGTCAACAAGGCCGAGGAAGTAGCAGAACGGCTAGGTTGCGGGGTTTACCACAGTAAGATTGGGACGGGCGAGGAGAAGAGCTCTATCGTACGACTGTGGGTAGACGAGAGCGGTGCCATCGTAGCTACGTGCGCGTTAGGTGCCGGGATCGATATACCAGACGTACGGCTCGTCGTACACGTCGGTCGGCCCAGGTCGCTACGGGACTTTGTTCAGGAGAGCGGACGTGCTGGGCGCGACGGGCAGGCCAGCAGGTCCATTGTCGTTACCAAAGACTGTCGTACGACAACAAGGTACCAGCCGGTAGCCCGTGAGGAGGAGGATATCGGGGAGTTCGTACGAGACTCGGTACTATGCCGGCGGACGATTCTGTCACGGGTGATGGATGGCAGGTTAGACCGTACCGAGTGTGAGGACGGCGAGGAGCTGTGCGATCTGTGTCGTACGAGAGTACAGGCGCTACTTGATAGTACAGCTACCGAGGCGACGGAGGAACAGGGAGCTACGGAAGAACAAGAGGCTATAATAGAAGATGGCAGGTTCATCGTCCAAGCGGATATACAACGGGTCCGGGTTAGCAAGCAGCAACTGGACCACTTCAGGCGATGCCTCCGGTTCTTCCGGGAGAACTGCGCTACGTGCGTATTACTCGGGAAGAAGCCGTATACAGCTCATGCATACGGGCTTGGGAGGTGTGGTATAGAGCGCTCCGACAATAAGCAGGCGGCATGGCAGGGGTTCCGGAGTGGGTTCGAACGGGTGAAATCAGTCGTACGAAAGGGTAAGTTCCGGGGGTTCAGCGGTTGCTACTATTGTGGTGTCCCGCAGAGCTTATGTTGGCGGTGGGTTCTAAATAATAACGGTTCCGGGGGGTTTCAGATAGTGGAGGGAGGGTTATGCTCGTACGACGAGGTTATTTTCCAAGTATTAGGGTTTTCTATAGCTATGACGGGGATAGAGGAGGTTCTGGAGACTGCTATAGAGGTTGTACGAGGGCTTGGGGTCTGGGTTAGAGACGGGGTAAGGTGGGAAGAGCTAGCTACGACTGCTGTACGATGGTCGGGTGTTGAAACTAATGGGTTATGTGTTTTGTTCTGGGTACAGGCTCGGGATTATGTAGAATAGTTATATTTTTATATAGTTATATAACTATTATAACCGCTATTAAATGAGGAAGATACTAGGTATTAGAGGAAATAACTGCTATTAAATAAAGAAGATACTAGGTATTAGAGGAAATAACCGCTATTAAATAAAGAAGATAACCGTTACTAAATAGGAAAGATAATTACTATTAAATAGGGTTAAATACTACTATTAAATAAGGGAAATAACCGCTATTTAAAGGGGGAAATAACTATTATTAAATAGGAAAGATAATTACTATTAAATAAGGGAAATAACCGCTATTAAATAAGAAAAATAACCGTTATTTAAACGGAGAAGATAACTATTATTTAAATAGGGAAGATAACTGCTATTTAAATAGAGGAAATAACCGCTATTAAATAAGGAAGATAACTGCTTTTAAATAAGGAAGATAACCGCTATTAAATAAGGGAAATAACCGCTATTAAATAAGGGAAATAACAGTTATTAAATAAGGGGAATAACCGCTATTAAATAGGGGAAATAATTACTATTTAAATAAGGGAAATAACCGCTATTAAATAGGGGGAATAACTGCTATTAAATAAGAAAAATAACTGTTATTTAAACGGGGAAGATAATTATTATTTAAATAGGGAAGATAACCGTTATTTAAATAGAGGAAATAACCGCTATTAAATAAGGAAAATAACTATTATTTAAATAAAGAAGATAACTACTATTAAATAAGAAAGATAACCGTTATTTAAATAAGGAAGATAACTACTATTAAAAAAGGGAAATAATTATATTAAATAAGTAAGGGTTAAAATAATAGTAAAAGTAGTATAAATATAATAACTACTATTTATTTATAATAAGAGAAATAATAGTATTAAAGTATAAAAAAATATAAAGATAAGTAGAGAATTTAATAGTAAAAATAATTCGATTTTAAAAAATAATAAATACGTAATATTATAGCTAATATATAGATAAAAGCTTAATAAAATAATAAAATAAAGAGTAAAAGTTAAGTATTAAGACTAGAAAAATAAAAGACCAGATTTACTTATAAGTATAAAAGGATTAAAGTAAAAATAAAATATAAGGTAAAGATTTATTACTATAATTAAGAAGTAAAATAATAAAGTAGTTTAATAAAATAAAATAAGAGTTTAGAAATAAAATAATAATATATAATAGTAAAAGTAAGATAATATAAAGTAGTAAAGTAAGATAATAATAATAAGTATATATAAGGTAAGTAAAAGTTATAAACTTAATAAAAAGAAATGGTAAGAAAAAAATATAGAATATAAGAAATAAATATATTAAAAGAATAATAAATAATTAATATATTAAGAAATATAAAGAAGATTTAAGAAGTAGAATATGGAATATAAAAGAGAAGTTAAGAATAAAATAATTATAAAGGTTAAAAGAAAAGAATAAAGATATAAGTTAAAATTAAAGGATAAGTAAAAGTTTAAATAAGAGTTTAAGTTAAAGAAAGAGTGAGATAAAATAATAGTTAAAATAAAGAATTAACGTACGAGTAATAGTTAAAGTTAAAAGTTAGGATTCGAATAAAAGTAAGAATTAAGGTTAGAATTAATATTATTAAAGTTAGGATTAGGGTTAGAATTAGAGTTAAAGTTAGGGTTAGAATTAAGGTAAGAGTTAGAGTTAAAATTAGAGTTAAGATAACTACTATTAAATAAGGGAAATAACTATAATTTAAACGGAGAAGATAACCGCTATTAAATAAGGGAAATAACCGCTATTTAAACGGGGAAGACAACCGCTATTAAATAGGGGAAATAACCGCTATTTAAACGGGGAAGATAACCGCTATTAAATAGGGGAAATGACCGCTATTAAATAGGGGAAATAACCGCTATTTAAACGGGGAAGACAACCGCTATTTAAACGGGGAAGACAACCGCTATTTAAACGGGGAAGATAACCGCTATTTAAACGGGGAAGACAACCGCTATTTAAACGGGGAAGATAACCGCTATTAAGTAGGGTTAGGGTTAGGGTTAGGGTTAGGGTTAGGGTTAGGGTTAGGGTTAGGGTTAGGGTTAGGGTTAGGGTTAGGGTTAGGGTTAGGGTTAGGGTTAGGGTTAGGGTTAGGGTTAGGGTTA
>Ga0134122_10004587_pt1 | contig 10240 bp, 10 predicted proteins | sample KB302_FD_96461 | JGI IMG/M metagenome (GOLD analysis project Ga0134122, IMG submission 96461) | Terrestrial soil microbial communities without Nitrogen fertilizer from Kellogg Biological Station, Michigan, USA - KB3-0-2 | ecosystem: Environmental > Terrestrial > Soil > Unclassified ... | reverse complement strand
TGGCCGCGGCCTGTGATGTCCAGCGGGGCAAGCCGGCCACCGAGGCGAGGCACAACGCTTCCGCGGAAACGCGCTCCTACGAGCAGCAGCAGGCGGACGCCCTGGTTCTGGTCGCGGAGACCGCGCTCCACCACGGGATCGATCCCGGTACGCCGAGCGAGCGCTATCAGGTGGTGGTCCACGTCGAGGCCGAGGTGCTGGCCGATGCGGAGGCGCCTGGCCAGTCCGTGATCGAGGGCGGGGCACGCGTTTCCGCGGAAACGTCCCAGCGGCTGGCGTGCGACGCCAGCCGGGTGGAGATGCGCCACGATGCCGACGGCGTGGTTGTAGAGGTGGGGCCTCGGACGCGGACCATTCCGACGGCCATACGGCGAGCGCTCGCCTATCGTGACTCTGGTTGTCGCTTCCCGGGCTGTGATCTCCCGTTCGGCCAGGCTCACCACATCAAACACTGGGCCCAGGGTGGACCCACCACGCTCTCGAACCTCGTCTTACTGTGTCGTCGCCACCACCGAGCGGTTCACGAAGAAGGTTTTCAGGTCGAGTGGCGAGAGAGTGGCGAGCTCCAGTTCCGCTGGCCCCATGGCCGGGTGCTCCCGTACGTCCCGTCACCGCCGATGACACGGGACGACGCGGAGGCAAATGTTCGCGCGTGGAACACGGCGGCGGGCGTGACCATTCACGCACACACGGCGACGCCCGGGTGGGATGGCAGAGGGCTGGACGTCGGCTGGGCGATCGACGTGCTGCATCCGCGGGCCAATCCACTGTGACAACTGAGTGCGCCGTACACTATCTCCCGATTCACGCCAGCCGCGGCCGGTCGCCCTCCACGATGATCCGCCACAGCACGCGGCTCTCGCGGCGATCGTAGTCGCCGTGGGCGCGGTGCATGGTGGCGCGGTTGTCGATGACCAGCACGTCGCCCTTGCGCCAGGCGTGCTGGTAGGTGATCTCCGGCTTGATCATCCGCTCGAGCAGGTCCGACATGTAGTCGCGGCTGGCCTCCGGCGTCATCCCGTCAATGTGCGTGGCCTTGGAGATATGGAAGTACACCGCGCGTGAGCCGTGCACCGGATGGGTGCGCACCATCGGGTGCTGGATCGGTTTGCCGTACTTCTCCTCGTCCTCGGGCCGCGTGTCCGTGCGGCCGGTGTCCAGACTGTTGAACGTCGACAGTTCCTCCAGACGTCGGCGCTCGTCCGGCGGCAGCGCGGTGTACGCCGCGCGCATGCTCGCCACGCTGGTCCCGCCGCCGGCGGACGGGATCTCCACGCCGTAGAGCATCGTCGCGGCCGGCGGGCGCTCGCGATTGGTGTGGTCCGTGTGCCACCGCTCGGCGGGCTGCTGGCCGTTGCGATGCCAGATCAATCCAATGAGCGGCTGATCCGGCATGTTGTGCTGTCCGTAGTGCTGCTCCATCGGCGGCCCGAACACCGACGCCGCGGCGAGATACTGCGGCGCGGTCAGTGATTGATTGCGAAACACCAGGGCCAGGTGCTCCGCCAGCGCGCGTGACAGCGCCTCGCGCGTGGAGGCGTCGATCGGCTGGCTCAGATCGACTCCGCTGATCTCGGCGCCCAGCGCGGGATGGAGCGGCGTGATCTTCAACGCGGTCATGGCGTCGATCTCCTCAGCGGGCCAGGCCGGGCGTGCCGGCGGCCACGTCGTAGAAATTCATGGTGAGCGACACCGCCGTGTAGTAGCCCATCAGCACGATGATGTCGGTGATGCGCTCGTGGCCGAGCGTCTTGACCGCCCGGTCGTAGAGTCCCTGCGAGACGAGCCCCCCGCCCGCCAGCGCCGTCGCCATCTCGTAGACCACCTGCTCGCGCGGATCCGGGAACGAGGCCGGCAGGCCGGCAACCAGCGCTTCCACCGTGGCCGCCGGCAGACCGACCTCCTTGCCGCGTTTCTCGTGGGCCGCGGTCGGATACGCCGAGCGCCAGCGGCTGGTCATGATGATCACTGCGATCTCCCGCTCGCGCTCCGTCAACGACGACTGCTCGGGCGTGAAGTGCTGGCCCAGCGGGGAGGCGGCGCGCATCAGCTTGGGGTTGTGCACCCACACCTTGTACGGCCCGGGCAGCCGGCCGCGCGGCCCGTCGACCATGAAGCGATACCCGTCGCGCTGCTCGGTGGTCATCTGCTCGACGGGAATCTCGGCGTAGCGTCCGAACGTCGGCGTGGGGCTCATCGTCGTGCCTCCCTGGGCGAGCCGCTGTGGCCACGCCATCCTGACGGGGCACGGCGCCGGGCTCGGTCGAGGCCAAGATCCGGCGCGCGCGTGGCCTTGTCAAGGTACCCTGACTCCCCGTGACCCACTCGAGACGGCGTGAGCGCGGCTGACCGCGGGCCGTACGCGGGGCGCGCGGTGGTGGCGGCCACCGTGCTCAATCTTCCGCTCGGCTCGCTCTACGCGTTCAGCGTCTTCCTGAAGCCGCTGGAAGCGCTCCTTGGCGTGAGCCGCGGCGACCTGGCCCTCGTGTTCTCCCTGGCCGCGCTGGGCTTCGGCGCCGGCACGAACCTGCTGCCGCGCGTGTACGGGATCGCCTCCACCGGGCATCTGGTGCTCGCGTGCACGGTCGCCAGCGCCGTGGGGATCGCGGTGGCGGCGACGGCGAGCGGCCTGGTGCAGCTGGCCCTCGGCTATGGCGTGCTCTTCGGCATCGGCGGCGGCGCCGCCTACGTGCTGGCGCAGCAGGCGGTGAACCTGGCGGTGACCCGACGGCGCGGGCTGGTCAACGGCTATCTCGTCGCGCTCTATCCCGCCGGCGCGATGATCGCCGCGCCCATCTTCGGCTGGTCGATTCGCGAGTTCGGTGTGCGCGCGACGCTGGGCGGCCTCGCCACCACCCTGGCCGTCACCGGATCACTCGCCGCGTGGCTCATCGCGCAGTCGCGCGTGACACTGGCCGCCGCCGCCACCGAGGCGCCGGCCGCCGGCGAGCGCCGCCGTCCGGTGTTCTGGCGGCTGTGGATCGTGTTCTTCCTCGCCGCCTCGGCGGGGCTGATGGTGCTCAGCCAGGCCGCCGGCATCATCAGCGCGTACGGTGGCGCGACCGGGCTGGCCGTCTACGGCACGACGTTCATCGCCGGCAGCATCGCCGCCGCGCGTGTCGGTGGCGGCTGGATGGTCGACTGGCTCACGATTCCGTCCGTGGCGGCGTCCGCCCACGCGGTGGCCCTCGTCGGCAACGTCGCGCTGACGCTGTGGCCGGGGGCGGCCACGTCGGTGCCCGCGCTCACGCTCGTGGGGCTCGGCTACGGCGTGATCTCGGGGCTCACCGCGGCGGCCATCGCGGTCTACTGGCGACACGCACTGTACGGCCGCGTGGCGGGCGAGATCTATCTGGCGTGGTGCGCCGCCGCCATCATCCTGCCCAACGCCGCCGGGCGCCTGTTCGATCTGACGCAAGGCTACGGCGTGGCGATCATCATCGCGGCGTGCGGCAACGCGCTGGGCATCCTGGTCGCGCTCGGTCTGCCGTCACAGGGCGCGGCGCGCGCGGAACCGCCCTCGACGGCGGGCGCGGCTATCGCGCCAGACCGTATACTCGGGCGCAAGCAATGACGCTGTCAGGAGGCTCTTCCATGGTCACCCTCGAGTTCCACGATCCGTCCGGCGCCATCGAGGTGAAGCAGGCCCACGCGCCGCGCGTGAGCGCCCTGGCGGGCAAGCGCATCGGCTTCGTCAGCAACGAGCAGTGGCAGGCGTACCGCATGCTGCCGCTTCTGAAGGCGCTGCTGGAGACGGACTTCCCAGGGATCGAGGTGCTGCCGATCGACGCCTTCCCGCAGGGCAACGCGGTCATCGGCTCGGAGGAGACGGCGGCGCTGGTGAAGGCGAGCGGAGTCGACGCCGTCATCATCGGCAACGCGGCCTGAGGGTCCTGCGCGACTGCATGCGGCCGGGCGGCCGCCAGGCTCGAAGCACAGGGGATCCCCACGGTCACGCTGACGCGCACGGACTTCGTCGGGGTGATGACCAACGCCGTCGCCGGGCTCGGGCTGGCGCCGGACGCGGCGATGGTCACCTTCCCCATCGAGATGTTCCTGCCCGGCAGCGACATCACGCCCGTCCAGGCGCGCAAGGGGGAGTTCTACGACGGGCTGACCGCATGGCGATCGGCCTTCGCCGCCGACGGCGGCAGCGAGGCGCCGATGATCCGCGTGGAGGGCGCCAGCGTCGAGGACGCGTTCTCACGCGCGAACAACCTGATGCTCGCCAACCGCTGGGGCGATGGGCTCCCGCTCTGGCCGCCGACGCGCGAGCGCGTCAGCTGGATCCTCGCCGGCACCGCCCAGCCGCGGCACCGCTCGCTCGGCACCTTCCCGCCGCGCGGCGGCGTGACGACCGTCGAGAGCTGCGCCATCGCGCTGGCCATGGCCGGCGGTCGCCCCGAGTATTTGCCGGTGGTGATCGCGGCAGTCGAGGCGTTTCTCGACGCCGAGTCCGGCAGCGCGCAGCTGCAGGCCGCCTCGGGCAGCGCGTTCCCGGTGGTGATCGTCAACGGACCGATCGGCGCGGCGATCCGTCTCAACGCCGGCTTCGGCTGCCTGGGCCCGGATCCGCAGCATCCGGCCGGCGCCAGCATCGGGCGCGCGCTGCGTCTGTTGCAGCAGAATCTCGGCGGCGCGCTGCCCGGCATCGGCACGATGGCCAACTACGGCGGCCTGCGCTACACCAACGTCGTCTTCGCCGAGGACGAGGCGAATCTCCCGGCCGGCTGGGCGCCGCACGGCACCGAGCGTCACGGCTTCGCGCCGGGCACCAGTTCGATCTCGCTGGCCTTCGCCAACGGCGCCACCAACATCCGGCGGCGGGGAGCGAAGAAGGAGACGCCGGAGGAGGACGCGCTGCAGGGCATGTACCGCATGGCCGACTTCATGCGCGCGCCCAACATGCCCGGGCTCGCCGGCTACGAGGACGGCACGCCGGGCATCCTGATGCTGCCGGCTGTGGTCGCGCAGACGATGGCCGGCCTCGGCTGGACCAAGGCGTCGATCCGCCAGTTCCTCTGGGAGCACTCGCGGATCCCGGCCGCCGAGCTGCGGCGCGCCGGCTGCCGGGCGTGGATCGAGATCGATGCCAGCAAGGTCGTGCGCGAGAGCATCGATCTGGATCCGTGGCCAATCACGGCCAGCCCCGACAACTTCGTCGTGGTGGTGGCCGGCGGCGGCCATCCGACCAACAGCTACTGGCTGCAGGGTTACAGCCCCGGCGTCGTCGGCCGGCCGATCGAGCTGCCGGCGGACTTCGAGCGCCTGCTCGCGCAGGCCGAGCGCGATCTCGGCCCGCGCTGAGGGACCCACCCGCCCCACGCATGCCCACGCGCACCGACAGGCTGCTCCTCGCCAACGCGATCATGGGGCAGTTCATCGCCGGGATCGCCGCCCGGATGTTCGCGGTGTCGCTGCCCACCATCGCCAGCGCGCTGCACGCGGACATCCTGTCCGTGTCGTGGGCGCTGATCGCCTACCAGCTGGCCGGGATCTGCCTGTCGGTGGTCTTCGGCCGGCTCGGCGACATCCACGGGCGCTACGCGATCTACGGCACCGGCTTCGTGGTGATGACCCTCAGCTCCGCGCTGTGCGGTCTCGCCCCCAGCGTCGGCTGGCTGATCGTCTTCCGCCTCGTGCAGGGCGTCGGCGCCGCGATGATCGCCTCGGCCACGCGCGTGCTGGCCATGGAGGCGATGCCCGAGGGTGCCGAGGGACGCGCCAACGGATTCATGACGATGTCGTTCCACGGCGGCCTGCTGTTCGGCCCGCCGCTGGGCGGGCTGGTGATCGACTGGCTGAGCTGGCGCTGGATCTTCTTTCTCCTCGTGCCCATCGGCGTGGCGGGCACCGTGCTCACCGCGCTGCGCGCGCGTGGCCGCCGGTCGGTGCGGGTCGAGTCGCCGCCGGCCGTCGACTACGTCGGCGCCGTGCTGCTCGTGATCCTCACGGTGGTGCTCACCTTGATGGTCGACCGGCGGACGGCGGTGGCGCTGGGCGCAAGACAGGCGGGGATCGTCGTCGTGGTCTTCGTCGTGGGCCTCGCCGGCTTCCTCGTCCACGAGCGGCGCACCGTCAATCCGGTGGTGAACCTCGGGCTGTTCCGGATCCGGATGTTCGTCTTCAGCGTCCTGAGCCTGCTCGTGTTCGCCACCACCTCGAGCATCCTGCACTTCCTGCTGCCCTTCTACATCCAGGACGTGCTCCACCGCTCGCCGTCGTTCATGGGCCTCATCTTCCTCTCCGCGCCGGTGCTCACGATGAGCCTGGCCTTCGTCGCCGGGCAGCTCACCGACCGCGTGGGGCCGCGCCTGCCGGCCACCATCGGCCTGTCGATCGTGATGGTCTCCTTCGCGATCGGCATGGGCCTGCGCGTGGACTCGCACTGGATGCTGCCCGCGCTCCTGCTCGCCTGCACCGGGGTGGGCCAGGGCTTCTTCAACACGCCCAACCAGACGGCGATCATCGGCTCGGTCCCGCGCGAGTACCGCGGCTTCGCCACCGGGCTGGTGCAGATGATGTTCGGCCTGGGCTCGCTGCTCGGCATCTCGCTGGGCGGCGTGCTGCTGACCCAGTTCTTCCGCCACTACTCCGGGTTGCCCGACGCCACGCCGAGCGCCGCCGATCCCGTCCCCTTCGTGTCGGCCATGAGCGCGATCTACGGCGTCTGCTTCGTGCTCATGGGCGCGGCCCTGGTCGTCTCGCTGATGCGCGGCGGGCGGCGGGTGGAAGCGGCCGCGCTGGAGTAAGATCGGGGCCGCACGGCGGCGGGCGAAACGACGAGGCCCGAATCCCCGACGAAGAGGAGAGCGCCGTGGCCCTCGGGCTCCTGAGATCGCTCACACTGGCACTGCTGCTGGGACTCATCACGGCCGCGTCCGCCGCCGCACAGAGCTGCAGCGGCACCATCACCTCCGAGGCCGCGATGCAAGCCGAGCAGGCGCGCTACGCGGCCCAGACCACCAACGACTTCGGCGCCATGGACCGGCTGTTCGGCGACGACCTCACCTACAACCACTCCTCCGCGGCGACCGACAACAAGGCCACCTACATCGACGCCATGCGCTCCGGCCGCACGAAGTACCGCAAGATGACGCCGAACGGAGACGTGGTGACGCGCACCTACGGCTGCATCGCGATCATCACCGGCACCGCCATGTACGAGGTGACGGCGGGCGGCCAGGATCGTTCAGTGCCGCTGCGCTTCACCGCCATCTGGGCCAATCGCCCCGCGGGACCGCAGTTCGTCTCCTGGCAATCGACCGGCATCCCGCCGAAGCCGTAGACGAGTCCGCCCGCGCGGCCCGGGACGTCAGGCGCGATTGGCGTCCCGGGCCGCGATGTACGCGCGCCACCCGCCGTGGCGCGTGATCTCGCGCTGACCCTCGCAGAGCGCGGGCTCGCCGAGCACGCCCAGCGTCTCCTCGCCGTCAGCGAGTCGGACCTTGCCGATGCAGAGCCCCGGAGGCTCGCCGATCAGCAATTGCGCGAATCCCGTCTCGGGGATACGCCACACCTCCACGGCGACGGCGACGCCGCCCGCGCGCACCCGGATCATGGCCGGGTGCCGGTCGTCGATGGACCAGAGCCGGTACTGCGGCATGGTCGTGGCTTCACGGTCGAAGCGGCCTCCGACTGCCAGCATCCGAGGATTGAGCTCGAGCCCACGCATCAGGGTTCCATTGACGGCCAGCGGGAAGTCCACGCGGTCTCTCCTTTGATCGCCCGAGGAATGCGCAGCCGGCGCCTCGCTGCTCAAGAGGTAGGCAGCCGGCCGCCCCTGCTCGCCCGGAGGATCCCTGATAGTATCGCCACTTCCGACGGGTGGCCTTGGATCGTGCCTTGCACCCCTGTGCGCACCTCATTCGGACATCGCGATCTCTCAAGGAGCCAGCCATGGGTCAGGGACAGCAGGGGATGAACCGCCGTGACGTGCTGAAAACGCTGGGAGCCGTCGGGGCGCTGAGCGCGCTCGGCAGCCGTCCGGCGTGGGCGGCGGACAAGCTCGTCGTCGGTGTCATCTACGTTGGACCACGCGACGACTACGGCTACAACCAGGCCCAGGCCCAGGCCGCGGCGGCCATCAAGAAGCTACCCGGCGTCACGGTCGTCGAGCAGGAGAAGGTGCCCGAGACCACCGACGTGCAGAAGACGATGGGCTCGATGATCGAGCAGGACGGCGCCACGCTGCTGTTCCCCACGTCGTTCGGGTACTTCGACCCGCACATTCTCCGGATGGCCGAGAAATATCCGAAGGTGCGCTTCGCCCACTGCGGCGGACTGTGGACCGAGGGCAAGCATCCCAAGAACGCCGGCAGCTACTTCGGCTACATCGACGAGTGCCAGTATCTGAACGGCGTGGTGGCCGGTCACGCCAGCAAGTCGAAGAAGCTGGGCTTCATCGCGGCCAAGCCGATTCCCCAGGTGCTGCGCAACATCAACGCCTTCACGCTCGGCGCGCGGAGCGTCGATCCCAAGATCACCACGCAGCTCATCGTCACCGGTGACTGGTCGCTCCCGGTCAAGGAAGCGGAAGCGGCCAACAGCCTCATCGACCAGGGCGTGGACGTCGTCACCTGTCACGTCGACAGCCCGAAGGTCATCGTGGAGACGGCCGAGCGGCGCGGCATCTACGTCTGCGGCTACCACGCCAACCAGGCAACGCTGGCCCCCAAGGGCTATCTCACCGGGGCGGAGTGGGCGTGGCTCACGCCGTACACCACGCACGTGCAGGATGCTCAGGCCGGCAAGCCGATGGTGAACTTCCTCCGCGGCGGCCTGAAGGAGGGCTTCGTGAAGCAGTCGGCGTACGGCCCGGCCGTCGCCGAGCCGGCGCGCAAGAAGGCCGACGCCGTGAAGACCAGCATGATGAAGGGCGACTTCGTCATCTTCAAGGGCCCGATCAAGGACAACACCGGCAAGACGGTCATCGACACGGGCGTCGCCCAGAAGCAGACCGACGTCGTGCTGGAACAGATGAACTACCTGGTCGAGGGCGTGATCGGCAAGGTGTGACGCGTCTTCGTCCCGCGGCCGAGGCGCTGGCCATCCCGGTCGGCGCGCTGCTGGCGGCGATGGTGGTCTTCGGCCTCTTCATGGCCGCGCTCCGCCAGAGCCCGCTCGAGGTGTACACGCTGATCTACCGCGGCGGCTTCGCCTCGGCCTTCGCGTGGCAGAACACGCTGACCCGCGCGGCGCCCCTCGTCCTCACCGCGCTCTGCGTGGCCTTGCCCGCGCAGGCCGGCCTCATGGTGATCGGCGGCGAGGGCGCGCTGGTGCTGGGCGGGCTCGCCGCCGCCGTCGCCGGTCATCAGCTGGCTGCCGCCGGCGCCGGGCCGCTGACCGTGAAGGTCGCCATGGCCATCGGCGCGATGGTGATCGGCGCCGCCTGGATCATGCTGGCCGGAGCCCTGCGGCACTACCGCGGCGTCAACGAGACGATCTCGAGCCTGCTGCTCACCTACATCGGCATCGCGGTCTTCAACCAGCTGGTCGAGGGCTCGCTGCGGGATCCGGCCAGCCTCAACAAGCCGTCCACCACGCCGATCGGTGACGCCAACATGCTCGGTCCGCTGCCGGGCCTCGACGTGCACTGGGGGCTCGGCTTCGGCGTGCTCATCTGCGTGATCCTCTACGTCCTCGTGCGGCACACGACGTTCGGCTTCGCGCTGCGCATCGTGGGCGGCAACGTGCGCGCCGCCCGCCTGGCCGGCTTGCCGGTCGGCCGCCTGGTGCTTCTGGCCTGCGCGCTGGGCGGCGCCGCGGCGGGGCTGGCCGGCATGGTGGAGGTCGCCGCCGTGCACGGCAGCGCGAATGCCTCGCTCATCGCCGGCTACGGGTACGGCGGCATCCTGGTCGCGTTCATCGCTCGCCAGAATCCGCTCGCCATCATCCCGGTCGCGGTGCTGGTCGGCGGCATCGCGGCGAGCGGCGGGATGCTGCAACGGCGTCTCGACCTGCCCGACGCCACGGTACTCGTGCTGCAGGGGGTGGCCTTCATGCTCATCCTCGCGAGCGAGGCGCTGTACGGTCGGCTGAAGCTGTTCCGGCCGGCGAGTGTCTGAGCCGATGACGTCGCTCGGCTGGTGGGGTGTGCCGCTCGCCGTGCTCGGCGGGGCCATCCGCGTGAGCACGCCGTTTCTCTTCGTGAGCCTGGGCGAGTGCATCACCGAGCGGAGCGGCCGTATCAACCTCGGGCTCGAGGGCATCCTGGTCATGGGCGCCATGACCGGCTATG
>Ga0134122_10004585_pt1 | contig 10243 bp, 9 predicted proteins | sample KB302_FD_96461 | JGI IMG/M metagenome (GOLD analysis project Ga0134122, IMG submission 96461) | Terrestrial soil microbial communities without Nitrogen fertilizer from Kellogg Biological Station, Michigan, USA - KB3-0-2 | ecosystem: Environmental > Terrestrial > Soil > Unclassified ... | reverse complement strand
ATTTCCAAAATAATGGACGTTTGGTCGTTCGAGCAATTCCCAGTACTGTTTCTTGAGACCGCCGCGGAGTTTGAGTTTTGAGGGAAAGATCCCATATTCAGCCAACCCGCCGAACTTGATGTCCCGGTTCAGAATGATGACTTGATTGCCGGCCTTTGCGAGGGAGCTGGCGACTGCCATACCTGCCGGCCCGGCCCCGATCAGAAGAATCACGTGCGAGTTTGGTGCACTCATGAGTTATTTCCAAGGAATATCGGACAGTGAAGTGACCAGAACCCCAACAGTTCCGCGGACTTTAGCATAGGGGCTTTTGTGCTGTCAAAGCCGATTGGTCGGAATTATCAGAATTGAAGGACCACAGAACCAGAGGACCCGGTGCGATGGTATTGAGCCATCTTCACCGGGTCCTTCGTCCTACCGCTCTGCTGGAAGGCCAACTCTATCGAGCCTTCTCCGTATGTCGATTAATGAGCGATCAGATCCCGCTGTTTCTCCGTGAGCTGGATTTTGTAGGTATCCGGCTCCAACCTTGCCTGAAGGGTTCGACGGAGTGGGAAAGGAAAAGCAAACGAGAGTAGAAGAAATTAAAGACGGTGCCGACCTGTTCCTGCCTGGGGACAAACCCCCAGGCAGGACCATGATACAGGACTTACGGAAGAGGACTTTTCTGCTTGGGAGTCAGCTGGAATTTCCAGGTGTTACAGTCGGCGGTCGCGCAGTTCGCAACCCATTGCTGCACCCAGCCGTTGTAGACGACCGGAACCGGCAGGACGCCCTGTCCGCCCATGCCCGCATTCCCGATCACCTTATCGTCCTGCACAGCCGACGCCTTCCCAGCTAGCAACACGCGCCCAACTATGGCGGCATCGCTCGAATTACCGTCCCCATTGGGATCCGGATCCACGACGATCAACGCATTGCTGAACTTGCTGGCAACATAGGCGTAATAGCCACCGCCTTGCTTGGCGCCGTATTGCACGCCATGGCAGCCTGGATCACAGGGCAACATCGCCACGACCGTGTCTTCAGCTGGATTTACCGTACCGTCCGGCAGTAGATGCCGAGTATCAACAATCGTAATGCTGGCGGTCAAGGTATTGGCCGTCACCATATTGGTTCCGACCGGACTCACCGGCGTCTGAATCGGCAAGGCGCCGACAAACGTCTTGCCAGAGACCGGATCCGGCACCACCCCTCCACCGACTGGGTCGTAGTTGGCGATCAAATTAATCTTCTTGATCTCCGTGTTGTTGGCCATATTCATGACCGATATGGTGTTGTCGAGAAAATTGGTCACGTAATACTTGGTTGAATCCGGCATCATTCCCGTGGCAATTGGCACAGCCCCCGTAGGAATCGTTCCCACGATGGAGCCATCGTTCAAGCCTACAAATTCATAGACAGTCGACGTTCCGACATTTTCGTTGGGCGTCACCATCTTCTTCCCATCAAAGCTCATCCAATGACCATGAGGATGTGTGGCGTCATTAATGTTGGAGTTATCCACCGGTATCGTTGTCATCGAGATGTCTCGAATGAAGGCATTCGAGGCAAAGCTCCCTCCTGCATAAGACTCAAACTCCCGTACGTTATTGCCACCATTCTGTGCCACATGCACTTGGTCGTTATCGGCTCTCGTCATCACATGTGAGGGAGCGGGCCCCGCGTTCAGTTCACGTATGAACGTACCGTTATTTCTATTAAACACCGCCAATCTCTCATCGAGCCATTGGGTCTGATAGATCACCTGCTGATCTTTATCCGTCCACATGTTGTGGGGATGATTCATATTGTGCGCCGGGAGTGCAACCTTCTTCGTGAGCTTCCAGTCCGCTCCGTTGACGGCCGTCGCCGTCCCGGGCTTCGACTTCCCCGCCGTCAATTCAAACTGGGTGTCGACCCAGATTTCACCCACCGCTGCTGTTTTTGGCTTAAGTAATTTATTTGCTTGAGCGTTTAGATCGACGGTCCCAATCCCAAGCACCGCAGAGAGATCACCCACATCGATCTTGTTCCCATCCTTATCGTACACAATCACCGGGACAGCCGGAAAGGCTGGAGACCACGTACGTTTGGTGTAATCTTTCCAATTCCCCGGATCCGTGACAATAAAGAAGGTGCGCAAGAGGCGGACCGCCAAATCGCTGTATGTCGGGACCGTAATGCCGTTGACCAGTGTAATCTTTTTGCCAAGATCCAATCCTAAGCCCCCGTTTACTTTCGTGGTGGGGTCATCCACGATGACGCCCGCGAACATGTAGACATGGATGTCACAGATGAAGACGTACAGGCCTGGCTCAGTCAAAGTCACTGTGGCCACCCCTCCCGGCGCCGGGTGGCGAAAATCGATGGCTGTCTTGAAGGGCATGCCAACGGGATCCTTGGTCAAGTCAGTGGCAACCTTGGGCCACAGCAAGCTCAACGCCGTATGGATCGTGCTTGCTTCTCCGCTAAACGAGGGAAACCCCACCGTTTCTCCTGGAGCAATGACGGCGAGGGATTTCTGTCCAGCCGTTGTATTCACACACCCGAGTGACGTCGATTGGCCTGAGTTCACACAAGTAAAAAAGTTCCCAGGCGTGTCTCCAGCCTCGAATGAGACGGTAGGCGGCACCGCCTGGGCCACGCCAGCCATGCCCCATCCCAGCAACATACTGAATATAGCCAACAAGAGCTGTCGCATTTTCATAAAGCCTTCCTTTACGGTTTTGCCATGTGTGAACAGCTGCTGCTCACACATGGCCTTCGTTTCCATGAACTCTACTAGTGGACGTGAAGCTCCGACATCATGCCGAACGTGGCATGAGGAAGGATGTGACAATGGAACAGCCACCGACCTTGACCTCCCCCGACACTACCGTCCACCTTCTTGCGATCGTCCAAGGAGACCCGGAACTTGAGGGTGTTATTCGCAGGCACATCCACGATGTCCAGAAACTCCAGAGGGAACGTGTATTCCGTTGTTCCCGCCTTGCTCAGGCTGATCGGCTGAATCGAAAATCCGTGCAAATGAAACGGATGGTGCGCCCCCGTCGCATTGGTCACCGTCAGCTCCATCGCATTGGCGAGGTTTGCATGACGGGCTGATTCCAGATAAAAAGGATTGCCGGTACCGAAACCACCTGTAAAGTCACGCGGCATCGGGACCCCGTCAATCGACGCCTCAAAAGCACCGCCTTTGGTAAAGAACGTCAGCTGAATGTCTTTATTCGTCGACCCTGCTTCGCCGGAGCCAAGGACAAGATCATCCACTGCTGGATCGAGAGCCTTGACCATCGCTTGCGCCCCGAAACTCGCAAGCAGCGCCGTACCGTTCGAAATGGAGTACAGAGCGCCCGCAATACCATTAACCTTCAGATGCATCACCGGCACCGTTGGAATCCACGAGTATGTGGCTTCCACTCGCTGGAAATCCTCGGTCCAGAGGGTGAGCACGCCCGTCGCGGTTGTCGGAATCACCGCCACCACATCCGCACGACCTGCAGGCGGGACCAAGATCTCGCCCTTCCCATACTTAAAATCAAACCCCTCTAAAGTAACGCCTCCTTCAACAACCGAGTTGTTGAGCAGCCCCCCTTGTCCACCGATTCGAACCAGGTCGATTTGTTCCCCACTGTTGGTCGTCAACAGAAGGCGCATGTGACGGACCGGCGAGGGATTAATGATCTGCAGCCGCAGTCCCTGACCTGCCTGGACGTCAAGCGTCGACGCCCCAGCTGCAAGCGCGCCTGGCGCAGCAGGAGTTCCTGCCCTCGCACCAACATTGACACCGTTGGTCAGGACCGTAAACCCTTCGCTCATACGACCGGTCAAGCTGGGAGATTGAATGTTCGGAACGACTCCTTTAGCGTATGGTTGCTTTAAATACACTCCATTTGCATCAAGCGGATCAGTATCGCAGAGGATGCGCGGGGACTGAGTCAACGGATGATTTTGGTAGTTGATCTGCCACGCTTGAATACCACTGACGTGCGGCAGCACCGAGTCAAATGTGGCTGGGTTGGTCCCCGGCTTGCCGCATACCGTGATGTCGCTGAGCACCAGCGTCTTGGTTTGCGCTGCCGAAGGGATCACGACACTAGTCCGAAGGCTTTCCTCATACCCATGGTTATCTTCGACAACGATCGACCCGTAGAGTCCTTTGGCCACTTGATTGGTCGACGAGTGGTGATGTGGGTGGTACCAGAAGATCCCCGGCCGGCTTACGGTGAAATCGTAGTTGAACGTACCCCCTTTTGGATCCACTGCAGACTGGGTCAGTTCCGTGCCGTCGCTTTGATTGTTCACCTCGATGCCATGCCAGTGAATACCTGACACATTCGCCTCTGGAGTCAAACCTGACTTGTTGAGGTTATTCACAAAATGCACGATGACCCGGTCTCCCACTTTGAGCCGAAACTCCGGACCCGGTATGGTCCCGGTCGTAGAGCACGTAGTTGAGTGAGTAGGGTTTCCACAGCTCTTAAACGTCATCGCCTGCGCCGTCACCCCATTGCCGATATTGACAGTCATCTCGTCTGCCACAATGTAGGTCTCAACGATGCTGGGATCAGGATTAATGTCGACGACCTGAGGAACCGAATACGGACTGCCTCCAGTAGTGGCATACACCGATTCTTTACCGGACAAGAACACCATGAGCACTAGGACACCGACGAGGTACGGTTTCCAACTGTTGACGTTCACGACTTTCGCAGAATTGCCTGGTAAAACTTGCGCCATGGTATATCTCCCTGTTGTTACTACCAACGATCCGCCCCCCTCTCCAGGAAAGTAGCCCGAACTTTTGTCCCTCCTTCCTTCGACATTTGTGGGCTATTTGCGATCAGTTCTTCGCTCTTCCAATGTTCCTCATTTATCTCTTGTGAAGCCTGGACGATGTCCCCGATCAAATCCGTGGGTCAATAACTCAAGGGATCGATCGTTTTGCAATTACCCTCTTATCCCTTTATCCCACTACCTCTCGCTTTTTTCCCCTTCTCTGCCTCAGCCTTCCTCGCCCAGTCCTGCTCGATCAGTTGCTGCGCCCGTGTCCGGACTCGTTCGTCCTTATCCTCGAAGGCCAGGATGAATGGATCGACTGCCCCTGGGGGAGCTTCTCGCGCCCAGGCCTCGAGGGCCCGGAGCCGGACGAGTACGTTCGGCGAGTTGAGTTTTTGAGCCATCGACTCCGGTACGACCAAGCCCTCTACTGGGTGTGTTGGCTCAGAAGATAGAACAGGCACCGCGTGGGGACTTCCACTTCCGGGGCTGTCCCCTCGTCCGGATACGGACATAGCCCCATTTACCGAGGCAAGAGGCAAGGAATTCGCCGCTGGGGCGAATGCGTCATTGCGTGGGGACGGGCTGTCCACGCTCGCCTGCGGCCCAACGTTTGGTGGGTTGTCGGACGCCGGTCCGCATCCGGCCAGTCCTCCACAGAGCATCAGGCTCAGAAACAGCACCAAACGGCGGCACGGCAGATACCGGGACGGTTGCAGTGGAAGCATATTTTCAGGCTTTTCAGATAACGCTGATGAGGGCATAAAACAGCGTGGTTCCTGTAGGATTCTATTCAGCAAAAATATCTTTTGGTTGTCTGGTATTTGCCTAGAAGGTGTGGGATCTGATCTGGTATGAATTTGTCTGGATCCAGCCCGAACCTTGAAGCGACACCCCTGTCACTGCGCTGAACTTATTTCATGCCGTCCCAAGCTGGGCAGTACTTGTAGCCGTTTGACTCATAATAAACAAGGTGCAAAATGGCGTACAAATAAACACGTAATCTGCTTCTCAAGCTCTATCCATACAACCACCCTCATTGAGTGTCTCTGAGACCCCGCCGCATCCGAACAATTGCCTCGGCTCGTGTATGGACGTCTAGATTCAAATAGATACGCTGCAGATGCTTTTGAACGGTGCGTGGACTGACATCGAGCGCGATCGCAATTTCCTTGTTCGACATTCCCTGCTGGAGCCAGGACAGGACTTCGAATTCTCTCTTTGAAAGACCGTCACCCATCTTCGCTGTTTCCGACACGCTCCTTGCCGTAAAGGCAAAATGGCTTCGCCGAAATGCAAGATACAAACCAATGCTCCCCATCATGCAATTGATCGGGTTTGATATCGAGTATTGAGATTTGTAAGGAAAACATGACTCTACGGGAAGGATAGAGGGATTAGAGAACGAAGAATGAGGGAATATGGTGAATCATTTCAGATTCATGCTGAATGCAAAATGATCCTCCTATGTGCCGGATACAATGGGAGGTCTAGCGGCGAAATTATTAATCCCATCACGGAATAACTATAGCCGAGTAGAGGACTGGCCATACGCTTCTGGAAAGAGATGCGGACAGTATGAGCAACACATCGTTCGTCTGCTCGTCGGAGCCTGCACCACCTCACGCTGCATGCGTCGAATGAGCGCTGTACTAGCCTCGCTGTCTCTACCCCCCAGCACTTCCAACAGGTCCACCCGCTTCGGTCATGCGCCAGGGATCGAGCAATTCAGTGAGCCGCTTTTCTGGCAGGACTTTTTGTTCCTTGGCCATCTGGCGCACGGTCTTGCCTGACTTGTAAGCATCTTTGGCGAGTTTCGCGGCAGCCTCATATCCGATCTCCGGAGCCAAGGCGGTACACATAGCGAGACTCTCTTCGATCAAACTCCTGCAACGCTCCTCGTTGGCTTTGATGCCGTCGATACACTTGACCGCGAAATTGGTCCCCGCTGTCGAGAGGAGTTCAATGGATTGTAATATGTTATAGGCCATGACCGGCAGCATGACGATCAATTCAAAATTGGCGGCCTGCCCTCCTACTGTGACGGTGACATCGTTTCCAATCACTTGCGCACAGACCATCGTCACCGATTCGGCAATGACCGGATTTACCTTTCCCGGCATGATAGACGAACCTGGCTGTGTTTCCGGCAGATTGATCTCCCCGAGCCCACAGCGAGGGCCGGAGCCGAGCCAGCGAATGTCATTGGCGATCTTCATGAGACTCACGGCGATGGTCTTCAACTCCCCGCTCGCTTCGACCAACGAATCCTGAGTCGACTGCGCTTCAAAGTGATTTTTCGCTTCTAGAAAAGTGCAGCCGGTCTCTTTTGAAATAATGGCCAGCACCTTAGCTGAGAACTTCGGATGGCAATTGAGCCCCGTGCCGACTGCGGTACCGCCGAGCGCGACTTCACTGAGCACGTCTTGTGATCGCTTGACGCGTTGAATACTTAATTCAATCTGCCTCGCATACCCACCGAATTCCTGTCCCAATCGCACCGGCGTTGCATCCTGCAAATGGGTGCGGCCGATCTTGACGACCGTATCGAACTCTTTGGCTTTGCGGGCGAGTGATTTCTGCAGGCAGGTAAGTGCAGGAATGAGCTGCTGCTGCATCATTTCTCCTGCGGCGATGTGAATCGCAGTGGGAATCACGTCGTTGCTGGATTGGCCCAGATTGACGTGGTCGTTTGGATGCACCAGCTTGCTGCCCCGCGCTCCGCCTATCAACTCGGTGGCCCGATTGGAAATTACCTCGTTCGTGTTCATATTCGTCGAGGTCCCAGAGCCGGTTTGAAAAATGTCCACGGGGAATTCCGCGTCGAGCTTGCCCTCAACCACTTCTGTCGCGGCCTGGTTGATCGCATCCGCTGATTTCTTATCGAGGAGGCCCAACGAATGATTGACGGTTGCGGCAGCACGTTTGATCATCCCCATTGCGCGGATCATGGCGCGGGGGAACCGCAAAGAGCTGATCGGAAAGTTTTCGATGGCGCGGGCGGTCTGCACACCATAATAGGCCGCAGCCGGTACGGCAAGCTCGCCCATAGTGTCCCGTTCGACTCTGGTGGCATTCGTTGATGTCGCAGTTTTGTCGGTCTGTGTGTGCTTCATGCGTTCCACTCCATGGTAAGGGTTCTCACTCGTTGCGGGCGTCATGATAAACTCACGCCGCTTGCTTGCACAAGGGTATGGAGACGAACATGGCGCACGTCACGGTCGAAGCCTACGCTGGGTATAAGGGTGAGGAGACCCCTCGGGCATTTATCTTGGAGGGAACCCGATTACGCGTGAGTGAGATCGTGGCGCGGTGGTACACGGAGACGCATAGTTACTTTCGGGTGTGTGCCAGCGACCAACATCGGTATGTGTTGCGGTATGATCTGGATCATATGAGATGGGAACTCGTGATGTGCGAAACCACGAACAAAGGGGTGTGGGAACCAACATGAAGAGGCCCGCCGGAGCGGGCCTCTGTGCATGCTTGATGTGCAAGTTAGTGAATTAACCGACTTTGACTTCGATGGCTTTCGGTTTTGCCTTTTCGGACTTGGGTAGCTGAAGATTCAGCACACCATCCTTGAATTCGGCCTTCACCTTCCCCTCGTCTACGAGATCGGGCAATGTGAAGCTCCGGACAAAGCTGCCATAGGAACGCTCTACCCGATGGTACTTTTTTCCGGTCTCTTCCTTTTCCTGCCTGCGCTCACCTTGGATCGTGAGGACGCCATCTTCTAGCGTGACCTTCACATCCTCTTTCTTGACGTCAGGGATCTCCGCCTTGATCTGGTATCCCCCGTCTGTTTCGCTGACATCCACAGACGGTACCCAGTCGGCGACGACCATGGTCTCCTTGCCATTGGTCCGAGGCAGCGCGGGACGGCTAAACATCCGATTCAACCGATCCGACATGTCTTCGAGTTCACGGAATGGATCCCACCGTACGAGTGTCATGTTCGACCTCCTTCTCATTCGTGTTGACTGTTTCAGAACGTCTACTGGAGGCGCGCGCCGAGTCGTCTATCTTCGGTGATAGATAACTCGGTCTGTCATGGAGTCAAGGGGGCTTGACCGCTAATGGAAGTAGCGGTGCCAGAAGAGGAATTAGCGTTGATCGATGGGCACGTAAGGCCGATTGTGCTCACCGGAATAAATTTGATCTGGACGAAATAATTTGTTCTCTCGAAGTTGTTCCAGCCAATGGGCTAGCCACCCAGATACCCGTGCCATTGCGAACAAGGGTGTGAACAGGTCTGTCTCGATCCCCATCTTGTCGTAGACGATCCCGGAGTAGAAATCGACGTTGGGATAAATCCGCTTGCCCTTCAGCAACTCCTTCGCGACTTGCTCGACCTCTAGCGCCACCTCGTACAACGGTGAATTGCCACATTCCTTAAAGAGTCGCTCACAGAGCCCTTGTAGGATTGTCGCACGGGGATCTTTGACCTTGTAGACCCGATGACCGAAGCCCATCAGCTTTTGTTGTGCGCGGACCTGTTCTTCGAGATACGATCGGACCCGCTTCGGCTCATCAATTTCCTTCAGCATCTGTACGACTTCTTCGTTAGCCCCGCCATGCAGCGGCCCTTTGAGGGCGCCGATTGATGACGCAACGACCGTATAGGGATCGGCCAGTGTTGAGGCTGTGACCATACCGGTGAAGGTTGAGGCATTCATCGTGTGTTCGGCATGCAGGATCAGGCAGTCGTCGAAAATATCGCCCCACAAGGGAAGCGGCGCTGTCTCAGTCAGCATGTAGAGGAAGTTTTCAGAAAATCCGAGATCGTCGCGCGGGGGAATGTATTCGTTTCCATTCCGCAGACGTGCCCAGGCCGCGACGATCGTGGGTAATTTGGCAACAAGACGGACGGCAGACCAATAATTATTTTCGATGTCCTGGACATTGCGTCCTGGATAAAACATACCCAACGCGGCAACCGCGGCTTGCAACGCGTCCATGGGATGCCCATGCTCCGGAAGGCATTTTAATAAGTCGACGATTTTGAACTTGATGCGACGGTGATGGACGATGTCCTTGTGCCATTGTGCGAGCTGAACTTCTGTGGGAAGGTGTCCAAAAAGTAGCAGATAGGCGGTTTCGAGATAGGACGATCGCAGGCAAAGTTCTTCGACGCGGATGCCGCGATATTCCAGCACGCCGCGCTGCCCGTCCACATCGCTAATGGCAGATTTGGCTGCTGGAACACCAGCGAGCCCCGGCATGAAATCATGTGGCATGATCGTGCTCCTTCACCTCACGTAGCAGCCTACATGAAGAGTGGCGCCAGTCTATCACATGTTCGGAGAGGGAGGATCTTGAATTGGCTCATATCCGTTGGCATACTCCAGTTGCCGGCCGTTCATGTCAAGATTACCGCTCATCTCCTCAGTGGGCGTGACCTTTCTTGACATCGTGTTTCTATCTTGGAGGTCATGATGCCTTGGCCGATAGCGGCGACAACAGGAACGGCGACGTCGAT
>Ga0134122_10004584_pt1 | contig 10245 bp, 13 predicted proteins | sample KB302_FD_96461 | JGI IMG/M metagenome (GOLD analysis project Ga0134122, IMG submission 96461) | Terrestrial soil microbial communities without Nitrogen fertilizer from Kellogg Biological Station, Michigan, USA - KB3-0-2 | ecosystem: Environmental > Terrestrial > Soil > Unclassified ... | reverse complement strand
TGCCTTGTATAGTGAACCTTCCCCGCTAACAGGAGCATCCATGCGAAAAGTCCGCGTCGCCCCCAAGGGCATGGGCCTCAACGATTTCGTAGCGCAGGAGGAAGGCTTCTTCGAAGCCGAGGGTATCGAGGTCGAGTTCGACATCAAGACCTTCCGCGGCACGCAGGCGAGCTGGAAGGGCCTCGACTACAAGCAGCGTCCCCAGGACAAGCCCTACGCCGAGGGCGACAAGAACCTGATCCAGTGCGCGTGCGTCTGGGGAAGCATCTCCAACGCGAGCGCGGGCATGGGCCGCTTCGTGCCCGACTGCTACGGCGTCTCGCCGTGGGCGATCTTCGTGCGTCCCGAGTCGAGGATCCGCAGGCCCGAGGACCTCAAGGATGTGCCGGTGTCCGTCGGCATGCGCGCCGGCAGCCACTTCAATGTCCCTTTCCGCCTGGAGAAGGTTCTGCCGCTGGAAAATATCAAGGTGGTCAACAGCGGCGGCTTCGGCGCGCGCCTGCGCGCGCTGCTCGACAAGGAAGTCGAGGCGGCGAGCCTGCTGCCGCCGCAGATCGACATGGCGCGCCAGCTCGGGCTGCGCATGGTGATGGAAGACGAGTTTCATACCCTGTGGTGGGTGCCCGAGACCGCGGACAAGGAAGACGTGCGGGCCTATCTGAGAGGGCTGGACCGCGCCGAGCAGGCGCTGAAAGCCGATCTGAAGAAATACCTGCCGCTGTGGGAGAAGTGCATCCCGCCGGAGTTCAAGGACGCGCGCAAGTGGGACTATTCCAGGTTCACCCGCGGCGAGCGCTTCGTGTTCAAGCCGATGCCGCGCAGCGAGTTCGACGAGGTGATGGTGCAGGTGAACCGCTGGGGCCTCGACGACCACCTGAAGGAGCGCTCGTTCGACAAGCTGACCTACCACGTCTGAGCGGACGGAAGAAAAGGCACCTGCGCGCTGTTCGCTCTGCAAGGAGGTGCTATGCACCGGATCCGACTGTGTTCCGCCCTGCTTCTGCTGGGCCTGGCCGCGTGCTCGACCATCGGTACCGGTGACAGCACCTCGATCATGATCGACCAGCCGACGCCGCCGTTCCCTTACAACTCGAGATTCTGCACCTAGTAGGCCGTCGCCTTGAGGAAGCGCACCGTGTGCTCGAGGGCTTCGCGCCCCGCGCCGGTGTCGAGGTGGAACTGGTATTCGTGCGGTAGCGCGGGCCGGTAGTCCTCGGGGAAGAACAGCGTATCCACCCTAACGCCGCGCTTGACGAGAGCGTCGGCCAATGCGCGCGAGTGCGGCAGCAATGCATCGGCATTTCCCACCGAGATGAAGGCCGGCGGGAAGTCGGCGGTGACGTGGCGCGGCAGCGAAAACTCCGGCAGCCGCGCTTTCTCGCCGAACTCCTTCGCACCGCTGTAGGACCAGACGATGGTGCGCATGAAGTGGCCGTAGGAGCCGGCGAATTTCACCAGGCCGAGGTCGTAGATACCGCAGTGCAGGACCACGCCGCGCAGCTGCTCGCGCCGGATGGACGGAACGACGCCCACCGCTTTGGCGTACCCCGGCGAGCTGACGATGTTCGCCATCTGGGCGGCGAGCTGCGCGCCGGCCGAATCACCGGCGAGGAACAGGCGCTCGGGATCGATGCGCAGCTGCGTGGCGTTGCGCACCAGAAACGCGAGCGCCGTGTTCAGCTGGTGCAGCGGCTCGGGATAGTGAGCGCCGGGGGCGAGCGAGTAGTTCACCGCGACCGTGGTGTAGCCACGCCCGGCGAGAATCCGCAGATAGTTGCCGACCTGCCGCTTGTCGCCGGCGAGGAACCCGCCGCCGTGCAGCCACACGATCGCCGGCAGCGCACGCGTGGCCGATTCTGGGAAATACACGTCGAGCAACGCGTCGGGGTCGTTCGCATCGTAGCGGTAGTCGAGCCGCTCCCCGACCTCCGGCGGCACGAGTTCTTCCAGCGCGAGGTTCAGGCCCTCGCCGCCGTGATCCATCCACCAGCGATAGACGTACGCGGACGGCCACGGGCTGAGCTCGAGCGCAGCGTAGACCATGGCGCAACACGCGACGACCGTAATGAGAACCCACAGCACGGCCTTCACCGGGATATCGAATAAACGGCTGATGCCCGGAATGTACACCGCTTCGATGCTACGAATTTATTGCTTTACTCGCCCCATGAGCGCCTTGCGCAGCGGCTGTGCCTTGCCGAACTTCGCCTCGTACTCGGCGTTCGCCTTGGCGTACTCGTCCACTACGGTCACGCGCTGGACCTCCCAGAACTCGTCCCGCTGATAGCGCAGCGTGCCGATGTAGATCGCGCGGTCGCCGGGCTTTGCCCCGACCTGGAAGCCGCCGGGGAAAATAGCCCGCTGCTGGCTCGAGCCGCCGATGTCGAGGAACAGCAGGCCGCCGAGCAGGTACGACGGCGCCGCCTTGGCGCGCACGAAGAAAGTCTCGCCGATCGGCGCCTCGATGCGGCCGGCAAAGTCCGCCATGCGCGGGTCCTCCGGCATCGGCCGCAGCTTGTCGTCCATCATCAGGTGCATGGTGTTCTCGATCTTGCCGACCACCATGCCGCGGATCTTCTGCTCGCCCTTGCGCAGCGGCGGCACCAGCTCGACCTTGCCGACCAGCACCACCTCGTCGCGGCCGAGCGCGTCGAGCGAGGCGAGCGGCGCGCGCGGCGCCGGCGCGCACGCCGCCATCAGCAGCGCGGCGAGCGCGACCAGGGAGCGGCGCGTCCTCACTTCTTGAGCCGCGCGAGGCGCTGGCGGATCTTGTCGCCCCACACGGAACTCTTCAGCTCGGAGTCGGTATCGAGCAGGCGCTGCAGCAGCTCGGCCTCGGTCGGCGTGGACACGCGCTCGATGCCGAACTTGGATTGCTCGAACATGCCGGACTTCACCGTCTTGTATTTGTAGGCGCCGAGGAAGTAGATGCCGGGCTTGTCGATGCGCACCGTGGTGTCGCCGCCACCCTGGCGCGGGAAGTTGTACTGGTGCTCGCCGCGCAGGAAGCTCGAGCCGTGCAGGCTCGACAGCCGGTACGAGCCGGGCGGCAGGTAGGAGTTGTAGAACATGCCGTCCTTCACGCCCATGCCCCAGTACGGCTTGTCGCTGGGCGGCGCGACCTGCATGAGCTGGGCGCCGTTCACCTTGGTCGGCGCGTCGCCCATGTCGACATAGCCGAACACCAGCGAATTGGTTGGATCGTTGATCTCGCGGCTGGGGCCGCTACTCGAGCAGCCCGCGGCGATGGCGACGACAGCGGCCAGCACCACGATTCCGATTCGATTTTGCATTCTTGTCCTCCCTTCGAAATCGAGGGGAGTATAGCGAAGGGAGCGCGATCGGCCCCGTGGATAAATTCTCAGGGACCGAAGTACCAGCCTCCGTTCACGTCGATCGTTGCACCTGAAACATAGCCGCCCGCCTCGGAGCACAGCATCGCCACGACCCCGGCTATGTCATCCGGCCTGCCGGCTCTTTTCAGCGGCAGCGAATCGATGAATGCCGCACTCGCGGCTCCCCAACCCGCCTGCTCGATGCGCGGGGTCTTGATGAAGCCCGGCGCGATCGCGTTCACCGTGACGTTGTGCGGGCCGAGCTCGAGCGCCAGCGTCTTGGTGAGACCGATGATCCCGCCCTTGGCCGCGGCGTAATGCACGCCGACGCGGTCGCTGCCGCGGCGCGCGGCGATGGAGGTGAAGTTGACGATGCGGCCGAACCTGCGCGCCTTCATGCGCGGCGCGAACTCGCGGCAGACGAGGAACGCCGTGGTCAGGTTGGCGGCGATGACCGCGCTCCACGTCTTCTCGTCGACGTCCTCCAGCGCAATGGCGCCGGGAATCGGCGGCAGCGTGTCCTTGCGGTTGACCACCGCCGGTCCACCGGCGGCGTTCACCAGGAAGTCGATGGCGCCGGCGGCGCCGGCGAGCTTTTCGACGTCATCCGCGTCGGTCAGGTCCGCGACCGTGATGTCCTTGCCAGGATGAATGTCGGTCGCCACCACCGCGACGCCCTCGCGCCCGAGCCGTTGCACGATCGAGGAACCGATGCCGCTCGCCGCGCCCGTGACCAGCGCGCGTCGGCCCTTCAGGCCCTCAAGCGGCATAGGAAGCGCCGTTGATGTCGACCGTGACGCCGGTCATGTAGGAGGTGTCGTCGGTGCACAGCGCCACGATCAGCGCGGCGCATTCGTCGACGGTGCCCACGCGGCCCATCGGGATGGTCTTCAGCGACCCCTCCGGGCCATGGTCCTGCTTGGTGATTGCCAAGACCCGTTTCAGGCGCCCGCTGGCGATGACGCCCGGCGCGACGCAATTGACGCGCACGCCATGCGGGCCGAGCTCGAGCGCGAGCTGGCGCGTGAGGCCCATGACGCCCGCCTTTGCCACTGCGTAGGGGCCGCTCGAGCCCTCCGAGCCGGGCGGGATGCCCTTGCGCGCCGCGATCGAAGCGACGTTGACGATCGCGCCGCCCTGCTTCTTCAGGTGCGGCGCCGCGGCGCGGCAGGAATAGAACACGGCGTCGAGGTTGGCAGCGACGATGGTGCGCCAGTCCTCCAGCGAGCAGTTGCTCAGGCCGCGGAAGCCGGACGGCGGCGAGGCGACCAGATCCTGGCGCGTGATCCCCCAGCTCCCACCGACGCAGTTGACGAGAACGTCGATGCGGCCGAGCGACTGGACCGTTTTCCCGACCATCTCTTCTACCGCCGCGGCGTCGGCGACATCACAGCGTATGCACGTGCACTGGCGCAGCGCGGGGAAACCTTGCTCGTACAGGTCGGCGACCACCACCTGCATGCCCTCCTTCATCAGCCGCAAGGCGACTTCGTGGCCGATGCTGTCGGGCTTGGCCGCGCCGGTGACGATGGCGACCTTCATTGGCGCTCGGCGGGCAGGCGCAACCCGGCGAACCGGCTCGGCAAGCCGAACAGCAGCTGGCCGAATTCCCAGATCGCCTCGTCGAACTCGGCCACGGCGATGGAATAGTTCGCCGGCCCGAGCACGCCGACGTTTTCGCAGGCGATCTCGATCGTCTGGCGCCGGTAGTCGGCACGCAGCGTGGCGCGCGCGGAGATGTCGACCTCGATCAGCAGCGCCTCGCGCACCGAGCCGGCGGCGTCGGTCAGCTCGCGCGAGTCGAACTTCAGGCCCGCGCGCTCGAGCTGTGCCTTGAGGACGGCGGCCTCGTCGGGGTTGAGCGCGATGCGCGCCTTGCTGCGCGAGGTCATGCGGTAAGCGAGCGTGACCGCGTCGACCACCTCGTCGTTGCCGAGCTTTTTCATGGTGCACGCCACCGTTCCGTTGGCGAGGCTGGCGGCCGGCAGCGCGCCGAGGTAGATGAGGTCGAGCTTGACCGTGAACGGCGGGTTGGCGTGGATCACCTGCCGAACCAGCTCTTCCAGGTAGTGGAACGCCTTGCGCAGCTGCAGGCTGAGCTCGCCGGCGGCGGCCTTGGCCGAGGACGCCTGCCGGCGCGAAGAGCTTTCGAGCTCGGCGAGCTTCTGGCTCAGGCTGCTCTGGTCCGCGACGGAGGTTCCGACCGACGGCTCCGCATCGGCGCCGAGCTGCGCGCGGGCGCCCGGCGCATTCAGGTCGCGCAGCCAGCGGGCGAGCTCGCCGGCACGCTGGAAGCGGTCGGCCGGATCCTTGGCGAGCGCGCGCTCGAGGATGGCATCGAGCTCCGGCGGCAGGTCCGGCCGGAGCGCCGAGAGCGGCGGCGCCGGCTCCTTGGCGATGCGGTCGAGCAGCGCGATCACGTCGCCCTCGTCGTCCTCGAAAGGCGTCCGGCCGGCGAGCAGCTCGTACAGCACCACGCCGAGCGAAAAGATGTCGCCGCGCGGATCGAGCGGCTGCTCCAGCACCTGCTCCGGGCAGATGTACTTCGGCGAGCCGAGCACCTTGCCGGTCACCGTCATGGAAGACGACGGCATGCGCACCACGCCGAAGTCGGTGATCTTGGCCACGCCCTCCGGCGAGACCATGATGTTCGCGGGCTTGATGTCACGGTGCACCATGCCGAAGCGCCCGGCATAGTCCAGGCCTTCCGCCACCTGCGCGACGATGTCCGACACCTTCTCGAACGAAAGCTGCGCGCCCGAGCGCATCAGCCGGTGCAGCGACTGGCCCTGCAGGTACTCCATCGCGATGTAGGCCACATCGTCGGACACGCCGACGTCGTAGATGGTGACGATGTTGGGATGGTTGAGGCGCGCCGCCGACTTGGCCTCGAGCACGAAGCGGGTCTTGGTCTCGAGCAGGTTGTCCGCCGGCAGGTCCGGGTTCAGCGTCTTGATCGCGACCGGGCGCTCGAGCACCGGATCGAGCGCGCGGTAGACGGTGCCCATGGCGCCGCGGCCGATTTCCGATTCGATGCGATAGCGGCCGATCGCCGCGAGATGCTGGTTCAGGCTTGCATCCCCGGCTTGACCACCCGGTTGCGCAGGATGCCGATGCCCTCGACTTCGAGCTCGACCCGGTCGCCCGGTTTCAGAAAACGCAGGCTTTCCAGCCCGCAGCCGTTGCCCACGGTCCCGGAGCCGAAGAATTCGCCCGAATGCAGGGTTTCCGAGCGCGAGGCGTGCGCGATGCAGTCCTCGAATTTCCAGTGCATGTCGCGCGAATTTCCGCGCCCCCATTCCTCGCCGTTCACCCGCACCACCATCTCCAGGCGGTACGGGTCGCCGATTTCGTCCGCGGTGACCAGGCACGGCCCCATCGCATTGGCATTGTCGAAATCCTTGCCCTTGCCCGGCCCGAGCTGGCCGGCCATCTCCTTGGTCTGCTCGTCGCGCGCCGAGAAGTCGTTGAAGATGGTGTAGCCGAAGATATGCTCGCGCGCCCGCGCCCTGGAGATGTCCTTGCCGGGCCGGCCGATGTAGCAGCCGAACTCGAGCTCGAAGTCGAGCCGCTCGGTATAGGCCGGCCAGGGCACCTCGGCCTCCGGCCCGCACACCGAGAAGCGGCTGGGGTGGTAGAACACGGGCCGCTCGTACCACGTCTGCGGGGGATTCTTCCCAATCGCGCGGAAGGCCTGCACCAGGTGCTTCTCGAAACAGAGAAAATCGCGCATCTGCGGCGGGTGCGGGATCGGCGCCAGCAGGGTCACGTTCTGCCGGCCGAGCAGCACCGGCGAATGCTCGAGCGCCTCCCGCGCGCGGTCGAGCGCGCTCTGCCCGCCTTCGACGATCTCGAGCACGCTGGAGAATCCCGGCAGGGCCGCGACCTTGGTCCCGCCCTCGATGAGAGCGCCGGGCGCCGGCGCCCGCGCCTCCCGGCCCGCCGCGATGGTGAACGTCACGAGTTTCACGCTGCTTTTGATAATACACTTGGGAAATCTCGAGGAGGATTCATGCGTCAGTTCACCGAAGACAACCTCACCGACGAAGTCGTCGCGCGCCTGAAGAAGACCAAGGACAAGCGCTTCCGGGAAATCATGACGAGCGCGGTGAAGCACCTGCACGCGTTCGCGCGCGAGGTGAGCCTCACCGAGGAGGAATGGTTCGAAGGCATCAAGTTCCTCACCGCCGTCGGCCAGAAGTGCGACGGCAAGCGCCAGGAATGCATCCTGCTGTCCGACGTGCTCGGCCTGTCGATGATGGTGGTCGCGCTCAACCACAAGACCGCGCCCGGCGCGACCGAAGCCACCGTGCTCGGGCCGTTCTTCGCGCACGGCGCGAAGGAATACGGCTACGGCGGCGACCTGCGCGTGGGCGCGACCATGAAGGGCGAGGATGTGTGGGTCAGCGGCCGCGTGCTGGGCGTCGACGGCAAGCCGGTGCCCAACGCCGCGCTCGACATCTGGCAGGCCAAGGCCGACGGCATCTACGACCTGCAGACCGAGGGCGAATTCGAGCTGCGCGGCCGGGTCAAGGCCAACGCCAAGGGCGAATACGCCTTCGCCAGCTACAAGCCGAAGTTCTACAGCATCCCGATGGACGGGCCGGTCGGCGACCTGGTGCGCGCCACCCACAACAACCACATGCGCCCGGCGCATATGCATGCCATCGTCTCCGCGCCCGGCTACCAGCAGGTCATCACCCACGTGTTCGTCGAAGGCGATCCGTACCTCGACGGCGACGCGGTGTTCGCGGTGAAGAATTCGCTCGTCGGCCGCTATAAAAAGGGGAACGACGCCGCGCTGGCGAAGAAGTTCGGCCTGTCGAACCCGTACCTCAAGCTCGAGTTCGACTTCCGCCTCTCGCCCGAGACCGCGGGCGCGAAGAAGGCGCGCAAGAAGATCGCCGCCAGCGACGCCGTTGCATGATCTGGCGCGTGCGCCGGGTGCTGACCGGCCATGACGCCGAGGGCCGCTCGACCTTCATCGCCGACGGCCCGGCGCCCAATGTGAAGGAGATGTCGGCGATGCCCGGCCTCGCCCTCACCGACCTGTGGGAGACCAAGGGAGCGCCGGCCAGCAACGCGGGTGACAGGGACGCTGCCGAGCGCCCGGTGCACCTCGAGCCGCCGAACAACGGCACCCTCCTGCGCATCGTCGAGTTCCCGCCCGACTCGGCGTGGCGCCACGGCACCGACGGCAAGGCCGGCTTCAAGTCGATCGGCGCCGGCCACGCGCAGGACCGGCGCTCGGCCGATCCGATGATGCACACGACCAGCACCGTCGACTACATCATCGTGCTCAAGGGCGAGATCTACGCCATCCTGGAAACCGGCGAGAAGCTGCTGCGCGCCGGGGACGTCCTGGTGCAGCGCGGCACCAACCACTCGTGGAGCGTCCGCACCAGCGAGCCGTGCATCATCGCCGCGGTGCTGGTGAGCGCGAAGCCGGTCTCGTCGAAGAAAAAACCGTCCCGGAAGAAGAAAAAATGATGGCGGTCGGCGTCATCGGCCTCGGCGCCATGGGGTCCGCCATGTCGGCGAATCTCGTCAAAGCCGGCGTCGAGGTGCGCGGCTACGACGTCGTCGCGGGCAAGCGTGCTGCGCTCAAGCGAGCCGGCGGCAAGCCGGTGGCATCCGTCGGCAAGCTGAGCGCCAGCGTCATCATCACCTCGCTGCCGAGCGCGGCGGCATTGCACGCCGTCGCCGAGGAGTTGAGAGGCAAAAGCGTCGTGGTCGAGACCAGCACGCTGCCGATCGAGGACAAGGAAAAAGCCCGCGACACGCTGACGAAGAAAGGCATCACGCTGCTCGATTGCCCGCTCTCGGGCACCGGCGCACAGGCGAAAACCAAGGACCTGGTGGTCTTCGCCAGTGGAGACAGGAGTGGTTTTGAACGAGCCAAAGCCATCTTTCCCGGTTTCTCCCGATCCCACTTCTACCTCGGCGCGTTCGGCAACGGCAGCCGCATGAAGTTCGTCGCCAACCTGCTGGTGGCGATCCACAACGTGTCGGCCGCGGAGGCGTTCGTGCTCGGCATGAAAGCCGGCCTGCCGGCGAAGACCATCTTCGAGGTGATCGAGAACAGCGCCGGCAGCTCGCGCATGTTCCAGGTGCGCGGGCCGCAGATGGTCGAGGGCCGCTACGACGGCGCGGGAATCGCGGTCGGGCTGTTCCAGAAGGACATGAAGATCATCGGCGAGTTCGCTGCGCGCATCGGCGCGCCGACGTCCTTGTTCAACGCCTCCGCGGCGATCTACAACGCGGCGATGGCGCAGGGGCATGGCGGCGACGACACCGCGTCGGTGTGCGCGGTGCTCGAGTCGATGGCGAAACTACGCCGCCGGTAGCGCCTTCAGGGTCTCGAGCAGCGCCTCGATCTCGAACGGCTTCTGCAGCGTGGCGTCGACGCCGATCAGCGCCGCGTCGGGCAGGTAGTCGCGCTTGGTGAACTGCGCGCCGCCGGACACCACCACGATCCGGGTGCGCGGGAACTCGCGGCGGAACGAATCGATCGCCTCGAAACCGTCGGCGTCGGGCATGAAGATGTCGGTGATCAGCACGTTGGCGGGGCGCATGCGCTGCACTTCCAGCGCCTCGCGGCCGTTGGCCGCGACCTCGACCGCGTAGCCGGCAAGCTCGAGCGAGAGCTTGAGCGTGAGCCGCATGTCGGCGTCGTCGTCCACCACCAGCAACCGCGGGCTGTCGCTCACCGCAACCCCGCCATGACCTGCTTCAGGCGCTCCGGCGCCACCGGCTTGGTGAGGTGCGCGTCGAACCCCGCCTCGAACGCGCGCTTCTGGTCCTCGGGCTGGCCGTAGCCGGTGATCGCCACCAGCCCGATCTTGCGCCCGCCGGGCGTGGCGCGCAGGCGCCGCGCCACCTCGTAGCCGTCCAGGTCGGGCAGGCCGAT
>Ga0134122_10004581_pt1 | contig 10248 bp, 8 predicted proteins | sample KB302_FD_96461 | JGI IMG/M metagenome (GOLD analysis project Ga0134122, IMG submission 96461) | Terrestrial soil microbial communities without Nitrogen fertilizer from Kellogg Biological Station, Michigan, USA - KB3-0-2 | ecosystem: Environmental > Terrestrial > Soil > Unclassified ... | reverse complement strand
AGCTGCGTATCAAGGAAATGGGCACGGCGCTGGGCGCCCCAACCTTTATGGATTACCGAAGTTTGTTCGGCAGGGTTCAGTGCGTCAGCATTGCTGTGCCGACCCGGCTGCATTATCACGTCGCGCGGGATTTCATTGATGCGGGGATCGACGTGCTGGTGGAAAAACCCCTCACCGCAAACATTTCGGAAGCCCGGGAGCTCGTCGCCGCCGCGCAAAGGAAAAACGTGCTGCTCCAGGTCGGTCATCTCGAACGCTTCAACCCCGCAATTCGCCGACTCGAAGGGGTCATTAGAGAACCCAAGTTCGTTGAGTGCCATCGTTTGGCGCCCTTCGTCGAGCGCGGTACGGATGTGGACGTGGTACTCGACTTGATGATTCATGACATCGATGTGATCGCTAGCCTCGTGCGCGCGCCAATCGAGCGCATCGAGGCGGTCGGCGTGCCCGTGCTCACCGAGCGGCCGGATATCGCCAACGCTCGGATCAACTTCACCAACGGTTGCATTGCCAACATCACGGCGAGCCGCGTGTCACTCAAACGGGAACGGAAGATCCGTTTTTTTCAACCTGATGCGTACATTTCAATCGATTATGACCAACGCCGGGCGCAAATTTTTCACAAACCGGCTCCCGGCGCTGGCTGGCTCGATATTCGGACCGAAACAATAGAAATCAAGGAAGGCGATGCTCTAGCCGACGAGATCGATTCTTTTCTCGATTGCGTCCGCAGTCGCAAGCATCCGTTGGTCGGTGGCGAGGAGGGACTGCGCGCCCTGGAAATCGCATCGACGATTAGCGCGCAGCTCTGAGGTGCGGTTTGTCTGATGCAGGCGAAAGAAATCATGTTGGTCGTCGGTGAAGCTTCTGGTGACGCCCATGGCGCGCGCTTTGTCGAGGCACTGCATCGACGTGACCCTCAAGTGAAAGTATACGGTGTCGCGGGCGAGCAACTAGAGCGGAGTCAATTTGAGCCGCTTTTTAATGTCGCCCAATTGACCGGGATGGGTTTGGTGGAACTGGCCGGGAATTTGAGAAATATCTGGCGCGCCTACGCATTGCTCAAACGAACTTTGCGCGCACGTCGCCCCAATCTCCTCGTGTTGATCGATTTTCCCGAATTCAACCTGCGTCTCGCGCGTTGTGCCAAGTCCCTTGGGATTCCGGTCCTTTACTATGTCAGCCCGCAGATTTGGGCTTGGCGCAAAAATCGAGTCCAGCAAATATCTCGATGGGTCGACCAGATGGCGGTTATTTTTCCATTCGAGACGGATTTTTATGAGCGCCATGGAGTCAAGGTCAGCTTCGTCGGTCATCCACTGCTGGAAATTGTCAAGCCGAATGCCGGGCGCGCGGAAACCCTCGCTAAGCTTCCTTAATCCTCATCGGCCGGTGATCGCGCTACTGCCGGGAAGCCGTCGCGGCGAAGTGACGCGGCACCTCCCGGCGATGGCCGAAGCCGCGCTTGAACTCTCGTGCGAGCGTAAAGCGCAATTTTTTTGCATTCGGGCGCCGACCATCAATCGCGAGGAACTGCGCTCGTGGCTCGATCAAACCGGTGTGCAGATGCCCATTGTCGAAGACGATCGTTATGGCGCGATCCAGGCTTCTGATGTGGCTTGGACGGCGTCGGGCACAGCCACCGTGGAAATCGCGCTTCTCGGCCGGCCGATGATCATCATGTATCGTTTAGCCTGGCTGACTTATCTGATTGCTCGCTGGCTTGTCCGAGTCGATCACATCGGGATGGTGAATCTGATCGCCGGAGAACGGTTGATGCCGGAGCTGATCCAGCGCGACGTAAACCCCAAACGTATCGCTGTGGAAACCAGGATTTTGCTCGATGATACCAAAACGCGGGACAGAATCACTCAGGAATTGAGCAAGCTCCGACAGCGCTTCGGAGCGCCCGGCGCAGCGGAACGGGTCGCGGAGCTGGCATTTTCCATGATGCGCTGAAGAGGAGAGAGCTGCGGTGCGATATTACATTCGACTACTCGCGTACCTCAAGCCATACGTCTGGCCCTATTTTACTTTGGGGATGATCTGCATGCTGGGCTTCGGTGCGACGGACGGGACCATCCCATTTCTCGTGCAGCATATTATGGATGACGTCTTTGCACGCAAGGACCAGGCGACCCTTTCGTATCTACCTCTGTTGGTGGTGGCGATTTTTGCCTTCCGTGGGCTGATGAATTTCGGTCAAAGCTATCTCAACGACTACGTGGGATTGCGCATTATCAATGACGTCAGAAATCAGCTCAATCGCCATTTCCAATCCTTATCGGTTTCCTTTTTTCACCGGCATCCAAGCGGAACGCTTCTGTCTCGCGTCAACAGCGATGTTTCGCTGCTACGCTATTCGATCACCGATGCGCTCGCCTCTTTCTTAAAAGATTCCACTTCACTGGTGGTTCTGATGGTCGTGGCATTTTTGAAAGACTGGGTCTTGGCGTCCATCGCCTTCTTTGTCTTTCCCGCGTCGGTGCTGCCGATCATGCGGCTCAGCAAAAAAATCAAGAGATTCACTCGCCGCGGCCAGATCAGCACCGGTATGTTGACGGAGCTCCTGCAGGAAAGCATTCAGGGCAACCGGATCGTCAAGGCGTTCGGCATGGAAGATTACGAGGACCAGAGGTTCATGCAAGAGAACTTCAGGCTGTTCAAGCAATCCTTGCGCGCGAGCCGGATTAAATCGATCGTCTCTCCCGCCATGGAGCTGCTGGCGTCCTTCGCCATCGGAGGGGTGGTCTGGTACGGCGGCTGGAGCGTCATTGCCGGCGGCCGCACTCAGGGCGAGTTTATGGCCTTTATGGCGGCGATGTTTTTGATGTACGGCCCATTCAAGGGGCTGAGCAGGACGTATACTTCGGTGCACCAGGGGCTGGCGGGCGCCGAACGAGTTTTCGAGATTTTCGACGAAAAACCGGCGATTACGGATAAGCCCAATGCCAGGCCGGCGCAGCCGTTCACGGAAGAGGTTAAGTTCCAAAGCGTCAATTTCGCCTACGCCGATGCGCCGGTGCTCAAGCAGATCAACTTGACCATCAAGGCGGGTCAAACCGTTGCGGTGGTTGGGATGAGCGGAGTGGGTAAAAGTACCCTGGTCGATCTGATCCCGCGCTTTTATGACGTGAGCGCCGGCCGGATACTGCTCGACGGCATAGATGTTCGCGACCTGACGGCGCGTTCGCTGCGTGCGCAAATAGGCATCGTCACCCAGCACACATTTTTGTTCAACGACACGGTCAAGAACAACATCGCGTATGGGATCGCCAATCCCGACATGAATGCGGTCGTTACGGCGGCCAAGGCCGCTCACGCGCACGAATTCATTATGGCTATGCCACACGGCTATGACTCTTTCGTCGGAGAATTGGGGATGCAACTGTCAGGCGGGCAACGGCAACGTTTGGCCATCGCGCGAGCTCTGCTGAAAAACGCGCCTATTTTGATTCTCGATGAGGCCACGTCTGCTCTGGATACCGATTCGGAGCGCCTGGTGCAGGACGCGCTGGAAAATCTCATGGCCGACCGCACCACCGTGGTGATCGCACACCGCCTCTCGACGGTGCCTCGAGCAGACCGCATCATCGTACTGGTGGACGGCACAATCGCCGAGGACGGAACCCACGAAGAACTGCTCGCAAGAAACGGGGAATACAATCGTCTGTACATGATCCAAGCCTTAGAAGAACGCGACGGCGAGGAACAGAATGTATTGCAGTAGAGATTGACACGTTTCGGTGAGCTACGTCTTGTATAACGTTTTTTTGATCATCGCCTTCGCGCTCGCGGCACCATTTCTTCCGTTGGTTTGGTTCCTCGGCCCACGTTATCGGGACGGTTTGTCTCAACGCTTCGCCTACTACGGCAAGAACCTAACTTTAGGCCTGCGCGACCCCATCTGGATTCACGCTGCGTCGGTAGGAGAAGTCCGCGCTGCGGGCGCGCTGCTTCGCGCCCTTAAGGCCGAAGCGCCCGAGCGGAGTCTGGTAATATCGACTTTTACTGCCACAGGCAATCAGGTTGCACGCCAAGCCGGCATCGCCGACGCGATTATTTTTTTTCCGCTGGATTTTTCATGGGTGGTACGCCGCGCGGTGAGGCGCATTAGTCCTTCGTTGTTGCTGTTTCTCGAGACCGAAATCTGGCCGAATCTCGTCGGCGAAGCATATCGACGTGGAATTCCAACGATCATGTTAAGCGGAAGGCTTTCAGCCAAGGCTCTGTCGCGTTACAAGCTCGCGCGGCCGTTTTTTCGCCGCGTGCTGGCGCAGTACACCGCTCTCGGCATGCAGTCGCCCGAGGATGCGGAGCGAATGCTCAAACTCGGCGCGCCGGAAAAAAAAGTTTCCGTGGTCGGCAGTTTGAAGTTCGCTGTGGACGACGTAGTCACCGGACGCGAAAGCGTAATCGGTTTCACTCTTCCAGATCGGCAGATTTTGGTCGCCGGAAGCTCCCATCGCGGCGAGGAATTGGTGTTACTTCGGGCGCTGCAACTGGCTCGCGCCGACATGCCGAAACTTATGATGGTTTTAGCGCCGCGCCACCCGGAACGTTTTTCCGAAGTGGAAAAACTGTTGAGGGAATCTTCCTTTACCTTCGAGCGTAAGACGCGGTTGCAACCGGACCAATATTTTCAAAAAGATGTCTTGCTGCTCGATACAGTCGGCGAGTTGATGGAATTCTTCAACACGGCCGACGTGACTTTTGTCGGCGGAAGTCTGGTCGATGCCGGCGGTCATAATATTCTCGAGCCGGCCCGCTGTCGAAAGCCGGTTCTTTTTGGGCCCTATATGCAAAACTTCAAAGCGATTGCCGAAGGCATGAAGCGCAAGGGTGGCGCCATTGAGGTGCACAGCGCAGAAGACGTCGCGCAAGCCTTGGTGAAGTTGTTGGGAGACCCCGAGGCGCGCAAACGAATAGGGCAAAGCGCGGCGGATTTCGCTGCGTCTCATCAGGAAGCGCTGCCGAAGAATCTCGCTCTCGCCAGACGCTATTTATAACTCGCCTGTCTATGGAGACCCAGGACAGCGCATGAAGCGATGAAGCTCTCAATTCGGAATGTCTGGGAACGCCAAGGTGTTGTCGGAAAATGTGTATGGCTGCTGTTTCTGCCACTGTCGTTTTTGTACGCTATCGGTGCGCAGTTCCGTAACGGCATGTTTGCGCTGGGCTGTGCCAGGTCCGTGCGATTGCCGAAACCGGTGCTGAGTGTCGGTAATCTCACCGTCGGTGGTACGGGTAAGACACCGAGCTGTTTGTGGCTCGCGCATGCGCTCAAAGACAGAGGAATTCGCAGCGGAATATTGAGCCGTGGCTACGGCCGGCGCAAGGACGGCGCCATGGTGATCGAGCCGAGTTATGAGAATGTCATGGCTGGGTCCGCCCTAAGCTCCGGTGATGAACCGCTCATGATGGCGGCGTTGTACAGCCAGACCGTCGCCGTTGCCGAAGATCGTTCCAACGCCGCGTTAGAGCTGCTGAAAAAAAAAGCAGTCGATGTCTTTATTCTCGACGACGGGTTTCAACACCGGCGCGTCAAACGGGACATCGACGTCCTGTTGTTGGGGGCAGATACCTCCGGCTGGATGCTGCCGGCCGGTCCATTTCGTGAGCCGCGACGAAATCATCGGCGCGCCGACTTTCTTTTGATCACCGGAGCCAACGATAAATGGAGCTCAGTGCTTCGCGGCAGCCGCGGTGACAAAGCCTTCACCGCATCGTTATCTCCGGTTTCATTGCTAAGCTTCAGCGCGAACGGGCCCAAGGAGTTTCCCCTCACGCTCCTGTACCGGAGCAAAATTGTAACCGTCACAGGTATCGCCGACCCGAGACCTTTCTATAGACTGGTTTACGATTGGGAAGGCGAGATCGTCGAGACTCTCGAGTTTTCCGATCATCATGTTTACACTGCGCGGGACTGGCAGGAAATCAATCGGGTATCGCGGCGGGTCGATTTGATCATCACGACCGAGAAGGATATTGTGAAGCTGGTACAGTTTCCATTTGCGAAAGACAAGTTGCTGGCTTTGCGGGTCGCCATGTCGGTGGAAAACGGCGATGCTCTGATCAACGCGATCGTCGAAAAACTCAATCGCGCTCGGGATAACGTCGTCTCATGAAGCTGGTGGTTCACAAAGCTCCGGGTCTTGATGGCATCTTGCGCCCCCGTATTAGGAACGTTTTCGCGGCGCGCCGACGATCGGCGCCCAGCGCTTTTGCCTCGAGGAGCAAATGCCCGTGAAATCGGTGATTACAGGCGTCGCCGGTTTTATTGGCTCGCATTTGGCGGAACGATTGCTCGACGCCGGGCACGAAGTCGTCGGCATCGACAATTTTCTCGATAACTATCCCCGGCAATTCAAAGACCATAATCTTACGGGTTTGCTGCGGGATACACGATTCAGGTTTCTCGAGAGCGACCTTTTGCGCAGTGACTTGACCGAGCTTCTGCGCGGCGCGACTTACGTCTTTCATCTTGCTGGGCAACCGGGTGTGCGAGCCAGTTGGGGAAAAGAGTTTACCCGATATACAGATAACAACATTGTCGCGACGCAGTTATTGCTCGAAGCTGCAAAAGGGCTGGCCCTTTCCAAGTTTGTTTATGCGTCAACCTCGTCCGTGTACGGCGACACCGACGATTTACCCATGCGCGAGGAGGGTCTCACCCGGCCGGTTTCACCCTACGGCGCTACTAAGCTCGCGGCCGAACACTTATGTTATCTTTACTATAAAGCTTTTTCGGTGCCGACGGTCTCGCTCCGGTTCTTTACCGTCTACGGTCCGCGGCAGCGCTCGGATATGTTTTTTCACCTCTTCTTACGGGCCTTGTTGCGCGGGGACGAGGTGCCGCTCTTCGATGACGGCGAGCAGACCCGCGATTTTACCTTCTGCCGGGACATCGTTGACGGCGTAATCGGGGCAGCGAGCTATTCCGGTATGGGAGAAGTCTTTAACCTGGGGGGTGGTTCGGAAGTCAGTCTCATCAAGGCAATTCAGTTGGCCGAAAAGATCACGGGGCGCAAGGCACAGTTGAAACGCTTCGATCGCCAAAAGGGCGATGTGCGCCGCACGCGAGCACGCCTGGACCAGGCGCGCGACAAGCTCGATTATGCGCCAAAGATCGGCTTGGAGCAGGGACTTACCGAAGAGTGGGACTGGATCCGAGCTACGGATATAAAGCCGGCGTGAAGTAAGCTTCCTGCTTGAGATGAAATCGTATGGAGGTCATCCATGAACCAATACGCTGAAGAAGACGTCGGCAATATCGTTTCCTTCGAGCACATCAATGTGCAGGTTCCGGATCAATCGCTGGCAACGCTTTTTTACGTCGTGGGAATGGGATTTACACGCGATCCGTACATGAATGTCGGCATCAACAATATGTGGGTCAATGTCGGCGAACAACAGTTTCACTTACCGACTCGAACCCCACAAGTGATTGCTGGGCATGCCGGAATGGTACTGCCCGACCTGAACGCGCTCGAAGCCCGTCTGAATGGCGTTGCTGAGGCGCTCAAGGGCACAAGGTTTTCATTCGCACGAAACGCCGAGTCTGTTCTCGTCACATCCCCGTGGGGCAATCAATACTGTTGTTATGAATCACGACCGGAGTTTGGCGATATGACCCTCGGCATCCCGTACGTCGAATTTCTCGTGCCCGCCGACGCCGTGGCCGGTATCTTGAGATTCTATCAGAGCGCGTTAGGCGCTCCGGTGAGGAGCGAAGAGGACCAGGAGGGCCCGTTTGCGCTTGTGCAGATCGGCCGACACCAATCGCTCCGATTCCGTGAAACGAACCAGCCGATAGCTCCATACGACGGACATCATATTGCCATTTACATCGCAAATTTTTCCGCGCCTTATGGCTATTTAAAGAGTCGCGGACTGATTTCGGAAGACGTGCGCAATCATCAATTTCGTTTCAAAGACATCGTCGATCCCCAGGATGAGAGCCACAAGTTCACCCTCGAGCATGAGGTACGAAGTCTCAAACATCCGATGTATCACCGCCCATTTGTCAATCGCGATCCGCGCCAGTCGCAACGGAGCTATCGCCGCGGCTGGGATGCGTTTACGCCTTTTGAGAATTGATTCGGAGATCCTGCTTATTTTCTCTGTACTCGTATCCGAGGAGAAATCTCATGACGATTAACAAAGACTTATTGGATATTCTCGCCTGCCCAAAGTGCAAAGGGGATATTCATCTGAACGAAACGGGCGACGGCCTGATCTGCGATGCTTGCCGGCTCATGTATCCGATCAAGGACGATATTCCGATCATGCTGATCGACGAGGCGATTCGTTTGTAGCTCATGGCTGATCCGAGTTGGGCAAATGTTTTGGTACTGCAGACGAGCTTTCTGGGTGATACTGTTCTGGCCTTGCCTTTGATCGACGAAATCAGAAGGCAATTCCCAGTCAAGAGGCTGACTCTGCTGTGCCAACCCGCGAGCCGGGAGCTGCTTCACGATCATCCCGGCATCGACGAAATCATTGTCGACGATAAAAAGAAAGCCGATCGCGGTTTTGCGGGGTTGCGCGCCAAAGCCAGGGCTCTGCAAGCTCAGAGCTTCACGGTTGCGCTGACGCCGCACAAATCTCTGCGCAGCGGCCTCATGTTGTATTGGGCGAAGATTCCGTGCCGTGTCGGTTTTCGACAAAGCAAAAGCTGGTTTCTTTTTCATAAGCGGGTCGATCGCGACCCAAGCCGCCACGACGTGGAACGCAACCTGTCAATTTTGACAGCATTCGGACTACGGGTGGAGGATTGCAAAAGCGAGATCGAACTACCGGTGAGCGCAAAAACTCAAGAGGCGGTAAATCGAAAGCTCAGCGGCCTCGGCGTGATGGAAAAGGACTTAGTCATAGGCGTGTGTCCCGGTTCAGTGTGGCCGACCAAGCGCTGGTCCATTGCCGGATTTGCTGAATTGATTCGCATGATCAAGCAGCGCATGGCATGCGCAATCTTACTTTTTGGCGGACCTGAGGATGCGCTAGTCGTCGAACAAGTACAAAGCCGATCCGGTGGGGCAGCGATCAACTTAGTCAATCAGATTGGCTTAGGAGAATTGCCGGCAGCCATCAGCCGTTGCGCTCTATTCATCACAAACGATAGCGGGCCGATGCACGTTGCCGTGGCGCGAAAAATTCCGACGGTAGCCATATTTTGTGCGACCACGCCCGAGCTCGGCTTCTTTCCTTACACGGAGGATGCCATCGTTGTGGGCAAGAGTCTCCCATGCCGTCCTTGTGGAACGCACGGCGGCCGGCGTTGCCCCCTTGGTCACGCTCATTGCATTGAGCAGATTCAAGCGCACACAGTTCTCGAAGCTGCGGAGAAATTGCTGCGCGATGTCGAACGGACGCACTGCCGTCCCAAGGCATTTCAACCGGAGTTTCTCACCGTTTGAAAACTCGCGGCCTTCAGACGAAAAGAGTTGCGCAAAGCGGTCAATGCCTCGCAGCGCCGGCTGAGACCGACGCGAAGCTGTTTTGGGGCGTCTCTCCCGAAGGATTTGCCCGGTTCGTCGATCGGGACGGTAACCGTCTGGTGGTTCGGCAGGACCAGATGGAATACATCGATTTTTCGCTTTGCGACAGTGGTTCGTTTGAAGACGACCGCGAGTCCGGCTACTACGGTCGCGGCGCCGTTCGCGTACAGGATCTCGCCAATGGACACATGGCTGTTATCAGACCCTATTTTCATGGCGGCGCGTTCCGTCGTGTAACCCGGGGCTGGTTTTTTACCTGGCCGCCGCGACCGTTTCGCGAACTAGCCATTACTGAAGAGCTGCGCCGGCGCGGCTTACCAACCCTTGAGGTTTATGCCGCCTGCGTACGCCGGCCTTTTGGACCATTTTATCGCGGTTGGTTGATTACTCGGCAGTTGCCTGACGCAGAAGACCTCTGGTCCGCTCTAAGGACCGGCTTTGCGGAACGCTTGGGGTTCGAGCGTGCCTTGCGAGTTGTTGCCGAGAGCATTGCGGCGCTTCACCGCGAAGGCGTTTACCACGCCGATCTGAATCTGAAGAACATTCTGGTTCGCGCTGAAGGAGCGAATGTGGCGGCCTACATTATTGACCTCGATAAAGCGAAAGTGTTTTTAGGTAAATTGCCAAAGCCACTCGCCAGCAAAAACCTGAATCGTCTGGAGCGCTCCGTGCGCAAGCTCGATCCTGAGCGAAGGTTTTTCCCGGCCGCGGCATGGGACCGATTCGTAAGCTATTATTATGCAGCTTT
>Ga0134122_10004580_pt1 | contig 10249 bp, 8 predicted proteins | sample KB302_FD_96461 | JGI IMG/M metagenome (GOLD analysis project Ga0134122, IMG submission 96461) | Terrestrial soil microbial communities without Nitrogen fertilizer from Kellogg Biological Station, Michigan, USA - KB3-0-2 | ecosystem: Environmental > Terrestrial > Soil > Unclassified ... | reverse complement strand
CCTCCGTCACCTTCTTCGGCGGCGGGATGGCGCGGCCACTGAAGATGGCCGCCTGCCAGAGCTGCTCGACCTCGCAGGTGAGGCGGCTGAGGATGTGCCGCGAGAAGGTCTCCCGGATCTTGGAGCTTCCCACCAGATCCACGGGCTGGGACTTGATCCCGCTCTCCCACTTGCCGATGCGTTTCAGAAACATGCTGGAGATCGTCGACCGGCTGGCCGCGTCGGCGGGATTTTCCGCATTGACGATGACGACGAACAGAACCGGCGTCTCCGCTGCGGCCGCGAGCCCGACCACGAGCAACACGAGGCCGATCAAGAAGGCTCTCATGAGGCAACTCCCTTCACCTCGGCAGCGTGAAGGGCAAGGCCGGTTTCCCGCCAATCCCCGCAACCGTGAGTGCTCAGCAGATCCTCGAAGCCCGCGGCGTCGAGCGGCCGCGAGAGGTGAAAGCCCTGACCGAGCTCGCAGCCCATCCGTCCGAGCGCTACCGCCTGGCGGTCGAGCTCGATGCCCTCGGCGAGGGTCTGCAGCTTGAGCCGCCGGGCGAGATCGATCAGGCTGTGGGTCAGCTCCGAGTCCGACGGGCTCGTCGTCAGGCCGTCCGCGAACGACTTGTGGATCTTGACCACGTCGACGGGCAGGCGCCGGAGCTGGCGCAGGGCCGAGTAGCCACCCCCGAAGTCGTCGATCGCCAGACGGATGCCCAGCCGCTTGAGGCCGCGGAGCCTTTCGGCGGCGAGGTCCAGGTTCTTGAGCAGCACCTCCTCGGCGACGTCGAGGACCAGTCGGTCCCCGGTCAGCCCGGACGCCGCGAGCGCGTGCTCGACCGTCTCGACCAGCTCGGGGTCCAGGAACTGGCGCTCGGAAAGGTTGATGCTGAGCAGCATCGACGCCGCCTCGGGGAAGCGCGCGTGCCATTCGTGCGCCTGCCGGCAGGCGGTCGCCAGGATCCAGCGGCCGAGGGGGAGGATCAGCCCGGTCCGCTCGGCGAGCGGCAGGAACTCGCCCGGCATGTGAAGCTGGTTGTGCACGCGGTCGCGCCAGCGCACCAGGGCTTCGACGCCGATGAGGTGACCGCTCTCGAGCGCCAGGATCGGCTGGTAGTGAAGCTCGAACTCCTCGCGCTCGAGGGCATAGCGGAATTCCAGCTCTCGGTCGAGCTGCTCCTTGATCTGCCGGTACATGCCGTTCTCGAAGACCTCGAAGCAGCCCTTGCCGGAGTTCTTGGCGACGTACATGGCGACGTCGGCATTGCGCAACAGGTCCTCGGGAGAGGTCTCCCCAGGCGCGGAGAAGGCGATGCCGACGCTGGCGCCGACGGCGACCTGCTGGCCGCCGAGCTGAAATGGCTGCTGGAGGCTTGCCAGGAGGCGGCCCGCGAGCTCGGCCGCGGCCTTGCGTCCCAACCCTTCGGTGAGCACCGCGAACTCGTCGCCACCCAAGCGTGCCGGACAGTCTTCCTGGCGGACGCACAGCCGCAGCCGCTCGGCCGCCTGGATCAGCAACTGGTCTCCCGCCTCGTGCCCCAGGCCGTCGTTGATCTGCTTGAAGTTGTCCAGGTCGATGTAGAAGACGGCGACCTGGTTCTTGCGGCGCTTGGCGGCGGAGAGAGAGTGGCTGAGCAGGTTGTGGAACAGGGCGCGGTTGGCGAGCCCGGTCAGCGAGTCGTGGAGCGCCTGGTGATGGAGCTGCTCCTGGAGCTCTCTGCGCTCCGTCACGTCGCGGTAGTTGAGGACGATGCCACCCACGTTCGAGTCCGAGAGCAGGTTGGTGGCGCTCACCTCGAGCCAGCGCCAGGAGCCGTCGGCGTGGCGCACCCGGAACTCGTCCACGTGAGTGGAATCGGGCTCGCTGATGACGCGGGCCAGGGCTCCCTGAGCCTTCTGAGCGTCCTCGGGATGGACCGAGGCAAAGCCCGTCTTACCCAGCCGTTCCTCGGGCTCGAAGCCCAGGACCCGGCGCACCGAGGGGCTCAGGTAGCGGATCTCACCGGAAGCTTCGAGGATGGCGATGACGTCCGAGGAGTTCTGGATCATCGAGCGGAACTGCGCGTCCTTGCGCGCCCGCTCTTCGGACATGCGGAGCTCATTGGCCCGCCGGCGGCGCTCGGAGGCGAAGACGATGAGCCCGATGAGCAGGGCCTGGATGGCGATCGCCAGCGTCGAGCCGGCGTTGGAACGCCACAGGTAGTGGGCGGCCTGGGCGCTATAGAAGCTGCTCGCCTGATAGATCGCCTCGATGAAGAGCGTATAGCTGGGCTCGGACCGCTCATCGTTCCACCGTTCCGCCTCCGCCTTGCGACCTGCCTGCCGCAGCCGGATCTGCTGGCCGGCGTTGTCGATGTAGGAAGCCGCGGCCTCGCTGACGTTGACGGCGGCGTCCCCCGAGGGATCCAACTTCGCCAGTCTCGCCAGAGCAGCGGTCAACGAGCTCTCCACCGCGAGACCGGCGGGCTGGTCATGCGACGTCTTCAGCGCTCCCACTTCGACGAGCCGGAGTTGCTCGGCGAGCTGCTCGATCTCCGCCAGCAATAGCTGATTCTGCCGATGGCCGTCGGCCAGGTCGTGGAAGCTCGAGACCGCAAAGGCAGCGCCCAGGGCGATCACGATCGCCAGCAGCAAAACCCAGCCACCGGAGCGAGCCCCCCGAGGGAGGCCACTCCCAGATCGGCGAATCTTCAGGTTGCCTTTTTCGAGGCTCATCTCTTATCCCCCGGCGGCGAGCCGCCTGTTCCCGCTTGTCTGGCGGGTCGGGAAGAGCAAGCCCGGTGCCATTCTGGATCAGCGTCCATCTACAACAAAATAAAAGAGTTATTTGTCTGGCGTGGCGGCGCATGCGGTCGGCGTCTGGACGCCGTCCAGACCCTGGACGATCAGGCCGTCTCCTGCTTCTTCTTGCTTTTCTCCCTCCTCTCCCTCTGGGAGAGGAGGGCCGGGGTGGTGAGGGCTTCGGAGGGCATAGCGCTCCGGTCTCTGGCCTCCCCGCCGTTGACAGCCCACCGCCGCTTTGCAATCCTCCGGGAGGAGGAGACCGCCATGGCCGAACCCGTTCAGCCCTCGACCCCGCCACGCAAACGGCGCAAGCTGGGCTTCGTTCTTCTCCTGCTCCTGCTCGTTCCCATCCTGCTCTTCGCGCTCTACGTCTGGCTTTCCCTCAACTTCAACTACTCCGACGGCGAACGCGCCGGCTACGTGCAGAAGCTCTCCCGCCGGGGATGGCTCTGCAAGACGTGGGAAGGGGAGCTGGCGATGGTCAACCTCCCGGGCGCCATGCCGGAGGTCTTCCGCTTCTCGGTGCGCGACGACGCCGTCGCCTCCCGCGTCAACGAGACCCTCGGCCGGCGCGTGCGGCTGCACTACGAGCAGCACAAGGGGATCCCCACCTCCTGCTTCGGCGAGACCGAGTACTTCGTGACCGCGGTCGAGCCGGTCGGACCCTAGCCGCGCGCGGCTTGTCCCGCTTATCGATTCTTGTACACTAGTTAAAGTTAGAGATCTCTCCCGTCGGGCCATCCGGGTCAGGCGTTGAAGCGGCGGCGGCCGTCACCGATCACAAGAACGGCAGGATGGATTCTGCCCGCTTGCGGGATGTCCATCCATCGAAAGGAGCTCAAGCATGTTCCGTAGGATTTGCATTCATGGCGCTCTGTTCGCCATTCTCGTTCTCGCGGGTGCCCAGGCTGCATCGGCGAAGTACCTCTACAGCTACGCGGTCAAGTTCGTCTGCGGGTACAACAACACCAACATCGGCACCAGCGACGGAAACGACGCGGGCGAGCCGACGGTGAAGTTCGGCAACTACGCGACGGACATCAACATCTACAACTTCAACGTCGATACGAGCCTCCCCACCGAGGCCATCATCGGCAAAGAGGTCCTCGTGCTGGTGGACCACGGGAAGCCCGTCGGCCGGGAGCCGAAGTACGTGAAGCCGATCGCCTTCGACAGCATCACGCTCAAGTCGGGGCAGGCCACGATGGACGACTGCAACCGCATCGGCGAGCTGCTCTGGGGACCCGGCGGGGTGCCGATCCCGTTCCCGCACATGATCGGCTTCCTGGTCATCCAGAGCACCGTCGAGCTCGACGTGACGGCGGTCTATACCGCGCAGGCCTGCAGCAACTGGGTGGTCTCCCCCGAGAAGCTGGTGTGCCTGGACGACAGCGGCCGCGAGCAGGGGGTCAGCCTGTCGGAAGACGTCCGGCAGGTGACCGGCCACAGGCTGTACCCTTAATCGACCTCACCCCCTGACCCCCTCTCCTGAAAATGGGTTCTGGAGCCCCTCTCCTTCAGGAGAGGGGTTGGGGTGAGGTCCCGCAGGATAAGATCGGCGGCGTTCTTCCACCGGAGATCCGCCGCCATGCTGATCCGCCTGCTCGGTCTCGCTCTGCTCCTCGCCGCCCCGTCTTCCGGCGGCGGCTTCGAGGCCCGCTTCACCGGGCGCACCCTGCGCTTCGACTACTTCCATAGCGGCACCGCCAGGGAAGAGCACGTCAGCCTCGGCGGTGTCCGCCTGGAGGGCGAGTGGCCCGGCAGCCGGGTCCACCTGCTGGACGACACCAACCTCGGCAAATACCTGTTCGAAGTGATCGATCCCGCCACCAACCAGGCGGTCTGGTCGCGCGGCTTTTCCAGCATCTACGGCGAGTGGGAGACCACCGGCGAGGCCGCGGCCGGCACCTGGCGGACGTTCCGCGAGTCGATGCGCTTCCCGGAGACGCGGGACCGGGCGCAGCTCGTGCTCAAGAAGCGGGCCGCGGACGGCTCTTTCCGCGAGATCTTTTCCACCGTCGTCGATCCGGCCGGCCGCTTCGTGGACCGCTCGCCCGTCTCCAGCGCCGGGAAGGTCTGGGCGGTGCTCGAGAACGGTCCGCCGGCCGTCAAGGCCGATCTGCTGTTCCTGGGGGACGGTTACGCGGCCGCGGAGATGGAGAAGTTCCACGCCGACGTCCGCCGGCTGTCGGAGGCGCTCTTCGCGACCGAGCCGTTCAAGAGCCACCGCGGCGACTTCAACGTGCGGGCGATCGATCTCCCTTCGCCCGTCGCGGGCGTCACCGACCCGCGCACCTCTACTTGGCGGAAGACGCCTCTCGGGCTCGCCTACAACGCCTTCGACTCCGAGCGCTACATGCTGACCTTCGCGGACGAGGCGGTGCGCGAGGCCGCGGCCCAGGCCCCCTACGACGCCCTGATCCTGCTCGCCAACGGCCGCAAGTACGGCGGCGGCGGCATCTACAACCTCTGGAACACCGCCGCCGTGGACAGCGCCGAGTCCGCCTACCTGGTGGTCCACGAATTCGGCCACTCCTTCGCCGGCCTGGGAGACGAGTACTACACCTCGCAGGTCGCCTACGAGACCTTCAACCCGCCGGGAACCGAGCCGTGGGAGCCGAACGTCACGGCTCTGCTCGATCCGCGGCATTCGAAGTGGGGAGACCTGGTGGCGCCGGCAACGCCGCTTCCCACACCTTGGAATCAGGAAGCCTTCGACAAGGTGATGCTGACCTTCGAGAAGCGGCGGCGGGAGCTGCGGGAGAAGAATGTCCCCGAGGAGGAGATGGAGGCGCTGTTCCGCGAGGTCCGCGAGAAGACGACGCCGATGCTCCGCGCCGAAAAGTACTTCGGCGAGGTCGGAGCCTTCCAAGGCGCCTCCTACGAGGCCAAAGGCCTGTATCGGCCCGAGGTGGATTGCATCATGTTCAGCCGCAACCCGAAGTCGTTCTGCGCGGTGTGCGCGCGGGCCATCGAGCGCGTGATCCGGATGTATACGGAGTAAGGCGCGACCTCACCCCAACCCCTCTCCTAAAGGAGAGGGGCTTAAGATTTTCCCCCTCTCCTTTAGGAGAGGGGGCAGGGGGTGAGGTCGCGCCGGCAATGAAGGCTTGACTGACTCGAAAGGGGGGGAGACATGCACGAGAAGCTCAACCGCCGGGATTTCCTCTGCGCCGGCGCCGCCGCCGGCCTGGCCGCGGCCGCGCCGCGAACGCTCTTCGGGCAGGCGCCGGCGGTCAAGACTGCGAAAGGCGCCAAGCCGGTCGTCATCTCCTCGGCCAACGGCAACGTCTACAAGAACGGCGGCGACGCCACCTGCGTGCAGAAGGCCTTCACGATGATCGCCGGAGGGTCCGACGTGCTGGACGCCCTGATCGCCGGCGTCAACCTCGTCGAGCTCGATCCCGCGGACACCAGCGTCGGCTACGGCGGCCTGCCGAACGCCGAGGGCGTCGTCCAGCTCGACTCCTGCTGCATGCATGGACCGAAACGGCGGGCCGGCGGCGTGGCGTCGCTCGAGGGCGTGCGCACCCCGTCGCTCGTCGCCAAGGCGGTCATGGAGCAGACGGATCACCACCTGCTGGTCGGCAAAGGCGCGCAGGAATTCGCCCATAACATGGGGTTCAAGATCGAGGACGATCTCAACACGGAAGAATCGCGCCGCCTGTGGCTCGAATGGAAGCGGCGTACCGATCCCGAGCACTACCTCGACCCCAAGGAGCGCGCCGAGGCCGGCCATCAGGCGACGCTGCAGATGGTGCGCGAGGGCCTCATCGATCCCCGCCACCTCTGGGGCACCATCAACTGCGACGGCGTCAACGCCAAGGGCGAGGTCTGCGGCGTGACGACGACCAGCGGCCTGGCCTGGAAGATCCCCGGCCGCGTCGGCGACTCACCCATCCTCGGCGCCGGCCTCTACGTCGACGGCGCGGTCGGCGCCGCGGGCTCCACCGGCCGCGGCGAGGCCAACCTCTACAACCTCTCCTCGTTCTTCATCGTCGATGCCATGCGCCGCGGCGCCCATCCGAAGGACGCCGGCATGGAAGCGCTCCAGCGCGTCGTCGCCAATACCGTCGAAAAGCGGCTGCTCAACGACCGCGGGCACCCCAACTTCGGGCTCAACTTCTACGTCCTCAACGCCAAGGGAGAGTACGCCGGCGTCTCCATGTACCCGGCGAAGTATGCGGTGTGCACGGAGAGCGGGCCGCAGACGCTGGCGACGGAAGCGCTCTACGAAGGGGAGCCGTGAAGCCTCCCCTGAAGCGGGTCTACCGTCCGTGGATTCTCATGGCGGCATCCCCACGGCGAGGGGCTCCACCTCGACCTGCTCCACCTCTACCTCCGCCACGCCGGTGGCGAGGAGAGCGAGCTCGATGAGCTGCCGCCGCGAGCCCGGCGGCACCTCGAAGGGCACCTGCAGTTGACCGAAGCTGCCGCCGGGGCCGCCGACGGAGGCAACGGCGACCTGGGCCAGGGGTTGCCGGGGCGCCCCGGTGCTCACCTGCACCGCGGCGGTGGGCGCGCCGCCGGGAGGCCAGGCACGCATCTGGAGCGTGGCGCGGTATCGGCCCGGGGAGAGCGGCAGGTACGGATCGACTACGAGGAGCCCGCGTTCCCCAGGTGCCGAACGCCGCACCCAACCCCTGGCCGGGACCGGATGCCGGGCCACGGTGCCGGCCGCGGAGAACAGCAACACCGCCCGATGAACGACGCCTCCCCCGGACGTACGGAACGCCGCGCGGCGCTCCCCCGCGTCGAGAGCGAAGAGATCGCGCAGCGCGATCCAGTTCCGGAGCTGGGTCGCCGGTGCCGCATTGCGATCCCGCAATGCCACCGCGAGCTGCGACTGGCGCCACGACCAGAGCCGCGCCGGTTCGTCGAGCCCGGGAAACTGGAGAAAGGCGCCCACTCCCTGAATGGCGACCGCGGCCAGAGCCGCCGCGGCCAGCAGCCCGCGCACGGCGCCGGAACGCGCCACCGCGACCACCGGCACGACGAGAAGCGTGAGCAGCGGCAGGAGATCGGTGATCAGGCGTGGACCGAAGCCGGCACCTCCCCACCACATCATCCACTGGGCGTATAGCAGCAGTTGCCCCGCCACGGCGATCGAGAGGTAGCGGAGCAGCAGCCAGGTCCGAGAGCGCCAGACGAGGATTGCACCCCAGACGCTGAAGAGGGTCCATGGCGTGTAGACGAACAGCCCGCGGCTGGGGCTGACGAGAAGCCCGGCCAGGCCTTCGAGGATCGGCGTCCACCAGCCGGAACCGTGCCCCGCGTACCCCCCCGCGAGCGAGCCGAAGAAGTACAAGTTGTAGCCGAGCTGGAGCGCCGCGACGAGGGGAGGGAAGAGGAAGAACGGCCAGGAGCGGCCGCGCAGGCGGTGCACGACGTAGAGCGCGAGGGCAACGGCGAGAATCGCGTTGGGGGGCCGGTTGGCGGCGGCGAGCGCGGTAGCGAGACCGCTTCCGGCGAGCGCCAGCCGGACTCGCCCGTCCTCGGCTTGGGTGCCGCGCAGCAGCAGCAGGGCAACCGCGATCAGGAGCTCGCTCATGCCGTGCTGCCACATCGCCTGGGAGGAGACCGCCCAGGTGTTGGAGCCGAACGCGTAGAGGAGCGCCAGGACCGCCGCGGTCCGCGGAGGGCAGAAACGCCGCAGCACCAGGAAGAGGACGGCGACGGAGGCGGCCGCCACCGCCGCGGCCGTGGCCTTCTCCATCAGGTCGAACAGGCTCAACGCCAGGGGATGCTCGTCGGGCACTGCGTAGTGATCGAGAAACCAGACCACGGGGAGGTAGAAAGGCGCCGCAACGATGGGGAGGACGACGGGGTACGCCGAGACCCAGTGGCCGCGCCGGAGCATCACGCTATGGAAGCGCCCTTCGCTCGGAATGTCGATGCGCCAGACGTAGCCCTGGTAGAGCGGGGCCACGTCGTCGAGGTAAAGGCTGCCGTGCCTCAGGAGGCTCACCGGCAGGAGCTTGGCCGGCTCCGTATCGCCTCCGCCCGCGATCGAGTGAAGATTGACGGTGTAGACGAGGAGCGCCAAGGCGAACAGACCGAGCGCGGACCGCACCCTTGGCTTGCCGAGCGGGTCCTCGCCGACGGCTTGCCGTGTCCGCGCGGCGGCCGCCCGCCCCTTCTTGGCGGCGGCCGGACTCCGATGACGGCCGCGGCGAGAGTCGCTTCTACCCGTCACGGTTCTACCCGTGGAGAATGTTGGCTCGGCTCATCCAAGTTTCTTCTTCTATTCTACCGCATGTCAGCGCCCCCCTGATGAGAGACGCCTCGAGGGGCGCCCGTGCGCACCGCCTCCGCGGGCGACGGCACGAAGGGTGCCGGCGACTTCGTGTTAGGCTGTCGAGGGTGATATGCGTCTTCCATCCCAGCTATGGAGGCTTGTGTCATGGCTGTTCGCTCTCCGGAAATCACTATTCGCAATGTACGGCTCGATCTCGAGGAGCTCCTCGCGGTCATCCAAGGCCTCGATGGACCGTCCCGGGCTCGCGTCGCCCAAACTCTCGGCGAGGTGGAAATGGATGCCCGCTTCAAGGGTCTGATCGAACAACTGGCTGCGCGAGTGCCTCCCGAAAGCATTACAGATGCCGACATTGATCGCGAGGTGCAGGCGATGCGCGACGCCGCCCGGCGAGCATGAAGCGCCGGATCGTTGTTGACACGAATCTGTGGATCCGCGCGCTCCTTGGTGGATCCATCACCTTGCCGGTGCTTGAGGCTTGGCGAGCCGGGGAGTTTCTGGTCCTGATTAGCGAACCCCTTCTCAAGGAACTGGAGACGGTTGCGCAGCGCCCGCGCCTGAGAAGGTCCATCAGCAGGGCACAGGCGAAGGAACTACTGGAGCAGTTGCGCTGGCGAGGACAATGGGTGGAGGCAACGGCCGTCCCAGCCTGATGCCGCGACCCGAAAGACCATCCAGTCTTGGCAACCGCCATAAGTGGCTACGCTGACGCAATTGTCTCCGGCGATGGCGACTTGCGGGCCGACGACGAGCTACGACAGCAGATGTCGGAACATGGCGTGAAGATCTGGGGTGTGGAGGCGCTGCTCGCCGAGCTGCGACAGGAGCGTGAGGACAAAGCTGACTAAACTACCGTAACTTACCGCGAGCCGCGGTAACTTAGTACCGAGTTTCCTAAATACGCTCACGTACAGTCCGGGACCAGACAGAGGACGCGGGCTGAAGCGTTTGTCGAAGGTGACCACAATTTAGACTTGCCCCGAAGGTGTCTTGGCTCGCAAATCAAGTGGACCGGATCGGTTGAGTTCTGCGTAACCTCTCTGCCTGGCTCCTTCAGGCTGCGATTTCTTGTTTTTTCCCTACCTGGAGCTTTTCCAACTTTTCCTTAGCCGCCTTGGCCCAGCTTTGCCACGCCGGTAGCTGTACGGCCACTCGGCGGTGGTAGACATCGGCCGGAGTGACGGGGTCACCGCCCGCCTCCGGCACCAACGCCCAGTGCGG
>Ga0134122_10004578_pt1 | contig 10253 bp, 6 predicted proteins | sample KB302_FD_96461 | JGI IMG/M metagenome (GOLD analysis project Ga0134122, IMG submission 96461) | Terrestrial soil microbial communities without Nitrogen fertilizer from Kellogg Biological Station, Michigan, USA - KB3-0-2 | ecosystem: Environmental > Terrestrial > Soil > Unclassified ... | reverse complement strand
GTGGAGCCGGAGGCGCGGAACAGCGCGCGCCCCGCCTCGATGTCCACCGAGGTCTGGTCGTAGACGGCCGGCTTCATCTGGCAGGCCACGAAGCGGTTCCAGATCAGCTCGTACAGCCTGAAGTAGTCCGGGTCCGTCGCGTCCAGGAACGCCTTCACCCGCTCCGGCGGGTACTCCATGGACGTGGGGCGGATGGCCTCGTGCGCGTCCTGGGCGCTCTTCTTCGACTTGTAGACGATGGGCTCTTCCGGCAGGTACTCGCCGCCGTACTTGTCGCCGATCATCGACCGCACCTGCGCCACCGCGTCGTTGGACAGGCGCGTGGAGTCGGTGCGCATGTACGTGATGAGCGCGACCTGCCCCTCCTCACCGAACGGCACGCCCTCGTACAGCCGCTGCGCCACGCCCATGGTGCGCTTGGCGGTGAACCCCAGGCGGTTGGCCGCCTCCTGCTGCAGCTTGGAGGTGATGAACGGCGCGGGCGCGTTGCGGCGGCGCTCGCGCTTGTCGATCCTGCTGATGACGAAGGGCTGGGCGCGCAGCTCCTCCACCAGCGCGCGCGCGGCGTCCCCGGTGGTGATCTCCGGCTTCTGGCCGTCCACCTTGGCCAGCCGGGCGGCGAACGGCGGCGGGTTCTGCCCCAGCAGGTCCGCCTCGATGGTCCAGTACTCCTGCGGGACGAAGGCCTTGATCTCCTGCTCCCGCTCCACCACCAGCCGCACCGCCACCGACTGCACCCGGCCGGCGGAGAGGCCGCGGCGGATCTTCTTCCAGAGCAGCGGAGAGATCTGGTAGCCGACCAGGCGGTCCAGGATGCGGCGCGCCTGCTGCGAGTCGTAGCTGGAGCGGGACAGCTCACCCGGCTGGGACATCGCCTCCTGGATGGCCTTCTTGGTGATCTCGTTGAACATCACCCGGAAGGTGGAGGGGTGCTTCATCTCCTCGGCGATGTGCCAGGCGATGGCCTCGCCCTCGCGGTCGGGGTCGGTGGCGAGGAAGACCTTGTCCGCCACCTGCGCCTGCCGCTTGAGCTCGTGGAGGACTTTCTCCTTGGACTTGATGACGTGGTACTCGGGCTGGAAGCCGTGCTCGATGTCCACGCCCATCTTGGACTTGGGCAGGTCCTTGAGGTGGCCCACGGACGCCTTCACCGTGTAGCCGGAGCCCAGGTACTTCTTGATGGTCTTCGCCTTGGCCGGGGACTCCACCACCACCAGGTAGTGCGGCTTGCCGGGCGTGCGGCGCGGGAGCGGCTGCTCCACGTCCTCGGCGCCAGCGGCCTGCCGGTCCTCCTGCTCCTGGCGGCGCGCCTTGGCGGGCTGGCCGCCCTTCTTCCCCTTCGCGGTGCGCTCCGCCCGGTCGGGCGACTTGCGCGCCAGCGTCCGGGCCGCCTTGGGGGCCTTGTCCGCCTTCTCCTGCTTGGTGCGCGCCGCCTTGGCAGGCTTCGCCTTCGGCTCCCTGGCCTTGGCCGGCGCCTTCGCCTTGGCTTCCTTGACCTCCTTGGGAGCCTTGGGGGCGGCCTTGGCCTTCACCGCGCCTGCCTTCTTGGCGGCGGCGCGGGCCTTCAGGCGCTCGTTCTCCGCGCGGGCGGCCTCCAGCTCGGCCTTCAGCTTCTCCAGCGGATCTTCGGGGTTGCTCGGGTTCTCCATCTCTTCAGTCGACCCTCTCGTATCTCTTTCCCGGCAATTGCACCACTCGACCCGCCAGCTCCAGCTCGCACAGCGCCCCGGTCAGCGTACCGGACGATCCGCCGATCTCCGAAAGCAGGGCTTCGAAGTCGCGCGGCTCCCCCGCAACCAGATGCGCATGGGCGGCCCGCGCATCGCCGGAGAGCGCCTCCAGGGCGACACGGAGGCCAGGCGGGGGAGCGCTCCGTTCGGCGGGCCGCAGGCCGACCGCGCGGCAGGCGGCCTGGGAGGAGGTGCACGCGCGCGCGGCGCCCTGGGCGAGCAGCGCGTTGCAGCCGGCGGCGGCCTCGTTGTCCGCGTCCCCGGGGAGCGCGTACAGCGGCCGGCCCTGCCGGAGCGCGGCGGCGGCGGTGTAGAGCGCGCCGGAGCGAGCGCCCGCGCGCAGCACCAGCACCGCGTGGGCGGCGCCGGAGATGAGGCGGTTGCGGCGGGGGAAGGACTCCTTGCTGGCGCGCACGCCGGGCGGCAGCTCGGAGAAGTAGGCGCCGCCCGCGGCCAACACCGCCGGGAGCATCTTCGCCTGGGCGGAGTCCAGCTCGTCCAGGGCGGAGCCGACGAAGGCCCAGGTCTCCTGCCGGGCGTCCAGCGCGCCGAAGTGGCAGGCGCGGTCCACGCCGTCCGCGGCGCCGGAGACGATCAGCGCGCCGGCCTGGGCCACCTCGCGGGCGAAGGCGCGGGCGCGAAGCAGGAATCCCGCGTCCGGGTGGCGGCTGCCCACCATGGCCAGCCGGCGGCGGCCCGGCTCCCCCGGCCCCGGAGTCCCGAAGTGGAAGAGCAGCGGCGGCGCGTCCGGGCACTGAGCCAGCTCCGCCGGGTACGCCGCGTCCCCGGGCCAGGCGATCTGGATCCCGGCCTTGGCGCAGCGGCGCAGGGCGAGCTCCGCCAGCGGCTCCACCGTCTCCAGGCCCTGCATCCGCGCGCGCACGGCGGCGGGGAGCACCTGGGCGTAGTCCGCCACGGGCGCGGCCAGCAGCGGCGCCAGCGCCCCGCCCGCGCACGCGCGCAGGGCCTTGAGCGCCTCCGGGCCCACGCCCGGGACGGTCCACAGACCCAGCGCCGCCAGGCGCTCCAGCTCCACCGAGACCGAGAATGCCGCTTTCGTCATCCGCTCTCTCCTGCCGTGGCCCTGACCTCCTCTATAGAGGGAGGGACCGACAGCAGGAGGGCGGCGTCTATAAGGCGCGGGGACGCGCCGCCGCAAGTCGATGTGCCGTTCGCCCTCTGGCCCGGGCTAGCGGAAGGACACCGGGCCGCCGGTGCTCTTGCCGCCGGCGCGCATCTCCACCTTGTCGCCGAAGACGATCTCGCGGATGGAGCGGGTGAGCAGGCAGGTGGAGGCGCGCTCCTTCACGTCGATGGCCATGCACTGGCCGATGTCCTCGAGCGGGAACTTGTCGTTCTGGTTCGCGGCCGGGTTGAGGAACTGGGCGTCGATGGGGTCCTGCCGGCGGACGACGGTGAAGGTGTTGCCGGGCTGGACGCCGTCCGCGCTGCCCTTGTCCACCACGATCACGTGGTACTCGCCGAAGATGCCGATGGCGGGCACCAGCGACCCGATGACGTAGCCCTTGAGGTCCCGGTCGTTGGGGCGGGCGGAGATCTTCTCCCCCAGCTTCTCGCCGAACGGGCCCACCAGGTCCTCGCGGGTGATCGGGTCCCAGGTCTCCTCGATCTGCATCGAGACCAGGCCCTTCGAGGACACGTCCGTGACCCGCGCGGTGCCCAGGATCTTGGTCAGGAACCCGTACCGGAACAGGGAGCTGGGGTGCTTAATCTCCGACTCGGTGTGGAAGATGATGTACCGCTCCTGCAGCCGCGGCCGGTTCTGCCCCTTGAAGCGGACGTAGATGATGTCCGGCGCGGACAGCATCAGCGCCTCGGAGAACGAGCTGTCGATGGTGCCGGACTCCTCCAGCTCCTTCTGCGTCACGAAGCCGGTGTGGACGATGCTGGCGCTCTGCTTCGGCTTGTAGCCGATGGGGCCGGTCACCTGCACCGGCGACGCCTCCGCGATGTCCGGGGTGATCTGGTCCTGGTTCCCCTCGTTGATCTCCTCCGGCGCGCTCACCGGCCCGGTCCCCTCCTCCACCTGCGTCGGCCCCTCCTCGCCGCCGGGGAAGAAGCGGACGTTGTTGCCGGGGTAGATCCAGTGCGGGTTGGCGATCTCCGGGTTGTAGGACCACACCTTCGGCCAGTACCAGGGGTTGCCCAGGTACGACTGCGACAGGTCCCACAGCGTGTCGCCCTTCACCACCGTGTGCACCTCGCCGGGCGCGCTGTCGCGGCCGCCGGTGGTGGGGCCGACCTTCACCTTCGAGGGGCGCTCGGTCTGGTTGACGTCCGTGCCCTCGGTCTCCGCGCCCTGGTCGGACTCCTCGCCCTGGTCGGCGTTCTCGTCGCCTTGCTGGGCCTGGTCCTCTTCCCCGCCCCCGCGGATCGTCTGGGCGGCCGGCTTCTTCACCTTGGACTGCGCGAGCGCGGGCGTCGCGGCGGCGAGGGCGAAGCAGGCGGCGGCGGTCAGGAGCCTTCGCATCTGGGCGTTCCTTTCGACATCACGTCACGGCGGATCCCAAGTCCTACGGCGACCTGAGCAACTGGGCCAGTTTCTGTTCGGCTTGCGAGGCGGCGGCGGTCCCGGGGTACCGCTGGATCACCTCGCTGTAGAGCGTCTTGGCGTCGCGGGCGCGGCTCTGGCGGGTGCGGCACTCGGCCAGCTTGAGCATGCCGTCCGAAACCGCGTCCCCCGCCGGATATTCTCGGAGCATGGCCTCCAGGGTGGCCGCCGCGCCCTCCAGGTCCCCCAGGCCGATCATCCCCACCGACGCGAAGTAGAGCGCGTTGTCCGCCCGCGCGTGACGCGGGTGGTCGCGGGCGAACTGCTTCAGCTTGTCCACCCCGCCCTCCACGTTGCCGGTGCGCAGCGCCTGCAGGCCCTGGTCGAACTCCCCGTCCGCCAGCGCGGGGTCCTCGGAGGGGCCGTCGTCGTCGCCGGTCGTGGAGGCCAGCCCGTCGCCTCGCGCCGGCGCCGACGCGAGCGCCTCCAGCACGTCCGCCGGCGGCTCCACCACCGGGACCGAGGTGTTCAAAGGCGGCGGCGGCTCCACCTTGGGCTTGAGCTTCACCACCGTCAGGCTGGGGATCTCCCCCGACGCGGGGGCGGCGGAGGCGGGCTTTCCGGACGGCGCCGGCGACTTGCCCGACGCCTTCCGCACCGCCAGGTCGATCTCCACGCGCTCCACCCGCCGGGCGAGCCGGGCGTTCTCCTCGCGCAGCGCCTTCACCTCCGCGCGCACGTCGGACAGCTCGGCCTTGAGGGCCGGCTCGACGCCCGCGCAGGCCGACGCCCACGCGAGGACCGCTGCGCCAATGGCGAGCCTCGTCGTCATTCCATCCGTCGTAAGTCGGCAGAAAACCACGGAAAGTCTAGGGACTCGCGGCCGACAGGGTCAAGAAAGCGCCCCGGCGCCGGCCTGCTCCGGGAACGCGGGGAACGCGTTGGCGATGAACGCCAGGTGGCGCCCGGTGTTCCCGCGATCGCGCCGGTGCGAGTAATACCGCTCCGGTTCGCAGCTGGTGCAGTCCGGGACGACCTCCACGTTCGCGTCCGGCACCCCGGCGCGGCGGAGCGTGAGGCGGATCGCCCGCACCAGGTCGAGGTGGAGATTCCCGTCCTCCTCCACCACCACCTCGGGGCCGAAGCGCTCCGCGAACTGGTCCGCCAGGTCCTTCCCCACCACGTAGCAGCAGAGGCGGATGGAGGGGCCGATGGCCACGCGCAGCGCCTCCGGCCGCGAGCCCGCCGCGGCGAACGCCGACACCGCCATGGCGGCGATCTCCGCGTGCGTCCCCCGCCAGCCCGAGTGCACCGCCGCCACCCGCTTCCCCGCCGGGTCCGCCATCAGCACCGGCACGCAGTCCGCCACCGACACGGCGAGCGCGGCGCCCGGCTCGGCGGTGAAGAGCGCGTCCGCCTTCGGGCGCGGCCCCTGCCGGGCCTTCCCGCGCAGCTCGGCGGTCACCCGGTGGAGGTCCGCGCCGTGGACCTGGTGGACGGTGTGCAGGTCCTGGAGGTCCAGCGAGGCCGCGGCGCACGCCCGGCGCAGGTTCTCGTCCACCCGCTCCGGCGCGTCGCCCACCGACCGGCCCAGGTTGAGCGAGGCCAGCGCGCCCTCCGACGTCCCGCCCAACCGGGTGCTGAACCCGTGGTGCGCGGGAAATCCCCGCGCCGTGCGCCACAGCTCCGATTCCATGGTTGGCCGATCTGACCGCGCTTTGACAAAGTGCGTCAAGGCCCATGGAGACGAACGGCCAGGCGGACGGGGGTCCTCCTACACGGGAAGAGCAGCATGGGGAGGGGGTTGGCGTCTTGTTCGTCGGACGTCCGTTGCAAGATCTGGAGTGGACCCCTGTCGTGGTGAGCTCGATTGGAAAGAAGCTGCTGTTGCTGGTGGGCCTGCCGGCCTTCACGGCGGCCCTGCTGGGCACGGGAGCCTTCTGGCGGCGGGCGGACCGGGCGGTGGAGCAGGCGACGCGGGACAACGCCGGCGCGCTGGCGGACTTCGTGGCCGCCAGCTTCACGGTGATCGAGCGCGATCCGGCCGTCACCGGCGACCGCTACCGGGCGCACCGGGCGGTGACCACCGCGCTGCGCTCCAGCTGGACGCGGTTCGACATCGCCCGCGACGTGCGCGTGCTGGGGCCGGACGGCGTGGTGCGCTGGTCGCTCCAGCTGGACGAGGAGGGCAAACCGCTCCCGCCGGACGAGCGGGCCTCGCTGGCCAGCGGGGTGGAGGACGGGCGGGCGGACACGGTGGTGCGGCCGCTGGGCGGGCTGGAGTGCGGCGGCTGCCACCCGGCCAACGCGCTCGACGTGGGCAAGGTGATGGTGCGGATCAACGAGTCCAAGCTGCGCCGCGAGGTCAGCTCGGTGTTCGGCAGCGCGGTGATGGCGCTGGTGGCCTTCGGCCTTTTGCTGCTGGGCGCGGTCTCCGTCTCCATGCACTTCGTGATCGCGGTGCGGATGCGGCGGCTGGCGGAGGCGATGGGGCGGGCGCGGGAAGGCGACCACCTGGTGCGCGCGGACGAGCGCGGCGACGACGAGATCGCCCAGCTCGCCGCGGCGTTCAACCTCATGCTGGCCACCCTCACCTCGCTCAAGGCGGAGGAGATCGAGGCCAGCCGCGGCCTGGAGGAGGCGCGCGAACAGCTGTCGCTCCAGGCCAAGCTGGAGACCACCAACGCGCAGCTGGGGATCCGCCTGGAGGAGCTGGAGACGCTCTACGAGGTGGCGCGCAACCTCACCACCACCCTGGACCTGAAGGAGATCCTCTCCCGGATCTCCTCCCTGGTCGCCCAGCGCCTCCACGTCCCCCAGTTCTCCATCATGCTCTCCACGCCGGACGGGCGGCTGGAGGTGAAGGCGGCGTACCCGCCCGGCCAGGGCACCGAAGGCGTCTCCTTCCAGTGGGGCGAGGGCGCCTGCGGGGCGGCGGCGCTGGAGCTGAAGTCGATCTACCTGCCGGACCTGGAGGCGGACGGGGCGATCTTCGTGCGGGCGCCGGGGCACCTGGAGCACGGCTCGCTGCTGGCGGTGCCCATGATCCACAAGGACCAGCTGATGGGGGTGCTCAACTTCCAGCGGCCGGAGAAGGCGGCGTTCTCCGCCGGGGAGATCGACCTGCTCACCGCGGTGGCGGACCAGGCGGCGCTGGCGGTGAAGAACGCCAAGCTGCACGCGGAGATGCGGTCGCTGTCGCTCACCGACGCGCTCACCGGGGCGCCCAACCGGCGGCGGCTGTTCGCCAACATGGAGATGGAGATCGCCCGCGCCCACCGCTTCGGCACCCAGCTGTCGGTGCTGATGATCGACGTGGACCACTTCAAGCTCCTCAACGACTCCGCGGGCCACCGCGCCGGGGACGTGGTGCTGCGCCAGCTGTACGAATTGATGAGCCGGATGGTCCGCCGGGTGGACACCCTGGCCCGCTACGGCGGCGAGGAGTTCATGCTGGTGCTGCCCCAGGTCCCCAAGGCGGAGGCCTGCGAGGTGGGCGAGAAGCTGCGGCGCGCGGTGGAGGCCGCGGTGTTCCCGCACGGGAAGACGCTGCCGGACGGGCGGCTCACCATCTCCGTGGGGGTGGCGAACCTGCCGGTGGACGCCACCACCCTGGAGCGGCTGGCGGACTGCGCGGACGCGGCGCTCTACGCGTCCAAGCGAGGCGGCCGCAACACGGTCACCCCGTACGCGCAGGGGATGGAGCAGCACCCCGGCCGCGAGCGCCGCGACGGGACGAAGGCGGTCATCTCCGGGGTGGCGTAGCGATCAGAACGGCAGGTGGACGTGGTCCTTCCACCAGTCCATCACCTTCTGGCGGAGCACCTCGTCGGCGAGCGGCTTGGCGATCTTGTGCACCACGTCCTGCAGCCGCTTCCCGTCCTCCTTGACGATCTGCTTCTTCTCCTCCGGGGAGGCGTTCTTGAAGCGGTCGCTGTCCAGGTAGGTCTTGAAGACGGCGTCCAGGCTGTTGCCGATCTCGTTGCGGATGCCGGGCGGGAGGCTCTTGAGCTTGTCCTCGGTCTGGCCGCCCAGCCAGTCGCGCCACTGGGGGAAGGCGACGTCCATCTGCTTCTGGATCGCCGGGGAGAGGAGCTGCTGCTCCAGTTCGTGGACGCCCTGGTCGACCGGCGGCGGCGTGCCCAGCGCGGGGTTCTTGTACGCGCCGATGAGCTTCAGCCCGTCCGAGTACTGGAGCGAGGCCGGGAGCGCCTCCTTGGAGAGCGGGTTCTCGGCGGCGTTCTTGTTGTACTGGCCGTGCCCGCCGTCGGCGAGGTCGTTGTCGGGGATGTGGAGGTGGACGCGCTCGCGGTCGAAGTGGGCCGGGCCGTTGGGCTGCATCGCCCACTGGTTGAGCTTGGTGCCGTTGACCTCGTCGGTGGCGAGGTTGCCCACCACGTCCGCGTAGCCGACGCGCTGGACGTAGTTGACGTCGTTGCTCCAGACGGACGGCTTGGGCGTGCCGAAGCCGATCACGTTGCGGATGGGCAGCTCCGCCTTGGCGCCGTCCGGGCCGGTGGCGTCGATCTTCCCGGCGTGCCCCTCTGCGTCCGGGCGGCCGCTGATGTTGTTGGCGACGATGGCGCCCAGGCTGTGGCCGGTGAGGTCGATCACCGCGTCCTTGGGGATGTCCCCGCGCTTGTAGGCGTCCTGGATGGCGCCCACCACCTCGCCCTCGAGGTCCGTGCGCGCGCCGCTGCCGGCCGCGCCCCAGTTGGTGGGGAGGTTGCTGTGCTGGCCGCTGAAGTCGAACTCGGTGCCGGTGATGTCCACCAGCACCACCGGGCGGCCGTCCGGCGTCTTCCCGGCGCTGTAGAGGGCGATCTTCCCCTGGTCCTGGCCGCCGCCGTAGGAGCTCATGGAGATGTTGGCCAGGTCGAACATGTTCCGCGGCTGCGGGAAGGACGCCGGGTTCGACGGGCTCTGGATGCGCAGGTTGGCCATGTCCGGCGTCGGCGGGGCGCTCCCGAACAGGTCCTTCTGCTGGAACACCTGGTTCGGGGGCGGCTGCGGCGCCCGGCCGGTGACCTTGTCGAAGCCCTCCTTGAGGAACTGTTCGCCCCTGGCGGCGGCGCCCTGGAGCGACTGCGCCCAGTTCTTCGGGAGGATCCGCCCGCCGTCGTCAGCCGGGGCCGGGGCCGGGGTGGCCGCCTGCGTGGCGGGCTTCGCGCCGCCGGTGGAGGTGGTGGCGCCCGCTTGCGGCGCGCCCGAGGTGATCCGCGTGTCTGCCATGACGGCTTGCTCCCTGGGTGAAAAAGGGCGCGCACCTTATCACACTTTGGGCTCCCTGAGGAGGGGGGGGGCCTGGTCAGGGCCTGACGAAGAGCAGGGCGAAGCGGTCGCCGGTGCCGCGCTTCTCGCCGGCGGCGTTGGGGGAGGCGTTCCAGTCGCGCGGGTCGCTGGGGTTGCGCATGAAGTCGTCGGAGCGCTCCAGCTTGAAGCCGGCCGCCAGCACCTCCTTCTTCACGTACTCCTCGTCGATGCGGTGGAGCGTCTCCACGTCCGCGGCACCGGTGCCCGGTTTGGCGCTGGAGTCGATGACGGCGTAGCGCCCGCCGGGCTTGAGGGCGGCGAAGACCGCGGCGTTCATCTTGGCGGTGTTCGCTTTGAAGAGGCCGACGGCGTCGTGGTAGTTCGCGTACGTCACCACGAGGTCGAGATCCTTCACCTCCGGCGGGAACGGGTCCTCCACGTCGCGGTCGCAGCGGACCACGTCCTTGTTCGCCGGCCGCTCCAGGCGCTCGCCCCAGGACTTGCCGAGGAAGCGCTGGATGACGACGGGCGGGTTCTCCGCGTAGACCGTGCCGCCGGGGCTCACCGCGCGCGCCAGCAGCTCCGTGGTGTAGCCGCGGCCGGCGACCAGCTCGCCCACCTTCATCCCGGGCTTCACGCCCAGGAACGCCAACAGCTGCGCCGGGCTCCGGCCCGGGTCCATCTTCTTGTCGTCGTCCATCCGGTCGGGCGCGGCCACCAGCGCAGCATAGTCGGAGGTGGTCGAGGCGGGCGTGGCG
>Ga0134122_10004577_pt1 | contig 10253 bp, 10 predicted proteins | sample KB302_FD_96461 | JGI IMG/M metagenome (GOLD analysis project Ga0134122, IMG submission 96461) | Terrestrial soil microbial communities without Nitrogen fertilizer from Kellogg Biological Station, Michigan, USA - KB3-0-2 | ecosystem: Environmental > Terrestrial > Soil > Unclassified ... | reverse complement strand
GATGTCCCTGCTCAAGGCCATCCAGCTGGCGCCCGCCGCCTCCATCCCGGAGCTCGTCGCCAAGCTGGAGCGCCTCTCCGGCGGCGCCCCGGCCGGCGACCCCAAGCGGCCAGGCGCCCCCGCCCCCGGAGCGCCCGGAGGTCGCTCCGCCCCGCCGCCCTTTCGCAGCTGATCGGCCACCGGATCCAGCTGGGGCTTCCGCCGCCTCCACCTCGCGCGGCACCGGCGCCGGCGCCGCGCAGAGCGCGATCGCCCCGGTGAGGCCGCCGCCAGCCGCCGGCGAGCCCGGCGCGACGGACGCCTCTCCTCCGGAGCCGCCGGAGGCGGAAAAATTGTTCGCCCCAGAGGACCCACCCGAGGGCTGCGCGTCCGGAGACTGCGTCCCCGAGCCCCCCGAGCTGAAGCTCGAAGAACCGGAGCCGCCGCTCCCTCCGGCGCCCCCCGCCGCGGCCCCCACCGCCGACCAGTGGCGCGCGGCGGTGGAGCGCGTCCGCCGGGCCTCCACCCGCCACGGCGCATCCCTCGCCTTCGGCCGCCTCCTCTGGATCCGCCCCGGCGAGGTGGCCCTCGCCTACCCGCGCTCCGCCGACTTCCACAAGGCCACCATCTCCGCCCAGAGCGGCCGCCAGCTCATCGAGAAGCTGCTGGCGGAGCACTTCGGCGCGCCCACCCGCCTCATGATCGAGGAGGCGCCGGAGCTCGCCGCGGCCGCGGCGCCCAGCCTCGCCGAGGAGGACGCGAAGAGCCGGGACGCCCACGAGAAGAGCACCGACGCCATGGTGCGCGCGCACCCGTCGGTCCGGGCGGCGCTGCGGATGCTGGGCGGCGAGGTGGAGCACATCCAGGTGTTCGACCGCCCCCGGCCCGAAGAGGTCCGGCCGGAGGGCGAGGACGAACAGCCGCGCCCCGAATGAGGTACAAGGCGTCCCCATGCCAGGCGTCGATCTGAACTACTTCATCCGGCAGGCCAACAAGCTCACCGAGAAGATCGAGGAGCGGAAGAAGCAGCTCGCCGAGGAGACGGTGGAGGGGAAGGCGGGGGACGGGTTGGTAGTGGCCGTGGCCACCGGGACCCAGGAGATCAAGAGCCTGAAGATCGACCCCCAGCTCCTCGACCCCAACGAGAAGGCGCTGCTGGAGGACACCATCACCGCGGCGGTGAACGCGGCGCTCACCAACAGCCGCGACCACATGCAAAGAGAGCTGAACAAGGTCACCGGCGGGGTGAAGATCCCCGGCCTCACCTAGCCCACCGCGCATGACCCCGGACCCGCTCAACCGGCTGGTCGCGTCGCTCGCCCGGCTCCCCGGCATCGGCGAGAAGACGGCGCAGCGACTGGCCTTCCACATCCTCCGCGCTCCCCCCGAGTACGCCCGCGAGCTCTCCGCCGCCATTCAAGAGGTGAAGGACAAGGTCCACCTCTGCGCCAACTGCTTCTCCCTCACCGAACAGGAGCTGTGCGGCTTCTGCCGCGACGAGCGCCGCGACGAGCGGGTGGTCTGCGTGGTGGAGAACGTGGCGGACCAGATGGCCATCGAGCGCACCCGCGAGTTCAAGGGGCGCTACCACGTGCTGCACGGCGTGCTCTCCCCGCTGGAGGGCGTGGGCCCGGACCAGCTCCGCATCAAGGAGCTCCTCGTCCGCCTCAACGAGGGGAAGATCGAGGAGATCATCGTCGCCACCAACCCGGACGTGGAGGGCGAGGCGACCGCGCTCTACCTGACCCGGCTGCTCAAGCCCATGGGGCTCAAGGTCAGCCGGATCGCGCAGGGCCTCCCCATGGGCGGCGACCTCGAGTACGCCGACCAGGCGACGCTCGCCCGGGCGCTCACCGCGCGCCGCGAGCTGTAGCGCCCTCCGCTACTTCTTCTCCGCCGGCTTCTCCGCGCCGCCGGCGACCAGCTTCTGCACCCCCTTGGCATGCTCCAGGTGCCCGGCGATGGTGGGCCGGGTGTTGGTGAGCGCGGTCTTCAGCTCCTCGTTCTTCGCGCCGGGGATGAGCGCCTGGTCGATCGCCGCCACCACCGCCTCGTGGTAGGCGACCTCCGTGTCCATGTAGGCCCTCTCGAAGTCGGCGCCGTCCAGCTTCTTGAGGAGCAGCAGCTTGTCGGCGGCCTCGGACTTGAGGCCCTTGGTGACGTCGCTCTCCTGCGGCTTCACCTTCAGCTTCTTCGCCAGCGCCTGCACCTCCTTCAGGCCCTGGGAGTGGTCGTTCACCATCTGGTCCGCGAACTGCTTCACCTCGGCGGTCTTCGCCTTCTTCTGCGCCAGCTTCCCGCGCTCGATGTCGATCTGGTGGGCGGTGAGGGCCACGGTGGCGATCTGGGGATCGTTCAGCGCGGGAGGGGCGGCGGCGGGATCGGCGTGCAGGGTCAGCGCGGCGAGGACTGCGATCAGGGTGCTCATGCGTTCTTCTCCTCCGGGAAGTGCGGGAAACCTCGTATACCTCCGGGCGTGCCGCGCGTCTTCGTCGCTCGGGCCATCCCCGAGGTCGGGTTGATCCTCCTCCGCCCGCACGCCGAGCTGGACGTGTGGCCGGAGCGCCTGCCGCCGCCGCGCCCGGAGCTGCTGGCGCGCGTCCGTGGCGCGGACGCCCTCCTCTCGCTGCTCACCGACCGCATCGACGCGGAGGTGATGGACGCCGCCGGTCCGGGCCTGAAGGTGATCTCCAACTACGCGGTGGGCCTGGACAACGTGGACCTGGCGGAGGCCGCCCGCCGGGGCATCCCCGTGGGCCACACGCCCGGCGTGCTCACCGAGTCCACCGCGGACCTGACCTTCGCCCTGCTCCTGGCCGCGGCGCGGCGGCTCCCCGAGGGCGAGCGCGCGGTGAAGTCGGGCGACTGGCTCACCTGGGAGCCGACGTGGCTCCTGGGGCGCGACGTGGCGGGCGCCACCCTGGGCATCGTCGGCTACGGGCGCATCGGCCGCGCGGTGGCCCGGCGCGCCCGCGGCTTCCGGATGCGCGTGCTGGCCTGCGGCCGTGGGACGATCGCCGACGCGGAGGGCGCGGAGCCGGTGACCTTCGACGAGCTGCTTGCCCGCGCCGACGTCGTCAGCCTCCACGCCCCGCTCACCGACGCCACCCGCTTCCTGATCGACGGGGACGCGCTGCAGCGGATGAAGCGCGGCGCGATCCTGATCAACACCGCGCGCGGTGGGCTGGTGGACCAGGAGGCCCTGCGACGCGCGCTGGAGAGCGGCCACCTGGCGGCGGCGGCGCTGGACGTCACCGAGCCCGAACCGCTCCCGCCGGATCACCCGCTGCTCCAGGTCCCCACCTGTCTCGTCGTGCCCCACCTCGGCAGCGCCACGATCGAGACGCGAAATCGGATGGCCGAGATCGCCGCGCGCAACGTGCTCGCCGGGTTGAGGGATGAGCCGCTGGTCGCGCCGGCGCCGGGGATGTCGAGCCGGTGACCGGACCGGCCCGCGCCTGGCGCCGCACCCGCCCTGCCAGGCGCAAGGAGGGCGCATGCTGCTGGGCGGCAGGGCGGGATGCGCCGCGAGCCTGGCGGCGGGAGGTTCCCCGCCCCGGCGCTCTCAGCGCTTCACCTGGTACTGGAACGGCGCGGAGAGGGTGATCTCCTTGTCCACGTGGCGCGGGAACTGGAAGTGCGTCACGCGCTGCTCCAGACAGGTGGCCACGTGCGACCCGGCCAGGTTCCCCACCGTCTGCGCCCCGGTGACCTTCCCGGACTGCAGGATGGTGAAGCGGACCGAGACCTGGCCCTTCTCCGTCGGGAGCTCGGCCTTGTAGGTCTCGAAGCACTGGTTGATGGGCCCGTAGCTGCGGTTCACCACGCGCTGGATGGACACCGCGTCCAGCTGCACCAGCGCGGTCTGCACCGGCGTGTGCTTCACCACCGGCGGCTTCACCGTCGAGTTGTCCGGCGGCGGGTCCGGAAGCTTGGTGCTCTCGTCCGGCGGGAGGGTGGTGTTGTCCGGGGGCGGCGGGTTCACCGGCGCGGGCGGATTCACCGCGACCGGCGGCGTCACCGTCGGGTTCACCAGGGGCGGCGGAGGCTGCGGTTGCGAGCCCGGCCAGAAGCGCAGCGCCGCGAACGCGCCGCCGAAGGCGATCAACCCCAGCAGCACGCCCACCGCCAGCAGCCCGGCGCCGCTCTTGCGGTGCTGGCCCGCCTCGCCGGCGGCGGCCATGGCCGTCTTGTCCGGGTTGGCGGTCGCCTCCAGCGCGGAGGCGCCCTGCGCATACCTGGGCACCGCGGGATCGCTCTGCCCGGGGCGCGGCGCCGCCAGCGTCTTCGCCTCCGGGTTGAAGCCGGGCACCGGCACCCCGGCCTGCGCCAGGTCGATCAGGCTGGGGATGCGCGTCCGGTGCGCGACGCGCTCCTCGCCGAACAGCGAGCGCAGGTACGTCCCCGCCTGGGTCGCGCCGGACGCCGTGCTCACCGAACCGATGAACCGCTCCAGGTCCTGCGCCATGGCCGACGCGGAGGAGTAGCGGTCGTCCGGCTTGGCGCTCATCGCCTTCAGGATGATCGTCTCCAGCTCGGCGGGGAGGTCCTTGCGCAGCTCGCGGGGCGGCTTGAAGTCGCACTTGAGCACCGCGTTGAGGATGGCCAGGTCGTTCTCGCGCGAGAACGGGCGGTAGTGGGTGACCGCCTCGTACAGGCTGACCCCGAGCGAGAACACGTCCGCGCGCCGATCCACCGGCACGCCGCGCGCCTGCTCCGGCGCCATGTACATGTACTTGCCCTTCACCACGCCCGCGGTGGTGTTGGTGAGCCGCGACTCGGCCTTGGCGATGCCGAAGTCCAGCACCTTCACCTGCCCCTGGTACGTCACGTAGATGTTGGAGGGCGAGATGTCGCGGTGGACGATGCCCAGCGGCTTGCCGGAGGAGTCGGTGAACTCGTGCGCGTACGACAGCCCGTGGGCCGCGTCCGCCATCACCCGCGCCACCACCGTCAGCGGCACGTACTCGCGCTTGCGGCCGGCGGTGCGGATGACCGTGGAGAAGTCCTCCCCCGGCAGGTACTCCATGCAGATGAAGTAGCAGCCGTCCGCCAGGCCCAGCTCGTTGATCTGGATGACGTTGGGGTGGACCAGGCGCGCCGCCAGCTTCGCCTCGTCCAGGAACATGTTGACGAAGTCGTTGACGGCGCTCAGGTGCTTGAGCATCCGCTTGATGACCACGTCCCGCTCGAAGCCCTCCGCGCCCACCAGCTTGGCGAGGAAGATCTCCGCCATCCCACCTTCGGCCAGCTTCCGGACCAGGAAGTACTTGCCGAACTGCTTCACCGGCTCCGGAGGCGTGGCCAACGGCCCGGAGACCGGATTGGTGAGGAGCAGCGGCTGTCCTTTGGCCGTGGCCATTGCCTTTATCGCCGGCGGAGCGTCCGGACGGTGATGGTGTCCGAGGCGGGGGGCCGGCTGACCCGGAAGATAACAACAGGAGGCCGGCCAACGGGAGAGACCTCCATGTCGAACCGGTTCTTGTCGTCCAGATCGACCGCCTTCCCGTTGACGTACAGGCGCGCACCCACCGGCGCCACCCCGGAGGCGCGCATGGCGGAGCGGGCCCCCTCGCCGTTCTTGGGGGAGTTGATCACCAGGTTCGGCACCGAGTTGTCGTACACGATCTCCATCTTGTTGAACTTCCCGCCCCGCAGCTCGCCGCCCTTGGCGTCCAGCGGGGTGACCGACCAGACGTAGTTGCCCTCGGCCAGGGCGCCTGCTTCCAGCGGCAGCTTGACCTCCGAGGTCTTCCGGTCCACCACCGGCTTGTCCAGCGCGTCCGCCCGGTAGACCTGCACCCGGTAGTCGGCGGCGCCCTCCTCCGGGGCGAAGGTGAAGGTCACCGCGGGCGGCTTGTCCTGGAAGTAGATGGCGGACTTGTCCGCGCCGTCCTGCACCTCGTTGCGCAGCCGCGCCAGGTCCTTCATCGGCGGCTCGGGGGCGAAGTTCGCCCAGCCCTTGTCCACCTCGGTGGCGTGGTCCTTCTGCGTCACCTTCCAGTAGAGGGTGCCGCGGCGCGGGATGGGGACGTTGATGTAGTTGGAGTGGACCAGGCCGGAGAGCAGCTTCTGCTCGAACTTGGCGTCGAACGCCACGTCCACCCAGTAGTCGGTGCCGGCGTCCCCGGACCAGGAGAGCGCCGCCCACGGCAGGCCGGGGTGGTGGACCTTCAGCCCGTTGCGGGTGGGGATGGAGATCTCCGCCTTGTCCGCGGGGGTGACCTGGATGGCCCCCTTCTCGGAGATCTTGGCCGACTGCCCGGCCAGCACCAGCTGGTCCTTGCCGCCGGCGGACACCTTGGCGTCGCCCGCCACCGCCTGCACGTCGTACCCGTCCTTGGTCTTCACCACCCCGAACTGGCCGCCCTGGTCGGCCTCCACCGTCAGCCCGGAGAGCGCCACCTTGTGCTTCTTGCCCGGCGCCAGCGAGAGGGTGACCGCGCCCTTGCGGAAGTCGAGGTTGGAATGCTCCTGGCTCCCGGCCTGCCCGGCCTTCTGGAGCGTCACGTCCGCGTCGTCCTCCAGCGCGTAGCGGGTGTCGGTGCCCTTGAAGCTCATGGTGGAGCGGCCGCTCTTCCCGACGCGCACCGAGTCGCCCTCGGCCACCGCCTCGCCGCCGCGCCCCACCGCCTTCCACTTCTTCTGGCCGGACTTCTTCACCTCCGCCTTGCCGGTGGAGGCGTAGACGGTCACCTGGATGGGCTGGAGCGTCAGCTCGGCGCCGCCGTTGCGCCCTTCGATCTCCACCTTGCCGGCGGTGAGGAGCACCTTCTCGCCCGCGTTGGCCTTCTGCGCCTCGCCGTTGCGCGAGACCAGCTCCACCGCGCCGACGAGCACGTCCACCTTGGCGCCGTCCTTGCCGACCTCGATCTGCACGGTGCTGGTGTCGGCGCCGAGCCGGGTGATGCCGAAGGGGGTGAGGATGGTGAGCGACCCGGTGGCCCCGCCCTCCGCCCCGGCGGCGACGCGGGAGAGCACCAGCCCGCGGTCCACGCTGAGGACGACGCCGCTCTTGTCCTGGCCGAACACCACCCGCGCGTCGGGGCCGATCTCCACCACCTGCCCCTGCTGGAAGCGGACGGTGGCGGACGCCTCGGCGGCGGTGATCAGCGCGTCCTTCAGGTACAGGTAGCTCCCCAGCTTGGCGGCGCCCATCTTGCCGCCGCGCTCCAGGACCACCGACCCGCGCACCTGCTCCAGGTGGGCCACCGGCGCGCCCAGCGCGTCCCCGGCGTCCTTGCCCTGCGGCTCGTCGTCCAGGAACCCGCACGCGGGGGCCGCCGCCAGCGCGGCCAGCAGCAGCGTGCAAAGCCCGAGGGCTCTCCAGGATGGGAACGGGGTGGTCGCGCTCAACGGGAGGGGTGCAGATCGACGTTGTAGATCGCCTGGTCGCCGTCCTTCACGGTCACGGTCTTCGTCTGGGTGATGAAGCCAGGCGCGGAGATGATCAAGCTGTAGGTGCCTCCCTGGATGCGGAAGGTGAAGGCGCCGGTGGTGCCCACCGCGCGGGTCTTCACCTTGGCCTCGGGGATCTCCAGCATCGCGGAGACGGGGCGCCCGCCGTTGCTGTTGCGCACCAGGCCGGTGATGGTGGCGAGGATGGCCGCCTTCGACCGCACCAGCGGCAGCGGCAGCTCCGCCGTCTTCAGCGCCACGATGGAGGCCACCTCGTTCACGGGGTGGTAGTCCGGGACGGCGGCCTCCACCGGCGCGGGGCCCGGCAACAGCCCGTCGAACTTCACCTGGCCGTCGTCGCCGGTCTGCTTCTCCACCCCGCGCACCTTCACCGTGGCGCCGGCGACGGGCTTCTTGGTGACCTTGTCCAAAAGGGTGACCAGCAGCGAGCCGGTCTTGGGCGGCTCCTTCTTCACCTTCAGCTCGAACACCGCCTCCTGCCCGGCGATCACGGTGGCTTTCGCCTCCGCGGGCAGGTAGCCGACGGCGACCACCTTGGCGACGGCGCTGCCGGGCGGGACGTCCTGGGCGTTGAAGGAGCCGGCGGCTCCGCCCTGGCGCACCTGGAGCTCGCGGCCGGCCACGCTCAGCGCCACCGTGGCGGTGGAGATGGGCTGCCCGCTGTCGGCGTCCACCGCCCGGACCAGCACGGTGCCGAACTTCGGCGCGGGCGCGTGGTCCAGCAGGTCCAGCTGCAGCGCCACGCCCGCGCGCTGGAGCGCCTGGGAGGCGGTGAAGGTGGGCGCGTTGTCCGGGCCCAGCGCCACCGCGTCCTGCACGTACTGGTAGTCGGCCACCACCGAGTACACGAACGTTCCCGACTGGCCGACCGGGATGATCAGCGCCGCGCCGCCCGACAGCCCGGAGGACTTCGCCGGGTCGCCGCTGGGCGCGCTCACCACCAGGGGCACCGGGTACTCGCCGTGCAGCTCCAGCCGGGCGCCCAGGGCCGGGAGCTCCACCGACGCGCGCCCCGCGCCCAGCAGCGAGTGGCGGGTGATGGCGGCGAAGTTGGTGTCCGGCAGCGCCGAGTTGCCGAAGGTGGGCAGCTGCGCCAGCTGGTACCCCACCAGCGCCTCCAGCGTGATCGGCCCCAGCATCAGCCGGCCGGACGGCCCGGCGTTGATCCGCAACAGCCCGCCGCCGCTCACCCGCGTCCGGGTCCCGTCCGTGGTGAAGAGCGCGAAGCCCTCGCGCTGCGCGGAGACGGCGGCGCCGATCATGGGCCCGAACCAGTAGCGCCCGGACCCGGCGAAGTCGTTGGGCGTCCACCCGGTGTACTGCAGGCCCGGGCCGAGGTCCGCCTGCACGCCCTGGCGCAGCGACACGCCGTAGCGGAAGCGGAGCGAGGCCATCTCGTACGGCGCGGCCGGTTCCTCCTGAGCGCGCGCGGGGGCGGCCATCGCCAAGAGGATCACCAGGATTGCCACGACCTTGGGGCTGGGGGACGCCACGGCGCGGCGGATTCTAGGGTCCGCTCTCCCCCGCGTCCAACCGAGGACGGCCAACCATCCGAGGGATCGGCATGACGTGGCCTTGCTGGGTCAGACTCCGTCTGGTAGAGATCTGAAGTTCCGACTATTCTCGCCTAACCCTCGGAATTCTCTCCAGAAACGCCCCGCACCCAATGGCCAGCCAACTGGTGATGTACGAAGAGGAGTTCACCAAGATCAACGCGGTCTGCGACCGGCTGACCAAGGACGCAAACGCGAAGGTGGTGTTCCTCGTCGACAAGAACGGCCAGCTCATCTCCGCCGCAGGACAGACGCAGAACATCGACACCACGTCGCTGGCGTCTCTCACGGCGGGCAACGTGGCGGCGATGGGCGGGCTGGCGAAGCTGATCGGCGAGGCGGAGTTTCCGATGCAGTTCCACCAGGGCAACCAGCTCTCGCTGCTGAGCGCCATCGTCGGGAGCCGGGTGGTGCTGGTGGTGATCTTCGACAACCGCACCAGTCAGGGGTTGGTCCAGCTGCGCGTGAAGAAGGCTTCCGCGGAGCTGCACACCATCTTCGATTCGCTGATCAAGAAGACGGATGGACCCGGGGCCGGCTCGCCCTTCGCCGAGATCTCGGACGACGACATCGACAACCTTTTCAGCGAGTAACCCAGGTCGACATGTCCTTCATCAACTACTCATCCCGCGAGATCAACTGCAAGATCGTCTATTACGGACCGGGTCTGTGCGGGAAGACGACCAACCTCCAGTACATCTACAACAAGACCAACCCGGAGACGAAGGGCAAGCTGATCTCGCTCTCCACCGAGACGGACCGGACCCTGTTCTTCGACTTCCTCCCGCTGTCGCTGGGTGAGATCCGCGGCTTCAAGACCCGCTTCCACCTGTACACGGTGCCGGGCCAGGTCTTCTACGACGCGTCCCGCAAGCTGATCTTGAAGGGCGTGGACGGGGTGGTGTTCGTCGCCGACTCCCAGGTGGAGCGCATGGAGGCGAACATGGAGTCGCTGGAGAACCTCCGCGTCAACCTCGCCGAGCAGGGCTACGACCTGAACAAGATCCCGGAGGTCGTCCAGTACAACAAGCGGGACCTCCCCAACGCCGTCACCCTGGAGGAGATGCGCAAGGTGCTCAACCCGCGCAACGTCCCCGAGTACCAGGCGGTGGCCCCCACCGGGGTCGGCGTGTTCGACACTCTCAAGGCCGTGGCGAAGCTCGTGCTGACCGAGCTCCGGAAAGGCAGCTAGAGCCATGAAGCTGGCCTGCGCCGCGCTCTGAGCGCTGGCAATGGTCCCCGGCATCTCCCTCCCGCAACAGACCCCCACCGAGGTGCAGCAACCCGGGGACCCCTCCCAGG
>Ga0134122_10004576_pt1 | contig 10253 bp, 9 predicted proteins | sample KB302_FD_96461 | JGI IMG/M metagenome (GOLD analysis project Ga0134122, IMG submission 96461) | Terrestrial soil microbial communities without Nitrogen fertilizer from Kellogg Biological Station, Michigan, USA - KB3-0-2 | ecosystem: Environmental > Terrestrial > Soil > Unclassified ... | reverse complement strand
TCAACGTGGAGCTGGCGGCCAACGATTGGGGCACGCTGATCAACCGCCGCGCCGTCAAGGAGCCGATTGAGAAGGGCGGCTGGAACATCTTTCACACCTGGCTCGTCGGACCCGATATGACCAATCCCGCCATCAACTATCCCATGCGCGGCGTCGGCGAAAAATCTTGGTTCGGGTGGCCGACCGACCCGAAGATGGAGGAGTTGCGCAATGCCTGGTTCGATGCCACCGATCCCGCGCAACAGAAGCGATTGATTGACGACATGCAAAAACACGCCTGGGAAACGGTGCCTTTCATTCCAACGGCGCAATTCGTCATTCCAACCGCCTATCGCAGCAACGTCTCGGGCCTCTTGATCTCGCCGGTGGCTTTCCTGTGGAATGTGGAGAAGAAGTAGGCGCGAGCTGACTGAGCAACATGCTCGGCTATATCATTCGGCGACTGCTGGCGACCATCCCGGTGATCGGGATGGTCGCACTCTTCGTATTCTCTTTGCTCTACTTGACGCCGGGCGATCCCGCGGCGGTGATCGCCGGCGACATCGCCACGGTCGAGGACATCGAGCGCATCCGCCAGAAGCTCGGCCTGGATCAACCATTTCTGACGCGATTTTGGGTGTGGGCCTCGGCCGTGCTGCAGGGCGATCTCGGTATTTCGATTTTCACCAATCTTCCCGTGACGCAGCTGATCGGCCAACGTATCGGCCCGACGCTGTCGTTGGCCTTGTGCACGTTGATCGTGGCCGTTGCCACCGCGGTGCCGCTGGGTGTGATCGGCGCCTGGAAAGCGGGCAAGCTCATCGATCGGCTGGTGATGCTCTTTTCCGTCGCCGGATTTTCCATGCCGGTGTTCGTTCTCGCTTACGTCTTGATCTACCTGTTCGCCATCGATCTCGATTGGCTGCCGGTGCAAGGTTATACGCCGTTGCGCGAAGGCTTCTGGCCGTGGCTTCGCCATTTGATCCTGCCATCCATTGCGCTCGGCACCATCTACATTGCTCTGATCGCGCGTATCACGCGCGCGTCGATGCTGGAGGTGCTGGCGCAGGACTACGTCCGCACCGCACATGCCAAGGGATTAGCGCCCAGTGCGGTGCTGCTCGGACACGCTCTGAAGAATGCCGCCGTGCCGATTGTTACCATTATTGGCATCGGCATTGCGCTTTTGATTTCGGGGGTGGTGGTCACGGAGAGCGTGTTCGCCATTCCCGGCATTGGCCGCCTGACGGTCGATGCCATCTTGCGCCGGGATTACCCCATCATCCAAGGCGTGATCCTGCTGTTCTCCACCGTCTACGTCCTGGTCAACCTGGTGGTTGACCTTTCCTACCGCTTCTTCGATCCGCGGATCCAATACTGATGGCCGCGATCGCACCACGCCTCGCCAAGCCGGCGCGGGTAAATCGGTCGCAGACCTGGGTGCGCAGCAAAGAGGTCATCCAGCGCCATCCGACGGCAGTGATCGGCGGCGTCGTGCTCGTGCTGCTGATTCTGATGGCGCTGTTGGCTCCCTATCTCGGAACCGTCGACCCGCAGGCGATCTCGCCGGTGCGGCGCCTTCGCAAGCCCTCGGAGACCTACTGGTTTGGAACCGACATGCTGGGACGGGATGTCTACAGCCGCGTCGTATTCGGTGCCCGCATTTCGCTGGCCGTCGGCCTGTCGGTCGCCATCCTGGCGACGACGATCGGACTTGCGATCGGTCTCATCACTGGCTTCGTTCGCTGGCTCGACGCCGTGGTCATGCGCATTATGGACGGTTTGATGTCGATTCCGGGGGTGCTGCTGGCCATTGCCTTGATGGCCTTGACCAAGGCTAGCCTCGAGAATGTCATTATTGCCATCACCGTCACCGAGGTGCCGCGCGTGGTGCGTCTGATCCGCGGGCTTGTGCTCAGCTTGCGCGAGCAGGCCTACGTCGACGCCGCCATCGCCAGCGGCACACGCACACCTCTGATCCTGCTGCGCCACATCCTTCCCAACACGATGGCGCCGCTGCTCGTGCAGGGCACCTATATCTGTGCGTCGGCCATGTTGACCGAGGCAATTTTGTCCTTTCTGGGTGCCGGTACGCCGCTGAACATCCCGAGCTGGGGTAACATCATGGCCGAAGGCCGGGCCTTGTTCCAACTTGCCAACTACCTGATCTTCTTTCCCGGCATCTTTCTGTCGCTGGCGGTCCTGTCGGTCAATCTTTTGGGCGACGGAATGCGCGACGCACTCGACCCGCGCCTTGCGCGTAACATGTGAGATGATGGCCGCGCCCGCTCCGCTGCTCGAGATCGAGGACCTGAAGACCCACTTTTTCACTCGGGACGGGATTGTGCGCGCGGTCGACGGCGTGTCGTTCTCGGTCGCATCCGGCGAGACGTTGGCGGTGGTCGGCGAATCCGGATGCGGCAAGAGCGTCACCTCGCTTTCGGTGTTGCGTCTGATCGCTTCGCCGCCCGGCCGCATTGTCGATGGTCGCATTCGGTTTTTGGGCCAGGACCTGTTGCAGTTGCCCGAGCGTAAGATGCGCGCCATCCGGGGCAATGAGATATCGATGATCTTCCAGGAGCCGATGACGTCGCTAAATCCAGTGCTCAGCATCGGCCGCCAAATCCGCGAGACCTTGACGCTACACCGTGGCATGCGCCAGCAGGCGGCGCAGCAGCGTGCCGTCGAAATGCTGCGCTTGGTGGGGATCCCCGAGCCGGCGCAGCGCACGCGACAATATCCGCATGAGCTTTCCGGCGGCATGCGCCAGCGCGTGATGATCGCGATGGCGCTCGCGTGCGATCCGAAGCTTTTGATCGCCGACGAGCCGACCACGGCTTTGGACGTCACCGTACAAGCCCAGATCCTGGATTTGATGCGCCAACTCAAGGCCAAGACCGGGACGGCCATCATCCTGATCACGCATAGCCTCGGCCTGGTCGCCGAGATGGCGCAGCGGGTGGTGGTCATGTACGGCGGTCGCAAGGTGGAGGAAGCTCCGGTGGCGGCGTTGTTTCGGCGCCCGCGCCATCCCTACACGCGCGCACTCCTGAAATCGGTGCCGCGATTGGGTTCCTCCTTGACGGGCGGCGGCCAGGCGCGGCTGGCCGAGATTCCGGGCGTCGTGCCGTCGCTGAAAGAAGCCATGCCCGGCTGCATTTTCGCGGCGCGCTGTGCGCACGCTGTCGAGCATTGTCGCCAAAGTTACCCGCCGCTCGAACAGAAGGCGGCCGGCCATTGGGTGGCCTGCTGGGAAGCGGACCGGCTGCCGGAGCGCTCGGCATGACGATCGCGCCAACAACGGTGCTGGAGGTGCGCGACCTCAAAAAGCATTTCCCTGTGCGGCGCGGCTTCTTTGGCCGGCAGGTCGGCACGGTTTACGCCGTCGACGGCATCTCGTTTGCGCTCAACGCCGGCGAGACGCTCGGCTTGGTTGGCGAGTCGGGTTGCGGAAAATCTACCGCCGGCAAGATGATCCTGAAGCTGATCGAGCCGACGGCCGGGCAAATCTACTTGAACGGCGAGCGCATTGACGGCCTCAACCGCGGCGCCATGCGGCGGCGGCGCAGCCGCCTGCAGGTGGTGTTCCAGGACCCCTATTCCTCGCTCAACCCGCGCATGCGCGCCAAGGACATCGTCGCCGAACCGCTGCGCAATTTCGCCCGTCTGGCGGGATCAGAAATCGAAGCGCGGGTCGCCGATCTATTCGAAAAGGTGGGACTGCGGCCTGACCTTATGGTGCGCTTTCCCCACGAATTCTCGGGCGGACAACGCCAGCGCCTGGTGATTGCGCGTGCCCTGGCCCTAAAGCCCGGCGTAATCGTGTGCGATGAACCCGTGTCGGCCCTCGATGTCTCCGTACAGGCGCAGGTGATCAATCTCCTTGCCGACCTGCAGCGGAATTTCGGCGTCGCCTACGTCTTTATCGCCCATGATCTGGCGGTCGTGGAGCACATCTCGCACCGCGTCGCCGTCATGTACCTTGGCCGCATTGTCGAGCTCGCCGATAAACGCCAGCTATTCGCCAATCCCCAGCACCCCTATACCGAGGCGCTGCTCTCCGCCGTTCCCGTGCCAGAGCCCGCCGCGGTTTCTCAACGCATTGTCTTGCCGGGCGACGTGCCAAGCCCGATCAACCCGCCCGCAGGTTGCCACTTCCACCCGCGCTGCCCCTACGCTCTGGCGCGGTGTCGCAGCGAGGCGCCATTAATGCGCGAGGTCGAGCCGGGCCACTTCGCCGCCTGTCACCTGCGCGCCGGCGCTGCCGTCCCAGCCCGGTAGGTAAACGCGATCGAGCGCGCAAAGGTCGCCTCCTCGAGGCAAGGCCGTGGTAGCTCGAACGCGCATGGCGCAAAAGCCGGCAAGGCCGGTTCGCCCTAGTTGACGCCCGCGTGGGTGGCCCCTAGCTTCTTGCAACTTTGAGCGCCGACCGAAGACAAGGGACAAGATCGACGTCAAGTCGCCGCGGCGCTTTGCGCACCGGGAGGAGCCCATGCCCAGCAAGAAATGTCTCACCTTCATCGCCATCGCCAGTTTGGCTGCTGGGAGTTCGGCGGGCCCGGCCGAAGCGCAACAGCCCAAGGAGCTGACGTTTTGGAGCCACTGGGCGGCGGAGATGCCCAAACGCACATTCGTGGAAGAGGCGATCAAAAAGTTCGAGGCGAACAACCCAGGCATCAAAATCAAGCAGACGTGGTACGAAAAGACGGCCCTCTATGCCGGTCTGAAGACCGCGCTCCGAGCAGGTCAGGCTCCGGACATTTTCTATGCCGAGCCGGACCAGGTCGAATACATGGAGAACGGCTTCCTGCTCGATCTTTCCGACCTCAATTGGTCCGCGGTTGAGCCGTGGGCCAAGGAGGCCTGGAGCTACAAGGGCAAGCCTTATGGGCTACCGCTCGAGGCCTGGACAGTCGAACTTTATTACAACAAGAAGGTGATGGCCGAGCTCGGCGTAAAGGTGCCCGACGACCTCCAGCTGGCACCCGACGCCTTCCTGGACATGATCAAGAAAGCCAGGGCGACGAGCATGACACCAATGGCGCTCGGCGTCGGTGATCGTCCCTATCCCGGTGCACACCTCGTGCACGAGGCGCTGATCAAGAAGCTTGGCATCGACGATTATAACAGACTGCTCAACGGCAAGCTCGCCTGGAGCGACCCCCGTGTAGTGGATACGCTGAAATGGCTGCACGGCCTGACCGAGGCGGGCCTGTTGCCGACGACCTTCACGACGCTGAAGCTCGCCGAGGCGCATATCTATTTTCATACCAATCCGGGTGCTCTGACCTTTCTCAATGGCAGTTGGTACACCTCGCGCGCCTTCAATCCACCGGACAAGGGCGGCCAACCCAAGGACTTCCCGCTCGGCATCATGAAATTCCCGGCCGTGCCCGGGGCGGCGTGCAACGAGTGTCGTTCGATCGCGATTGGCGGCAGTTACGTCGGCAATGCCGCCAGCAAGAATGCCAAGGAGGTGCTGGCCTTCTTGAACTCGTTTGCGTCCTTCGAGATGGGTAACCGCTGGCTCGACAACGTGCAGGTGCAGACCGGGATCAAAAGCGATCCCGCGAAGCTGACGGGCCCGCAGGCTGCCGACTACTTCAAAATGATCGCCCAGACCAATGCGGGGGCGAAGTACTACTTCGGCATTCCGATCCAGGTGATGACGGGCAAGCCCAAAGAAGTCTTCATCCAGGTGATGAACAATGCCTTCCCGGCGGGCACGATCAGCGTCGAGGATGCGGTGAAGCAAATGACAGCTGCCTACTGAGGGTTTTTCAGCGGGCCTTCACCGACGCCGCGTTGGCCCTGGTTCTTCCCAGCAGGACACCATGCCGGTCGGCCACGAACAAAGTTTGCACCAGGACGGCGTGCGAAAGCCGTGGGCGACGATTGGCGTATTCCTGCTGCCGTCACTCATGATCTACGCGGCCTTCACGGCTTATCCTGCCATGCGCACCATTTGGAACAGCTTCCATAGGGTGCTGCCGCGGTCGGATGAACCGGTCGGGCTCGCCAACTATGCCGAGCTGATGCGCGATGAAATCTTCTGGAGGTCTGTGCGCAACACCATCACCTGGGCCAGTACCTCTCCGCTCATCGAAGTCTCGGTTGCCTTGCTTCTTGCCCTTGCGCTCTACGCCAAGGTGCCCGGCGCGCGCTTTTTCCGCGTCGCCTGGTTCACGCCGGTCCTCATGTCCTACGTGGTGGTCGGTATCTTATGGCTGTGGATCTACAACTTCGATTGGGGTCCCGTGAACGTGGCCTTGCGGGCCCTCGGCCTGGCGAGCTGGGCCAAACCCTGGCTTGGCGATCCCAAGACCGCGCTACCCTCGCTGATTTTCGTCACCAGCTGGATGTGGGTCGGCTTCAATATGGTCGTGCTGCTTGCCGCCCTGCACTCGCTGCCCCGCGAAGTGCTTGAGGCCGCAGAACTCGACAATTGTGGTTGGGGGAGCAAGCTCGTGTTTGTCATCCTTCCCTTGATCCGCGCCACGCTTCTCAATCTCATCGTGCTGTCTTTCATCGGCAAGATGAAGATTTTTGACCTCGTTTGGATCACCACCAAGGGCAACCCGTTGTGGGCGACCGAGACGGTCTCGACCTACGTCTACAAGCGGGCGTTCGAGTGGACGACTTTCGATCTCGGCTATCCATCGACCATTGCGGCGCTGTGGTTTGTGATCGTTCTTGCTGCTGTCCTGACCCTCACCTGGCTATTTCGGTTGCGCGAGACGCTGGAGTATTGAGGTGGCCATGGCAGCTTTGAAGCGCGCCGTCTTACTCTTGCTGCTCTCACTCTACACGGCGTTTGCCGCCGGGCCTTTCGTATGGGCGGCCATGCTGTCGCTGCGCACCACGACGGAAATCCATCGCAATCACTTTGCGCCGCCCAATCCCGCGCACTGGGACAAGTTCGCCGAGGCCTGGTTCACTTCGAACTATGGCGTCTATTTCGCTAACTCCACGCAGGTGGTGGTCAGCGCCGTCTTGATCCTGACCTTGGTCGGTTCGATGGCGGCGCATTGCCTGGCGCGCTACCGTTTTCGCTTTAACCGGGTGATCTACTTTGTGCTCTTCTCCACCATCATCTTTCCACCGCACATCACCATCATTTCACTCTTTCAGATCCTGGTGCAGTATGGACTTTACAATAGCAAGCTCGGCTTGACCCTGGTCTACGTGGCGATCCAACTGCCATTGACGATCTACATCCTGGAAAGCTTCTTTGCGCGCATACCGTCCGATCTGTTCGACGCGGCGCGACTCGACGGCTATTCGGATTGGGAAATCTTTTGGCGCGTGAGCTTGCCGATCGCGCTGCCCGCAGTCGCCACCACGGTAATCCTCAATTTCATTTTGCTATGGAACGAGTTTCTCTACGCCGTGGTCCTGATCACCGAAGAGGCAAACCGCACGCTGCCGCTGGGCATCCAACGCTTCATTGGCGACACCCAAGAAGATGTTGGCATGATCGCCACCGGTCTGATGATCGCCATTATTCCGGTGGTCGTGATCTATGCCTTTTTTTCCGAGCGACTGATCCAGGGCATGACCGCCGGAGCCGTGAAATGAGAATGCAGTGATGGCGGTCGTCGCGCTGGAAAAGCTCACCAAAATCTATGACCGCGGCCAGTTGCCGGCGGCCGACGCCGTCTCGCTCGAGGTTCGGCATGGCGAATTCATGGTTCTGCTGGGGCCATCGGGGTGCGGCAAGACCACGACGCTACGCATGATTGCGGGATTGGAGTCGATCTCATCGGGGACGTTGTCGATCGACGGACGTGTCGTCAACAACGTGCCGGCCAAGGATCGCGACATCGCCATGGTGTTTCAGTCCTATGCGCTCTATCCGCACATGAGCGTGGCGGACAATTTGGCATTCGGGCTCAAACGGCGCTCGGTCGAGCGTGCCGAAATCGTCCGCCGCGTGACCGGCGTTGCCGATACCCTCGGATTGACGGGGCTGCTGCACCGTAAGCCACATGCCCTGTCAGGGGGGCAGCGCCAGAGGGTTGCGCTCGGTCGCGCCATCGTGCGCGACCCGAAAGTGTTCTTGTTCGACGAGCCGCTGTCCAATCTCGATGCCTCGTTGCGCGTATCGACGCGCGGGGAGATCAGCAAGCTGCACCGGCGGCTCGGTGCCACCATGATCTACGTGACGCACGATCAGGTCGAGGCGATGACCCTCGGCCAGCGCATCTGCATCATGAACGGCGGCAGGATCGTGCAAGTTGGTCCGCCGCTCGAGGTCTACAGGCGCCCGACCAACACCTTTGTCGCCTCCTTCCTCGGCAATCCGCCCATGAATCTGTTGCCGGCCCGGGTCGCCGAAGGCAAAGGCGGGCTGGCAATCAGGCTCGGCGGGGAGATCCTCGAGCTCAAGGTCGGGCAATACCCCACGTTGCCGGCGGGAGCCGCGATCACGCTGGGTATTCGCCCCGAGAGCATTGCCGAGCACGCCAACCCCCGTGCGAGCGAGAGATTTGTCGGCATCGAAGCAGAAATCGTCCAAATCGAGTCGCTCGGTGCCGAGACGATTCTCGCCGCGCGCATACCGGGAATCGAGAGCGACATCGTGGCGCGTGTCGGCCCTGAGGCGGGCGCCACGGTTGGCGAAAGGCGATCCTTATTGCTCGACCTCTCCGCCGTCCACCTGTTCGACGCAACAGGCGCCTTGATCACGGCGCAAGCCGGCGCGTCCTCCGCCTGAGCCAGCGGCGGACGTTGCCCGGCCGATGCTCGGCTTGTCCGTTGCCGGCCTGCCGGGGCCCCCAAGCCACGGTGCTTTGCAGGAAGCCAAGGCCCCTCCTGTTGGGAGCTCAAGGCTTTTGCTCCTGCCGGCGCCCGCGCCGGGTGCGCGGGCACTGCAAGAAAGGCCCCCTCTCACGCCAATGCGACCCGCACAGGTCGCTCGCGCCGGCCTTTGCCAAGCGACGTGGCCGGGCGTAGACCACCACCGGGAACAGGTAACGCGATTTTGAAACGGATGTTTGCGAGCACCGGGGGCGCAAGGCCGATCCGAACTCCGGTCCGATCCGTACACCCCTAGATCCGAGAGCCCCTGTGCGGGCGGCCCGATCGTTGCGCCCAGTTGTTGGCGCGAAGATACCGTTGGCACGTTGGAGGATCCCGATGGGAGCGCGAGGTGAAGTGCCCAATGCCCGCATTGCGGGACTTGCCCTGTTGCGGCCGGCGGCCGCAACGGCCGCAACGATCGTCCTCTTGCTGCAACGCGTTGCGGCGCGGGACCGGGAGGCGTTCTCTGCCCTTTATACGGCGACGGCGGCAAAACTGTACGGCGTCATTCTTCGCATATCGCGCCGCCGGGATATCGCCGACGAAGTTCTGCAGGAGGTCTACGTACAGATCTGGGAGCGCGCGGCCAACTTCGATGTATCCAAGGGCTCGCCCATCACCTGGATGGTGGCGATTGCCCGCAACCGAGCCCTGGACGAGGCGCGGCGCAAGCAGGCTCTGTCCATCGAGGATACCCCCGAGGTTTTGGGCATCGTCGATGAGGAGGAGCACCCATTGGATCGGGTGGAGAAGAGCCAACAGTTGCTGCGGCTCAGTCAATGCCTCGATGCCCTAGACAGCGACCGGCGCGAGGTCGTGCTGCTCGCCTATCGTGAAGGCATGAGCCGGGAAGCCCTGGGCCAGCGCTTTTCGCGACCGTCCGCGACGATTAAGTCTTGGTTGCGGCGCAGCCTCTTGCAGTTGCGAGATTGTCTCGGCCAATGACCGAACGCGACGAGATCGACGTCCTTGCCGGCGAGTATGTCCTCGGCACCCTTGATGCGGCGGAGAGGGCCGCCGCACGTGCACAGCGCCGGCGCGATCCGGCACTCGAGGCGGCCATCGTGGCGTGGGAAGGGCGCCTTGCAGCGCTCGCCGATTGGGTACCGCCGGTCGCCGTTCCCGAGGGGTTGCTGGCTAAAATCGAGGCGAAGCTCCCGGTGGCGGACCATCCCGCGCAGATCGTCGCGCTGGAACGGCACGCACGGCGCTGGCGTCGGATTGCCACCGCCACCTCTGCGCTGGCGGCCTGCCTGCTGTTGGCGATCGGCGGGCGCGAACTTTCCCGTCCGCACGTACCCACCACCTACGTTGCCGTCTTTCAAAAGGACGATGCTTCGCCGGCCTTCGCTGACGGTGGATCTTGCCGCGCGCGTGTTGTCCGTGCGGGCCGTGGCGGCCGAGCCGCCGGCGGGAAAGAGCTATCAACTCTGGATTGCCTCGGAAAAGTCCGGTGGTGCGCCGCAGTCGCT
>Ga0134122_10004575_pt1 | contig 10254 bp, 7 predicted proteins | sample KB302_FD_96461 | JGI IMG/M metagenome (GOLD analysis project Ga0134122, IMG submission 96461) | Terrestrial soil microbial communities without Nitrogen fertilizer from Kellogg Biological Station, Michigan, USA - KB3-0-2 | ecosystem: Environmental > Terrestrial > Soil > Unclassified ... | reverse complement strand
CCGTTGGCGATGGCGGTGGCGACCTTGGACACGTCGCGGAGCTGGACGGTGAGGTTGGACGCCATCGCGTTGACGTTGTCGGTCAGGTCCCGCCACGTCCCGGAGACGCCCTTGATCTCCGCCTGGCCGCCCAGCTTGCCCTCGGTGCCGACCTCCTTGGCGACGCGGGTCACCTCGGCGGCGAAGGAGTTGAGCTGGTCCACCATCTTGTTGATGACGTGCTTGATCTGGAGGATCTCCCCCTTCACCTCGATGGTGATCTTCTGGGTGAGGTCGCCGTTGGCGATGGCGGTGGCGACCTTGGACACGTCGCGGAGCTGGACGGTGAGGTTGGACGCCATCGCGTTGACGTTGTCGGTGAGGTCCTTCCAGACGCCGGAGACCCCGCGGACGTCGGCCTGGCCGCCCAGCTTGCCCTCGGTGCCGACCTCCTTGGCGACGCGCGTGACCTCGCCGGCGAAGCTGCGGAGCTGGTCCACCATCACGTTGATGGTGTTCTTCAATTCCAGGATCTCTCCCTTGGCGTCGACCGCGATCTTCTGGGAGAGGTCTCCGTTGGCGACCGCGGTGGTGACCAGGGCGATGTTCCGGACCTGGTTGGTGAGGTTGCCGGCGAGCATGTTCACGCTGTTGGTGAGATCCCGCCACGTCCCGGAGGCGCCCCTGACCTCCGCCTGGGCCCCCAGCTTGCCCTCGGCGCCCACCTCGCGGGCGACCCGGGTGACCTCGGAGGTGACCTGGGTGAGCTTGTCCACCAGGGCGTTCACCGTGGTGCCGACGCGGCGGAACTCGCCCTTGAGCAGGTGGTCCTCCACCCGCAGCTCCATCTTCTGCGAGAAGTCGCCCGCCGCCACGGCGCTGATCACCCGCGACACCTCCGTGGTGGGCCAGATGACGTCGGCGAGCATGGAGTTCACCGACTCCACCGCCACCCCCCAGGACCCGTCGGCGTGGTCGAGCGAGGCGCGCTCCTCGACGTCCCCGTCCCGGCCCACCACCTTGCTGATCCGGAGCAGCTCGTGGGTGAGCGCGTCGTTGCGCGAGATCAGCTCGTTGACCGCGGTGGCGAGCGCGCCGAAGACCCCGTTCGTCTCCACCGGCATGCGCGCGGTGAAGTCGCCGTTCTTCGCCGCCACGACCACCTCCAGCAGCTGGGCCAGCTGCTGCTGGAGTTGCGATGTCCGCTTCTTCCCGGGCGGCTTCGCCCCGGCGCCCCTGCGCCGCCCGTTCCCCCGCGTCAGCTCGGTCGTTTCCAAGGACTCTCCCGCCGCCCGGCTGCGAATCGGTCGCTCCCGCTTCGACAGGAGACGCCGGCCGCCCGCGGTCCGCACTAGTAGCTGCGCACCGCTCTCAGGCTGGGCAACCGCCCCGAGCGGCCGTTCGAGCCCACGGCCCTTCGCCCGGTCCGGGGAAGGGGAGCACGTCCTTGAGGCGGGCCTCCTCCGCCTGGGTCGGGGCCCAGCTCGGCGTGGCGAATCTCAGCTCGAAAAACGGCTTCAGCATCGGTCTTGGCACAGGGCTCTCTCTGTCCAGCTCATGGCCGGGCAGGTTCCCTTCGTCTTCGTGCTGCCGGTGGGTTCGCCTGGTAGCGGCGAGCCAAGGGACAAGGTCGCCTGGGCCGCCGCTGTTCCGCGCTGTAGAATGGCGGCCGCCAAGAAGGCTTCACGATGTCGTCTCTGATGCAGAGCAGGCTGCGGATGAGTCTCCGCCCAGTGGTCGCTCTGAGCCTGGCGGCGCACGTGGCCTGCCTCCCCAGGATCACGGAGCGCTGCTGGCTCATCTCCCATCCGGCCCCGCCGCCTCCCCTCCCGGCTGGATTTGCCGAGCTGGATGCGCTGCTCCTTCGCCGAGCAACGGACATGACGCTGGCGTCGCGGGAGCTGAACGGCTCGCTGGTGTTCGTCTTCCACAGGGACTTCGCCGAGGTGCTGCTGCCTTCGCTCTGCGGGCGCCTGGAGCAAGCGCGGGCGCTGGCGATGGCCGGACAGGCGGCGGAGGCGGGGAAGAAGTACCAGGCGCTCCTGGTCTCCTCACAGGTCCTGGCGTACGCGGTGGCGATACAGGCCATGGCGCAGTACGCGGACCGCCGGCTGGAATCGGGAGGACAGATCTCCAGCACGCAGGTGAAGTTCGCGAGCGAGGCGGAGCCGATTCTCAGGGCCGCGCTGACCGAAGACCCAAGGGAAATCGAGCGCATTCTCGATGCCCACCCGGAGGTGTTCGCCGGCTGGGCCAGGCTGCTGGAGGAATGGCCGGTTCGAATCGACGATGGGGCCCACAAGGCAGAGGTCGCCAAGGTGGTATGGGACATCGCCTTCCTCGTAGTGGCGACGTACGAGGCTGCCGGCGCTGCCGCGGAGATTGCAGGCGGTGGACGACCACCGATTCCTCCCTTGCCCGTGTTCGCGACGGCGGGTGGCGCCGTGGCGGCGAGCTACGCGGGTCCAGTCACCCTGGAGATGGCGGAAGTGCTACGGAAGCTGATCGCACTGGGTGTGCTTGATGTAGGGGTCGTTGCCGCACTCTCCCATTCCCTCGGCGGCGGAGTCGCGCCAGCACCTCCGGGCATTCCGAACGCTCTCCAAATGTCGGCAGAACCCAAGGGTGGTGCCGTCCCTCAGGGATCCTCAGGCAATGGCCAATCACCTCAGACCAAGGCTGCAGGAGGCGCGGCTCGAGCCAACGAACTGCTTCGGCCCGGCGGGAAGTTGATCGGGCAGGCGGGGTCCAGCTCGCGAATCAGGATCCTGCAGGGAGGTCGGGCCGAAGCCGAGGCTCTGTTCAATCAACTCGTGCGTGAGACGGGTGCAACGACGATCACCAAACCAGGCCTTGCCGGCTTTGCGGAGCTCCCGGATGGTGGCGGCTCGATCGGATTCAGAACCAGCTCAACCAGTGGTCCACCCACCATCGACGTCAGAATACCCAGCCTTGGAATCAGGGAGATCAAGTTCATCCCATGAAACTCGTCGGGGACATCGACCTGGATGACATCCGCAAGCGGTGGGTAGCCGAAGGATCGGAGAGTGACCTGGGTCTTTGGTGGCTGGCGGACGACGTCCGGGAGATCCTCGGTGCCGATGCCACCGAGGACGAAGTGCGCGTGATCACGCTGCGCGCTCTGAGGCCCTTGTTGGAGTCGGGAACGCTGAGAGCCGTCAATCTCCTCGAGGGCGGGAAATTCGAGATGTGGCCAGGAGATGTCGACGAACAGCTCGACCGCATTGCGGAAGGGTGGCGAGCCACACACGACCCCGGCATAGGGGACGTCGTCTGGTTCATCGGCCCCCGCGGATGAGGGACGGCTCTGGAGGCATCACTCCGGCCAGATCGGTGGGAGCTTGGCGTCCGGGTTGGGGAGGAGCTTGCCGTTGTGCACCGTCCCCAGCACGCGGATGGTCTTCAGCTGGTCCGGGTCGGTCTCCATCGACAGCGGGTTGGCGGAGAGCTGGACCAGGTCCGCCGTCTTCCCCTCCTCGATGGTGCCCAGCGTCGACTCCATCCCGTAGATCCACGCCGCGTCGGAGGTGAACGCCTTCACGCCCTGGAGGATGGAGATCGCCTGCTCCGGCCCCATCACCTCCGGGCAGAGCGGGTTCTTCTCGTACCAGGGCATCATCTGCGTCTTCCGCGTCCGCGCCACCCAGATCATGAACAGCGGCGACGGCGGCGTGACCGGCGTGTCCGAGTGCAGCCCGAACCGCAGGCCCGCCTTCGCCGCGTCCCCCGCCGGATACAGCCGCGCCGTCCGCTCGGGCCCGAGGATCTGGTGACACATCGGCTGGCCGTAGAAGTAGAGGTCCGGCGTCAGGAACGTGACCCCCAGGCCGCGCGCCTTGGCCGTCTCCAGGTCCTTGGGCGACGCCATCGCGAAGTGGATCATCACGTCGCGCGGCGGCTTCCCGCCCTTGTCCGCCGGCGGCAGCGCGCCCAGCACGTCCGCGATCGCCTGGTCCCCGTTCTGGTGGACCATCAGCGGCAGCCCCACCCCGTGGGCGGTGACGAAGTCCTCCGCCAGCCCGACCTTCTCCACGTCCGGCAGGCCCTTGTACGGCTGCGCGTGGAAGAGGGACGGCGTGTTGAACGGCGGCCACACGTGCAGGTACGGCGAACCCAGGTAGCCCGTGTACCCCTGCGTGCTCCCGTCCGCGAACGCCTTCATCCCGACGATCTTGAAGCTGGGCGTCTCCAGCTTCTGCAGCTCCTTCACCTTCTTCGCCAGCGGCCCCAGGTCGTTGGTGTTGGGGTCGTAGAGCAGCGCGCGCGCGGTGACCGGGAAGGTGGGGTCGCCGGTGACCAGCGCGTAGGCGGCGACCAGCGACGGGGAGGTGGTGCCTTCCTGGACGGTGGTGAACCCGTTCTTCGAGTACGTCGCCGCCGCCCGCCGGATCGCCGCCTCCATCCCCTTGAGCGGGTCCTTGCCGAGCACCTCGGCGATCATCGCGTCCATGGCGGCGAACGAGAGGTCCTCGTTGAGCTGGCCCGCCTTCGCCAGCTTCTCCTCCACCTCGCGGTTGTCGATCGCCGCCCGGCACTGGGCGGCGTCCGCCTTTCCCTTTCCCAGGCCCGGCTGGCAGATGTTGAGCGTCTCCAGCATCTTCCCGTTCGCATAGGTGATGTGGCCTGACTCGCTGCTGATGAGGACGGGCCGGATGGGGGCGATCTTGTCCAGCTGCGCCTTGGCGGTGCCGTCCTCGAAGCTCTGGCACGCGAACCCCACCCCCGTGCCCTTGCACGCCTTGGAGTGTCCCAGCCGCGCGGGGTCGTAGTTCAGCCCGAGGATGGGCGAGAAGGCGGGGTCGTTCGTCGACGGCAGCCCGCGCTTGAGCCGGTCCACCACCTCGTCCTGGTTCTTCACCGGGATGAAGCAGCGCTGGTAGTCGTCCGCGGCCGGGCAGCGCGGGTCCCCGGGCGGCGGCTTGAGGAACACGTTCACCGACGAGACGTCGATCCAGTGGTCCGGGTCGTCCAGCAGCCCGAACCCCGCCATGTGCGAGTGCGTGTCGATGAAGCCCGGCAGCACGGTGGCGCCCTTGAGGTCCACCACCACCGTGTCCGGCCCCTTCACGTGGCCGCAGCAGCGCGGGCCGCTGGAGACGCAGGTGATGACGGCGCCCTTGGTCGCCAGGCAGTCCGCGCCGTGTCCGGCCTCGTCCATGGTGACGATATCGCCGTTGACGTAGAGCACCTCGGCCGCCTTGTCCTTGTCCGGCCCGAGGCGGAGGTACTGGCAGCTCCCCGCCCCCACCGCGATGCCGACGACGGCGACGGCCACCAACCACCTGCTGAGCTGCATGCGGCGCATGGAACCCCCTCGCGAGCCTCACTCAGGGTACAGCACCTCCAGCACCTCAGGCTCCTTCTCCTGATCGGCGATGACGGTGTGGCAGCCGCCGCAGCGCTTGGGGACCTTCTCCCCGGCCTCGGTGACGTGCTCGTTGTCGTGGCAGCGGTAGCAGCCGCGCTCGTGGCCGGAGCGGTCCACGTAGGTCCCCCAGCCGACCTTCATGCCCGGGAACACGTTGTCGGCATGGATCTCCGCCAGCGCCCGGCCGGCGGCGGCGACCTCCTTCCCCTTGTCGCGCGCCACCTCCGGGTACTGCTCGCGGTAGAAGGCCGCCAGCGCCTCCGGCACCCGCTGGGCGGCCTCCTCGCGCGTGGCGTAGCTCGCCTGGAGCGCCTTGACGCCCTCGCGCTTGGCGAACGGGAGCGAGGGGTCGATCTTCCCCAGCGCCATCGCCTGGTCCACCGCGGCGGCGGGCAGATCGAAGCGATGGCCCTTGCGGTTATGGCAGTCCATGCAGTCCATCTCCCGCCAGTCGCCGTCCTTCGCCGCCGCAAGCGCCGCGTCCGCGCCCGGACCCTTGAACAGCCTGGGCGCCGCGCCCGGCGCCTCCAGCCGGATGGCGTAGACCGTGTCGCGCGAGGCGTCCGCCAGGTAGCGGATCTTCCCCTCGCCGGACGCGTGCCAGTGCGCGCCGCGCCAGCGGCCCTGCGCGTCCGGGCCGCCCACGTGCACCATCATCACCGTGTGCTTGGCGGTGTTCGCCTCGTCGTCGGCGTAGGTGGTCCACATCTTCAGCTTGTCGCCGATGCGCCGGGTGGGGCTGTGGCACTGGCCGCAGGTCTGCGGCGCGGCCCGGAGGTCGCTCGGCGGGCGCACCGGGCGCTGGTAGCGGTCGAAGGTGAAGTCCACCAACTGGCGGACGCCGGTGAGCTTGGAGGTGACGAAGTGCTCGACGCCGGGGCCGACGTGGCAATCGGAGCAGGCCACCGCGGCGTGCGGCGATCGCTGGTTGGCGGTGTACTCCGGCGTCATCAGGTCGTGGCAGCCGGTGGCGCAGAACTGCGTGGAGTGCAGCGTCTCCACGCCCTTGTACGTCCCCACCGACAGCAGCATGACCACCACGCCCGTCGTTCCCAGCACCGCCAGCGCCCCGGCGCGCACCGCGGCCTGGTTGAAGTCGAGCACCGGGTACTCCGGCAGCGGCGTTCCCCCCACTTCGGCGCGGCGCCGCCGGGCGCGGTCTCTCCACAGGCCCAGGGGGATGAGCACCAGGCCCACCACCAGCACCATGGGCAGGATGATGAACGCGATGATCCCGGTGTACGGGCCGGAGATGAAGCCCATCACCTCCACGCCGTAGAGGACGACGAAGAGCGCCGCGCTCCCCGTCGCCAGGGCCACGCCGGTGAAGCTGAGCCAATGCCGGAAGATGTGGAGGGTTCTCAAGCCAGTCCTCGCTGCAAGCGGTCACGTCCCCTGGTCGCGGCGTCGCCGGTCGATCTGGCGGATCTTCAGCCACAGCGCGAGCGCGAGCAGGCCGCCGGCGCCGATCGCCCCCAGCAGGCCGTTGCGGCGGAAGCGGCGCTCCTGCTCCGCGGCGGCCAGCAGCGCCTCCGTCTTCTGCACCGCCGCCCGCGCCGGCGCCGCCGCCACGTCGAACCCGCCGCGGTCGAAGGCGTGGATCCGCGCCCGCGACTGGATCAAGCCCTCCTCCAGCTCCGCCGAGCTGGCGAGGATTGGCTCCACGTCCAGGCCCAGCTCGGCGAACCGCTCGATCCTCGGCTCGAGGGACCGGTGGCTCGCGGCCAGCTCGCCGATGGTGGCGCGGAAGTAGGCCGCGCCCTGGTTGCACTCCGGGTGGTCGGCCGCGTGCTCCCGGTGGCAGGAGCCGCACAGCCCGTCCGGCGCCTCGGAGATCAGCGCGTCCGTGGGGCGCTGGATGTCGTGGTGGCCGTGGCACTGGCCGCACTCCGGCCACCCGTGCTTCTCGAAGGCCAGCTTGTGCCTGCTGCCGTCGAACAGGGCGCCGTTCTGCGCGTGGCACGTCCGGCACACTTGCGCCACCGACGCCACCTGGGGTGGCTGCGCCGCGTGGTTGCCGTGGCAGTCGTTGCAGGCCGGCGCCCCGGTGTCGCCCTTCTCCAGCAGCGCCTTCCCGTGGACGGAGGCCTTGAACCGCTCGAGCTGGTCGGTGGGCAGCGGCGACCCGTCCGCGCGCGTGTACCCGGCCATGTACTTCGCGTCGGCGTGGCAGTGGCCGCACGTCTCCGGCACCCGAGCGGCGTTCACCGTGGAGCGCGGGCTGCTCGCGCGGAGGATGCCGTGCACGCCGTGGCAGCTCACGCACTGGGCCGCCTTGGGGTCGCCCTTCTGCAAGAGCAACAGCCCGTGCTGGCTCTCCTTGAGCTTGGCGACCTGGTCGGTGGGCAGGCCCGGGTTGAAGCCGCGCATGAAGCTCGGGTCCGCGTGGCAGCGCCCGCAGAAGTCCACCACCCAGGCGCGGCCCTTCTGCCGGTCCTCCTTCTTCGGCCAGCGGGCGGCGATGTCCGCCGTCATCCGCGGAGCGGCCGGCGATCCGCCGTGACAGCCGGAGCAGGAGAGCCCCTTGCGGAAGTGGACGTCGCTCACCACGTCCTTCAGGCTCAGGTGCGCAGGGGACCCGTCCGCCTTCGGGTCGGGCGAGAACAGGTTCTGCTTCTTCTGCGCCTCCGCGTCGGTGTGGCAGACGATGCAGTTGTCCTGGAACACCAGCTCGGCGAGCTGGGGCGACAGGTCCAGCGAGAGCAGCCGCTTCAGGTGCGGCGCGCCGGAGACGGTGAGCGCGTCCATCTTCTCGGCGATGAGCTGCACGGTGTGCTCGGGGAGCGCCTCCAGCCTGGCGCGGTCCTCCGCGGAGAGGACCGGCCGGCCGTCGTCGCCCTTCTCCTGGAAGAGCTCCTCCAGGTAGTCGGGGAGCTTCCGGGACGCGGCGGCGCCGCCGTCCGGCGGATCGGCCGCCAGGAGCAGCAGGACCAGCGGGAGGCCGGCGATCATGGCGCGGCGACCTCCTTCGGCGGCCGCCGGCGAAGCGCGGCAATGGCGGCCGCCGCCAGCGCGACCGAGATCGCCCCGGCCGTCAGGTACCCCACGCCGGCCAGGCCGTGCAGCGCCACCTGGAGGAGCGCCGCGCCGGAGAGCGCGAACCAGCGGTGGCGCGCCAGGGCGAACCGCAGCCCGGTGACCGCCGCCCCGGCCCCCAGGACGATGAAGGCGCACGCCCGTGCGGAGGCCGCCGCATCCGGGAGCCCGGTCTGCCCGGGCCGCAGCCCGCCGATGTCCCAGGCCTTGAGGGTGAGGAAGCCGATGAACAGCAGCGCCGCCACCCCCAGGTCGTTGAACGCGGGCGAGGGCTGTTCGCGAACGGCGCGCCGGTCGAGCCACGGCACCACCGCCCAGGTGAGCAGCAGCACCGTCACCAGCGCCAGCGCCATCTGCGGGCCCTCGACGCCGAACAGGTGCGGCGGGAACTCCTTGAGCAGCTGGTAGATCCAGAGGAAGTACCACTCGGGTTTGATCCCCGGGTACGCGGGCGCCAGCGGGTTGGCCTTCTTTCCCAGCTCCCAGTCGATGCCGGGGATGCGCGGCCCGTACGGCATCAGGAAGACCAGCGTCACCAGCGCGGTCAGGCAGAGCAGCCACAGCAACAGGTCGCGGAGGAAGAAATCCGGGAAGAACTTCAGCCCCTGCCGCGGGGTGGCCTGCCGCTGGTGCGCCATGGGCGGCGCCATCCCCTGCCGCTGGATGAACAGCAGGTGCAGCCCGATGATCGCGATCGCCGTCAACGGCAGCACCACCACGTGCAGCGCGAAGAACCGGTAGAGCGTGTTGATGGAGACGTCCTGCCCGCCGCGCATCACCTCCAGCAGCCACTGCCCGACCAGCGGGACGCCCTTCACCGAGTCCGTCCCCACCGAGGTGGCGAAGAAGGCCAGCTCGTTCCACGGCAGCAGGTAGCCGGAGAAGCCGAACCCCAGCGCCACCGCGAACAGCAGGAAGCCGGAGACCCAGGTGAGCTCGCGCGGAGGCCGGTACGCCTTCAGCATCAGCGTGCTGAACATGTGCGCCACCAGCGAGACGATCATCAGGTGCGCGCTCCAGCAGTGCACCGAACGGATCAGCCAGCCGAAGGGGACCTTGGTGGTGAGGTAGCGGATCGACTCGTACGAGGTCGTCTCGCCGGGCTGGTAGTACATCAGCAGCAGCACGCCGGAGGCGATCTGCGTCGCGAAGAAGAACAGCGTGGTACCACCCAGGTAGTACCAGACCAGCGAGTGCCCGCCGCGCGGCACCTCCTTGTGCTTGAGGAACTCCAGCAGCGGGCGCAGGCCGTAGCGCGCGTCCAGCCAGTCCAGCACCCGGCCCCGGCGCCCCTCGCTCATGCCTTCCCCCGCGTCACCACCACGCCGCCGTCCGCCTCGCGGGTGGCGATCCACTTGCCCAGCGGGCGCGGCGGCGGCCCCGCGAGCACCCGGCCCTCCAGGTCGAAGCGGCCGTTGTGGCAGGCGCACCAGACCACGCGCTCGCCGGGGACGAACTGCACGGTGCAGCCCTCGTGCGTGCACTTGGCGTCCAGCGCCCGCAGCGCGCCGTCCACCTGGAGGACGATCACCCGCGCGTCGCCCGAGCGGACGATGGTGAACTGGCCGCGGTCCAGCTTGGCCACGTCCTCCGCGGACAACCGCACCGCTCCTCCCGCGGAGCCCGAGAGCGGAGCCAGGTAGCGCACCACCGGGTAGACCACCGAAGCGAACCAGCCGGTGAAGCCCAGCCCGATCAACCAGTCGATGACGCTCCGGCGGGTCGGCGTCGGCGGCGCGGTGCGGTCCGGTGCGGTCAAGAGGCCTCCGTGGTTGCTTCAGGGCGCGCCGAACGTCGGCTGCCCGTCCATGTGGGTGGAGCTGATCGCCCCGGTGACCGGGTCGACCGTG
>Ga0134122_10004572_pt1 | contig 10255 bp, 8 predicted proteins | sample KB302_FD_96461 | JGI IMG/M metagenome (GOLD analysis project Ga0134122, IMG submission 96461) | Terrestrial soil microbial communities without Nitrogen fertilizer from Kellogg Biological Station, Michigan, USA - KB3-0-2 | ecosystem: Environmental > Terrestrial > Soil > Unclassified ... | reverse complement strand
CGACACGCCACATCGGGCCGTTCTACCAGGACAAGCCAGACCCTGAAGGCTCGCTGTTCTTCTAGCAATACACTCGCGGCAACCGCTCGGTCGTGCTCGGTCTCGATGGGGAGCCTGATCGCGCAAAGCTCCAGTCGCTTCTGGCTGACGCCGACGTCCCTCTCGAGCCGACGCCGAAGGGCAGACTCGAAGCGATCGGCCTCGGCAAAGACACTCTCACCAGGCGATACCCGACGTTGATCCATGCTCGCATCACGCCGTTCGGCGACGAGGGGCCGTGGAGCGACTACAAGGGCAGCGACCTCGTTCATCTGGCGCTCGGCGGCGTGATGATGAACTGCGGCTACGACCCGGCGCCTGGTGGCGAGTACGACCTGCCTCCGATCGCACCTCAGATGTGGCACGCCTATCACGTCACCGGCGAGCAGATGAGCATGGCGATCCTGGCGGCGCTCATGTACCGCCACCGCACTGGCAAGGGCCAGCACATGTCCTGCGCCGTGCACGAGGCGGTGTCCAAGTGCACCGAGGTCGATTTGATGACCTGGATCATGCGGCGTGCCCCGATCTTCCGCCAAACCTGCCGGCACGCGCGCGAGAGCGTATCTCCGCATCCGACGATCGCGCATACCAAGGACGGCCGCTGGGTGATGGCGAGCCTCGGCAATCGGCCTGACGACGGCGAGAAGCTGATCGCTTTGATGGAGAAGTACGGCATCGAACCGGGACTCGACAAAGAGACCGCGAAAACGGTGCGCGTCGGGCGCTTCGTGCCAGGCACCGCACCCGACAGGACCGGCCGCGACCAAGCGATGGAGGCCGTGACGCGCTTCGTGCGCGCGTTCACCTACGAGAACATCCCCTGGCGCGAGGCACAGCAGTCGGGAATGCTGTGGGCGCCGTTGCGCAAGCCACACGAGAACGCACTCGACCCCCACTGGATCAAGCGCGGCAGCGTCGTCGATGTGGAGCATCCCGAACTTGGCAAGTCGTTCCGCTATGCCACGTCGAAGTGGATAGGCACGGCGACCGGCTGGATGCCGGGACGGTGCGCGCCACGCCTCAACGAAGACGCCGCCGCGGTCAATTGCCAGATACCGCGCGGCGCGCCAGCGATCGACCCCAAGGCCTCGGTGGCGAGCGCGGGTAAGGCGTCGTCTCGCGGAAGGCCGTTCGCGCTTGACGGCATTCGCGTGCTTGATTTCACGTGGTTCCTGGCATCCGCCGGCGGGACGCGGTTTCTGAGCTCGTTTGGCGCCGAATGCCTTAAAGTGGAGCTCAAGAGTCACCCCGACACACGGCTCGCCGCCATGGCGCCGATCGGCGGTCGCGAGGCGCGCCTGCAGGCCACCGCTCCGCTCAAGGGCGTGACCGATCCCGACATGGGCGGCCAGTTCAACAACAAGAATCCCGGCAAGCGCGGCATCTCGCTCAACGTTCGCCATCCCAAAGGCCTCAAAATCGCCAAGCGGCTGGTGGCCATGTGCGACATCGTCGCGGAAGGCTTCTCTCCGGGCGTGCTCGACAGTTGGGGGCTCGGCTATGAGACGATGCGCGAGATCAAGCCCGACATCATCTACGTGCAGCAATCGGGCATGGGCGCACAGGGCACCTATGGGCGCTTCCGCACGATCGGGCCAATCGCCAACTCGTTTGCGGGGCTGTCGGAGATGTCGGGGATGCCCGAACCCGCTATGCCGGCAGGCTGGGGCTACAGCTACCTCGACTGGATGGGAGCTTACAGCTTTTCGCTTGCCATGCTGAGCGCGTTGTTCCATCGCGCGCGCACCGGTGAGGGCCAGTGGATCGATGCGTCGCAAACCGAAGTCGGCCTCTTCATCTGCGGCACGACGATCCTTGATTGGTCGGCGAACGGCCGCATCTGGACCCGCACCGGCAACCGCTCGTCGCTAAAGCCGGCAGCGCCGCACGGCGCCTACCCGTGCGCGGGCGAAGACCGCTGGCTTGCGATCGCCTGCTTCACCGAGAACGAGTGGCGCGCGCTGACGACAGTGGCCGAGAAGCCGGGATGGGCAGCTGATCCGTGCTTTGCGACGCTCGCCGGCCGTCTCGCCAATCAGGATGCGCTCGATGCGCTGATGGGACAGTGGACGCGGGGTCATGACGCCCGCGAGCTGATGCTAGCGCTGCAGCAGGCCGGCGTGCCGGCTGGTGTCTGCCAGACGACCGAGGAGCGCTGCGATATTGATCCGCAACTCCGGGCACTCGAATGGTTGACCGAAGTGACGGGCACAAAGATCGGTCGCTGGCCGGTCGCCGAGGTGCCGGTGAAGCTGTCGGAGAGCCCGGCCTACGCCGGCGGGCGCGTCGACCGCGGCGCGCCCTGCTACGGCGAGGACAACGAGTACGTCTACGGTGAGCTGCTCGGCATGACGACGGCCGAGATCAAAAAGCTGGCCGACGAGGGTGTATTTTAGGGTTGCGGCTTGGACGACGTCCGTCCTGGAAACCATTTCACAAGGCAAGAAGCATGAGCGACTGGAGCCAGGTGACACGGCCCGTGCCGGTAGCCAACGAATGGACAAGGCCGTTCTGGGAGGCGACGAGACGCGGCTCGCTCGAACTGCAACGTTGCCAAAGCTGCCGCAGCTTCCAGCATCCGCCCTACGCAACCTGCGTGAAGTGCATCAGCGTCGATTTGAAGTTCGAGCCCGTGCGCGGGGTAGGCTCGATTTATGCCTACACGATCATGTACCACACCGGCGACAAGCGCTTCGCGCCGGCAGTGCCCTACGCCTCGATTATCGTGGAGCTCGACGATGCGCCGGGCGCACTGATGGCCGGCAATCTGCTGGGAGCTCCTTTTACCGAGGCAAAGGTGGGCCGCCGCGTCGAAGTTGTGTTCGAGAAGCTCAACGATGACATCACACTGCCGCAGTTCAAGCTGGCAGCTTCCTCCAAATCAACGGCCGGGTGAGGATCGTCCCATGCCCAAGTGGGAGAACCGTTGCAAGATCGCCCTTTCGGGCGTCGGCTACTCGAAGGTGACGCGGTCGGCCGACCTGCCGCTGGCGGCGCATGCACTCGAGGCCGTGAAAGGCGCCATTACTGACGCCGGGCTGAAGATGGAGGATGTCGACGGCCTCTCAACCTATCCTGAGCTGCCGGCTACGGGCCACGCCGAGGTGGACGGCATTTCCGTCGTCTCGGTCAATTGCATGATGGCGATGCTGAAGCTGCCAAACCTCACCTGGCACATGCAGGTAGGCAGCAACAACATCGGGGGCGCCGTGCAGCAGGCGGCCAATGCACTGCTTGCTGGCGTGTGCCGATACGCCGTGGTTTGGCGGGCGATGCACAACCCCAAGGGTACCTACCAGAACTTGCCGGGCGCGCAAGCGGCGGGCGCCACCCAATTCACCGGGCCGTTCGGCTTCGGCGGCCCCGGTCAGCACATGGCAGTGGCCTACACCCGCTACCTCGAGCGCCATAACCAGAGCCGCGACAAGATGGTCACGCTTGCGCTCATCCAGCGTAAGCACACCCAGCACAACCCCCACGCCTTCTTCTACGGCACGCCGCTGACGCGAGAGGACTACTTCAACTCGCGCATGGTGGCCTATCCGTTCTGTCTCTACGATTGCGACATCCCGGTGCAGGGTGCCGTTGCGGTGGTGCTGACGACTGCCGAGCGGGCACGTGACCTAAAGCCCAAGCCGGCCTACCTCGCTAGCTACGGCCAACGCCTGCATTTCGAGGTAGCGGGCCGTATTGGCAGCCTTGCCGACTACATGGAGGGCGGCGCGAGCTCTGCCAAGCTCACGTGGGAACGCTCCGGCCTTTCGCCGAAGGACGTCGACGTCGCCCAAATCTACGACGGCTTCTCGGCGTCCGTGATTTACGGCCTTGAGTCCTACGGCTTCTGCAAGCAGGGCGAGGCCCTCGACTTTATCCAGGGCGGTCGGATCGCGCTTGACGGCGAGCTGCCGCTGAACACGTTTGGTGGCAGCCTGGGCACGGGCCGCATTCACGGCCTGTGGCACATCATCGAGGGCGCGCTCCAGGCCTCCGGTCGCGCCAGTTCTCGTCAGGTCAAGGATGTCAACGTGTCGTTCGTCGGGGCCAGCGCGCCGATCGTTACCGGCACGACATTTATCTTCACGCGCGAGCCATACTGATAAACCAAGCGCCGGTGCACGAACAACGACGTCCGGTTGTCGCGGAACTGCGGTCATCTCATCGTCTGGATAAAGTTCGCGCATTCGGCCAACGGCGAATATCAGGCTTCAGGCGACCTGCTCGGCTTCTCCCGATCGAAGACCTCGCCAAGGCTGCCGTCGTACCGAAGTAGGTATTTCTGGATCTTTTGGCTCGGCGTCTTCGGCATCTCCTGCCTGAACTCGATGTAGCGTGGCACCCAGAAGCGCGGCATGTGCTGATCGCAATAAAACCAAAGCTCCTCTGCGGTTATCCTTGCACCCTCTTTCAAAACCACGACGGCCTTGACGTCGTCCTCGCCGAACTCCGACGGCACCGCAATCACGGCCGACTCCAGGATGGCCAGATGGCGATTGAGAAGCGCTTCGACCTCCGCCGATGAGATGTTCTCGCCCCGTCTGCGGATGGCATCCTTCTTTCGATCGACGAAATAGAAATAACCCTCGGTATCCGCTCGCGCATTGTCGCCGGTATGGAACCAGAGATTCCGGAAAGCCTCCGCGGTAGCCTCCGGATTGTTGTAGTAGGCCGTCAGCATTACATACGGCCGCTTCGGCCGCACCACGATCTCGCCGACCTCACCCGGAGCAACCTGCTCGTCGCGGTCATTGGCTATCATCACATCGAAGGTTTCGGTGTTGGGCTTGCCACAGGAACCGACCCGGCGGAGCTCACCTGGCGGTGTCATCGTCACAACACCGGTTTCTGTTGCGCCATAGACTTCGACGATGCGGCAGTTGAAGCGATGCTCGAAGGCCTCGTCCACCCTGGCGAAATAAAAACGGCGTGCCGGTTGGTCAGCATCGTCCGGGCGTGGCGGCTGCTTCATCAAAATCGGCACCATGGAGAAGATGCCGTGCGCAACATCTGCACGGAAACGGCGTACATCACCCCAGAAGCCGGAGGCTGAGAACCGCGAGGAAATGGCGATGCGTCCGCCCATCATGATCGCCGGCACGACGCCGAGCCAGGACGCAACAGCGTGGAACAATGGCATGCAGGAATAGATCGACTGCCCTTCGGCGAACTCGACCGCCCGGATCCAATCGCGCGCAAAGGTGGTGACATGGGCGTGGCTTGCGAGGACGCCCTTCGAGGGTCCAGTCGTCCCGGAAGTGAAGCTGATGGCAAGCGGATCCCAAGGCATCACCTCCACTCGCGGGTCGCGATCGGGCGCCAGCATCAGATCCGAAAGTGTGGTGACGATCGCACCGTTACTGACGACACGTGGGGCCTCTGGCGTGGCGGATGTCAGGATAACGTGCTCGAGTTTCGGCAACTCCGGGGCAACGGCATCAAGCCGGGTCAACAAAGTCGGATCGATTACGATATGGGTGGCGTCCGCCTTGGCAAGCTGATAGCCGAGAATGTCGCCCTTGTAGTCGGTGTTGATCGGTACATACACGACACCTGCACGAGCCGCACCGAGCCAGGCTTCGATGAAGGCCAGAGAGTTGTGCGCCATGATGGCGAGCTTGGCACTACGGCCCGCCCCAAGCTCCACCAGACCGTTTGCAACTCTGTTTGCCGCCAAGTCGACTTCGCCGAATGTCCGAGTGGCATCGGCAAACTCGAGGAACGTGCGGGTCCCGTGCCTATCCGCGGCCGAGCGCAGCAGACTGCCAAGCACGAGCTGCTGTGGATGCTCCGCCTGCATGTCCGAACCACCTGCCAGATTGCCAAACGACGCGGCTTGTGACACGTCAATCATTCTCTTCGCCAAAGAGGGCCAACAATTGCTCGATCATCCAGTCGGGACGCTCCTCGGGAATCCAATGGCCGCATCCCTCGGCAATGCCACCGCGCACGTCCGCGGCAACGCGTCTCCAGGACTCGACTGCGCCCATTCCGCGACCGCGCCTATGCGGTCCGCCATAGCAGAGCACGGCCGCCCCGTTTCAGGAACACCTCGTTGTCAGCCACGTCTTGCGGTGTTGCACGGTATAAATTGAAGCCCGCCCGCATCGCTCCCGGCAGGCGATAGGCTCCGATGTACTCCTTTCAGCCGCCTGGAGGGGTGGTCATGCGTGTCGATCAAACATACGCCACGCCGAGCCCGAACAAAGTAGCCTTGTTTACGACGCAAACACCGCCTCCGGAGATGCCTATACTCGTTTCGCCGTCGCGGACTGAGGAAATTTGCTAATTGATAGACGTAATCGACATCGATGTTGGCTCCGGCTCCGGTTTGGCGCTGCTCGCAGCCTTGGCCGACCGGCACGGAGCGCACCTAGCTCGGGCGGCTAGGCTGCCCAGTCGCCTTTTCCTCCTGCAGGCGCCGTGGGCGCCCGGCTTGCGCTTGATTGGAGGACAAGCCGATCCTGGTGGCCTGCTGTCAGGTGGTGTGCCTCACCCCCCCTTCAGTCTGGCGGGCAGTGCTGAGTCGCTCGAGGATGCGCTGGCCGCCTGCGTCGGCGAAGCCGTCGAGCGGCTCTCTCAAATCGAGCGCCCGGGAGATGTATCTATCGAGTGTTCGATTGACGACGTTAACCCTCCGGTCAGTCCGGTCGTTGCACGCCAGATCGAGGAGCTGGTTGCCAAGTCGCAACGTCCGCGTGGCATTGAGATCGCATGGGTCCGGGGACGTTCCCTGGCGGACGGCCGCGGGGTTAGCTTGCCCGCCGACTGGTGCCTGCGCAGGGACGGGGCTCGGCAGCTCGCGATTCCCGGCGCTGCCATGAGCACCGGATGCGCGGCGGGACCCAGCTTCGATGCTGCGGCAAGCCGAGCACTGCTCGAGCTGGTAGAGCGCGACGCGGCAAGTCTGTGGTGGATCGGAGGACATCGGCCGCGACCGCTCGCGTTCGATGACCAAGCCATGACCGAGGGCGTGCGCCTTCTCAGCAGCCTTCGACAAGATAACCGTCGGCGCGCCAGCTGGCTTCTCGACATTACCAGCGATTTGGCCATTCCGTGCGTGGCCGCGGTCTCCGTCGATGATGATGGGCGCGGACTTGCCTGCGGTCTGGCTGCGAGGCTGACGCTGAAAGAGGCGGTTCGGGCCGCCATTCTGGAAATGTGCCAGATGGAGCTGGCGTACCCCATCGCGCTGAGCAAAAAAATGGCAAACGGCGAGGCAGCGCTCAACGATGCCGATCGCCGACATCTCGCTCGCGCGACCGCGATTGATGCTGGCAGCTGCGACCTCTTGCACCCGCACGGCACGCCGCGTCGCTTGCCGCAGCCCGCGGTCGGGAATGACGACCTCGCCGTCCTGCGGGGCGCCTTCGAGCATCATGGCCTTGAAGCGGTTCTCGTTGACCTGCGCCGACCCGAGTTGGATATTCCTGTCGTGCAGGCGATTGCCCCCGGGTTGCAGCTAATGCCCTGCGAAATGACGACCAAAAGGTTAGATCGGGTGATTGCCGCGACCGGCGGTGGCCAACGTTCGACCAAGGGGATACCGCTACATTGACCATGCGCCCGCCTTTGCCGGTGCCTGGCGGACAAAGTGCGTTAGCATGCCTATAGTGGCGAACGAATCTGATCGTTGAGCAAGCTGAAAATGGTCGGCCGTAGGGATAGATCCGGCGATGCTCGGCGGCCAGCAGCCCCCGCGCTCTCCGTCAAGACCCTCGGGAAACTCGTTTTGCGCGTGGGCGAGCGCACTATCGGTGCAATCGGTCGGAAATCGGCGGCGCTCCTCGCCTATCTGGCGCTCAGCGACACCGGCCAAGAAACACGCGAGCGACTGGTTGGACTGCTGTGGAGCGAGACCGAGGAGGAGAAAGCCCGCGCTTCTTTGCGTCAATGCCTCCACGAAATACGTGAAGCCTTCAATGCGGAAGGCTTTGACGGCTTTCGCACCGACAAGGTCGCCATCGGGCTCGACCTTTCGCGAACAGTCGTCGATTTGCGCGACATTTTTGACGAGGCGACCGCCGGACGCCCGCATCCTCTCCTGCTCGAGACGGAACGACCGATCGATCGGGTGCTCGACGAGCTTGACTCGCTCGACCCTGCCTTCCGGATCTGGCTGGTTGCCAAGCGGCAGTCGCTCGGCGACCGGCTGATCAGGTTGATCGAGTCCGCCGTCAACGACGCGAAGAAACCGTCACTGGACCGGGAAACTCTGGCGCGCGCCTTGATGCGCCTTGATCCCACGCACGAGGAAGCCGCGCGCGTTCTTATTCGCGCCAGGGCTAGCGCGGGCGACATCGGTGGCGCGCTGCGTGTCTACAAGGCGCTTTGGGACCTCCTCGATAATGAGTACGACGTCGAGCCTTCAAAAGAGACCCAGGAACTGATCGCAGCCATAAAGCTTGGTCAGCTGGAGGTCGATCCTTCGGCCCGTTCTGACGGTGCCGCGCCCCCGTTCGCGCAGCGGCTCATCACCAGGGCCAGTAGCCAGTCTGAGACACTGACGCCAAGGCTTTCGGATCGAGCAACCTGGCCGAAACTGCTGGTGTCGGTCGCCGGGTTCGAAGGCTCCGCCGTCAAGGAAGACAGTCGTTATCTGCTGCAGGGTTTTCGTCGGGAGCTGATCGCCTGCCTCATTCGCTTTCGCGAATGGGTGGTCCGCGACGGCTTCCTGGCGCCGGCGGGGGCAACCTTCTCCGGGGCCGACGGCGCCGAATACCTCATCGAAGCCAGCGCGATGGCGACCGGCGACAGCACGCTGCGGCTCATTATTACGCTGCGGGATGTGGCGACCAGCGCCTATCTGTGGAGCGAACGCCTCAACATTTCGGCCGCCAATTGGTTCGAAGCTCAATTGCATCTGGTGCGGCGCATCACGACGGCGCTCAACGTGCACTTGTCCGCGGAACGATTGGTGTCCGTCGCGCACCGCCCCCCTGGTGACCTCAAGGCCTATGATCTCTGGCTGCTCGGGCAGGCGACCTTCTTAAGCTTCGATCCAAACCAGTGGGAAAAGGCCAGGAGCTTGTTCCGCGAGGTCATCGCCCAGATGCCGAACTTCGCGCCGGCCTATTCGAGCCTGGCGCAACTCAACAACTCCGACCACATCGTCAGACCGGGGGTTTTTCGCGACCTGGGCCGCTCCGAGCAATCGCTAATGTATGCCCGCGAGGCGGCGCGCCTCGATCCCATCGACTCGCGCAGCCAGCTCTGTCTGGGCTGGTCGCATGCGATGGTGAAGCAATACGAGCAGGCCATCCTCTTCATCTCGCTTGCCTATGAATTGAATGAAAACGATCCTTGGACGCTCGTGTCTTCAGCCGGTTGCTTTGCCGTCTGCGGAGAATACGCACGAGCCCGCGAGATCGCCGAGCACGCCCTCGAGCTGCCGCTGGCGCCAAGTCCGTTGCAGTGGGCCTATCACGTTTCCATCCGCTTCATGGCAGGCGACTACACCGGCGCCGTGCGGGCCGCGAACGCTGCGGGCGATCTCAGTTATGTCCCGGGTTACAAGGCATCAGCTTTGTTTCACCTCGGGGATCGGGCCGGCGCGGCCTCCGAGCTCAATCGTTTTTTTGGCATTACCCGCAAGAAATGGGTCGGCAGCGAACCACCCACGGACGCCAACATCACCCGCTGGCTCCTGACCATGGTTCCGATTAGGCAGCCCGAGGACTGGCAACGCGTGCGTGACGGTTTGGCCGGCGCCGGCGCCCCAGTCGAGGATCTTGCGCACCACCAGTGGTGATGCACACCCCTCTGGATCACCCGCACATGCTCATGGTGTAGTCGCCGATGCGGCAGGCATGCACGGCAAGCCTTTCGTCACGGTCGAGGGGTCGATTGATAAAATCGGCGTAGAAAAGGGGAAAATTGTAAGCGCTCGCCCCCGGCTGCTCCAGAATTTTTTCCATGGCTTCGATGCGCGCCTTAGGCGGCAAGCGGACGACCATGGTGTCCGGCGTATATTGCACAATGGCTAAGCCGACGACATTGGGAGGGGGAAGCAACGCCTCGGCCCCTACGAGCACCATCTGGGCCCTGAGCTCCTCGATCGAGTGTGGGATCGGCAGTTTGTCGATTCCGATCGGGGGAGTGTCGTGTTCGAAATAGGACTTTCCGGTCGCCCAGGTTTTAATGAGCTTGCCCCAGTTCAGGTAGCTTGCTGTGAAGTCTGTCATGGCTCGTTCTCCCTTCCGGCTAGAGTGAAATTTGT
>Ga0134122_10004571_pt1 | contig 10255 bp, 8 predicted proteins | sample KB302_FD_96461 | JGI IMG/M metagenome (GOLD analysis project Ga0134122, IMG submission 96461) | Terrestrial soil microbial communities without Nitrogen fertilizer from Kellogg Biological Station, Michigan, USA - KB3-0-2 | ecosystem: Environmental > Terrestrial > Soil > Unclassified ... | reverse complement strand
GTGCAACCCGGACGGCGCTCGCTGCGAGACCGGACGGGATTGCCCTTCCAACTACGCCTGCGTGCTGGACCCGCCCGTCGCGCCGGGCAACGGCTGCGATCCCCCGTTCGGCTGGATCAGCTGGGTGCCCTGCCGTACCTACTGCAGGGTGCAGTGCGGCGCGAACGGTACGGGCACCTGTTCCGCTCCCGAGACATGCAACCAGCGCTTCAGCGTCACATCCATCGGCGACAATTACGACGCGGTGTCGGGCTCGAACCTCTTCGTGTGCACGCCCTGACGGCGGTCCAGGTCCATGTGCTACCGCCTGCTCGCCGCGGTCGATCCGCCCATCGCGCCCGGCGCGTGGCGGGCGCTGGCGAACGAGCACGGCGTCGACCTTCGCGCGGATGAGTCAGCCGGCGAAGTGCGCTTCGCGGAGGTGTCGTGGGGCGACTGCGCGTGCTCCCTCTACACCCGCCGCGAAGGCCGGCTCCGCGCGGTCGCCCTCGTGGAGGCGCTCCTCGCGCAGCACCGCTCCGTCCAACTCCTCCTCCTCCAGGACAGCGAGGAGATCTCCTTCGCCAACCGCGCGCCCGCGGCGGTCACCCTGAGCGCCTTCCGCGACCAGGGCCTCCAGTCCCTCCCCGAAGGCTCCGTCGCTTCGCTCGTCACTGAGACGGGAACGGGGTGCTGAGGATGCTCGGCCGGATCTCATCCACCTGGCCGAACGACGCCGACACCCTCCGCAGCGGCACCGGGTTGTCCGCCCCGGCGATCACGTAGCCGAAGTCGATCCGCACCGGCTCCTTGTCGAACTGCGGGAACAGCGTCCGGATCCCGATCCCCACCGTGTGCACCAGCGTCGGGAGCCTCGTCTTGTCATCGAACGCCGCCCCCGCGTCCCAGAACAGCACCAGCCCCGCGTGCAGCGTGAACAGGTTCACCGGCACCGTCCGGAACTCCGCGTTCCACAGCAGCAGCTGCGACCCGGACAGCTCCTCCGCCAGCAGCCCCCGCAGCCCGTTCGACCCGCCCAGGTACACCGGCCGGTGGTTCAGGTCGTTCCACTTCAGATCCGCCGTCAGCCGCACCGCCAGCCGCCCCACCTTCCACAGCGGCCCGACGTTGTTCACCTCGAACGCCACGCGCTGGTTGGCCCACCCGCCCGTCTCCCCGCACCCCAGGTCCCCGGGCTGGTACCGCGCCGCCGCGCCCGCCGACACCGTGAGCAGGTCATCCCATCCCAGCCACCGGTACTGCGCCGACACGCCCGCCTCCGCGTACTGCAGCGGCGCCCACCGCGCCTCCGCGACCACCGAGTGCCCCAGCTGGAAGTCCTCCGAGATGGCGAACGTCCTCACGTTCCTCAGCACCGCGTACCGCGCCTCGTACGCCTGCAGCGCCGCGCCCGCGTAGACCGCCCCCTGGTTCCTCGGGAAGTAATGGCACCCCAGCCAGTCCTTCTGCTCGTCCGTGAGCCCCTCCTCCGCCGGCGCCGCCGCCCGCTCCACGAACCCGGCCACGTACGGCGTCACGTTCGCCTTGAGCGCGTGCCCGAACGACCACGTGTACGACGCGCTCCCGGAGAGGGACCGCTCGGCGTAGACGTAGGGGAGCAGCGCCTCCGGCGCGTCCACACTGGGGTACGGGAGCTGGCTGACGCTCGCGCCGCGGAACACCCTCGCCCGCTGCACCAGCCACGCCGCCCGCACCTGGTACCCGTACGTCGAATCCAGCGTGCGCAGCGGCAGCTGCACCGCGGCCTCCCCCTGCGACCCCTCCACGGCCCCGCTCTGCCGGTTGAGGATGACCCTCGCGTCCTGCACCAGCCGGAGACCCGTCCCGAGGAACCGCTCGTCCACCAGCACCTCCCCCAGCGACACCGTGTCCAGCTTGAGGAAGAAGTCCAGCGACACGCGCTTGTTGAGCCCGAGGAAGTTCTGCTCCGTGGGCCGGATCCGCAGCAGCTGCAGCAGCGTCCCCTCCACCAGCGAGAACTCGCTGTTGAGCCGGATGCTCCACAGGTCCTTGGTGATCACCAGCACGCTCACCGCGTCCGGCGCGCGCGCCTTCACCGGCAGCACCACCGCGGTGGCGAGGATGAACAGCTTGCGCAGGTTGCGCTCGGTCTCCGCCGCCAGCTGGGCGGTGTACGGCTCCCCCACGCGCAGCAGCACCTCCGCCCGCACCACTGACTCCCGGGTCCGCACGTGCACCAGGTTGAGCAGCTGCGGATACGGGTCGCTCCGGGCGACGATGTCCTCGGAGGCGACGAGGATCTCCTCCACCCGCTTCCCCTCGGGCGCGGGCTCCACCTCGCGCTGGGTCTTCTCCAGGCCCCAGGTGACGAGCTGCTGCTCGTACCCGGGGGTCTGCGCGACCATCACCGCGCAGGCGATCGTCGCGACCCAGCTCAAAAGTTGATGCTCACCAGGCGGACGATGGGGATCGGCCGGCCCTTCGGATCCAGCAGCACGGGCGACAGGCGCGTCATGCCCTCCAGCGGCGCCAGGGGGTCGCGGGGCGTGGCCAGCACCTGCGCGACCACCGTCTGCGAGATGGGCGTGAGGATGCCGAACACCACCGTGTGCGGCGCCAGCAGGTAGTTGTCGACGTCCAGGCCGGTGGCGATGGTGACGGCGGCGGAGAGGAGCTGGAGCCCGAGGCCGGTGCCGTACGTCGCCCACCACCCCAGCCCCTCCAGCTCGTAATGGCGGCTGTAGTCCTTCACCCGCCCGATGGCGATGGTGGAGGCGAACGGCAGGACGATGGCGTTGGCCAGCGCGAACACGTCCACCATCCCGTTCGCCACCGGCCGCGAGTTGAACACCCGGTCGGCGAGGAAGATCGGCACCAGCTCGCCGATGAAGAGCACGGCGGACCCCGCCACGTAGATGCCGGTCCCGATGCCCAGCTCCAGGCTCGCCTGGCCCCACTCCACCCGGGGCCGCGGCGTGTGCATCACCGTGACCTTGAACTGCTTCGGCGGCTCCGGCGGCGGGGGCGGCTTCTTCGGGACGAGGAGGATGATCTCCTCCTGGGGGCCGGCGTCGGGCTCGCCGGCGGCCACCCCTCCGTCCGCCGTGGGCACGTCGGTCGCCAGCGCCGGGCCGCCGCCGTCGGGGGACGCACCTTGCTCGGGGACGATGACGATCTGAGCGGGTGGAGGAGGCGCCGCCGGGGCGCCGCCGTCGGATTGCGCCCGCGCCGCGGCGGTCCAGGCCGCCCCCAGCGCCGCCACGAGGAGAATCCAGTCGCGCATCCCTGGATTCTGTCGGTCCCCGGGCCTGGCGCAACTCTTCAGGGCGCCATTCACGGCACGGCGGCCAGGAGCGCACCACGCGACCTGGTGTCAGAATCCCTCCACTGGAGGCCGCCCGGATGTTGCTCACGACCGCCCTCATCCTCCTCTCCGCCACGCCGCCGCCCCCGCCCACCAGGCCGGGCATCGACTGGAAGCGCACCCCCGACCAGATCGCCTCCACCTGCAAGTCGGAGCTGGCGCGGGCGCGGTCGCGGGTGAAGGCGGCGCTGGCGACGGACGACAAGTCCAGTGCGGGTCCGCCTCCGCTCGAGCGGCTGATCGCCGTGGAGACGGCGGCGGCGGATCTCCAGGAGGCGCTGGGCCCCGACTGGATGCTGGCCTCCGTCGCCCCGCCTCCGCTGCGCGGCGCGGCAGAGGCCTGCATGAAGTCGCTCGAAGGGTTCACGGTGGAGCTGGGGGCGAACCCGACGCTGTACACGGCGGCCCTCGCCGCCCGGAAATCCGCGGAGTCCACCGCCGACCGCGCGCTCGCCCAGCGCTACGTGGAGCGCGGACGCCAGGGCGGCGCCGCGCTGGACCCGCAGGCGCGCGCCCAGCTCACCAGTCTCCTGGACCAGATCCACCAGCTGGAGTCCGAGTTCACCCATGCGACGGACGAGGACCAGCTGAAGGCCGCCATCGACCTCTCCCCCGAGGAGGCCGCCTCGCTCCCGCCCTCCTTCGCCAAGACGCTGAAGAAGTCCGGCAAGTCCGTGCGGGTCCCGGCAGACCCCTCCACCAGAGACCTGGTGCTGAGGAACCTCCGGCCCTCCAGCGCGCGCGAGCGCTACGTGCGCGCCCTCTACCAAAGCGGCGGGTCGGCGAACATGGACCGGCTCCAGCGGGTGCTGGCGCTCCGGCGGCAGGCGGCGAGGCTCCTGGGCTACCTGAGCTGGGCCGAGTACCGACTGGAGACCACCTCGGTCCGGACGCCGGAGCGCGCGCGGCCCATGGCCCGCCAGCTGGGCACCGCCCTGTTTCCGCGGGCGCGGGCGGAGGTCGCGACGCTCGCCGCGCTGAAGACCGCCGCCGGAGAGCCGGGGCCGTTCGCCCTCTGGGACTACGCCTTCTACGAGTCGCGCTTCGAGGAGTCCTCCTTCGCCGTGGATCCGGAGGCGGTGCGCCAGTACTTCCCGTTGGACGTGGTGGTCCCCGCGGCGCTGGGCGTGTTCGAGCAGGTGCTCGGCCTGCGCTTCGAGCCCGTCCAGCTGGCATCCGCCTGGGCTCCGGGCGTGACCGGGTACGCGGTGAAGGACGCGGCCAGCGGCGCGCTCCTGGGATGGTGCTACCTGGACCTCGAGGCGCGCGAGGGGAAGCCCCTCTTCTCCGCCTCGTTCCCCATCCGCCTCGGGCGCTCGCTGCCGGGTGGAGGCCGGGTGCTGCCGGTGGCCGCCATCTTCGGCAGCGCCCCTCGCGCCGCGCCGGGCGAACGCGCGCTGTTCGGGCACCCGGCCGTGGTCGCCCTCTTCCACGAGCTGGGACACCTGGCGCACGCCCTCCTCGCCGCCGCGCCCTACGCCTCGCTCAACGGGCCGCAGGGAGGGCGGGCGGACTTTGTGGAGGCCCCGTCGCAGCTCTTCGAGGCGTGGGCCTGGGACCCGGCCACCCTCCGCCGCGTCTCCCGCCACGTCCGGACCGGGGAGCCGCTGCCCGAGGCGCTGGCGCAGAAGCTGGCCGGGCTCCGGCGCGCGTCCGCCGGCGTGACCTGGACCCGGCAGGTGTTCCTCGCCCTGTACGACCTGCAGATCAACGGCCCGGCGGAGGTGAAGGACCCCACCGCGCTGTGGTCCGACCTGTGGGGGAAGACGACGCCGCTGCCGACGGTGCCGGGCGGCGTCCCGGAGGCCAGCCTGCTGCAGGAGGTGAACGGCTACGACGGGTTGTACTTCGGCTACACGTGGTCGCGCATCTGGGCGCAGGACATGGCCACCGCGTTCCAGCGCGGGGGCCTCACCAACCCCGAGGTCGGCCTGCGCTTCCGGCGAACGGTGCTGGAGCCGGGCGCCACCGCCGAGCCGGAGGCGCTGCTCCGGTCGTTCCTGGGCCGGCCGGTCCGCACGGACGCCTTCTTCGACTGGCTGGGGTTGTCGCCGCCCGCCCAACCGGAGGACCGCTGAGGCATGCCCAGACCCGAGGTCTTCCTCTCGCACGCCAGCGCCGGCAAGGAGAGCGTCAAGGCGATCTCGCCTGGGCGCCGAAGGCGAAGCAGCTCGAGGTTCTCGAATCCGGCCGCGAGCTCACGCCCGGCGAGCGCCGGATCTTCCTGCGCGAGTAGCGCTCACAGCGGCGCGCCGACCTCCAGCAGGTCCCGCAGGTCGTCCACGCCCTCCACCGCCTGCTCCAGCATCCGCTGCAGCGTGAACAGGCCGGCGCTGGAGGGTTCGAAGCCGCGCGCCTGGCACTGCCGCATCGCCGCGTACAGCAGCGAGACGCCCACGGTGAGCGTGTTCTCCCACTCGTCGTCGTGTTGGCGCTCGGAGAGGAAGACCAGCGTGCGGCCCACCTCGAAGCGGTGGCGGAGCAGCTCCATCGCCTCGATCGGCTCCACCGCGGCGAAGAAGCGGTGCGCGTCGCCCCAGCGCAGCTTGAGGAACTTCCACAGGAACAGGTCGACGCGGATGACCAGCTTGCGGCGGCGCTCGGGGTCGTCGCGCATCGCGCCCAGCCGCTCCAGCGCCTCGGACGCGCGCTGGATGGCCCGCGCCCGGGGATCGCCGGCCGGCTCCATCCGCGCATTCTAGCGCGTGCAGTCGAGGACGATCTTCCCGGTGACCTGCCCCTGCTCGACGATCTCCTGCGCCTTCACCGCGTCCGCCAGCGGCATCCGCGCGGCGATCACCGGCTTGAGCTGCTTCTTCTCCAGCAGCGCCATCAGCTTGGGCAGGTCCTCGTGGAACGGCCCGCGGTCCTTCCGGTACTTCATGGTGATGCCGTAGAAGGTGGCGCGCCGCCCGTCGGGGAGGACGTAGTACCAACCCAGCCGCGCGAACGTCCCCAGCGCCTTCGCCTGGCCGCCGCCGGTGGAGCCGTAGCCGACCAGGACGCCGCCCTTGCGCACCAGCCGGTGGCAGCCGCCGAGCATGCTCCCGCCGATGGCGTCGAACGCCGCGTCCACGCCGGCCGGCTCGCGCGCGCGGATGGCGGCCACCCAGTCCTGCGACCGGTAGTCGATGGGGATGCCGCCCTGGGCCTCCACCGCCTTGTGCTTCCCCGCCGACGCCACGCCGTACATCTTCCCCAGCTGCGCCACCTTCCCCAGCTCCAGCAGCGCCGAGCCGACGCCGCCCGCCGCGCCGGTGATCACCACCGACTGCCCGGCGCGCACGGCCGCGGACCGGTGCAGCATCTGGTACGCGGTGACGTAGTTCAGGATGAGACAGACCACCTCGCCCGGGTCCAGCGAGGGCGGCACGCGCACCAGGTCCGCCGCGTCCAGGTACGCGTACTCGGCGTAGCCGCGGTACACGGTGAGCGCCGCCACGCGGTCGCCCGGCTTCCATGCGGTCACGCCCGGGCCGACCGCGTCCACGTCCCCCACCGTCTCGTAGCCGGGCGTGAACGGGTACTTCGGCGCGTACGGGTAGTTCCCGGTCCGCATGATGACGTCCGTGAAGCCCACGCCCGTGGAGATCACGCGCACCCGCACCTCGCCGGGGCCGGGCTCGCGCTTGTCCAGCTCCACCAGCTTGAGCACGTCGCGGGCGGCGCCCTTGCCCACCAGCTGGATGGCGCGGAACTTCGAGGCGGCGGAGATCGGGGTCACGGTCGCGGCGGCAGCGGTCATCGGGCGTTCCTCCGACGCATTTCCTACGCCCCCGCTCCCGGCGCTTCAATTGCCGCGACGCCGGGTCTTTTGACCACCCGTCCAGCCACCGCCGGCGCGACTACGCGTACCCGGCCTCGCCGTGCTGGGTGGCGTCCAGGCCCTCGCGCTCCTCGTCCTCGCTCACGCGCAGGCCCACGGTCTTCTTCACCACGAACAGGATCCCCACCGTGACCACCGCGGTGTACGCGCCCACCGCGAGGATCCCCAGCGCCTGCTTCCCCAGCAGCGACGGGTCGCCGGACAGCAGCCCGTCCGCCCCCGCCGGGTTGAGCGCCTTCTGCGAGAACACCCCCACCAGCAGCGCGCCCAGCATTCCGCCCACGCCGTGCACGCCCCACGCGTCGAGCGAGTCGTCGTAGTGCAGCCGCTCCTTGAGCAGCACCGCGCCGTAGCAGACGAGGCCCGCCAACAGCCCGATGACCAGCGCCGCCATGGGGCTCACGAAGCCGGCCGCCGGGGTGATGGCCACCAGCCCCGCCACCAGCCCGGACACGAAGCCCAGCAGCGTCGGCTTCCGCCGCAGCACCCACTCCGCCACCACCCACGACATCGCCGCCGCCGCCGCCGAGATGTGCGTGGTGACGAACGCCAGCGCCGCGTTCTGCCCGGCGGCGAGCGCGCTCCCCGCGTTGAACCCGAACCACCCGAACCAGAGCAGCCCGGCGCCGGTCACGGTCATGGTGAGGTTGTGCGGGAAGTAGCGCTCGCGCCCGTAGCCCAGCCGCTTGCCCACCACCAGCGCGCAGATCAGCGCGGAGAGCCCGGCGGTCCAGTGCACGACGGTGCCGCCGGCGAAGTCCAGCACGCCCAGCTTCGCCATCCACCCGCCCTCCGCCCACGTCCAGTGCGCCACCGGGTCATAGACGAGCGTGGACCACAGCAGGGTGAACAGGACGTAGGCGGAGAACTTCATCCGCTCCACGAAGGCGCCGGAGATGAGGGCGGGGGTGATGATGGCGAACTTCACCTGGAACGCCATGAAGGCCAGGTGGGGGATGGAGCCCTTGAGCTGGGGCACCACGCCCTCCAGGAACAGGTAGTCCCCGCCGCCGATGAGCCCGCCGTGGGTCTTCCCGAAGGCCAGCGAGTACCCGAAGCAGATCCACTGCACCGTCACCAGCGCGAGCGCGAAGTGCGAGTACATGAACGTGGCCAGCACGTTCTTCTTGCGCACCATGCCGCCGTAGAAGAGGGCCAGGCCGGGCGTCATCAGCAGCACCAGCGCGGAGGAGATGAGCATCCAGGCGGTGTCGCCGGAGTCGGCGCCCTTCTCCGCCGCCTGCGCGTGCGCCGCGCTCGCCAGGAGCGCCGCCGCGAGCCCCACACCCCATGCCCAGGAACGCGTCCGCGTCACAGGAGTCATGGGACGCGGAATCTGGCACGAACGGATCGCCGCGCAAACGCAATTGCGTAGAGTAGAACCCCGGAAATGGCGGGGGGCGCGAAACCCAAGGCCGGGGCGAAGATCGACCGCGGCGAGGTGCTGGCGGCCGCGGACCAGCTCCGCGTGAAGGGGAAGTACGCCAAGGCGGTGGCGGAGTACCGCAAGGTGCTGCTGCTGGACCCGAAGGACGCGGACGTCCTGGCGAAGATTGCCCCGCTGCTGGTGAAGCTGAAGGAGCGCGAGGAGGCGCTGAGGGACTTCCGGGCCGCCGCCGACGCGTACATCCAGCGCGGCTTCGTGGACCGCGCCATCGCCCTGTACGTGCAGGCCACCGCCGCCTTCCCGATGGAGGCGCAGCTGTGGGAGACGCTGGGGAGGCTGCACCAGGAGCGCGGGCGGAAGGCGGAGGGCATCAAGGCGCTGATGAGCGGCGCGGCCAGGTTCAAGGGCAAGAAGGGCCGCCCCACCGCGCTCAAGTTCCTCCGCCAGGCGCTGAGCTACGACGTGACGCACATCGAGGCGACCATCGCCCTGGCGCGGCTCCTCAAGGCGAACGGCGAAGGCGGCGCGGCTCGCACGCTGCTGGACGAGCTGGCGGCGCGCATCCGCGGGCCGGCGGTGAAGCGGATCCACTCCGCGCGGCTGCGGCTGTTCCCGGGGCTCGGCTCGCTCTGGCGCTGGATGCGCGGGTGAACGGAACCGGCGCTACGACGACGCGAGCTCCACCAGCGCCTTCAACAAGATGTTCACCCCGCGGGTGCACGCCTCCGGGGTGGAGTACTCGCGCGGGTTGTGGCTGATGCCGTCGTACTCACCCGGCACGAAGATCATCGCCGTCGGGCAGAGCGAAGCGATCTCCTGCGCGTCGTGCCCCGCGCCGCTCATGATGCGCTGGTGCTCGTGGCCCGCCGCGTCCATGTGGCGCGCGAGCACCGCCTGCACCTGCTCCGAGAACCCGATCCGCGGCGTGCGCGCCGTCTGCCGCCAGGAGATGGTCACGTTCATCTCCTTCTCCAGCGACCGGTAGAACGCCTCCAGGTCCTTCTCGGCGGCGGCCATCATCGCGTCGTCCGGGTTGCGCAGGTCCACCGTGCACCGCGTCCTTCCGGGGACGATGTTCACCATCCCCGGATGCGGCTGCACCGCGCCCATGGTGGCGCGCATCTCCCCGTACCTCCCGGAGAGCGCCATCTCGTGCAGCCGGACGGCGATCCGCGCCGCGGCCAGCCCCGCGTCCGCGCGCAGCGACATGGGCGTGGTGCCCGCGTGCGCCGACTTGCCGGTGATGCTCACCTCCTGCCAGCTGATGGACTGCACGCCGGTGACCACGCCCAGGTCCATGTTGGCGGCGCGGAGGATGGGCCCCTGCTCGATGTGGCACTCCACGTAGGCGTGGGGCGGGGTCAATCGCTCGGGGGCGGTGCCCAGGAACCCGTGCCGCTCCAGCTCCGCGCGCACGGTGACGCCGTCGCGGTCCTTCAGAGCATAGGCCGTCTCCAACTCCAGCCGCCCCACCGCCACCGCGCTCCCCAGCATGTCGGTCCCGAAGCGGCAGCCCTCCTCGTCGGTGAAGAAGGCGACCTCCAGCGGCCGCTCCGTCTCCACCCCGAGGTCGTTCAGCGTCCGCACGCACTCGAGCGCGCCCAGCACGCCCAGGCACCCGTCGAAGGCGCCCGCGGTGGGCACGCTGTCGATGTGCGAACCGCTCATCACCGGCGCGTCCCCGCCCCGCTTCCCCCGCCGCCGCCCGATGACGTTG
>Ga0134122_10004570_pt1 | contig 10257 bp, 8 predicted proteins | sample KB302_FD_96461 | JGI IMG/M metagenome (GOLD analysis project Ga0134122, IMG submission 96461) | Terrestrial soil microbial communities without Nitrogen fertilizer from Kellogg Biological Station, Michigan, USA - KB3-0-2 | ecosystem: Environmental > Terrestrial > Soil > Unclassified ... | reverse complement strand
TTCTGTTCGGCTCTTACGGGTTTGGCATATTCGTGGCATCGCCGTTCACGATTGGTGCGACAACGGGCTATTTCGCCAACCGCAAGGCGGACCTGGGCGCCTCGCGCACCGCGAAACTGGCAGCGGGTGCGATGTTGTTGGGCGGACTCGCGCTCGTGTTCGCGGCTCTGGAAGGGCTCATCTGCATCCTTATGGCCGCCCCGCTTGCGATCGTCGCCGCCCTTGTCGGCGCGATGTTAGGTCGCGCGATTGCGCTTTACTCACGCGGGCCTGCCCAACGGGGGCTGTCCGCTATTGCCTTGTTACCCTTAATCTTCGCCTTGGAGAGCGTGCTCCCGACAGCCGTTCAGTTCGACACGTTTTCCCGCATCCAAATTGGTGCACCGCCTCCTGCCGTGTGGAAGGCCCTCGTGAGCACGGACTTGTCGGAGGAGCCGGTCGCCCTGCCATTTCGCTTGGGGTTGGCCTATCCCGTGCGCGGCGAGGTGATCGGAGAAGGGATCGGCACCATTCGGCTGGGCGAGTTCTCAACGGGTGTGGTGCTCGAACGCGTCACGGAGTGGATCCCAAACCACAAGCTGGCCTTCATCTTGTTGAACGAGGTGCCGGCCATGCGCGAATTTAGTCCTTACGCCAAGGTGCATGCGCCCCATGTTGTCGGCTACTTCCGGACGACCAACACGAGCTTCGAGCTTCTCGAGCATGAGGGCGGCGGCACCGAACTCATTGAGCGGACCTCCCACCAGCTGAGGCTTGAACCCGTTCTTTACTGGTTGCCATTGGCACGCTGGGTTGTGCACGCGAACAATGCCCGCGTTTTAGCCTACATCAAGCGGCAGGCGGAAACGAGCCGGTGACCAACGACCGCGGCATGCGCTGTCGCCGAAAAGGTCGAGATTGCACCGGGGCCTTGCATACAATTGGCCCCATGGGAGGGGAGATAACCGTGCAAGAAGCCGATCGGCTGACTATCGGCAGGATCCTGAAGGTCAATCATGCCGGCGAGTACGGAGCTATAAGAATCTATCGCGCCCAACTCTGGGTTGCTCGACGCCTTTATCCCGATGTTGCGGCATTTCTTGCGGACACGCTGGCACACGAAATCCGACACTGCGCGATGTTCAAAGAAGCAATGGCGCAAAGATCGGCGCGGCCGTGCCGCGTCATGTCGCTGTGGGGAAACGGCGGGCTGGTCCTGGGCTTCTTCACCTCTCTTCTTGGTCGGCAGGGAATTTGGATTTGTACGGCGGCCGTAGAATCGACGGTTCACAAACACCTTGACGATCAGCTGCATTTTCTGTGCGGTCGAGATGAGGAGCTTCGCTCGCTTATCCTCTCGATTCAGGAGGAAGAGGCGGTGCATATGCACTATGCGCTCGCGCGCATAGCGACCAGCGCTCCATGGGCAAGAGTGCTCAATGCGATCATTTCGGGCTGCACGGAAGCGGTGATCTGGCTGTCGACCTGGGGGACATCGGCGAAGATGTCCAGGGCATTGACTGCGGCACGGTCGGTCCCGGTTCGTGGCTAATGCTAGCAGCGGCCTCGAGGTGAGTGCGGGCGCGCCTCGGTGAGGTCTCAGTCGCGCTGCGATGATGTAAGTGCTTCTATCGGCCCGGGGAATCGGTGCGGCGCCAAACGTTTCGGCAGCTTTAAAGCCGATGCAGAGCTCGTCGGCTCGATCCGCAGCTCAGCAACGCTGATTCCATGTTCGATCGTACAAGAGCGTTGCTGTCGGCTATACTGGCCAACCCTCGATCCGGTTCTTTCCCCTGCATTTTCCGGAAGGAACAGAGAATGGAGAACTCCACACTCCGACGGAAGCCGGTCGCGACGGCCATCGTGTTTGGCGTCATTCCGTGCCTCTTGGGCGTCGGCGTCGGCCAGTATTTGCGTTGGCGGGGGACGGTTTGGCTGACGAGCGCCGGTGCGTTCTGGCCAATTGTCTGCTTTGTGACTTCGGTTGTCGTCCTGATCTCGTTAGCAATTTCTTCGTCAAAAGACAGAACTGCACGCGTTTGGGGATGGCTAATACTCACGTGGACATGGCTTTATTTCCCGCTTTGGCTAACGGCGCAAGAGATACCGCAATCGTCGGCGGTCGTATCCAGGGATGGTCTTGTCTCTGTCGCCAGCGAATGGGCTCGACAGCCTTCGGACAGGGTGTGGCTCCTCACGGGTCGTGCCGGAGACAAGATCGTTCGCAACGTCGCCGGGACGGCCACCGTCAATGCCGCAGAGGTGCAGTATCGCTATTCAGAGCCCTACATTTCTAAGCGAAGCAACGAGGAAGACCTTTCGGCACCCCTCATAAGCGCCGCGGCGGCAATACTGGCGCAAGAGGCCCAGAAATCGCGCTCAGGCCGAATAGCACTCTTTGATAAGCGCGAAGTCCATGATGAGTTGCTTGGCAAGCTCTGCCGCGCCATAGCGCCAAACGAAACGAGATGTCCGCTGAAGCTAAGCCTGTCGCCTCAACCCGAGGCAACCATACCGGGTGCGGTTTGGAGTAAGGTCTATACAGAGACGGAAGCAATCGATGAGCGGCATCTGCCCACCCTGGTGCAGTTGCTGACCCTAGACAATTCGCACCTCGTCGATCGAGACCGCGCCTTCGCGTTATTCTTGGACCTGGCAAATAGCCCCGAAATACTTGCTACGGTGGCACGGAAGTCGAGCATCCTCAGTGCGTCCCAGTTCGACGAATTGATCAAACGGATCCTCGCTTCACCCGGATGTGGCAATGAAGCCGTAACCGTCATTTCCAAAGTGAACCGCTTGACGGAAGACCACCGGCGACAGCTTCGCGCCAAGGTCTTCCGCGAGGCGAGCCTTGCAGTCGTTGCCAACAATGCAACGGCGTTGCGGATCTCTGATTCTGAGATTGCGCAGCTGGCAGCACGCATGCGCGCCTCCGAGCTAACTCCCGAAGTGGCCGTACTGGTCCTACAAATATTCGGTGAGAGGTTGCCGCTTGAGGCCCAACACGAAGCCGTAGCGTCGATCGTGAAGTCTAATGCCTCGCACGCCCTGGCTGCGCTGAGGTATGTAAATTTTTCTGGCAACTTGCGCGAAAAGCTACTGGGTAAGATCGTTTCCGACGCGACTTATGAGGACTTTGAAGCAGCGCATTTGTCACGAGAGGCATTGGAAGAATTTCTGACGCCGGCCGAGATGCGTGCCCTGATCGCGACTTTGATAAGGAGGAGCGAGTCGTCGGCAAAATGGCTTGGCTTTGCGGTGCGTGTGCTCCCCGTGCGCGCCATGACGCCGCTTGAGCGCAAATCAGTCCTCAACGGGCTCTTGTTCGAAAGCAGCAAGTCTGCACTCGAGTTTGCCAGCGAACAAAGACATTATCTGGAAGCGGAAGATGTCAATGAAATTACCAACGATTACACCAAGACCATAACGCCAGATTTCTGTCTGCACTTGTCGCATCGCAACAAGAATCGCAAGACTGACTATTTTAGCGAAGCCCAGCTTCAGATCTTCCGCGATTGCGCTCAATCCAAATAACGCTTATGCGGTCGCGGTTTGATCGGGGCTGTATAGCTTCCGTGCGCCGACCGAATGTCTCTCTGCGACCGTTGCTCGGCAAAAGCAGAAAGAAAGGCTGCTTAACCGCGCCGGTCTCACTCGATTGGGCGATGGCCGCCGGCCTCGACGGCGCGCACAAAGCCTTGCAGGCGCTCCATGCAGTCCTCGACTGCATCATAGAAGTCGTCGTCTAACGCGAATAGACGGCGGGCGTCCGCCTCAGAGAGCGACTCCAGCCGTGCTTCGCGATCCTCATCGGACATCGTTGCGGGGTCGATTGTGGCAATGAGAAGAGCTTGCTCCACGAGCGCCAAAACGGGCGGACAACCGATGGTGTGCAGGGCGGCGAGTGTTTTCAACATGCGCTCACTGGAGGTGTAGGAAAGCCATCCTAGGAAGCCATTGGGCGCTATTTGGATGTCGAGCCACGTGACATCGACGATGACCTGTTCAGGGGTGGAGAGGCGCTGCCCGGTCGCTTTCTTTGTGTTGAGCTCGATCGCGAGGTCCAGCATGGCGCTGTGTGCATCTTTCATTGCACCGATCTCCATACCTTTGCTGCTCAGCTGGGGTCTTTGCGAGTGCTGGCAGCACACTGTCACCTGGTGTCATCTTCCACCACCTTCGCCCCTTTTTTTGACGCAAGACGGTTGTGGGTCAAGGTCCCTGGGGTCGCGCAGAGAAGCGTGACGAGGTGCGCCAGTGCGGAGGTGCAAGGCCGCCGAGGCGAGCGCGGGGTGATCGACGATATCTGTTCCCTGCTAAGACTGATGAGCCGGATAACGCGCGCGATCCTTGATGACCGCTTCCACCTGCGGCGGTCGCTCCGCGATGTGCGTCGCCTCGTGCGCCTGGTCATCTGATCTTGCCGTGCGATCCAATGGACCGGGGACCAGGCCGTCGGCAGGGACTGGGCCATTCAAGGTGCTGACCCGGCACGGTGCGGAATTGGGCCGCGCCCCTCCGTCCGGCTTTTCAGCGCCTAGCTTAAGGTGTTTGGCGACGTCATTGCTTCGATTGGCGGACATGCCAACAGACACCGCCGGGATCGATGATGTGGACTTCGCGCCCCCAAGCATAATCCGTCGGTGCCTTCAATTTGGCCATGAACCGATCTGGCAGCGCCAGCGCGCTGATTTCCCTCCAATACCCGTCAAGGTCATCGACTTCAAAAGTGATCATCTGGTTGGTCTGCCAGTCGGGCACATCGATGTCTTGCAGAATGAAATATGCATCACCGAAGCGCAGACCTGCCAGGCCGGCACTCTGCCACGCCTTGGCGAAGCCTAGTTACTGAAAGAAGGCGACCGATCTGGCGAAGTGCGGCCCGGACGGGACAAACGGGTAAAGTGTCGTACCTCTTGGCGTCATCGGTCCTCCTTGGCTGAAAAACAGTCAGCATCGTCAATGATCTTTAATGCGATACTTCGAAAACCGGACTCGCGCTTTTCGCTAGAAGCCCGTCACCTGAAGTGAGCATGGTGTGTCGAGCGGGGGACTTGCGTCGTTCCAATGGCATGAGCCAACCCGATCGATGATAGATTGTCTTCGCCATTTGGTAACGCGCCAATAGGTCCCGCCGCGCGAGTCCTGCCAATGCGTCTCGGACGACGCGTGATCCAAGGCCGCGGCCGCGATGAGCTGGAGAAGTCACAGCCCCACCGATCGACCAGACCAACTAAGCCTTCGTGTCGTCGGCAAATGCCGTAATGTCAGCAGAACGATATTGCGAAGCACATCGTGGTCAAGGTGCCGCAAAACCTGTGGCGTGTTCGTGACAATGGGCGTGAGCTGCCTATGCGAAGCGACCGGCATTATTGGCGAAGGATCGGCGGCAGTTGCTAACCTTTGGACCACAGCCCAACGGGGACCGAATTGGGTAGGCGCCGCAGCAACGGCTGACCTATCGCCTGCGGTCGCGGCCCGATGAGCGTGAAGAATCTAGACTTTGTGCCAGTTGGAACACATTGCCTTCCGGATCAGTCCCGTCGCAGAGCGGCCCGGTGAGGCCCGGATAGGACTTAATGCGACCCATCGGCACTCCTTTGTCGATCAGCTCGGCACGCAGGTCCTTCAATTCGCGCGTCACTGAAATAACCATTTTGGCATTCGTCTCCACCTTCCAGGAGGACGCATCGGCGACGCGATAGGGCTTACCAACCCGGTGCAAAGCGAGTTCACACACCCCGACACGGAGGACAGCCCACTCGCCTTTGATTTCCTCCACGACGGGGAGTTGAAAGGCATCCTGATAAAAGGTCGCGAGGCGTTCGACATCCTGGACATAGAGAATGATCCGATTAAGAGACGCTTTCATTGGATCTCCAGTCTTAGCGGCGACCATACCCTCTACCTCATGCGCGCGAGCCAAACCGTATGGCCACCGCAGTCGGGGTCTTCAGCGACGTTTGCGATGACGTCGAATCCGTTGCCGTTGAGCAGACGATGGTACTCGGCCGCTGCAAGGCTGCCGTGATAGAGCGGCTCGCCATGAAAGGTGCCAATGGCTTCGCCATGGCGTGGCCCACTCGTAAACAGGAGTGCTGCGGATGGCGCGGCGTGCTCTCGGAAGATCGGGAACATCCTGCGCTGATCCTGCGGAGTGAGATGAAAGAAACTGTCCCAAGCGAGGAGACCATCAAATCGCTTGTCGAGAGCAAGCGTTCGCATATCAGCCACAAGCCAGCTGGCGTTCGGAAATCGCCGCTTGCAGATTTGGATCATCGCCGGCGAGGCATCGATGCCCGTCAGCGCATATCCACCATCGATGAAAAAGCGACCAATCGGCTCGGCGGTTCCACAGCCAATATCAAGAACGCTGCCACCCAGAGCGACGAGCGACAAAAAACGTTCGAGCCATGCTCTTTCGAGCAGCTTGTGTGGCCGTTCCCTGTCCCACGCCTCGGCATTCCGATCGTAAAGAGCGATGATGTTTTCCGCGTCGTTGGCCATCCCTACCACGTGGTGCCAGTTTATGGCGGTGCAAGGACGACTGCAGCGAGGGACGCCCTCATTGCGGGCCCCGGCGGCCGCCGTGGGGTGCACAGGTTGTGAGCGAGGATTCGCGGGTAATCGTGGGAAGGAAAGAGGAAATCCCACCTTGCGGCACGAGGTCCTCGCCTCGGTCATTGTCGTTTGCGTCATCCGATAGCGCGGCGAAGGCCGTATCAAGTACTGGGCGATTCCAGACCGTTCTTCCATTTATGCGAACGCGTTTGGACATACGTCCAGTTTGACTGGGGGAGACACTGATTTGGGCAGCCGACACACGCGGGAAATCTTCCACCGTGGGGGAAGGCCCGTTGGCAAGACCCCAGCACTCCCCATTATTGCTTGACCGCAAGACCCATAGAACATGTGCTCCGGCTTACGGGCTCAAGTTCTCCGCCTTTTTGGTCCGTTTCTCCACTCTCTGCCCGGATGACCACTTTGCCGAAAAGCGCCAGCCCCGGTGGAAGTAGGACTTTTAGTCCTTTTCCGTCATCATGGTTCCAACCAGATCCTACTCGGTGTCAGAAGTGCTCCTTCTCTCCTCCAGCTTCGTTCGTTCCTCTACGTCATAGACTTTGTACGTCGGGGTCCCGTCATCTTTGCTCCTCCCACCTATGGCATTACTGATCCCGTGCTCCCTTAGGAGCCATTTGGTTTGCGACCTGGGCGGTCGGACTGGTGCACAGCGATGGTTTCGAGGACTTCCGATGCGAGGCGAACGTTTCCAGCCAACCGTTGTCCCACCTGGGCAACGAAGACTTCAAAGCGCTCTTTGCCAAGCAGGCGCGCCGATTCCTGATCGCTCTCCGGCAGGCCAGGAGTGATGGTCAAAAAGTAACGCACGAACAGTGCGAATGTTTCGGCGAGGATCCCTGCATCGCGGCCAACGGTGGCCATCCTCTTGCTTAAATCGTTGATCCGTTGAGCCACCACTCCCTCATCGATACGGGGATGTCGCGGCGGTTCCAGCCGGACGCGTAGAGCCTCTTCGACGATCGCCGATTTCGCGCCACGTCGCCGACGCGCCACTGGCTCGAACTTTCGGGCGAGAGTTTCGGAGAGATAGATCGTGTAGCGCTTTTTGGTCATCATTGGCGGTAGCTCCAGTGAGGGTAGCAAATGACACACATTTCTAGGCCCAATTGCCCCTAAAGCTGCGCGAACAAGCCGCGTCCATCAGGGATAACTTGCGCCGTCCGCGATTGCGCTCTCTGAATGCTGATCGCGATCGAAACATTTGAACGATATCTTTCATTTTCACCTGAAACCATTGCCTGAAGATAATATGAGGTGGCGCGCGAACCGTTAATGGGAAAACGCGGGAAAACGCGGGAAGATCCGGGAAGAGATTATGGCGGCCCCGTGTTCTAACTCACAGCATCCTAAGAGGTACGAAGAGGCCGGGGATTCAGCGGTTTGCGCGTCGAGGATCTAGAAACAGAGTCAGATGGTGCGCTGGCAAATACGCGTGCTGCCAAGGAAAAGGGCATCACCCGCCTTAATTGCTGGAGTCGCGATGGCGTCCAGCACAACGGAACCGGACGTCAACATTCGGGATTTTCTTTTAGTATCAGGATGGTCTTTGACGTCGCCTTGAACTTTTTCGGCGACACTCTCATTTCACCCGCCATCAGCACCCCCGGGGGACCGTTGCAATGGCTAATGATAAATTCGATGCCAAATTGGGGCGCATCCGCGGAGCACCACGCGAGCCAACGGAGCGATACACCGCACGCATCCTTCGCGAAGCCGGCAAGCAGGGTTTTCGCGCGTTGCGGCGAAAGGGCCGCATATCCCCCGCAAGCCTCACGCGTGGAATGGGTACCGGCGTGCGCGCAGCGTTTGGCCTTATTGCGCCGAATGCTCGCCAAGTCATCGTCAAGGCGCGCTATACGCCAATCGTGGGCGGCGATCTTGGCGCGGCGAAAGCGCACTTGAAGTACATCCTGCGCGATGGCGTTACGCGCGAGGGTCAGCCGGGCCAGCTCTATGATGCCACGAGTGAGAACGTCGATGGCGCGGCGTTCATAAACCGCTCAGCCAACGACCCGCACCTGTTCCGCTTCGTTGTATCCGCTGAAGACGGGTCCAAGCTGGCCGACTTGAAACCTTTTATTCGCGACCTGATCAGGCAAATGCAGGTCGACCTCGACACCAAGCTTGACTGGGTCGCAGTTGATCATTTCAACACCGGCCATCCTCATACCCACATCGTCATCCGTGGCAGGGATGACCGAGGCAAGGACCTGGTCATGGCGCGCGATTACATTGCCCATGGTGTGCGTGCTCGGGCCCGATCACTCATCACTTTTGAGCTCGGGCCGGAAGCCGAGCTCGAGCGAATACAAAGGCTCGTGAACGAAATGGGGCAGGAGCGGTTGACCGGGCTCGACCGCGCTCTGCTTGCCCACACCAAGGACGGCATCCTCGTTGTCACGTCCGCCCTCTCATCGGATCCAACGCAACATACCCTGCGGATCGGCCGGCTAAGGACTTTGGAACGGCTGGGGTTGGCTGAGGAGCGCCAAGCCGGGGTATGGGCAGTCGATCCCAAGACCGAGACTAAGCTTCGCCAACTCGGCGAACGTGCCGACAAGTTCAAGATGATGCAGCGCGCTTTGAAGCAGGCAGGTATCGAGCGAGCGACGTCCGCTATGGCGTTGTTCGATCGGGGCCCGCGCAAGATCCCTCTGATCGGCAGACTCATTGGGGTTGGGTTAGTCGACGAGATCACCGACCGGACGTGGATTGTTATCGACGCCGTCGACGGGCGTGCGCACTATGCCGAGCTGGGTCGGCTGGGAGATACCGTCCTGCCTGGTCCAGGAGCACTTGTTGCTCTCGGAGGTCAGAGCTTGCATGCTCGCCCGTCATCGACACTGAAGTTGGAGGTGCTATCAGCCGTCAGTCTCGAACAACAGATCGGCTACGACGGGCCGACCTGGCTCGATCAGGCCATACACTTGAAGTGGCGACCCGATACCCAAGCGCCGGGCTTTGTAGCTGATGTACAGGCTGCTTTGGCAGCCCGAGGTCGCTGGCTCGAAGGGCGCGATCTTGCGCATGTATCACCGAACGGCGACATCAATCCTTGTCCCAATATGACCCGGACCTTGCGGCAGCTCGAGACGGAGCGAATTGTGCGCGACCTATCTCGCAAGCTCAACGCCGCTTATATTCCTTCAGAGCCGGGCGCTAGGATATCCGGCATATATGAGCTCGCTATCACGACGCCGACAGGCAAAGTCGCTGTCGTTAGGCGAGAGGATACATTCACCCTCGCTCCCTGGAAGCCGCAGCTCGAGCCGTTCAGAGGGCGCGCCGTCATGGGAATGATTGGTTTGAACCGAGTTACCTGGTCCCTCGATCTAGGTAGGAGTCTACCGAGACGGCCGTGAAGCCACACCTTGTGTGAAGGCGTGTCGTTACCAACGGCCTAATCTCCGGCGAGGGCACGTTGGGGAACGGCTCACTTCCATCCAGGACTCCACTCCTGATTGGATGAAAGAAGGGGCCCAGGTCGGCCCGGCGAAATCGAAACATCGGCCGCGCGCAGATTAGGCCACCAGGGCGAAACGACGATCGTCAGTCAGGATCGCCAGCATGGGTGTTGACGCCATTCGTGTGCGCTGCGATGAGCTTTACAAACTCTGTACAGGGGCGGTTGTGAATGTGCGGCGTGATCTTGGCGGCTGTGCATGCGGCGGCGATTCGTCTGATCTCTCGGGT
>Ga0134122_10004568_pt1 | contig 10259 bp, 9 predicted proteins | sample KB302_FD_96461 | JGI IMG/M metagenome (GOLD analysis project Ga0134122, IMG submission 96461) | Terrestrial soil microbial communities without Nitrogen fertilizer from Kellogg Biological Station, Michigan, USA - KB3-0-2 | ecosystem: Environmental > Terrestrial > Soil > Unclassified ... | reverse complement strand
TATGAGAGGAATGACTTCATTTACGTTCCAACCGGATCCGTACACTTCATTCACATAGGCTTCCCGGGCTGCAACGAAGACGTCATACGCCCTCTTCAAGGCAGACGCATCCTTAAAAACAAGACTGATGTCCTGTGCATGGCCGTACGCGTTATGCGTATCCCTTTTTAGAAAAATTCTGTTTTGATCGATCGCTTCAAATAAACCATCATTTCTAGCGTTTTCCACGCTTGTCTTCAAGACCTTCGCATGCGTATATTTTCTATTTTTCAGCTGTTCCTGATAGACGACTCTCAACTGTGCATCAAGCAAGTCGGCGAGCTCCTGCCTGGCTCGCTTGTAGGCCACTTCGGCACTTCGTGTCGTTGTTTCCCGCGTTGCCGTTCCTGTTTCAGACATAAAAAATTCCCTATGGGATTTGAGAAGAATTTAGCACAATAATACATGCGTGTCAAGGACTTTTTGTTGTCCACTTCCCGCCCTGCCCTCAGTTGACTCCACTTACCATGAAGGTAGAATGAACCTACTACCGCATTGCAGAGATACAGATGATGGCTTTATGAAGCCATTTCCCACGCTTCCGCCCGAGACCCCCGATGGGGAATCCATATAGAAAAGAATCCTAAAGATGCCCGCGGTTCTGAGAGCTTCTTCCGCGTTGCCATAGCCAGAGCTCCCCTCGCGTCACTTCTCGCGACCTTTTCTCTGTTGCTGTGCCTCGCGCCAGCTGCGGCGGAGGCATTTTCACTCTCCGACCTGTGGCCGGGGACGGCGGAAGCCTCCTCTGTATCAAAGGTGACGCCAAGCTCTGACACTCCCGCCCTCAAGGCGGCCCTTAACTTTGACCCAAACCCTTCGAAAGGAGCCGATGATCTAGCGATTGTTGGCGGTGTGGCGCTCATGTCTGAAAGTGGTCCAGAAGGATCAACCGCGGACGTTGTAGACCAGAGCGCTTCAACCCAGATCTCCATCTACGTGGTCCGCACCGGAGACTCTCTGGCTAAGATTGCAAAGATGTTTGGTGTATCGAACAACACCATTTTGTGGGCGAACAATCTTAAAAGCGGAAGCGACATTCACCCTGGCGACACACTCGTTATATTGCCGGTTTCCGGCGTGGAGCATGTCGTCACCAAGGGCGAAACACTTGCTTCAATCGTCAAAAAGTATAAGGGCGACATGCAAAACGTGCTCGACTTCAACAACCTTTCAGTCGATTCCGTCGTCGCTGTTGGTGACACGATTGTGATTCCGGACGGTGTTGATACGGTGCCGGTTCCAACACCGGTAAGTTCTGGAACAAAGAGCTCCGGTAAAGCAGGTAGTTATGAGCGCTTGATCCCCGGCTATGGCGGACCCGCACTCCCCGGATACTTTATTCGTCCGATCGCGGGAGGCGTAGAAACACAGGGACTCCACGGATACAACGCAGTTGACTTGGGCACTCCTCGCGGCACGTCAGTGGTTGCCGCGGCAGAGGGAACAGTTATCGTTGCGAGGAGTTCTGGATATAACGGTGGCTACGGAGAATACATCGCGATCAACCATCCAAATGGAACGCAGACTGTGTATGCGCACCTTTCAAAGGTCTATGTAACGCAGGGCTCGCACGTTGAACAAGGGCAACCGATCGGACTCTCCGGGAACACTGGCCGCTCAACCGGTCCGCATCTCCACTTTGAAGTGCGTGGCGCCTACAATCCCTTCTAATATTTGAGTCTTAGGCCGCTTCGCTGTACCCGGCATTTTGATCGCCGGTATTTTTTATATCGGTAGGCGCCGGAGCGCCATCATTTCTGTATCCAATAGTGTCGGGTCTACTTTGGCGGTTCACACCATCAACGTTTCCTCTTTGTGCATAACCGATATTTTTATCGGCATTACTGAGTGGCGCCGACGCAACACTGCTTCTCGGATTTTTTTCTTCGTACCCCGCGTTTTGGGGCCCCGCAGTGCCCGGCCCTTCATTTGCCGGCACTCCTCCAAATCCTTTGAGTCCGGCACCAATCGAACGCGCGGCGATGTAGGAACTTCCGTACTGTGCCGCGCGCGCTGTGAGCGATTGCCCGGTTCCCGTCTTGTTGTCATTGACCTCTTTCGTTTCTGCAACATTTGTTAAGTAGGTTGATACAACGAACACTATGTTTGTTACATCTGCGAGAATCGGAATTATGCCGATAAGTGCGGTTGCCACCGTGGTCGTGGTCATCTTATCGGTCTTGTAGCCGTTAATCATGTACATGCCGCGGCATGCGAGGACAAACGCAGTGCCCGAGCCCGGCAGCCAATCAGAGAGGACAATGTCGACGACGATTGCTGAAAATAGATAGCCGTAAAAAGATAGTGTGGGGATGCGCTTAGTGCCGCCAAAAAAAGCACCGTAACTCGAAGAAGTTTTTGGGACGGGAGCATCTGCCATTCCCGTATTGTACGTCAAGCGTCAGTGATTCGCGGGCGATACTGAAGCGCCTCAAGAACGAGGGGAGGTGTAACGTCGTCGCTTCCGCCCAAGTCCGCAATGGTGCGCGCGAGGCGGAGAACTCGGTGGTAGGCGCGCGGCGAAAGGCGCATGCCTTTCGCCGCTGTAGTTAGGGTTTTCCGAGCTTCTTCTGTGATGCCGGTTTCGGTGCCGAGCGCTTTGCCGGGAAGTTCACTATTCACCGTCACCTCGAGTGATAACTTTTTTGCCCGATCGCTTTGTTTTTTTCTCGCCGCGAGCACGCGCTCGCGCACGGCTTCAGATTTTTCAGCTTTTTCTTTTTCACCGAGTTTTTCGTGCGGCACGTTCGGCACCTCAATCCATAAATCAATACGGTCGACAATTGCTCCCGAAAGTTTTCTTTTGAATCGCTCGCGTTCTCGAGGATCTGCGTTTGCAGGGGGCGGGTTCATCGCGGCAACGAGCATGATGTTTGCCGGAAATGTTGCAGAGCCCGATGAGCGCGACACCGTAATAGACCTGTTTTCCAAAGGCTCGCGCAACGCTTCAATCGCTCTTCTATCAAATTCCGGAAACTCATCCAAAAACAACACGCCGCGGTGCGCGAGCGTTACTTCACCAGGTCTGACAACATTTCCACCGCCAACCAGTGACACATATGAGGACGTATGGTGCGGAGAACGAATTGGAACTCTCGAGACAAGCGCTTCTTTTAATATGCCAGCAATCGAATGAATCGCAGTTACTTCAACTGCTTCTTCAAAGGAAAGAGGTGGCAAAATTCCGGAGAGCGCTGTTGCGAGCATAGTCTTCCCCGTGCCCGGCGGCCCCACAAAGGCGACGTTGTGTCGCCCGGCTGCAGCAATTTCCAAACCGCGTTTTGCCGTTTCTTGCCCTCGGATATCTTCAAGATCAATTACTATTTCTGTTGCGGAATTATTTTTCCCCGTGTGGTGAGGGGTTGGAGAAATTCGCTCCTTGCCGGTCACATGGTGAACGACTTCCTTGAGTGATGTTGCTCCATAGACTGAAATTCCTTCAACGAGCGCCGCTTCGTCGGCGTTTTCTTTTGGCACAACTAGTGAGGTGTAGCCCATTTCTTTTCCGGCAAGTGCTGCACTTAATGCTCCGTGGATACTTCTCACACTTCCATCAAGCGCAAGTTCTCCCAAAAATAATGTTTTCGAAGGGTCAAATTTTATTTCTTCTGCGGACAACAAATACGCAAGCGCCATCGGTAGATCGAACACGGTTCCCTCTTTCTTTACGTCAGCGGGCGCTAATGAAATGACTACTTTGTGGTTTTTGCTCTTCGGTGACCCAAACCCGGTGTGTTTGACGGCCGCTGAAATTCTGTCCCGCGCCTCTTCAACGGCTTTTCCAGCAAGACCAACAACTGAAAAAGAATAAAGTCCCCGGGTGATGTCCGCTTCGATAGTGACGCGCTCGGAGCGCGGAAAATTCGGCTGGATACTAAAGACGCGCGCAAACATCGCGTTTTAATTCATGTGCTTTTTGCAGGTCGTTGCGGCGGGGTTTGCGTTCAGTCGGTCGTGTTCAATTTCTTCGCCCCCGACTTCGCAGATCCCATATCCTCCATCATCAATTTTTCCCAAAGCCTCCAAGACGCTATTCAAACGCGCTTCAAGTTCGCCCACTGTGGCACTATCTTCCTCCATGTCTTCAATAATGTCCGCATTGTCATTTCTATCGGCTCCAAATTCGTCCCCTTCTGGCTTCATCGGCGCCCAATCAGAGCCACCCGGGTTCTTTTCACCGAGTCGTGATAATTCTGTTTCGAGGAGAGTTTTTTCTTTTTGAAGCGCTTTTTTAAATTCCTTTTTTTGTGGTTCTGTAAGCATGGCGGTATCCTAACACGCCAGAGTTAGGGCTCCAATCTATTCGCCGCTTCTACTTTGAAGGGTAAGGCGCGTCAGGATTTCGCGAAGCGTGCTCTCGTTTGTGGTCAAAATAAGGAGGTTTTGTCGCGGGAACGCATAGAGTATTGGCCACTCGCTCTGACTTTCTCGAACGTCAATGTTGGCAACGACGTGGTCGCTAAATGTTAAGGGCGGTGGGAAAATATTTTGTGTCGTCGAAACACTACTTGGCGCAAAAAATGTGCCAAGTCCGCTTGCGATAGTTTCCTCCCATGCGAGCATGCCTTGGAACGTGCGGTCGTATGCGGACACCGTCACGATGAGAAATGGCTGATTGTGATTGAACGAATGAATACCAATGACAACCTGTGTAGCATTTCTCGCGAGCTCATTGGGAGCACCCAACTCCGTTAATAGTTCTTCGGGACTGACAGGCACGCCGCCCTTCAGTACATCGATCTCGTCGATATTGCCGATCGCAAGATTCGCTGACGCTTTTAGGTTCCCGAGTTTTTTAGCGAGCGGGATTGAATCATCGAGTGTGAGTGTTTCTTTGCTATTTATCGGAATCAAATTTTGCGTGATGCTGGGAACGGTGGTTTTTTGCGGTTGTATAAGATAGAGGACGCCACCGACCACGAGTATACCAAGCGCAATTAAAACAGTTGCGCCAACAAGCCACAGCCAGCGAACTGGATTTTTTTTCTGAGGCGCTTCCACTAGTTGTGTTTGCGCACGCGATTGTTCTGCGACGACAATCGAAGAGAGTGTTGCGCCTTTTTTCATAAGCGCATTCATGTCTCCCGCGTAGGTATGAATTTTGGGAAGCCCAGTGCCGTCGCCCTCCAGTGCCTGTCCTCGCTCGGGCTCTTGCGAGGGTCGAGGAAACCCTTCCTTAAGGCCCGACTCTTTAAGACTTCTTTCAAAGGGCGTTTCAATTGTGGACGACTCTCCTTGCGGAGGGTTTGGCGCCGAGGTGATTGAAACACCGACTTTGCCTTGCGCAACGGCAATAGCATTGCCGAAATGCAATAAATCTTTTGCTTTTGCGTTTGTCGCAGTCGGCGTTAGCGGCTTTACTGGGACACCGCCCGCGGACGCGACTAATTCCGGCGGGAGTTCAATTGTGTAGGGAGATTGTTTTTGTGGCAGCGGTTGAGGAGTTTGAGCTACCACTGCCGCGGCAGGAGCTGGCGGAGGAACGACGGGTGCCGCAGAGGGAGTTGCTTGAATTGGTATTTGAAGAGGTGCGGGAGTTGGTAGAGGGTTCGGAACTGAGAGAGCTGGCGCAGCCGGAGGAGGAACGCTTTGAGGCGCACTTGGAGGAGTATTACCAGCGGTGACCTGGTCTTTCGCGGGATCGGTCTCCATCGTGTCTTCCATTGTACCCTCTTTGCTCTCCGCCATTTTGATTTTCCGCTGCCGGAGTTAAACCTTTTCTCGTCGCAAATTCGGGATCCGCCATTTTAATTGAGAGATTCACTCGTCCTTGGTCATCAATTTCTTTAACGACCGCTTTTACCGTTTCTCCGATCTGAAGTGCGTCTTCAACGCGAGCAATTCTAAAAGGCGCGATTTCGGAAATGTGCACCATGCCTTCATTCTTGCCGCCAATCCGTACAAATGCACCAAAATTCATTATGCGAGTAACTGGCCCTTCAACCGAGTCGCCCGCTTTGAATACGCGTGTCATGTCACGAATAATTGCCGCTGCTTTTTCAGGCCCGTCCCCAATGCCCGTTACGAAAATCGTGCCGTCATCATCAATTGCAATGCCCGAAACTCCCGTTTCCTCTTCAATTTTTCGAATATTTTTTCCAGAGGGGCCGATAACCATGCCGATCATATCGACAGGTACAGAGAGCGAAACAATTTTTGGTGCACGCGGTGATAGGTTTGGTCGCGGTGCATCAATTGCCTTCATCATGGTTTCCAAAATTTGAAGTCGTGCTTTTTTCGCTTCCATAAGGCCTTCCCCTAACACGGCAACCGGTACGCCTTCAAGTTTCACGTCGAGTTGAATTGCGGTCACACCGTCCTTGGTTCCGGCAACTTTAAAATCCATGTCCCCGTGCTCATCTTCTGGTCCTTGAATATCGGTCAAAATCGCATACCGCGATTCACTCTCATAGAGAACCCCCATCGCAATGCCGGCAACGGGCGATGTAATAGGCACGCCACCATCCATAAGCGCAAGAGTGGAGGCGCATACTGAACCCATTGATGTGGAACCGTTAGATGCGAGCGCTTCTGAAACTAAGCGAATAGTGTACGGGAAATTATCTTTGGAAGGGATAACGGCAGAGAGGGCTTTTTCAGCCAAGGCTCCGTGGCCAATCATTCTGCGGTTTAATCCGCCCAAGCGGCCGGTCTCACCAACAGAAAATGGAGGAAAGTTGTAGTGGTGCATGAATCGCTTCTTTTCTTCTTTCTTTCCCTCGATTGAATCAATGAGCTGTGCATCTTCAGGGCCGCCCAAAGTGAGCGCTGAAAACACGTGCGTGCCGCCGCGGTAGAAAATGCCCGAGCCGTGGAGAATTGGCGACACACCACCTGCCTGCGCATAGAGTTCGCGAACCTCATCCATCTTTCTTCCATCAACACGTTTCTTTTCGCCTATTGCTTTCTCACGCATCAACTTTTCCAAACGCTGTTCGAAATAATCGATCGCTGATTTCGCGCCTTCCGGTAGTGTTTCAACAACTTTTGCAACGTATGCGTCGCGGTACACGTGGATGTGGTGCTTACCAGCAACGTTTGCAAATACTGCACCCTCGAATCCATCCTCAAATTCTTTGAATACGTCTTTAATTTCCTCTGGAATCGTTCTATCCGGAATCTCGCGCTTTGTCTTTCCAATTTCGGCAACAATTTTTTTCTGGAATTGCTGAATTTTTTCAATTTCATCCATACCAAATTCAAACGCCTGTGAAAGCAACTCTTCCGAAACCTCTTTCGCCCCCACTTCTATCATAGTAACGACCCCGTCTTTGCCGCAGAGGAGTAAATCCAATTCCATATCGCTCTCGGCGCGTTCCTTATATGTGGGGTTTACAATAAACGCATCGCTTCCTTTCTTTTTTCCGATACGAACAGCGGAAACGGGGCCTCCCCAGGGAATATCAGATGTTGCGAGAGCGATTGATGCACCCGTAATGCCAAGAACATCCGGATCTTCTTCGTCTATTGAAAGAACAGTGCCAACAACCTGCACATCGGTGCGGATTGCAGGGTTGAAAAGCGGGCGGATAGTTCTGTCGATGACACGACCTGAAAGAATTGAATCGTCCCCGGGTCTTCCTTCCCTTCTCGGGAACGAGCCGGGGATTCTTCCTGCCGCGTAAAATTTTTCCTCAAAATCAACGGTGAGAGGAAAATAATCCATGTCTTTTTCCTTGTGGCCCATGACCGCAGTTACGAGAACAGCAGTATTGCCAAGGCGAAGAATGACGGAGCCTGATGCTTGATCCGCTAAGTCAGTAAACTGTGCGATGAGCTTCTTGCCGCCAATTTCGGCAGAAAATTCTTTATTTTGCATGTGGGTCTATTTACCCGAGACTTCCGAATTTCAGAGGTGAATTATTTCACTCCTGCGTATCCGAAAACCTCGGCCTTATAACACTGCGAGTGTAACAAAAAACGCCCTCGTTGTGAAGGCGTTTTTTGCAGCACTAACTTTTACCGTAAGTTTTAGTCCACTGACCGCCACCCTGTAACTAACATACCTACTCCTCCGAGTAAGCCGACATACAACGCAGCTGGGTATCCTGCCAAGCCAAAAAGAAGTGCACCGCAAACGAGTGGCATCATGATCATAGTAGCGCAACCCATTTTTTCTGATGCGCTCATTTTTTTATTATCGTTTACATAACGGGAAGCGTTTGCAAACTTTTTCTCCATTTTATATTTTTCTTTTTTCATATATTTCGTCCGATATTAATCGAACTTTAGAGGATAGCCGCAGCGTGGCTCTCGCGGCGGCCTCCCACCTTGTTCGTCCGACATGCGGCGCGGTATCTTCCACCGCGATCCGTCACTGCCCGCCCCTTCCCCAACCTTGCGGGGCTGGTCGGTGGTTTGGACATTGTCCGGATTAAACCTTTCGTAATACCAAGGCGAGCTAGTCCGTTCTTTTCTATTTTTCATACAAAGAGAATTAAAGAACGTCCGAACTATTTTTAAAACAGACGAAATTATTCTCTCAATAAACCTTATAATTTAAGTGTTTTTATAGAAAAGTATAAAAAATATCATTTTTTATGATAAAATATAAATATGCAAAACGAGACGATTGTGACCAACATTCGGCAAGTTGGCCTCTCAACGAAAGAAAGCGCACTCTATCTAGCGGCGCTATCTCTTGGGGAAGCCTCTCTATCCGAAATTGCTAAAGAAGCGGGGCTGAAGTGGACGAGTGCGTACAATCTCGTTCATTCTCTTTTAGTGCGCGGCTTCCTCATTCAAGTTCCCTCCGGAAAGCGAGGTAAATATGCAGCGGTAAATCCTCGTCGCCTCCTGCAGATTGCTGAACTTCACAAAAATCAGATTGAGGAGGCGCTGCCGGAACTGACCGCGCGCTATCGCGGACACGCGGTAAAACCGCGCGCACTTCTTTATGAAGGTGTTGAGGGAGTCAGACAAGCATATAAGGAAATTTATGCCGCCATCGGTCAAAAAGAATTGCTCTGGTTTTCTGACATAGAAGCCTTTACCGATCCTTTCCCGCTCATTCTGAACGAATATGTCGCAATTATCAGAAAATCAAAAAATGTTCACATTCGCGAACTAGTCGTCGATAATGCAGGAGGAAGAAAACATGCGGAGCGTTTTCAAGGCATGCGTAAAGCTGTAGAGGTCAGATTTCTACCAAAAGAGCTTAGCGTGAAGAACCTCGACGAGGCGGTTGTCGGGAATAGAATCTATCAATTCGTTCTAGGAGAACACCTCTTCGTCTCGATTATTGAGAACGAGACAATTACTCAAACCCGCAAATCAATTTTCGACTATTTGTGGACCGGGGCTAAGAAACCTTAACCTTCGTCAGTGTCGGAGCCGACGACTTTCGGTTCGTCACCCCCCGATTCTCCCGTGAGATCGGCCTCGTCTCCGCCGGCGCCGATGGCGCCGGCGGCCATACTAATGATGTTGTAGCGAGAAGGAACCATGAGGAACTTTCTCGGTTCTGCGGACATGTCTATAAAGTCGTCAGCCGATTCTTTAAGCCGCGCTGACGCGGATTTTCCGAAGGCCATTACTTCTACCTGGATACCGTGCCCATTTTTCAAGTATTCAACCAAGGGTACGAAGTCGCCGTCGCCAGTTGCCAAGATAACCGCATCTAACTTGGGTGCCAACTTTGCTGCGTCGACTGCCATGCCGACGTCCCAGTCGGCTTTTTTCGCGCCGCCGTAGAAAATCTGCAAGTCTTTTGTCTTTGTTTCGATACCTATTTTAGTAAGCGCATCAAAAAATGCTTTTTCTTCGCCTGATTCTGTGGTCACGACGTACGCGACTGCGCGCACCAAAATGCGGCCCGCCACGGCTTCTTTAAGAACGTTTGCAAAGTTAACCCGCGCTTTATAAAGATTTTTTGCACTGTGATAGAGGTTTTGTGTGTCTATAAAAAGTGCGACTCTCTGTGCTTTGTGTTTAATTGCTGCCATAAAAATTATTTGTTTATTTTAAAAATAAAAACCCTGAATGCTCAAAGATCGACCTCTCTAAGCTTACTCCGGCTTCTAGTAAAAACAAATGAAGCCCCTATGTAGTACGTGCTGAATGCACGGTATGTTTCAAGAACCAAATGAACCAAAAAAATCTTCAAGACTTGTTGTTCTTGGTGTCCGTGTCGCCCGCACTTTTTCGGCATCCATGGCCTCCTTATTTGCCGGGTCAGCACGCCACGCGTCTTGCGCCTTCGCCATATCTCTCCATCCGGT
>Ga0134122_10004566_pt1 | contig 10263 bp, 12 predicted proteins | sample KB302_FD_96461 | JGI IMG/M metagenome (GOLD analysis project Ga0134122, IMG submission 96461) | Terrestrial soil microbial communities without Nitrogen fertilizer from Kellogg Biological Station, Michigan, USA - KB3-0-2 | ecosystem: Environmental > Terrestrial > Soil > Unclassified ... | reverse complement strand
GGGACGGCAGTGGATCTGCTTCAGTGCGTAGCGCATGTTCATTCTCCGAGGTTGAGACGCCTGGCCAGGTCCGCGCACGACGTGGAGCGCGCCTTGCCCGAGCGCGGCCGGTTGAATTCAGCGGGCGCGATCTTCTCCGCGGTCTTCAGATCGGGGTCGATTTTCCAGAGGGAGCGCTGGGTCTCGCTGTAGGCGACGAACGCGCGCTGCTCCGCCACGTAGGCCACCGCGGCGAATCCGACATCCCTGTCCCGGTCGACGTCGAGCGCGAGCGGGTGAACGGTGACTGCCAGCGTCCCGCTCTCGATCCGCCAAACGGTCGGCAGCACATTGCTGGTGACCAGGATTTCGCCGTTCGGTCCGAGCGCGAGCCCCGGCGGGCAATACGGGACGCCGACGTAGATCCAGTCAGGCAGTGCAACCAGCTGCGGCGGCCGGGCCGCGCTGTGGATCAGCACCCCATCCCGGGTCAGCCATACCGACCGATCGGCGTCGACCTGGTAGCCGAGGATCTTCATCGCGGCCGGCTGCGCGTTGCTTTCGCAGCCCGCGACGCCGACCAGTGTCGCGAGGGCCAGGACTGCTGCAATTGCGGTTCTCATCACGTACTCCTTCCCCGAAGGGGCTGGAGCAGCGCTTGAGACGAGATGTCTTTGCCACCGGGTGTCTGCCTTGACCCGGCTAGGGGGCCCTGATGGCCAACCCTACATGGCTGCTCACGCTACGCCCCGTGGCAGGCCGGGTCAACGCTTATGAGTATCTTTGTTCACTTATATGTGATATCTATAACTACTAATGGATGCCTTCAACACCCTGGTGCTGAGCCTGCCGACGCGCAACTCCACGCTGCGGATGCGCCTTTGGCGCGCCCTGCGCGAATCCGGTTGCGGCGCGTTGCGCGACGGCGTCTACGTGCTGCCGGCCGTGGCGGACACCGCCGCCCTGGCGAAGATGGAGACCGATATCCGCTCGCACGGCGGCTTCGCCATGACCGTCGAGCTGAAACCGAGGACGTCCGAGCAGCTCGCCGACATGCGGCGGCTGTTCGACCGCAGCGCCGAGTACGGCTCGCTGGTCGAAAGGATGTCCGCCGCCAAAGCATCCCTTCCCCGCCTCGGCGCGCGCCGCGGGCAGACACTGGTCCGCCGGCTCGAGCGGGCGCTGGACCGGCTCGCGCAGATCGACTTCTTCCCCGGCGAGGCAAAGGCGCAAGCGGCCGTGGCGCTTTCGTCGCTGAAGGCGGGCTACCAGGAAATGTTCGCCGGCGGCGAGCCCCGCTTCTCGAAGCGCGGCCTGCGAGCGCTCGATCCCAGGCGCTATCAGAAACGAACCTGGGCGACGCGCAAGGCGCCGTGGGTCGATCGCTTGGCGAGCGCCTGGCTGATCCGCAGATTCATCGATCGGGAGGCGCGTTTCGCCTGGATCGCGCGCCCCAGCGAATGCCCGAAGAACGCGATCGGCTTCGATTTCGATGGCGCCGACTTCACCCACGTGAAAAACCGGGTCACCTTCGAGGTGCTCGCCCGGAGCTTCGGCCTGGACGGCGACCCCGCCCTCGCGGTGATCGGCGCGGCGGTGCATTTTCTCGACGTCGGCGGCATTCCGGCGCCCGACGCCAAGGGGCTCGAGACCATGCTCAAGGGCGCGCGCGAGAAGGCGCGCGGCGACGACGCGCTGCTCGCCGAGGCAATGCGCGTCCTTGACCTGATGTACAGCGGACTTACCGAGCCTCGTAGCTGAAGTCGTCGAAGGCCGTGACGCTATCGGCCTTGGTCCAGAGACCCACCGCGCCCGCGCCCTTGATGTGCTCGTCATCGAGGACGATGTAGGTCTTGCCGTTCAGCGACACGCTGATTTTCTTCAGCGCGAATTCGACGCGAAGCGTGTGCCAGGTGTCCTTCGCCACCGGCGCATCGACGTACTTGAGCGTGATGCGCCGCCCGTTCTCGGTGTAGTAGAGCGAGACGTTGTCCTCGAGGGCATTGGCGCGGGCGACGTAGTAGTTGTTGGCGTCCTTCCAACGCCACACCACCCCGCCCGCCTGGTCCTCCCTGCCGGAGATCGCCTTGAAGCGGACCTCGACGACGCCGTTTTCCAGCTTCGCTTTCGGCAGCACGCACCAGGGAAAGGCGCCACTGCCCGATTGCTGCAGCACGTTCGGCCTGCTCGGCGCCGTCGGATCGGCAATCACGGCCCACTTCGGCACGCCCTTGCCGGTGACGCCCTGCTGCCAGGCGGGCGGCAACGAACCGGGCGCGGCATCATCGAAATTGATCATTGCCATGAGAACACTCCTTTCCAGCGTCAAGGCCGGGAGTTTGGGAGATCGCTATAGGATAGGCAATGCGTCGGCGTGCGATCGCGTTCGCTCTCCTCTCGGCCGCACTGTTCGGCGCGAGCACGCCGCTTGCCAAGATCCTCCTCGGCTCGACGACTCCGCTGCTGCTCGCCGGCCTGCTCTACCTTGGGGCCGGCATCGGCCTTGCCGCCTGGCTGGCGCTGCGCGGCGGCCTGAAGCCGATCGCCCGTCGCGACATGCCCTGGCTCGGTGCGGCGATCGTCGCCGGCGGGATCGCCGGGCCGGCGCTGCTCATGTTTGGTCTCGCGCGCACCGACGGCGCGACGGCGTCGCTGCTTCTCAACCTCGAAGCGGTCTTCACCGCCGTCATCGCGTGGGTGGCGTTCCGCGAGAACGTCGACCGGCGCGTGTTCGCCGGCATGGTGGCGATCGTCCTCGGCGGCGCCGTGCTGTCTTTTCAAGGAACGCCTCACCTGGAAGCGGGGGCAATCCTCATCGCCGCAGCCTGTCTCGCCTGGGCGCTCGACAACAATCTCACGCGCCGCATTTCGGGCGGCGACGCGGCGACGCTCGCCTGCGTCAAGGGTCTGGTCGCCGGGTCGGTCAATCTTGGACTGGCTCTTGTCCAGGGTGCGCATGTTCCCGCGCCAGGCTTCCTCGCCCTCGCCGGTGTCGTCGGCCTGCTCGGCTACGGCGTGAGCCTCGCGCTGTTCATCGTCGCGCTGCGCGACCTCGGCACCGCGCGCACCGCCGCCTATTTCTCTGTCGCGCCCTTCTTCGGCGCGGGGCTCGCGCTCCTGCTGCTGGCGGAAATGCCGGGCATCGCCTTCTGGGTCGCGACGGCGCTGATGGCGGCCGGCGTCTGGCTGCACATCAGCGAGCGCCACCGCCACGCCCACACCCACGAGCCGCTGGCGCACGACCACGAGCACATGCACGACGAGCATCACCACCACGAGCACCCCTTCCCCTGGGACGGCAAGGAGCCGCACAGCCATGCGCACCAGCATGGCACGCTCGCGCATACGCATCCGCATCACCCCGACCTGCACCATCGCCACCGGCACTAGGCTAGACTTCGGGCCTTCGAAAACAGGGAGCAACATGGCGGAAGAATTGAAAGTCCTCGGCATCTGCGGCAGCCTGCGCAAGGCTTCGCTCAACATGGCGGCGCTGCGCGCCTGCAAGGACCTGCTGCCCGCGGGCCTGTCGTTGACGATAGCGGACATCTCGCAAGTGCCGATGTTCAACCAGGACGTGTTCGATGCCGGCATCCCCGAGGCGGCGAAGAAACTGCGCGCCGAGATTGCCGCCGCCGACGGCGTCCTGATCGCCAGCCCCGAATACAACTTCTCGCTCTCGGCCGCGCTGAAGAACGCGATCGACTGGGCGTCGCGCCCGCCGAACCAGTCCTGGCAGGACAAGCCGGTCGCCGTGTTCTCCTGCTCGCAGGGGCCGCTGGGCGGCGCGCGCGTTCAGTACGACCTGCGGCGCATCCTCGGCCAGCTCTGGGCGCACGTCCTGCCGCGGCCGGAAGTGTTCATCGGCGCCGCGCCGGGCAAGTTCGCCGACGGCAAGCTCACCGACGAGGCGACCAAGAAATTCCTCACCGACCTGCTCGCCGGCTTCAAGCCGTGGATCGAGCGGATGCGCGTGGCAAAGCCAAAGTAAGGACGAGCGCCAGCACCGTCAGCACCAGCACGATCACGAACGCGGCGCCGTAGCCGCCGGTCGCGTCGAAGATCAGCGCGCCGCCGTAGGCGCCGATGCCGCCGAAGATCTGGTGCACCATGGTGATCAGGCCGGTCAGCGCGCCGAGGTGCTGGGTGCCGAAGGCTTCGCGCACGAACAACACCGTCAGCGGCGCGGTAACGAGGAAGGTCGCGCCGAAAACCAGCGCGAACACCGCCACCGACAGCGGCGACTGGTCGACGAGGATCAGGACGAAGACCGCGATCCGGGCGGCGAAGGCAATCGCCGTCGCCGCGACCGGCCCCGAGCGATCGCTCAGCCAGCCGCCGGCCAGCACGCCGACCAGCGCCGTCAGCCCCATCAAGGCCAGCAGGTTGCCCGCCATGAGCGCGGTCGCGCCGCGGTCCTGGGCGAAGGCCGCGACGTGCGTGCCGACGAAGAAGTCGTCCAGGCCGCAGATCGCAAAGATCGCGAGCAGCAGCCAGAAGCGCGGCGTGCGCGCCGCTTCGCGCAGGTTCGCGCCGCTCGGCGGTGCCTGCGTCGGGTGGGCCTGCGTGCCCGCGGGCAAGGTCAGCAGCATGATCGGGATCAGCACGGCGTGCGCCACCGCGAGCCAGACGAACACCGAGCGCCAGCCGATCTCCGCCAGCACCGCGGCGAGGATCGCGATCATGACCAGCTGCCCGAGGCTTTGGCCGGAGATGACGAAGGCATTTGCCGCGCCGGCGCGCCCGGGCACCGCGCGCGTGACCATGACACCGACGGTGGTCAGCGACGCGGCGCCGTTGCCGACCGCGAAGATCACGCCGTAGAGCAGCATCGCCTGCCACGGCGCCGAGACGAAGCACATCAGGCCGATGCCGATGCCGCCGATCACCGTGCCGGCGCCGAGAATGGCGCGACCGCCGAGCCGGTCGGCGAGCCTGCCGGCGATGAAGGTCGCGAACGCCGACACCACCATGTAGAGCCCGACCGCGAGGCCGAGGTCGGAACGCAGCCAGCCCAGCTCGTCGACCATCGGCTTGAGCGTCAGGCCGAGGGAAAAGCGCGCGCCGCCGCTGACGAACAGGACGAGGAAGCCGCCGGCGAGGACGAGCGCGACCGGCATCAGGTCGCTTGCGCGGTCGCGAGCGAGAAGTACAGGTCCCGCAGGTCCGGCCGGCGCGCGAGGTTCTGCGTCGTCTCTTCCAGGACGACCCTTCCCTTGATGAGCACGTAGGCACGGCTGGCGAAGCTGAGCGCGATGTCGAGCTTCTGCTCGACCATCAGGAGCGTCACGCCGGTCTGCCGCAACTTCTCGAGGGAAGCCCTGATTTCGGCGACCACCATCGGCGCAAGGCCGAGGAACGGCTCGTCGAGGAGCAGCAGCTGCGGCGCGCTCATCAGCGCGCGGCCGATCGCCAGCATCTGCTGCTCGCCGCCCGAGAGCGTTCCCGCCGGCTGCTTGCGCCGCTCCGCGAGCCTCGGGAACAGCCCGTAGACGAAATCGAATCTCTCCTGGACGCTTCCGTTCAACCGCACCGCCCCGAGACGCAGATTGTCCTCGACCGTGAAAGGCGGAAAGACCAGCCTCCCCTCGGGCACCAGGGCGGCCCCGAGCGCGACGATGGCGTGGCTCGCCTCGTTCACCAGGTTTCGCCCCGCGAATTCGATCGCTCCCGCACGGTGGATCGTCCCCGTAATGGCGGCCATCAGCGTCGACTTGCCCGCGCCGTTCGGCCCGAGCAGCGCGACCGTCTCGCCCTTGTCGACGTGCAGTCGCACCCCTTGCAGGACCGCGGCCCCTCCGTACCCGGCCTTCAGGTCATGAATGCGGAGCATGGCTTCCCAGGTAGGCGTCCATGACGGCCGGATTGCGCCGGATGTCGTCCGGCAGCCCGTCGGCGATCTTGGCGCCGAAGTTGAGCACCGCCACGCGGTGCGCGAGCGGCAGGAGGAAATGCATGTCGTGCTCGATGAGCAGCACCGCGATGCCGCGCGCGGCGATGCCGCGGATGATCTCCGCCAGGCGATCGAGCTCGGCCGGCGCGAGCCCGGCGGCGGGCTCGTCGAACAGGATCAGGCGCGGCTCGCCCGCGAGGGCGCGCGCGATCTCGAGCAGCCGCCCCTGGCCGAAGGAAAGCGTGCCGACGTCGGCCTGCGCCAGGCCGGCCAGGCCGACGAACTCGATCAGCTCTTCAGCCCGATGGCGTCTTTCCTGTTCTTCGTTCTTCGATTTCTTTCCGAACAGGTTCAGCCGGAAACGAGTATGTGCACCCACCAGCACGTTGTCGATGACCGGCATGCCCTCGAACGGCCGGTTGTGCTGGAAGGTGCGCAGGATGCCGCGAGCCGCAATCCCGTGCGGCGGCAGCCCCAGGATGGGTTCCTTCTTGAAAAGAACCTCGCCAGAACTCGCCGGATAAGTCCCGGCGATGAGGTTGAAGGTGGTGCTCTTGCCGGCGCCGTTCGGGCCGATCATGCCGAGAATCTCGCCTTCCCGGACCTCGAAGTCGAGCTCGCTCACGGCGGTCAGGCCGCCGAAGCGCTTGCTCAGGCTCCTTACCTCGAGAATCGGCGCGCGAGTCGATCCCATATTCCGATCAATCCCTTCGGTTGCAGGAGAATCGCCGCCAGCATCAGCACGCCGAAAACCAGCACGTGGTGGTGGCCGACCAGCGGCGAGAGCCAGAACGGCAGGAGAAACAGCAGCACTGCGCCGATCGCCGCGCCCGCGTGCCGGCCGCTGCCGCCGACGATCACCATGAAGAGCAGCAGAAACGCGTTTTCCAGGCCAAAAATCGGTGGGTTCACCGTGTTGTCGACGAACGCGTAGACCATGCCCGCGATTCCGGCCAGCGCGCTGGTCAGCGTGAAGGCGATGACCTTGGTGCGCGCCACGTTGATGCCCATCGCGGCGGCGGCCTCCGGGTTGTCGCGCACGGCACGGCATGCCCGGCCGAACCAGGAATAGTCGAGTCTTCGAAGAATTGCGTAGGTCGTCAGCACAAGGAGAACAATGACTGCGGTGTACCAGGGGCCTCGCATCTGCATGCCGAAGATCGCCGGCAGGCGATAGTTGGCGATCCCGCCGGTGCCGCCGGTGATTTCGCCGCCTTCGTTGAGCAGCACGACGAAGAGCTGCGCGAGCGCCAGCGTCGCGAGCGCGAGGTAGAAGCCCTCGAGCCGCGTCGAGGGAATCGCCACCGCCAGCGCGACCACGACGCAGACCGCGACGCCGAGCACGATCGCGAGCGGCAGCGGTACGTGAAAGTGGAAGAGCAGGATGACGACCGAATACGCGCCGATGCCGTAGAACGCGAAGTGCGAGAACGACACCTGGCCGCAGATGCCGAACAGGAAGTTGTAGCCGATCGCCAGCGTCACCCAGAGCAGCATCTTGCGGTAGACGTCGTTGTGGTAGTCGCCGAGCAGGAACGCCGCGCCCGCCAGCACGACGAACGCGCCCAGCCAGCGGCTCAGGCTCTGGCCCGTAGCAACCCCGTCGGCCGGAAGACCAGGAACACCATCAGGAAAAGGAGCGGCACCCCCTGCGCGAACCCGCCGGGGATCGGCGCGTAGCGCACGGTGAACTGCTCGGCGAACGCGAGCAGCAACCCGCCGAGCAGCGCGCCTTCGACCCGCCCCACGCCGCCGATCACCAGCGCGGTGAAGCCCTGGATCGCGAGCGGCACGCCCATCAGGTAGTGCGCCGAGATGTTCGGCGAAACCAGCAGGCCGCCGAGGCCGGCGACCGCAGCGCCGCCGGCGAACGAGAACGCCGTGACGCGCGAGAGATTGATGCCCATCAGCGCCGCAGCGCGGCGGTTGAGCGCCACCGCCTCGAAGCTCCGCCCCCAGAGGGTCTTCTCGAAGAAAAACCAGCTCCCCGCGAACACCGCCAGCGTCACGGCGATGATGAAGAAGCTCTGGTAGGAGCCGCCGATCGGGCCGAATTCCAGCCGGCCGATGCCGAAGGGGAACGGCACCGGCATCGGATCGGGGGGGAAGCTGACCGAGATGATCTCGCGGGTGATCACCAGCACGCCGAGCAGCGCGAGGATGGGCGCGAGTACGCCCGTGCCCTTCTCCACCAGCGGACGCACGGCGACGCGCTCGCTCACCCAGCCCACGAGCAGCATGAACGCGACGATCGCGGCCATGCCGACGAAGTACGGCCACTCGTAGCGGGAAAGCAGCAGGTGGCCGCCGAAGGCCGCCACCATCGCCCATTCGCCGACCGCGAAGTTGATGATCCCGGTCGGGCGGATCATCAGCAGGTAGGCGAGTGCGATCAGGCCATAAATGCAACCCGACGCCGTCGCGCTGACGGCGAGCTCAAGAAAATCCTGAATCTCCCCTCCTCCAGTGCAGCAGCTTTTCTTTCAGGCGGCGCGCTTGGCCTTCGCGGCGCGCTTCTCCTCGGTCCAGCGGTCGAGATCCGAGCGGGCGCTGGCGCGGTACGCGTCCATCTTGTCGGCGCCGGTGACGGTGGTGAGCTCGAGCCGGGCGCCGTTGGGATCGAAGAAGTAGATGGACTTCACCCAGCCGTCATGGTCGAGCGGCCCGACGACATTTACGCCGGCCGCCACCAGGCTCTTGTGCGCGCGCTCGAGGTGCGCGAGCGACTCGACCTGGAGCGCCATGTGGTTGCACCAGCGCGGGGTGTTGGGCGAGGGCTCGGCGACGGTGTCGTCGCCGAGGTCGAAGAACGCCAGCGATGATCCGTCGGCCATCTCGAAGAAGATGTGCGCGAATTTGTCGACCCTCTCGCCGCTGGTGCCGGCGTAGTTGTCCTCGCGGATGAAGTGCGTGAGCGGCAAGCCGAGCAGGTCTTCGTAGAAGTGCCGGGTCTCCTCGGCGTCCCGGCAGCGGTAGGCCCAGTGGTGCAGGCCCTGGATGGGAACGAACCGTTCCATGGAGCCCTCCTTACTTTGTGCCGACGTGGAGCACCCGCCCCTGCCGGTCGCCCTCGTACATGCGCACGACCATGCCCTGGGGATCGAAGCCGATCCGCTTGCCGTCGTCGAATCCGTACGAGGAGTCCATGCTTCCCAGCACGCCCTTGTAGCCCTTGGTGGCCTGCATTGCCTGGCGCACCCGCTCCTTGTCGGTGCCGCCGGCGCGGCGGATCGCGTCCGCCGCCATCATCACGCCGTCATAGCCGTAGCCCATCAGGTTGTGGGGCTCCGAGCCCATCGCTTTCGCGTAGCCGGCGATGAACTGCTTCACCTGCGGCTTGGCCGGATCCCATACATCGACGAAGACGAGCCCGTCGAGCAGGCCCTTCGCCACGGTCATGTACACCGGAACGGCCAGGTTGTAGTTGCCGATCAGCGGGGTCTTCATGCCGAGGCTGCGGTAGTAGCGCAGCACAAGCAGGTTCTCCGGCGTGAGCAGCGTGGCGAGGAAGATGGCGTCCGGGTTCGCGGCGCGCACCTTCTGCATCTGCGCGTCGGCCGACTGGGCGCCGCTGGGCAGGATCTCGTCCGCCACCAGCTGCAGGCCGTTCTTGTCGAACTCAGCCTTGAACGCCTTGCCGGTCGCCTGGCTGATCGCCGAGTTGTCGGAGACGAGCGCGACCCGCTTGTAATTCCTGTGCCGGGCGTACGAGAGGAGCGTCGCGATCTGCGTCGACGCGAGCGGCCCGGTCTGCCAGAAGTTCGGGTTGTTGACCTGCGTGGTCAGCGTGTCGACGGTGAGCGACGGCGCGAGGTGCGGCGTCTTGGTCTCCACCGTGACCGTCTGCGCCTGCAGGGCGGCCACAGTGTGCGTGAGCGACAGGATGAATGCGACGCCGGATTCCTCGAGCTTGCGCGCGGCGACCGCCGACAGCTCCGGCTTCGACTGGTCGTCCTCGATCACGAGCTCGACCCTCTTGCCGAGCAGCCCTCCCTTGGCGTTCAGCTCGCGCGCCGCGTAGAGGGTCCCTTGCGTGATGGGCTCCGACCAGGCCTTGGCGAAACCGACGCGGTCGACGATGAGGCCGATCTTGATGCTGTCCTGGGCAAAGGCGGGCGCCGCGGCGACGAGAGCCGCGGCGACAAGCAGTCTGATCATGACGTTCTCCTTACCGGCTACTTCTGGCCGACGTGCAGCACCCGGCCCTGGCGATCGTTTTCATAGACGCGCACCACCATGCCGTCCGGGTCGAAGCCCGCGCGCTTGCCCTCGGGGAAGGTGTACCGCATCCCCTTCTTGCCCATCACGCCGGCATAGTTCGTTTTCTGCATCGCCTCGCGGATCTTCTCCTTGTCGGTCGAGCCGGCGCGGCGGATCGCGTCCGCGATCAG
>Ga0134122_10004563_pt1 | contig 10270 bp, 10 predicted proteins | sample KB302_FD_96461 | JGI IMG/M metagenome (GOLD analysis project Ga0134122, IMG submission 96461) | Terrestrial soil microbial communities without Nitrogen fertilizer from Kellogg Biological Station, Michigan, USA - KB3-0-2 | ecosystem: Environmental > Terrestrial > Soil > Unclassified ... | reverse complement strand
CGCGAGCTGCTGGCCGAGAACAGCGGAGACCTCTTCAAGCGCGCCCAGGACGCGGCCGGGCAGGCGCAGGATCGCGCGGGAGACCTCTTCGACAAGGGCCGCGAGTACTTCGAGGAGCAGGCGCAGCGGCTGACCTCCGCCTTCGAGGCGGGCCGCTCCGCGATGAAGGACGAGATCACCCGGGGACGATCCAGCAACTAGCGCATGGCGGAAGTCGAGCTGCCCAAGCCCGACGAGCTGCACGAGCACGCCGCCAATTCCTTCAGCCGGCGGGTCGCGCTGGTCACGGCCATCTACGCGGTGGTCCTGGCCATCGCGGCCCTCGGCGGCAACCACGCGATGAAGGAGATGCTGCTCGCCCAGCAGCAGTCCTCCGATCAGTGGGCCTTCTACCAGGCCAAGGTGATTCGCGAGCATCTCTACCGTGCACAGAAGATGCGGCTCGAGGCGGACCTCGCGGATCGCGCCCCCGCCGCCGCGCGCGAGAAGCACGAGGCGCTGCTGAAGAAGCTCGACGAGGAAGAGAAGCGCTACAACGCCGAGAAGAAGGACATCGAGAAGGACGCCAAGAAGCTGGAGGCGGTACGCGACGGCTTCCAGACTCGGGATCCGTACTTCCTGGTCGCGGAGGCGCTGCTCCAGATCGCGATCGTGATGTCCTCGGTGTCCATCCTCGGCCGGTCGCGCCTGATCTTCTCCTTCAGCCTGGTCCTGGCGGTGGCCGGCGCCGTCCTCGCCGCCAACGGCTACTTCATGGTATTCCAGCTCCCCTTCTTCCACGGCGGCCACTAGCTCGGAGGGGGCTATGCCCCCTCCGACGGTCGTCGTGCGCCTGACGGCCCGGATCAGCGGCGGAAGTCGGCCTTCGTCGGGAGCAGGCGGTCGGCGATGAGGTTGCGCATCATCTCGACCGTCCCGCCACCGATGGCGAACATGCGGGCGTCGCGCGCCATACGCTCGAGCGGGAGCCCGCGGCCGTAGCCGGCCGCGCCGTGGATCTGGAGCGCCTGGCCGGTCACCTCCTGCGCGATCTCGGCCGCGAAGGTCTTGGCCTTCGCCGCCTCGAGCGCATCCGGGAAGCCGGTCCCCGCGTTGGCCGCGGCGCGATGGATGAGCAGGCGCGCCGCGTCGAGCTTGATCGCCATATCCGCGAGCTTCCAGCGGATGCCCTGGAACTCGCCGATGGCGCGCCCGAACTGCCGCCGGGTCCCCGCGTAGGCCAGCGCCAGCTCGTACGCGCCCTGCGCGAGGCCGAGTGCCACCGTGGCGGCGCCGAGGCGCTGACCGTTGTAGGCCTCCATCAGCTTCTTGAAACCGTCGGGCGGGCCAACGAGGACGTGCTCTCGCGGCACGCGGCAGCCGTCGAAGTGCAGCCGTCCCTCCGGGATCCCGCGCAGTCCCATGGTGTGATCGCGCTCGCCGACGCGGAGCCCCGGCGTGTCGCGCTCGACGAAGATGCCGCCGATGCCTCCCGCTCCCGCCTTCCCGCCCATCCGGCAGTAGACGAGGTGCAGCCGCGACGTCCCCGCGCCGGTGATCCAGCGCTTCTCCCCATGGAGCGCGTAGCCCTCCGGCGCCTCGTCGGCGCGGGTCACCAGATCGGTGGCCGCGGAGCCCGCCTCGGGCTCGGTGATCGCGATCGCGGGCTTGTCGCCCTCGAGCACCCACGGGAAGTAGCGCCGCTTCTGCGCCTCGCTGCCGTAGGCGGTGAGCGCGCCGACCACGCCCAGGCTGCCCTCGACCACGATGCGCGCGGTGACCCCGCACGTGCGCGCGATCTCCTCGACCACCAGCAGGACGTCCAGGATCGATCCGCCCGGCCCGCCGTACGGCCTGGGAATCGTCAGGCCCATGAAGCCGGCCTGCACCAGATCTTTCACGTTGTCCCACGGGTACTCCTCGGCCGCGTCCCAGCGGGCGGCGCGGTCCCGGAACACGGTGTCGGCCAGCGTGCGGGCGCGCGCCTTGAGGGTTTCCTGCTCGGCGGTGAGCTTGAAGTCCATGTCGGCGGGCCCCTCACCCTGCCCTCTCCCTCTGGGGAGAGGGGGATCACTAGATGTGGATCGGGTGGCCGAGCGCGGCGAGGACGGCCTCGAACGCGGCCTCGGACAGGGTGGGATGCGCGTGCATGGTGTGGACGAACTCGTCCAGGGTGGCCTCCAGCGTCCGGCCCACCGCGAACTCGTGGATCAGCTCGGTGGCCTCGGGCCCGACGATGTGCACGCCGAGGATCTCGCCGGTGGCCTTGTCCGCCACCACCTTGACGAAGCCCTCGGTCTCCCCCTGCGCGACCGCCTTGCCGCTGGCCGTGAACGGGAACTTGCCCACCGCGAGCTCGCGGCCGCCCGCGCGGGCCGCCGCCTCTGTGAGCCCGATGGACGCAACTTGCGGATGGCAGTAGGTGCAGGACGGCACGTTGCCGTAGTCCACCGGCCGCGGGGACTGGCCCGCGATCGCCTCCGCGGCCACGACGCCCTCGGCCATCGCCTTGTGGGCGAGCAGCTGGTGGCCCGCCATGTCTCCGATCGCGTAGATCCCCTTCACCGAAGTCTCCATGGTCGCCGACACCGTCACGAAGCCGCGCTCGGTGGCTACCCCGAGCGTCTCGAGCCCGAGCCCATGGGTGCGCGCCGCGCGCCCGACCGCCATCAGCACCTGGTCCGCCTTCAGCGTCTCGGTCTTGCCCTCGGCCTCCACCTCCACCGAGACGCCCGAACCGGCCGACGCCACCCCCTTGACCTTCACCCCGGTGCGGATCGTGATGTCGCGCCGCGAGAACAGGCGCGCGATCTGGGTGGACGAGTCCTCGTCCTCGATCGGCAGCACGCGCGGGAGGGCTTCCAGCACCGTCACCGCGGCGCCGTACGCCGCGTAGACGTCGGCGAACTCGATGCCCACCGCCCCCGCGCCGATGACGATCAGCGAGCCGGGCCGGCCCTCGTTGGTGACCGCGCCGGTGGAGGAGACGATCCGCTTCTCGTCGATGGTCACGCCGGGGAGCGACCTGGGCTCGGACCCGGTGGCCAGGATGACCGCCCGCCTGGCCTCGAGAGTGGTCGCGCCGTCCTTGCCCGTCACCTCCACCACCCGCCCGCTCTTGAGCGTGCCGCGACCGAGGAACAGGGTGATCTTGTTCTTGCGGAAGAGGAACTCGACGCCTTTGGCCATGCGGTCGGCCACCTTGCGCGAGCGCTGCACCGCCTGGGCATAGTCGGCCTTCCACTCGCCGACCGTGATGCCGAACTCCTTCGCCCGGTTGAAGAGCCCGACGACCTCCGCGTTCCGGAGGAGCGCCTTGGTCGGGATGCAGCCCCAGTTGAGGCAGACGCCGCCCGGCCGGTCGTCCTCGACGGTCGCGACCGAGAGCCCGAGCTGGGCGCAGCGGATGGCCGCCACGTAACCGCCGGGACCGGTGCCCACCACCACGACGTCGAAGGCCTGCGCCGCCATCGGGTTAGACCAGGAGCCGCAGGGGCTCTTCGAGCAGCCGCTTCACGTCCTGGAGGAACCGCGCGCCCATCGCGCCGTCCATCACCCGGTGATCGCACGAGATCGTCATCTTCATGCGCCGCCCTACCCGGAGCTCGCCGTCCTCCACCACCGGCTTCTGCAGCACCGAGCCCACCGCGAGGATCGCGCCCTCCGGCGGGTTGATGATGGCGGAGAATTCCTCGACGTCGTACATCCCGAGGTTCGAGATCGAGAAGGTGGCCCCTGACATTTCTTGCGCTCTGAGCTTACCCCCACGCGCGCGCTCGGCGAGGTCCCGCGACTCGACCGCGATGCGGGCCAGCGGCTTGGCGTCGCAGTCGCGCAGGACGGGGGTGATGAGGCCCTGGTCGAGCGCCACCGCGATGCCAATGTGGGCGCGGTGGTGCACGCGGATGGCCTGGCCGTTCAGCTGCGCGTTGACCCCCGGGTTCTTGAGCAGGGCCAGCGCCACCGCCTTGATGACCATGTCGGTGACCGAGATCTTGGGCTGGCCGTCGAGGGCGTTCAGCCGCTCGCGCAGCGCCCAGGCCTCGTCCATCGCGACCTCCGAGGTGACGTAGAAGTGCGGGACGGGCGCCTTCGACATCGGCATGCGCTTGGCGATGGCCGCGCGCATCGGCGACATCGCCACGTCCTCGAACTCGGCTTCCGGCCGGGGCGGGATCACGAACTGCGGCCGCGCGGGAACTGCGGTCGGCCGCGGGGCGCCCGCGGGCTGAGGCGCGGCCGCGGGCGCTGCGGCGGGGCGCGGCGCCGCCTGGGCGGCCTCCACGTCGCGGCGGATGATGCGGCCCCCGGGTCCCGTGCCGTGGATCAGGCGTAGGTCCACGCCGGCCTGGCCCGCGATCTTGCGGGCGAGTGGCGAGGCCTTGACCCGGCCGTCCGTCGACGCCGGGGCCGCCGCGGCGGCGGGAACCATCGGCACCACCTCGGTGGTGGCGGGCACCGACTGGTAGCTCTCCATCGCGGGTAGCGGCCCGCTCGCGGCGGGCTTCGCGACGGCGGGGGCCGGCGCGGGCTTGGCCGCGGGGGCGGGCGGCGCGGACGCGGGAGCCGCGGGCTTGGCCGGCGCCGCGGCCACGCTCGAGATGTCCTCGGCCGGGTCCGCGATCACGCCGATCATCTCGCCCACCGGTACCGTCCCGCCCTCTTCCACCACGATCTTGCGCAGCACCCCGGCGCCGAAGGCCTCGATCTCGACGTTGGCCTTGTCGGTCTCGATCTCCGCGATCACGTCGCCGCCCTTGACCGGGTCGCCTTCCTTCTTCAGCCACTTGATGACCTTGCCGGTCTCCATGGCGTCCGACAGCTTGGGCATGAACACCTTGGTGATCATGCGTTGCACACCTGCCGGATCGCCGCCGCGATCTTGGCCTTGGAGGGCGTCTTGAGCAGCTCCAGATTCTTCGCGTAGGGCATCGGCGCGTTCTCGCCGGTGACCCGCAGCACCGGCGCGTCGAGCTCGTCGAACGCGGTCTCGGTGATCTGGGCCGCGATCTCCGAGCCCATGCCCGCGAAGCCCGCCCCCGCCTCGAGCACCACCGCGCGATGGGTCTTGCGGACCGAGCCGATGATGGTCTCGGTGTCCATCGGCCGGAGCGTCCGCGGATCCACGATCTCGACCGAGATCCCGTCCTTCGCCAGATCTTCCGCGACCTCGAGGGCGCGATACATCATGCCCATGTAGGCCACCACCGTGACGTCGGTGCCCTCGCGGCGGATCACCGCCTTGCCGAGGGGGATCAGGAACTCCGGATCCTCCGGCACCTCGCCCTTGACCGCGTACAACGTCTCGGCCTCGATGAAGATCACCGGATTGTCGTCGCGGATGGCCGACTTCAGCAGCCCCTTCGCGTCGGCCGGGGTCGAGGGGCGCACCACCTTGAGCCCGGGCACGTGGTAGAAGTACGTTTCCATGGACTGCGAGTGCTGCGCCGCCAGCTGGGCGGCCGGCCCTCCCGGCCCGCGGATCACGAGGGGAATGTTGTACTGGCCGCCCGACATGTAGCACATCTTGGCCGCCGAGTTGACGATCTGGTCGAGCGCGAGGATCGAGAAGTTGAACGTCATCATCTCGACCACCGGCCGGAGCCCCAGCATCGCGGAGCCGACCCCCACCCCGGTGAAGCCCGATTCGCAGATCGGAGTGTCGATGATTCGCTTGTCGCCGAACTCCTTGAGCAGCCCCTGGGTGACCTTGTAGGCGCCGTCGTAGAGGCCGACCTCCTCGCCCATCACGAAGACCCGCGGGTCCCGCCGCATCTCCTCGCGGAGGGCCAGGTTGAGCGCCTCCCGGTAGGTCATCACCGCCATCGGTCAGTCCTTGTACACGTCGGTGAACAGCTCCGACGGGGGCGGCTCGGGCGAAGCTTCCGCGAAGGCCACCGCCTCGTCCGCGAGATCGTTCACCGCCTTCTCGATGTTCCGGACGTCGGCCTCGCTGAGCACGCCCTCCTTCAGGCACCGGTCGCTGAAGAGCACGATGGGGTCGCGCAGCTTCTCGCGCTCGACCTCCTCCTTGGTCCGGTAGACCGAGCCGGCCGGATCGCGCATGGAGTGGCCGCGGAACCGGTAGGTGCGGGCCTCGATGAGGGTGGGCGTCTTGTCCCGGCGCGCCCGCTCGACCGCGCGCGCGACCACGTCGCGCACCGCGAGCACGTCCATGCCGTCCACCGCCTCGCCGGGGATGCCGTAGGTCTCCGCGAAGCGCCAGATGTCGGTCTGGGCGAGCGCGCGGTGGATCGCGGTGCCCATCGCGTAGCGGTTGTTCTCGCAGATGAAGATCACCGGCAGCTTCCACAGCGCGGCCAGGTTCATGGACTCGTGGAACTCGCCCTCCGGCACCGCCCCGTCGCCGAAGTAGCACAGCACGACCTGGTCGCCGCCCTGGTACTTGATCGCGAAGCCCGCCCCCGCGGCGAGCGGCAGGTGCGCGCCCACGATGCCGTGGCCGCCCAGGAAGTTGACGCTCTTGTCGAAGAGGTGCATCGAGCCGCCCTTGCCCTTGCTCAAGCCGTCCATCCGGCCGAACAGCTCGGCCATGATCCGGCGCGGGTCGGACCCCTTGGCCAGGCAGTGGCCGTGCTCGCGATAGGACGAGACCGCGTAGTCGTCCACCCGCACCGTCGAGGTGGCGCCCACCGCGACCGCTTCCTGCCCGATATAGAGATGGAGGAAGCCCCCGATCTTGCCCAGGGCGTACATCTCGGCCGCCTTCTCCTCGAAGCGCCGGATGAGCGCCATCTGCGTCAACAGCCGCCGCGCCAGCTCCGCGTCGAGCCGGGTCTGGACCACCGCGGTCTTGGTCTGCGCCATCGGTTCCTCCTGGGTTTTCCCGTTCCCGCTGCTACCGTAAGCTTCTCTTCTTATATTCGCTCGGCTCGCCTTCGGCTGCACCTCGCCCCGCCACTGCGCCTGCTCTACCCTCGCAGCGTGCTCAGCTCGTCCACCGAGAGGCGGCGGCGGAGCCGGAAGATCGTCACGATGATCGCGAGACCCACCGCGACCTCGGCGGCGGCCACGCACAGCACGAAGAAGACCAGGGCCTGGCCGTCGGTGGTCCCGTGCCGCTGCCCGAAGGCCACCAGGGCCAGGTTCGCCGCGTTCAGCATGAGCTCGATCGACATGAAGATCACGAGCGGGTTGCGCCGGATCAGCACCCCGAGCACACCCATGGTGAACAGGACCGCGGACAGCGCGACGTAGTAGGACTCGGGAACCATCCTACGCCCTGCGCTTGGTCAGCGCCATGACTCCCACGATGGCGACGAGCAGCAGCACCGAGGTGACCTCGAACGGGAACAGGTAATCGGTGAAGAGCACGCGCCCGACCGCGTCCGTCCCGCCGGGCAGGTTCGGCTTGGGCGGGCCCGCGAGCACCGTCGAGCGAAGCACGAGCGCGACCAGGATCAGGAACACCGCGGCCACCGGCACCGCGAGCCAGCGCTGCCGGTGCAGCGGATCGGGTCCCGTCTCCTCCTTGCCCGGGATCAGCACCATGATCGCGAAGACGAAGAGCACCGCGATGGCCCCCGCGTAGATGATGATCTGCACCGCGGCCAGGAACTCCGCGCGCATGGTCAGGAACAGCGCGGCCACCGTGCTCAGGTTGATCGCGAGGAAGAGCGCCCCGTGGATCGGGTTCCGCCGCAGCAGCATGCCCGCCGCGGAGCCGACCGCGAGCAGGGCCAGGACCGCGAAGGTGAAGAGGCTCACCGCGGCCTCCGGGAGGGCGCGATCGGCACCGGGGAGGTCGGGACCCCGTTGGGGCCCGCCGGATCGAGGGCGAGGAGCGTGTCCTTGGTGTAGACCATGCTCTGCCGGTCGTAGGCCGAGAACTCGAGGATGCCGGTGTCCATGCGAATCGCATCCTCGGGACACGCCTCCACGCAGTAGCCGCAGAACACGCACTTGCCCAGGTCGATGTCGAACCGCTCGGGCACCTTCTCGATCTCGGGGTTGGGATGCTCGGTGGCCACGATGTAGATGCAGTGGGCCGGGCACACCGTCTCGCACATCATGCACGCCACGCAGCGCGGGGAGCCGTCCTCCCGGCGCACCAGCCGGTGCAGGCTGCGCAGGCGCGGGGAATAGGGCCGCCGCTCGTCGGGGTACTGGATGGTGACCGCCCCGCGTGAGCTCTTGACCCGGAAGACCACGTGCAGGGTGTGACGTCCCATGTTCGCGAAGAAGTGCTTGGCGGTCAGGGCCAGCCCCACCAGCACCTCGATCACGTAGAAGCGCTGCCGGAGGCCGAGGCGGCTCGAGTGCCTGGGATCGGCGGGGGTGTTCGTCGTCTGGTAGGCCATGGCTCAGGGCTTCCCCACCGCCAGCAGCACGAGGCCGGTGACGAGGATGTTGAGGATCGACAGCGGGAAGAGGGCGAGCCAACCGAGCCGCATCGCCTGATCGTAGCGGAAGCGAGGCAGCGTCCACCGGATCAGCATGAGGAGCCAGATCATGACCACGACCTTGGTGAGGAAGGCGCCCACCTGCATCCCCACCACCGCGAGGTGCGGCAGCGCCACCGTCCCGCCCCAGGGGAACACGAAGCCGGAGACCTGCAGGTACGGGACCTGCCAGCCGCCCAGGAACAGGGCGGTGGTCATGCCCGCGATCACCACCGTCTCCAGGAAGTCGGCCATCGCGAACATGCCGAACTTCATCCCGCTGTACTCCACGAAGTAGCCGATGATCTCCGACTCCCCCTCCGGGGTGTCGAAGGGAATCCGCTTGGTGGAGGCGATGCCCGCGGTCAGGAACAGGATGAAGGCGGCGGGCTGGGTCAGGATCCCCCACGCGGGGACCCAGCCACCGAGGAACTGGGGCAGCAGCGGCAGACCCTGCCCGCGCGCGATGTCCTGCATGTTGAGCGACCCGTACACCATGACCACGCCCATGATCGACGCGCCGATCGCGACCTCCGCGGAGATCATGAGGGCGGCCGCCCGCTGCCCGCCGAGGAGCGCGTAGTTGTTGGCGGAGGCCCAGCCCGCCATCATGAGCCCGTAGACGCCCAGCGAGATCATGCCGAGCACGTAGAGGATGCCCACGTTGAGGGTCACCGCCTGGAGCTGGATCTCGCGGCCCATGATCTGCAGGGTGTCGCCGAACGGGATCGTCGCGAAGGCGGCCAGGCCGAAGAACACCGAGACGAACGGGGCGAGCTTGAACATCAGCTTGTCCGCGCGCGCGGGGGTGAAGTCCTCCTTGGTCAGCATCTTCACCGCGTCGGCCAGCGGGTGGAGCAGGCCCAGGATGCGGATGCGGAACCCGAGGACGGGGATGAATGCGCGGTTGGCCCCGATCCGATCCTGCATGATCGCGGACTGCTTGCGCTCGACCCAGGTCAGGAGCCCGCCGAAGTTCAGCACCACGAACATGACGAAGCCGACCGGAATGGCCTGGAGCAGGAGATCGAGCGCCAGCCCGCTCATGCCTTCGCCGCCAGGCCGCCGTCGCCGATCGCCCGGTAGGTCATGCCCGCGAAGGCGGGCACGTGGCCCGCGAGCGCGGTGAAGACCTGCTCGGCGCGGGTCGCGGCCAGCGCGGGATCCCCCGCGCCGAGGGCCCGGCCGAGCCGGCCGAGGATGTCCCAGTCCGCCACCGCGTCCCCGAGCGGCTCCACCACCGTGCGGAAGCGCTGCACTCGCCCCTGGAAGTTGGTGAAGGTGCCCTCGCGCTCGACGTAGGCCGCGCTCGGCAGCACGAGGTGCGCACCCGCGCTGGTGCCGTTCGCACTCGGCCCCTGGAACACCACCATCTCGGGCCCGGCGAGGGCCGCGGTCACGTCGGCCACCGGCAAGCCGGAGTCGAGGAGATCGTGCTGGAAGATCCACAGCAGCTTGATCCGCCGCTGCCGCGCCCCGTCGAGGATCGCCGCGGTCTCCCCCTGGGTCAGGCCGATCAGCTCGGCCCCGCGGCGGTTGGGATTCTTGTCGGCGCGGATCAGCAGCTCGTCGTCCTCGCCGGCCACCCGCGGCGGCACCCGGTGGTCCACCGCCCGGATTCCGAGCTGCCCGGCGATCCGCTGGAGCGCGAACAGGTCCTCGTTGGACATCCGGGGCGACGCGAGGATCCCGATCTCCTCGGGCCGGTAGCGGCGGAGCGCGCCCGCCAGATCGGCCACCGCCTCGTCCCAGCCGAGCTGGACGTCCTGGCCGCCCGCGCGCCGGACCGGCGTGAGGAGGCGGCTGTCGTCATCGATCCAGCGGAAGCCGTAGCGGCCCTCGTCGCAGATCCACCAGCGGTTGACGTCGGGGTTGTGGCGCGGCTTGAT
>Ga0134122_10004562_pt1 | contig 10270 bp, 11 predicted proteins | sample KB302_FD_96461 | JGI IMG/M metagenome (GOLD analysis project Ga0134122, IMG submission 96461) | Terrestrial soil microbial communities without Nitrogen fertilizer from Kellogg Biological Station, Michigan, USA - KB3-0-2 | ecosystem: Environmental > Terrestrial > Soil > Unclassified ... | reverse complement strand
GGCAATTGATCCAAGCGATAGAGCATCATCACCTGGTTTGTTTGCACAGGCCCCCCCGAGAAGAGGACGTGCCGTTGACCTTCAAGGATCGGCACTTGAGGTAATGCTTCCGAGACCGACATCGCCGTAGGGCGATTCACGACGACACCCAGCGCACCTTCTGCTCCATGCTCGCAGAGCAAGACCACCGTCTGCCGAAAATTTGGATCGCGTAAGGACGGTGCTGCGATCAAAAAGACGCCTTTGGCAAGGGGAGCTTTCATGGCTAATATCCTACCGCGCTGGTGTATGCCGCGCAAGCGACACGACACATCGCGCGAGATTTGCGAGAGGGATTGAAACCTAAACTTCCACGTCGCGCATTTCTCGCATGTCTCGCGCTTCGCGCGTATTATCGGTAGAGGGATTCGCGCCTGTCGCGGAGCAGATTATTGTAGGGCGTAAGGGATTTGTTTCGGGCATCGGCAGGATCGATTTCGGCAATATAGAGCTCTTCCTGGTCTCGGGACGCACGATGCAGGATGGCCCCACGTGGAGCGACGACTTCGCTATTTCCGATAAATGTCAATTGATCCTTTCCGCTTCGTGCTTCGCTGCCTATACGGTTGCTCGTGACCGCGAAGACTCGATTTTCCAAACACCGAACCGGCATGGAGTCCGGACAATTGGGCAGGATGAGGTTCGAAGGATGGCAGATGATCTCTGCCCCCTTGAGCGCCAATGTGCGAGCCGCCTCCGGATAGTACCAATCGAAACAAATCATCACCCCGATCTTGGCCAGTCCGATATCCCAGACCTGAAATCCCGTATCGCCAGGGGTAAAAAAGAGCGTTTCTTCAAAGAAGAGATGTGTCTTGCGATAACAGCCGATAAACCCTGACGGACCGACGACCACGGCGGAGTTATAACACACATCCCCCGTTCGCTCGGGAAGGCCTGCGACAATCACCATGTGGCGCCGCTTGGCAAGGTCTATGAGCCGTCTTGTGGTGACCCCTTCCGGCACCGGCTCTGATAATGCCAGCGCTTCTTCTTGTGACACAAACTGATACCCGGATGCGAACAACTCCGGCAGCACGATCAAATCGGCCTCAGCCTGGTCGAGCGTTTCCACAACCCTGTCCAGATTGTGAGACACCTCGCCGAATCGTGGGGCGAATTGAAAAAATCCGACCTGCATGATCGTCACGTCCCTAGAACACAACGGGCAGGGTTGCCCCTGCCCGTTCGACAGCAATCTCGGACCGAATGATCTACTTCACTTCAGACAAATGGGTGACCGCACCTTCGGCATGTTGCGTGGCTACATCTGCATGGCCGGCCTTGCCATGCTCAACGCATTCCTTGAGATGCTTGATCCCTTCATCGATGTGCGGATTCTTCCCTGCCGCCCCGGCATGCTTGAGTGACTCCTGGCAATGCTGCAGGGCAGCATCGGCATGTCCCTCTTTGCCATGAGCGACAGCTTCCTTAGCATGTTCCAAGGCTTCACCCACATGCTTATCTGCCGCAAGGGCAAGCCCGCTAAACAGTGGGAATCCGACAAATGCGGCAACTGCTGCCACGACCAATGCTGTGCGGTGCGTTCTCCTCTTCATAGGTTCCTCCTCAGGGTTAGGGTTCATTCGCAAGCGAACAGTATCCGCAAAATGCTTAATGCCCTTCACCTTACACAGCCGCTTTTTCACTGTCAAGAAGGCCTCACCTGGGGATCGACGTTCAGGATGTGCTGCAATCCCTTGGCATCTTTTTCCACGGGGCAGGCAAAATCCCGACTCCACTCCCACCAGGACCCCGGATAGTTACGCACCTTCTGATACCCTACAATCTTAAGTACAAAGTACAGCCAGGCTGATCGGACGCCGCCGGTGCAATAGCAAATGACCTCTTTGTCTTGTGTGACACCTTTATCCAGGAGACTCTCTGTGATTGTTTGAAGATCTTTCAATGTGGCGTCCGCTTGAAGAAACCCATTCCAAGCCACATGAATCGCGGAAGGGATGTGGCCGGGTCGTGGTATCCCTGACACCTCTTTCCCAAGATATTCCTCCAGGCTACGCGCATCAATGATCAGGGTGTTCGGATGCGGCTGCTTCACGAGGTGTTTCAGTTCTTCTTTACCGGCGATCACGGAAACCACCGGCCTGATAGTGAATGTCCCCGGCTTGGGTGTCACGGACCCATGCTCGAATGGCCGTTTTTCCTGCACCCACTTGACCCAGCCCCCCTCGAGAATACGCAGTCGCGTATGCCCGAGATACTCCAACATCCAGAACATGCGACCTTCGTCTCCCCAGTTGTCGAACGGATTGGAGTAGATGATCACCTCGCTGTCGTGACTGATGCCTAAGGCGCGAATCTTCTGTTCCATGCGTCCAGGATCTGGGTCAAGCAATCCTTTCGGCACGGCATTCGGATCGCTGTACTCATGCCAGGTCGAATGGACCGCACCAGGAATATGGCCCCCGAATTCGTAGGCTGCCCGCCCACGGACGTCGAGAACTACCAAACCAGGCTGTCCCAGCTTCCGCTGAAGAGTTTCCGTATCGATCAGCAACTCGTATATCATGTCGTTCCTCTTGTGCACTGGCTTCACCTCGGTGTAATAGAAGTAACCGTCGCGGCCAGACCACACCAGACCAGAACTTCGACAACAATCCTCATGCCGCCAAGAGTGCCTGGATGTGGCAATCGACCGAGGCTGCCAGCGAGGTGAGATGGTACCCGCCTTCGAGCGACGAGAGTATCCGCCCTCCGGCATGGCGGTTGGCGATGCCTGCCACGATGCCGGTGAGGTCTGCATACCCTGCTTCCGTCAACTCCATGCTTGCGAGCGGATCGTCTTTGTGGGCGTCGAAGCCCGCGGAGATAATCACGAAGTCGGGTCTGAAGGCGTCGGCAGCCGGGACTAGCAATTTCTCAAAGACGGCACAGTACTCCTCGTCGCCTTCGCCAGGCTCCATTGGAACATTGATGGTGAAGCCTTCTCCCGCCCCTCGGCCCCGCTCCGCCGCACGGCCTGTGCCGGGATAGTGCGGGTACTGGTGGGTACTGAAAAAGAGCACGGAGGGATCGTCTTCAAAACTGTGCTGCGTGCCATTGCCATGGTGTACATCCCAATCGACAATCAACACACGAGCCAGCCCATGCTTTTTCTGAACGTAGCGCGCGGCAATCGCGACATTGTTGAGGAGGCAGAAACCCATCGCCCGCCCTGCTTCGGCATGGTGCCCCGGAGGCCTCACCGCACAAAACACATGGTCTACTTGTCGTTTGATGATCGCATCGACGGCAGCCAAAGTTCCACCGGCTGCCAGATAGGCGGCGGTCAATGATCCAGATGACATTGAGGTATCGGGATCTAGCGAAACCCGCCCATTCCTCGGTGCGTGACTCTTCAGCATCGCCAGATACGAGTGCGTATGGATGTTCGTAATCCATTCATCTTCAGCCTCCCGTGGTTCAAGCTTGACCAGACGAGCTGCTGTCCCGCTTTGCCCTAACCGCTCCATGATCGCATGCAGCCGGCCAGACGATTCAGGGTGCTCGGCCCCCATGTCATGACCGAGATAGCGCGGATCGTAGACGAGTCCTGTTTTCCCCATAGCAGATTCCGTGAAGGGTGAAACGTAAGGTGTCATTCGCAATCAGCTCGAAGACGAGATACGCTTCACGAGATACGAAATACGCTGTCAGAGTATCATGCAGGAAAGCTCATAGACAACGAGCATATACGCTGTTATTGTTGATCGAACTGGAGGAAGAGATGCCAAACCGACGAATCGAACCCCTCAAGAAAGTTCTGATGATTGATCCAAACGACGAGGTCGCCTGGTTCGGTCTCGGGAAAGCTTACATGGAAGACACCAACTTTGAAGAGGCGGCCAAGGCCCTTCAACAATGTGTCACAGTCAAGCCCACCTATTCAGCCGCCTACTACGCCCTGGCCCAGTCGCTCCAGAAACTTGGTCGCATCGACGAATGCCGAACCGTCTGTGCCATGGGCATCGAAGTCTCCATAAAAAACGGCGATGCAATGGTGACAAAGAATTTAGAGCTATTCAAAGGCTCGCTGCATGCCTCTGGTTCATCTGATTGATCCGGTTTGTTTTGTTCATCTGGTTAATCTCGTTCAGCCAAACAAGCCAGACAAACCACAAAACCAGCATAACCATCCGATTTATACCGCCTCCGCTCCTTCATCGTCATCATCATCAGACGAAAGGCCGAGAGCTCCCGGTTGGCGCTTGGCAATTTCTTCATACAGTTCATCCAGCCATCGGCTCGCGCATCCGAGAATTTCCCTCACTAACGGTTCTGGTTGACCCGTCCGCTTGATCGTCCACTGCGACACGTATTCCAACAACACGTCCCGTTCGAACTGTTCTGACGATTGCATGGCAAGCGATGTCATTTCGCTTAGCCCTGTTTTAAGAATCTCTGCCACTGTCTCACGCCCATAAGAGGTACTGGCAGTGACATACTGGACTGCTCGATTCAGTTCTTGATCGGTCATAGGATCTCCCGTGATGCTTGACGCATCATACCGAGAATTCGCTAGCAGATGGAAGATTCCCCCGGAGCTAGTGAAAAACGCTGCAGCCTCGTCAGCGGGAATGGTATGATCGAGAGCGAACAAGGGTGAATTTGTGGTCCAGCAGGATGCTCAAAAAGTCCAACCTTCTCACCCGACCAACCCTGGCGCGCCAAAACGCGCCTTCACCCACGCAAGACCGCAGCTGATGGAAGCACTAGAGGCGAGAAGAGTGACTTTTTCAGCATTCTGCAAAAGGCGAAATGAAGGAGACGCGACCCATGCCAGTGAAGATCGGGCGGAAACATTCGACCTCTCTCAATACCTCTTCCTCAAAACGGCAGCGCGTCACCTATGCTGTGCGCTGGGACCTTTCGCAACTGGTAGAAAACCCGGTTCAACGATTCGAGACCCTGGCAGAAGAAATCGAAAGCAAAGTAGCGCAGTTTGAGGCTGCGCGTGCCTACCTTAGCCCGACCATGGAGGTATCTGCCTTTCATCCCCTGCTGACACTAAGCGAGGACATCGCAGCTGCTTCGTCACGAATCAGCGCCTATGCCTATCTCTGGTTTTCGGAAAATACAAAAAACCTCGCCGCTCGTTCGTTTAAGACGAAGGTCGAGGAGCGGATCATTGCGCTTCAGAACCGAATGGTATTTTTTGATCTCTGGTGGCAGAGCGTCGATGAGGGCAACGCACGCCGGCTCATGACAGAAACCGGCACGTTTCGTTACCACCTGGAAACCATTCGCCGGTTTCAACCCCACACGCTCTCTGAACCAGAAGAGAAGATCGTCAATATCAAGAACATCACAGGCCGAAGCGCAATTCATTCGCTGTACGATGTCGTCACAAACAATTTCATGTTCATGCTCACCGTCAAGGGTAACCGGATGACGATGACACGTGAGGAACTGACAGCCTACCTCCGCCACACCCAAGGGCAACTGCGTGAAGCCGCCTATCGAGAGCTCTATCGTGTCTATGCTGATCAACATGATCTATTGGGCGAAATCTACAAGACTTTGGTCAACGACTGGAAAGCAGAAAATGTGCAACTGCGCAAGTTTGCCACCCCGATTACCACCCGTAACCTCGGCAATGACATTCCGGATGAAGCCGTATCCTCACTCCTGAGGGTCTGCCAGAAAAACGCCGGCATCTTCCAGCGGTACTTCCATATCAAAGCTCGCCTGTGCAAGATCAATCCGATGAGCCGCTATCACATCTATGCGCCATATCGCACAGAACAAAAATCCTATCGCTATCAGGATGCAGCCAGACTGGTGCTGGACGCCTATCGAGGATTTTCTCCTCAATTAGCCAGTCTGGCAGAACAGGTCATGGTTGAACGACATATCGATGCGCATACCAGGCCCGGGAAAATCGGGGGCGCCTACTGCTACAGCGTCGTGCCAGGCTCGGCCCCATATGTGCTCTTGAACTTCACCGGAGAGGCGCGTGATATCGCAACGATGGCCCATGAACTCGGCCATGCCGTCCACGGCATGATGGCGGCGCAGCATTCTATCTTTACCTTCCACTCTACTCTTCCGCTGGCAGAAACTGCCTCGGTGTTCGGAGAACGTATCCTGTCCGATACGCTCATTAACCAGGAACGGGACAAGAAGGTGAAACAGGGACTCCTGCTTAACCAATTGGACGACATCTATGCCACGGTCCTCCGGCAAGCTTACTTTGTCCAATTCGAGCAACAGGCGCATGAGATGATTGCTCAGGGGTCAACTGTGAGAGATCTAGCCAAGACCTATCTGGCTGAAGTACGACAGCAGTTTGGAAAAAAGATTAAGGTCCCGGATGAGTTCCAATGGGAATGGTTGACCATTCCGCACATTTTTGCCAGCCCGTTCTATTGCTATGCCTACAGCTTCGGCAACCTCCTGGTGCTCGCCCTCTACCGGATGTATCAGAAAGAAGGGACCCCGTTTGTGCCGAAATATCTCGACCTGCTACGGACGGGCGGATCCGAGTCACCGCAGACGATTCTCGCAAAGCTGGGAATCGATATGGCATCGGAAACCTTTTGGCAATCGGGGTTTGATACGATCCACGGAATGGTCGATCAGCTAGAACGAACACTATAAAGCGCCCTGCCTTTTCCCTCTTGACACGTAGGGAGAACAGGTGTAATATTTCCTTGGTTGATAACGGTTATCAGAATCGTTGCTGACTGATAGGCACTGTCCGCTAAGAGGAATGTCACCCATGTACCTCTGCCTCTGTCAGGGAATTACCGAGTCGGATGTCCGAGAAGCAGGACGGGGCGGTATCACCACGCCTTGCCAACTCAAAACGAAGTTTAGACTGAAACAGCGAGGATGTTGTGGTCGCTGTTCGAAAAATATTGAAGAGTTTGTTCAGATTGCAGCGAGCGGACAGCAGGACCTTGCCCTCAGCAGCATACAAAGCTAGCCCGGATAAAGCCTCATAGGCAGTTAGTGAGAAGAGCCTCTCCTCATCGCCACAGCCACTTCTGCCACACGACGACCTAACTCTTTGGCGTCGGCTAACTCCTGGTTGTCGATACCGGGACTGTCACCCTCCGTAGTGGCAGATGCGCCGAAGGCCCCCCCACCACTGACGACGATCATCTGATTTCCCAGCATTGCGGCAAGGATAGTCAGCATCGTTACCTCTTTCCCACTCGACACCTGACCACCGGTGGCAAAGGCCGCGCCGATCTTGTTCCTCATCTTGAACTCGGGAAATACACCGAATTTAAACTGCCAATTGTCGAAGAAGGTTTTCACCTCTCCAGACATGTTCGACCAATAGACCGGCGAGCCGACGACGATCGCGTCAGCAGAGAACAGATCGTCCGCTGTCACCTTGCCAACCCGCTTTAATAGCGCCTGGGTGCCAGGCACGCTCTTCACACCATCGATCACCGCTTCAGCCAGGCGTTCCGTATTGCCGGAAAGAGAATGGTAGGTTACCAGGACTTTCACCGGTGGAGGCGGCTCGTAGGCGAATGTCTCGCTCAAGCCGGCACCCGACACCAGAGGCAGGGTACACAGAGCCATCTGGCCTATGCGATAGAATTGTGACCTATGGATGAGTGAACGGGCCATCGACTTACGGAGAAACATAGGCAGGCGACAAAACTGACGCCGGTTCAGCGACGGATAATTTCCTCTTCCATCCGTTCTTCAACGGAGACCTCTGTCAATGTTCCGCGATAGTCGCACTTGTGACAACGTACCCGCCATTCTTCAATCCACTTTTCCTGCACGTACGATTGCCGGCACTTCGGGCACACAAATACGCCTTTGACATAATGCACTTTCCGGATCTCTTTCATCGATCCCTCCTGGCCTACTAGTAGGATCGAGGATGGCACAGGCAACCGCGTGATTGCAAGGCGCCTACAATCAGAACTACCAGAGACCATGTCCTAGCAATCCTGCTTGACTCATCTCCCGTAGGCCGATTAGGATGCCGCCGTGCAACGGCCAAGATTATTCGTGCTTTTCTTCATCCTGATCTTTTTCACCCCATACAGGACACATGCGGGGGCCGAATCTGCCACACTCGGGTTGATCCAGATTACCCTCCCTGGAGGAGCCATCATTCAGGCAGAGCTGGCTGACACCCCTCAAAAGCGCGCAACAGGATTGATGTACCGTGAGCATTTGGATGCGGACCGGGGCATGCTTTTTACATTCACCCAAGCAGAGGCCTGGGTGTTCTGGATGAAGAACACAAAAATCCCGCTCGACCTCATCTGGATAAATGAAAAAAAACAGATTATCCATATGGAACAGAACGTCCCGATTTGCACCAGAACGGACGATAGCTGTCCGCAATATCGGCCCAACGAAGACGCGCTCTATGTCTTAGAACTTGCAGCAGGGCGAGCTGAGAGTTTGAAACTGCAGCGAGGATCGAAACTTCAATTCCGAGTCCCGTAGCTGGCTCCCCACGCAGGCTGCTCACCATCCAGCAAAGCCGCAGGCGCGCCAGGACATCCTGCTAAGACCGTTCTTGCCAGGCTCTCATCCGTCTCGCCGTAATCACCCCATCAACACGCTCGACAGCTTTCAGCACCTGGTCGAGATGGCGGGTATCTGAAACCTCCACGACAAAATCAAGAATGGCCTTCTGATCCTCCCGCGTCGTGATTTCAGCACGGCTGATGTTGGCATGGCATTCTGCAATCGCGGACGACACATTCGCCAGAACACCGGTCTTATCGACCGCCACAATAGACATTTTCACTGCATGTGTGCTGGGGATAGCGGAGTCCCATTCCACTTCCACTAACCGCTCCTTGTCATAATCCAGAGCCTCGAGATTAGGGCAATCGACAGCATGAATCGTCAGTCCACGGCCACGAGTGATATACCCGAGAATGCGGTCGCCTGGCACGGGATGACAGCAACGTGACAGTTGCATCAGCAGATCCCGGGACCCCTTGACCTGTACACCGGTACTGTCACTCTTTCCACCTACTGTTTTCCGCGAGGCGGGACGTTCCTGAGTCGGAGTCGGAGCCCCTGATGACAGAACCGTGAGTTTACCGATGACCTGCGATGTCGCCACGCGGCCGAAACCCACCGCTGCAGCCAATTCATCGGTGCTGTCGAACCCCGACTGGCGAGCGGCTTGTAACAGCGCCGGTGATTTAAACATCTGGGCTGGCGCCATCCCCTGACGGCGGAACTCCGATTCCAGTAAACGACGGCCGATCTCAATGCTCCGTTTTTGCTCTTCCAGTTTGATCCAATGTTTGATCTTAGTCTTCGCACGGGAAGTGCGGACGAATTTCAACCAATCCTTGTGCGGCGATTGAGTGGGAGAGGTCAGTATTTCTACCGTATCTCCGCTGGCCAGTTGATGCTTGAGCGGGACGATCTTTCCATCCACCTTGGCTCCGACACAATGATCCCCGACCTCGGTATGAATCGCGAATGCAAAATCGACGGGCGTCGACCCTCGCGGCAGCTCCTTCACAACCCCCTTGGGCGTAAACACATACACCACATCGTGAAAGAGGTCGAGCTTCACCGAGTCCATGAACTGACGGTTATCCGTCAAATCCTCTTGCCATTCGACGAACTGGTGCAGCCAGCCGAAAGCTTTGCTGTCACGATCGGCCACATGGCCCTGTTCTTTATACTTCCAGTGCGCGGCGATGCCGTGCTCGGCGATACGATGCATCTCCTCAGTGCGGATCTGGAATTCGACGTGCTCTCCCTTGGGGCCCACCACCGTCGTATGCAGCGATTGATAGAGATTGGATTTGGGAATTGCAATGTAGTCCTTGAAACGTCCTGGCACAGGCCGCCAGGCTGAGTGAATCACCCCAAGCACGGCATAACAGTTCATCTTCGTATCGGTGACGATCCGCAGCGCAGTAAGGTCGTAGACCTCTTCGAATGTAATCGACTGCTTATGCATCTTTTGATAAATGCCGTAGAGATGTTTGGGTCGGCCGTATACGTTTCCGACCAACCCGTTCTCTTGCATGGCCTTCTGCACGAGTCGGCGGACTTCGTCAATATACTGCTGCCGGTCCTCGTCGCGTTTCGCGACGCGGACACGCAAAGTCTCATACACATCAGGCTTAAGATGTTTGAGACAGAGGTCTTCCAACTCGTTCTTGATCCACCCGATTCCAAGACGATTTGCCAATGGTGCATAGATCTCCAGCGTCTCTTGGGCAATCTCCTGGCGCTTGGCTGGACGGAGATGCTGCAGGGTGCGCATGTTGTG
>Ga0134122_10004560_pt1 | contig 10271 bp, 12 predicted proteins | sample KB302_FD_96461 | JGI IMG/M metagenome (GOLD analysis project Ga0134122, IMG submission 96461) | Terrestrial soil microbial communities without Nitrogen fertilizer from Kellogg Biological Station, Michigan, USA - KB3-0-2 | ecosystem: Environmental > Terrestrial > Soil > Unclassified ... | reverse complement strand
GGCGATCTCGAAACGCATTTCAAGGAAAGCATTTCTGAAAAAGTCGAGGTTGCCTTCGATGCGAAGGCGATGGCCGTAAGGGGTCGCGCAGTACGCCGATTGGGTGCGCTGACGCTCGACGATCGTCCGCAAAAGGTAGCGCCCAGCGAAGAAGTCACCCGCGCGCTCTCCGAGGGAATTGCAGGGGCTGGTCTGGATCGCTTGCCTTGGTCGCAAGCAGCGCGTCAGTGGATTAATCGCGTTCGATTTATGTTCCGGCTCGAAGGCAGTCCTTGGCCGAATGTTTCGCAGGATGCCCTCAGCGCGACAACCCAGGAATGGCTTACTCCTTTCCTGGTAGGAAAAACCTCGCTCGGCGAACTTTCTGCCGACAATCTCTTCGCGGGTCTACGGGCGCTGCTATCGCACAATCTCGCCCGCCGATTGGATAAAGAAGCGCCCGCACATTTTGTTGCACCGACTGGTTCCCACATCGCCATCGACTATGAGCAGGAAGAGCCGGCTGTTTCAGTCCGTGTTCAGGAACTATTCGGCCTTCAGCGTCATCCCATGATTGGCAACAAAATTCCGCTGACCTTTCATCTGCTGTCGCCAGCGCAACGCCCGATCCAAACGACCAAGAACCTTCCCGCGTTCTGGCGCGGCTCCTGGGTCGATGTGAAAAAAGATATGCGGGGCCAATACCCGAAACATCCGTGGCCAGACGACCCAGTTAGTGCGCTACCAACCCGCAAAGCCAAGTTGCGCCGTAAGTAATGCGAAATTGATGGAATCGATGAACGAAACATTCACCACTTCTCGAAACATGGCCGAGGCTTTTACCTGGCCTTGCTCTGTCCCGCATAAGGTCGGGTTGAAAAAAGCGGACGTTCCATCTTGCTTAAACCTGTCCTTTTTCTTGCCGGGATTTGTGTTGCGGGAGCGTATTTCGCCCCCGATATCATGGCACGTCTCGTTGATCGCCCTTCCAGTCCGACCAGCAATCGCCCGGTAGCCAATTCCATCTCCGTCCCTGCCGCCAATACAAACTACGGTGGCCATTTTCGCATCCCAGCAGACCGTTCCGGTCACTATCTTGCCGAAACTCAGATCAATGGCCGTACCCTCAACTTCATGGTCGATACCGGCGCTTCGTTGGTGATCTTGCGTTATGAGGACGCTCGCGCACTCGGTCTCATCTATGGAAGCGACAAGTTCGAGGTGAGCGTCCAAACCGCTAACGGTGTCGCCCGTGCTCACCGCGTGAAACTTTATACGGTACGTCTCGGCTCGATTTCGTTTGATGATGTCGATGCACTCGTTATGGAACAAGGCGTATTGCAGACTAATTTACTTGGCATGAGCTTTCTGAAGCGCCTTTCCCGCTATGAAGTCCGCGGGGATACGCTGGTTTTGGAACGCTAGCCCTTTGACTGCCTCTTCTCTCTGATTTTCGCCCGATTTCGTGCTATGTGGCGCGCCGGTCCCGCGACCGCGCGATCGTTTGCCGAGTCACCTAATGTTTCCTACGCCCAAACCCTCTCTCACACCCAACACCTATGCGTATGAATCAGAACCAATGGTGAAAGCCACTGGCTTCCGCGAATACGATGCGCGCTGGCTGTTCGAGAAAGAAATTAATCTGATGGGAGTGCAGGCACTTGGTATGGGGCTCGGCACCCTAATCCGCGAGATGGGTGTGAAGCCTGAGATCGTTACCGCCCACGACTTCCGTAGTTATTCGGCGTCGATTAAATACGCGCTCGTGACAGGCCTCATGGCGGCAGGCTGTAAAGTTCACGATATCGGCCTTGCAGTTACGCCGATGGCTTACTTCGCGCAGTTCGATCTAAATGTCCCTTGCGTAGCGATGGTCACGGCCTCCCACAACGACAATGGCTGGACCGGTGTGAAAATGGGCGCGAACCGCCCGCTAACCTTCGGGCCTGATGAAATGACACGGCTGAAGGAGATCGTGTTGGGGGCTAAATTCGAATTGCACGACAGCGGTTCGTACGGCTTCGTGCAAAATTTCTCCGAGCGCTACATCGCCGATCTCACCAAGCGGCCGAAGCTCAAGCGCAGACTCAAGGTCGTGGCGGCGTGCGGCAATGGAACCGCTGGTGCCTTCGCGCCGCGGGTGCTGGAGGTGATTGGCTGTGACGTAGTTCCGCTCGATTGCAAACTCGACTACACCTTTCCGAAATACAACCCTAATCCCGAAGACATGAAGATGTTGCACGCGATCCGTGACGCGGTACTGGAGCATAAGGCGGATCTAGGCTTTGGTTTCGACGGCGACGGCGACCGTTGCGGCGTGGTCGACGACACAGGTGAGGAAATTTTTGCCGACAAGGTCGGAGTAATGCTTGCGCGCGACATCTCCGCGCTGCATCCCAATTCAACATTTATCGTTGACGTTAAGTCTACCGGCCTTTTTGCAACGGACCCGATACTGCAGAAAAATGGAGTCAAAGCCGATTATTGGAAGACAGGTCATTCCTACATGAAACGTCGCACCCACGAAATGGGAGCGCTAGCGGGTTTTGAGAAGTCGGGACATTTTTTCTTCAACAAACCCTTCGGCCGCGGCTATGACGACGGTCTCGTTTCAGCGCTCGCCATTTGCGACATGCTGGATCGCAATCCTCTGAAAAAGATGTCTGATCTCAAAAACGCGCTACCGAAGACGTGGGGATCGCCGACTATGTCTCCGCACTGCGCTGACGAAATCAAGTATGAGGTCGTGGAAAAAATCGTCCGGCGCTTCGAGGATGCGAAGAAAAAGAGCGAATCGGTTGCCGGTCAGAAGATCCGCGATCTTGTCACAGTCAATGGCGTGCGGATTACCGTCGAGGACGGAACATGGGGCCTGGTGCGCGCCTCTTCAAACAAGCCGGAACTAGTGGTCGTGGTGGAAAGCCCGGTTTCAGAAAAACGTATGCGTGATATGTTTAGCGCTGTCGACGCCGTTATCCGCGGGCATCCTGAAGTCGGCGAATATAATCAGAAAATCTGATAGCACTCAGCTCGCCGAACGCGTGATCGAAGAGACACGTCGCGGCCGCGAATAGAATATTTCGTTTAGCGGAATCGCCGGGAAATAGGCGGCCCCCACGGGCGGGGTGTAAGAGTATGTTACTTCGGCCATAATCACCGTCGTGTTCGGGCTGGTGGCTCCGAAACCCGCTGGAAAAGTAACGACGGAATTGACCGCGCGTCCTGCGACCTGGGCGCCTGTGGAATAACCTTCACTCCAAAGAATCTTGCCGGCGCCGTTCGCATCGATATTGACGCTCGAGAAATACATCGTCAGCGGAGTTGTCGGATAAGGCTGCGTCACCGCGCTCGCCGCTGCCCAGATGGTGTCCCTGGTAGCGTCTGTAATGTTGGCGTACTGCGATACGAGGTCGCCAATGGTACGCGCCGTAAGCGTGACTTTACGCTTGATCACGATGCCTTGCGTGGCTGCTGTGCCTCCGAGATAGAGCGCGGCCATGAGCGGGAATACAATCGCAAATTCGAGGGCAGACACGCCGCGGCGGTCTCGCCAGAACTGGGCAAGCCTTACCAAAATTCCCTGTCTATTCTCATTTTTCATCAGAACTCTCGAAAGTCGCTCTCACAATTCTGTTGCTGAAATTTAGCAGAAGCTGGTTCCGCTATAGGGCTCGTTTCTGAAAGCTCCCGTCGCCATCAAAAGGCGCTTTCCATTCGGAAGCGTGGCCAAATCGAGTCCTAGGTAGCGCATGAAGGTCGGCCATTCGTACACGACCCGGACGGCCATGATGCTGCAAGGCGCGCCGGCGTTGTAGGTGAAGTTCCCAGTATACGCGCTGCCGTTCCCCGTCGGCAGGCCGGTGTTGGGATCGATCGCAGTAGGTGGCGCCATGCTGCCTGCCGAGAACGCATTGACGACCTGCACGTCAACTTGGATCTTGGTGCAGTCGAACAATGTCGTGAGCGCTTTCGCTGCTCCCGGCGGATTTGGAGGCTGAGGAGCATTCGGATCGGCTGGAGGATTCCAGCAGATTTGGTTTTTGAAGTCGTTCGAACTGTAAGCCTGTGCCTGTCCGGTCATGATCAGACGGCTAGCATCGCCCACGGCCGTTTCAAGGGCCTGGCCGGCGAAGAAAATGAGGCCGATCTCAATGATTGCAAACAGGCAGCCGAAAAACGGTATGATAAGTAACGCGAATTCGATAGTCGTCGTACCGTCCTCGTTGCGCTTAAATCGCTTCTTGGTCGGCAGGAAGCGGCGGCCAATTTGGTGTGCAATGGGCATGGGCACCCGCAACTCCGCGAAATCATTCACAGCAGAGGCAATTCTTCTACAGAAGGCGGCTTGATGAAGAGTTGAAGGTAAGGGTGAGCTGCGAAAGCAGGCGTTTATAAATTTTTAATCATATGAAACAGCGATTGCCGTTCAGACGCGCTCGTAGCTCTATTTTACTGGGGCTGCTCCACCAGCAGAAGCGCCGTTTCGGGCGCTGGTTTGAGAAACAGCGGTTTCGAAATAGGTGGACCCGTCTCCCAAAACCATGGACCGCTCGCAGTTAGGCACGCAGCTCCAAGTTTCACGCTCTACGCCGCGATAAATCGTAACCCGGCCGTCTTTTTTAGGTCCGGCCACGTTCAATACATGCTCGGCGAGCGTGTTACCGCGCGAGTCCAGTGCGATGAGATTGGTTGTGCCGTAACCCTTGCCGGTGACGACGAGGAGACCGTTGGCTTGCAAACTACCGTCGGCAACCGACGGATTTCCGATGATGATTGTCGCGACCTTTTCGGGAAGGTGCAGAATCGAGGCCTGATCCAATACGATATTGACCGTATCTGCCTTGCTGGGGAGCGAAGCGTTCGTGAAGAAAATCAAGCAAGAGGCGGCTAAAGTGAACTTTTGAACCGAGAACTTCATCACGCGCTACCTTCCTGGCCCGCCCAAACACTGCACCGGCTCGGCTGGATGAAGGGCGACTATCACGAAAAATGGTGAATGAAATACAAACAAGCCGAGAAGTCTTACCGAGTGTCTGAAATCGAAAACAAAATCCTTATCATCTAGGAAATCGAATTTTAACCGCAATTCATTTCAGCGCGGTTTCCGCTATTTTTGTCTCATCCTTTAAGAGGACTGCAACCGACGACTCATATGGTCATCGACGGCACCAGTCGGCAAATAAACGCCAGCTGGACCAAACGCAGAGAGCCATAGTGGTTCAAGGAGCCCTTACCATGAATACCTTCGCTCGTTTCGTGAAGGATGAGTCTGGCGCCACCGCCATTGAGTACGGCCTCATCGCCGCCTGTATTTCTGTCGCGATTATCGCCGTTGTGCAGGGTGTGGGCACGAAACTCAACTCGACCTTCACTTCTGTTCGCGACGCTCTGAAGTAAGCGCTCGAACGGACGAATACTAAGAAAGGCCCCGGTATCCCGGGGCCTTTCGTTTTGTCCGCAATTGGCATCCATTTTTTCGCGACCAGGAAAAGCTCGGATATTCGATAAAAATCGTACGAGTTGAGAAATCTGGCGATAATTTTTTTCATGTAGTTCGTTCGAAGGATGCCGGCATATCAAAAGCAACCCGGCATATCAGGAGAACGCAGCAATGAATATTATCAAGAGTTTCCTCAAGAACGAAGACGGCGCCACTGCAATCGAGTACGGTCTCATCGCGGCCTGTATTTCGGTCGCAATCATCCTCGTCGTTCAAGGCGTCGGGACGAAGCTGAATTCGACCTTTACGTCTATCAATAACGCGCTCCCCTAAGCCGTTACTCTGCATTGTCTCAAGAAGGCTCCGGCGAATGCCGGAGCCTTCTTCTTCATTTACCGCTAGAAAGCCCCGATTTTCGATAAAAATCGTAAGGGCTGCAGAAATCTGACGATAATTTTTTGCGCTTACAAACCTGCATAGCCGGGAAATGCCGGCATATTCAGGAGAAGATAATAATGCAGCTTTTCAAGAATTTTTTTCACAACGAAGACGGCGCCACGGCCATTGAATACGGCCTCATCGCCGCCTGTATTTCCGTCGCGATCATCCTCGTAGTTCAAGGCGTGGGGACGAAGCTCAATTCTACGTTTCAGGCTATCAATAACGCCCTTCCCTAAGTTGTTACTCTGCTAATGTCTCAAAAAGGCTCCGGGTAAAACCGGAGCCTTTTCTTTTTTGTGTTTTTTTGAGATTCATTCTTCGCTCAGGGTTTCCGGTTAATCATCGGTTGCTATCACTCCTGTCCCGTTTTGTCGCGAGGAGCCGATGATTTTGGAAGCCCTAGTACTCGGGCTATTTCCCGCCGCGATGACTTTCGCGGCCGCGAGCGATCTCGTCAGCATGACGATTTCCAACCGGCTATCCATTGCGCTGGCTGTGAGTTTCTTTTTCGTCGCGGCTTTGATCGGTATGCCTGTCGCGGAAATGGGGCGGCACGTTCTTGCGTCTCTGGTTGTGCTTGTTGTTGCCTTCGGTTGTTTTGCTCGGGGGTGGATTGGCGGCGGCGATGCGAAACTAGCCGCTGCAACGGCTCTTTGGCTCGGATTTTCGCACCTAATGGACTATTTGCTGGTGGCCTCGCTTATCGGTGGCGGGCTGACCATACTTCTGCTTGAACTGCGCAAATTGCCGCTGCCGGGCATGCTCTCGAAGCAGCCCTGGATCACACGCCTGCATGCGGTCGAGAGCGGCATTCCCTATGGCATAGCGTTGGCAGCAGCCGGTCTGATCATTTATCCGGATACAGAATTTATGCGTGCGCTTGCGATAAACGGCTAAAGCAAACAGGTAGGGTCGGCTATCCCTTAAATTAGCTACCGCTCATTAACCATAAGTTGACCTTTCACTGCTGGAATTGGGCTCGAACCAGCGGTCTGACTCGTCGATTGTTTTGGGAAGAGTGAGCGTATGAAACCCGCCCGTCTTGTGGTCCTCGGCATCGCACTCCTTGCAGGAGGCGTTGCTTACATGCTTTCGGGTCGGGAGCCGGCGCCTGCGCCAGTTCAAATTGTGCAGCCAGCCGCCGACACCGTCGACATACTGGTCGCAAAATCGGATATCGGATTGGGCCGCGCCCTGCTGCAAGGCGATCTAACTTGGCAGGCTTGGCCGGCTTCTGCTGCCAGCCCGCAATTTATCCGCAAGAACTCTCGCCCCGGCGCGGTTGAGGAATTTAAGGGGGCGATCGCCCGTGCGCCCTTCATCTCCGGCGAGCCGATTCGAGAGCAAAAACTAATCAAGTCCGATGGATCCGGTTTCATGTCCGCGATCCTTACTCCGGGTATGCTTGCATACTCGACCGACATTTCGCCTGAAACTGGCGTCGGCGGGTTCATTCTTCCGAACGATCGGGTGGATGTGATCCTGACGCGTCGCGACCCCGAGCAGCAGAAGCAGGGTGGAAGCGACGGCTTCGTCAGCGAAACGGTTTTACGGTCAGTCCGCGTGCTCGCGATCGATCAGACGGTCGAAGAAAAAAACGGACAGAAAGTTGTAGTTGGCAAGACCGCAACTTTAGAGCTCTCGCCTCGTCAGACCGAGACACTCGCCTTGTCTCGCCAGCGCGGGACGATGTCACTCGCATTGCGCAGCCTTGTCGAGGGCAAGAATGCGAACCGTTCTGACGGTGATGAAGATTCGCGGCCTTCCGGCAGCGTGAATTTCGTTCGTTACGGCGTTAATTCTGTACAGACCCTGAGATAACAGCGCGAACGCGGGAGTTCTAGCATGTGCCGACCGTACGCGAGCGCGATTCGATTCCTGGCTTTCATTGCCATTCTGCTTGCAACTGCATCCTTCTTCTTACCGGATACCGCGCGCACTGCTGACGGCATAGGAATGCGCGGCGACCGTGCCGCGCGGTTCCTTGCACTTGGAATCGGCAAGTCGGCGGTAGTGGAATTGCCTTCCGATGCGAAGGACGTGCTGGTTGCCAATCCAGCAATTGCGAATGCGGTCGTGCGTTCGGCGAGACGCGCTTATCTCATCGGCGTCGCAGCAGGTCAGACTAACGTTATCTTTTTCGACGGTGAAGGCCGTCAGATCGCTGCCTACGATATCGAAGTCGGCCGTGACGGCGCAGGTGTACGCGATGCGATCCGCAAACTTATGCCGAATGCCGCGATCAATGTTGATCCAGTCAACGACAGCGTCGTGCTTTCAGGTGTCGTTGCGAACGCTGCGGACGCTCAGAAAATTGTCGAAGCTGCAGCCCGCCTCGTTGGCGGCGTAGAGAAAGTAGTCAACGGGTTGACGATCAAGGGCAAGGAACAGGTTTTGCTGAAAGTCACTGTTGCTGAGGTTCAGCGCAGCATCGTCAAGCAGCTTGGTATCGATCTTACCGGCACCAGCCTGACGATTGGACAATCAGTAATCAATTTCAATACCTCTAATCCATTCTCGGCAACGAACGTCACTCCTGACACGAATCTGACGCCGACATTCAATTTGCCCGGACTGGGTGCGGGAGCGAGCATCAAGGCGACGATACGCGCCATGGAACAATCGGGCGTGTTGCGAACGCTTGCAGAGCCGAATCTTACGGCGATCTCGGGCGAGTCGGCGAAGTTCCTGGCTGGTGGCGAATTTCCGGTTCCCGGCGGACAGAGCTGCGATCAGAGCGGCGTTTGCCAGATACAAATCCAATTCAAGCAGTTTGGCGTCGGCCTCGAATTCACTCCGGTTGTTCTTTCGGAGGGACGCATCAGTCTGAAAGTAGGCACAGAAGTAAGCGAGCTCTCGAATGACGGGTCGATCAAATTAGCGAACATCACGATCCCGGCACTCAAGGTGCGGCGCGCATCATCAACCGTGGAGCTGCCCTCCGGGGGCTCACTCGTGCTCGGAGGATTGCTGCAAGAGCAGACAAAGCAGAACCTCAACGGCGTTCCGGGATTGATGAGTCTTCCGATACTGGGACCCCTGTTCAAGAGTCGCGACTACCTGACGGGGCAAACCGAACTCACAATTATCATCACTCCCTATGTCGTGAATCCGACGGCGCGGCAGGATCTGTCGCGCCCGGACGATGGTTTCGCTGATCCATCCGATCCGCAGGCGATTTTCATGAACCAGCTCAATCGCACTTACGGACTCCGCGGCGCGGCCGACGCGCGCGCCTATCGTGGCAACTACGGCTTTATCAACGACTGAGTGGAGCGAGCTATGAACTCGAGTAACGGTATGGGTTCCTTCGGGGTGTGCTGCTTCGCCGCCCTGGGGCTGATGCTTGCTCTTGCGGCGTGCCAACATTACGACTCCGATTACACAGGTTCGATCCCTTTTGACTATCGTGATCGCCATCCCATCCGTCTCGTCGACGGCCAACGCACATTGCAGATTTTAGTAGGTGCCGGCCGTAGCGGATTGACTCCAACTCAACGCGCGCAAGTAGCGTCGCTGGGCAGCGACTGGCGGCGCGAGGGAACCGGCCGTGTCGTAGTTGAAATACCGTCAGGATCGGTAAACAGCGCTGCCGCCAAGCAAACTGTGCGCGAGATCCGCAGTCTCCTGCAGTTCGCAGGCGTGCCATCGCAAGCGACTTTCGTCCGTAGCTACGAACAGCCTTACCGTGGCGATCTCGGTGCGATCCGCGTCGTTTATACGAAAATTCTCGCCGAGGTCGAAGCTTGCGACCTTTCGAATAGCAAGATTGGGCCAGGTGTAGTCACTGACCCCAACTACATAAGACAAAACGTTGCGAACAAACCGTATTGGAATTTCGGCTGTGCGACGCAGCGCAATCTCGCAGCTTCCGTTGCAAACCCGGAAGACCTTGTGCAGCCGCGCGCGGAAACTCAACCCTATGCGACACGCCGCCAGACGGTTGTAGACAAGTACGGGAAAGGCATGGATCCCACGAGCACATACAATGCCGTCCAAAGCACCGGCAAAGCGAGCTCTACCGGACCATGATGAAGCTCGCGACCGCTCAACCAGCTGAAAATTTTGCGTCCGGATCTGAGGGCGAACGGCAGCATATCGCCGCCATTCCACGCATCTCGATTCAGGCCTTTTGCGAAACTCCTGAACTTGCAGGATCGATGCAGGCCGCAGTCGGCGACAGGCGGATGGCCAAGGCGCACGTCAAAGTGCAGATGGGTGGATTGATCGCAGCGCTCGAGGCCTACAAGAATGCATCAACGCCAAACGTCATCCTAATCGAGCATCTCGGTAGCGGCGTGGATCTGATTGCCGGGCTCGATAGCCTTTCCGACGTCTGCGACGCCGGCACCAAGGTTATCGTCGTCGGACGTCTCAATGATATCGTTCTCTATCGCGAACTCGTGCGCCG
>Ga0134122_10004559_pt1 | contig 10272 bp, 9 predicted proteins | sample KB302_FD_96461 | JGI IMG/M metagenome (GOLD analysis project Ga0134122, IMG submission 96461) | Terrestrial soil microbial communities without Nitrogen fertilizer from Kellogg Biological Station, Michigan, USA - KB3-0-2 | ecosystem: Environmental > Terrestrial > Soil > Unclassified ... | reverse complement strand
TGCTGGTGCGTACGCCGGCGGGCCGCGATGTGCTCGTGGCCGGACAAAAATCCGGCGTGGTCTACGCGCTCGATCCCGATCAGAAGGGCAAGATTCTGTGGCAAGCGCGCGTCGGCAAAGGCGGCACCAATGGCGGTATCGAGTGGGGCACGGCGAGCGACGGGCGCTATGTCTACGCCGCGGTGTCGGATTCGGTGCGTATCGCGGGGACGACGCATGACGTGGCACCGGTCGGCGATGCCAATTTCGATCCGAAGCTCGGCGGTGGGTTGACGGCGCTCAAGGTCGAAGACGGCAGCAAGGCGTGGTTCGCGCCGAGCACGCCCTGCGCGCCGCCGCGATCGGGGTGCAGTCCGGCACAGCCCGGGGCGGTCAGCGCCATGGACGGAGCGGTGTTTTCCGGAGCGATGGACGGCCATGTGCGGGCGTTCTCGACGAAAGACGGAAAGCTCATCTGGGACGTCGACACCGTGAAGAATTACACCACGGTCAATGGGGCCAAGGCGAAGGGCGGTGCGCTGAATGGCGCTGGTCCGGTCATCGCCGGCGGGATGGTGTTCGTGAATTCCGGTTATCCCCGTCAGGGCGGGACCTCGGGCAATGTGCTGCTGGCGTTCGGACTCCCCGATCGCTGAACGTCAAAATGTCCGAACTGTAATGTAACCATCGGGCGGTTCTCCCGTTTCGCTGCTGCAGTCGCGCGAGTGAAGCACTTCGCGCGACGCTCGCGCATGCTCCGAAACGACGAAGAGGAGAACCCATAATGTCCCGCGCACATATTGGTCTTGCAGGCATAGCTGTCGCTTCAATCCTGGTGTTCCCTAGCACGGTTCTGTTGGCCGCAAGTTCCGCTCCTACGAACGGCAACGCCCAAGCGCACAGCTCGGTCATGGATTCGTTGCTGAACCTTCTTGGGCTGTCGTCCCCCTTCGGCGACCCTGGACAGCCGAACCAATCGTGCGAGGAAACTCCGAACCAGCCGGGAAATTCGATCTCCGCGCCGGGCTCTGCGTTCAATCCTGACGGCAAGGCCGGGACGGTCTATGCCGGCGAGCAGCCGCAAAACTCCAAGAATCCGAAGAGCGTGTCGCAATACGATACGGCCTGCGCGCGGCCGCCACGCTGAACGGTTTCAACCGCGGTTGTCGTGGTCGGCGAGCACGACATAGCGCAGCGGACTGTGAAGCACACCGCTGAACGGGTAGCAGGTCACGAGCGCGAGGCGCGACCCGGTCGGCCCGCCATCTTCCGGGTCGAGAGCGGAAGCGTCGGCGCGAACGACGCGCGTCTCGACGACGCGGAATGATTTCTGCACGCCATCGGCGGTGACGGCCGTGATGATGTCGCCCTGCTTCAGCTCCCCAAGAAAGCTGAACTGCGTATCGCGGTGCGCGGCGACGACAGCGGTGCCGCGCGCGCCGATTGCGGCCGTGTTCTCCATGTGCCCGGGGCCGAACGCCATCGCCGCACCGCTCGCGCCCTCGAGCACGATGACGCGCTGATGCAGCCGTGGAACTTCGATTTCTGCGACCGGTTCGATGTCGGCCCATGACCATGGCCGTGCGCTGGTCTCGCCAGCGCGGGCTTTCGCCCAGGCCCTTTCGAGAAGGACCTGGGCGAGAGCAGCTTTTGCCGGGATATAGAGCGCACTGCCGACGGAGACCGCACCCAATCCGATAAGGATGAGTGCAAATCTCCGCAGCAGTGTTGTGTGCCGGGTCACTGACGCGATCCAGCGCGTGCGATGCGTTCGCGCGTCAGCAGCACACCGGCGAGTCCGAGAAGGATCAAGCCGATGATGAGCAGCAGGCGCGCATCGGTACCGCCTTGCGGCAGGACCAGACCTGCATCGTTGGGCTGAACCGCCGCCGGCGGAGCTTTCGTCAGCATCACGGTGGTCAACAGACTGTCAGGAACATTCAGTTGAGCGTGGTCTTGGCGAACCGGCGTATCGCCACCAAACACTTTGCCGAAGTCCCAACCCGCGGGAAGATTCAGCGGCACTTGCGCTGAGCTGAGGATCAGGTTTTCGGGCCGGCTCGGTGTGACATCAACCGCGACAAGGCTGGTAAGACGGCTGGCGAGATGATGTTCCAGCGCGACGGCGAGAATGGCCGTATCGATTTGCGCAGGATCGGCGCCCTGCACGCGGCTTTCGTCGATGGCGGCGATCTTGCTGCGCGCCCAGAGTTTCTCGATGCCCTTTGCGTCGCGTGCTTGCGACAGATCGAGCGTCGTGCGCCACTGCCTTCCGGCGATGTTGCCGGATAGCGTCAGCACGCCGCCGCTGTCCGTGCCCTTCAATGTGACGAGCACGGGCTCGCCCGCGTAAAGATCGGGCAGCGGATTGGGCCATGATTCACCCTTGAGCGCGTCGGGCCACTCGGCCGATAGCTCGGTCATGACCGGACGCTCGAGCTTGGCAAAGAGCTCGGCCATGCGCGGCTGAACCTGGTCGGCGGAAGAGATGTAGGTGTAGGTGCCCCGCCCTGCCCGCGCGGCGCCCGACATGAAATAGCTGTTGGGCGCGGAGCCGATGCCGACGGTGAAGAGACGCGACCGGCCGAGTTTCTCGTCGATCGCTGTGAAGAGCTGGCTTTCATTGCCGACTGCGCCGTCGGTGAGGAAGATCACCTGGCGAAGGCGCGAACGATCGTTGGGTGTTGGGTCCGACAATGCCGCAAGCAGTGCCGGCAGCATGACGGTGCCGCCGCGCGCTTCGATGTTCGACACAAACCCCTTCGCGTAAGACACGTTTTCCGGAGTCGCGTCGACGGACGTACGGAAGAGCTGAGTCATGGTGTCGTCGAAGCGAATGACGTTGAAGCGATCGGCCGGCTGAAGACGATCGAGCGCGAGCAACAGACTGGCTTTGGCCTGCCGGATGGATTCACCACCCATCGATCCGGAATTGTCGAGGATGAACACGGCTTCGCGCGGCCGCGAGCGGGCTGCGGTTTCAGTTCCGCGCGGCACGATCAGGGCAAGATAGTAATTGCCGTCGCTTTTGGTTTCCTTAAGCAGCGAGACCGCGGGATCGCTTCCCGGCGCGGGCGCAAAGGTCAAAGTAAAATCGCGATCGGCGGGCTCTTCGCCTTGGGTAAGAGCGATGGCGGCTCCGGTCGCTCCATTGCGCACGACGGAGATCGCGTGGCTGTCACTGGTGATGGCGCCCAAGGGAAATCCCGCTTCGAGACGCACTTCGAGACTGACCGGGTTGACCTTGCCCTCTTCGGGCCGAAGTACCGGAGCCTCGAGCCGTTCGCGGTCGGGAACGGGATCAAAGACGCTGTACTGTGAGCCTTCGCGATACTGAACGAGCGTCGCTTGCGGCACGGGGTTGTAGCGCGGTGCAACAACGAGCGGCACGCGGAGATGGAAGCGGCCCGAATCGTAGCGCAGGCTCTCCTGATATTCGATCTGCACGACGATGGTCTCGTGCGGACCGATATTGGCGACGCTGTTGGTGAACACGTTCGGCCGTTCCTGCTCGACCAAACTCGCCTTCTTGCCTTCGGCCTTGGCGGCCTCGTAGATGCGGCGAGCGGTCTGACGTTCTTTGATCTGGCCTTCGATGAAGCGATCGCCGATTTTCATCTTGAGCGTGTCGACCGCGGAATTTTCCGGCAGCGGAAAGAGATAGACCCCTTCAACCCAGCCTTCGGCGGGATTCTCAAAGCGCTGCGTGACGCGGGTGCGGGCTACCGGACCGGCGATGTCGATATCGAAGTCGGCGGCAACGCGCGGCGCCGGCAGGTAACAGCCGGGCACTGCCGTTCTTAAAAGCAGCGTGCCCGTGCCGGCCTCGCTTTTCCGCATCAGGCCTTGCGCACAGCTCGGCTCCTGCGGCTGGGCTCGCGTTCGCACCGCCATTGCAGTGAGAAGAATGGTGCTGAGAAGAAGCAGTAAGAAAATTTGTGCTGATCTGAACGTGACGCGCAGGTCGTGCGCTTTACTACTCGCCTTAAGGCGCCGCATCGTTGTCCCCTATCTTGGCGCTGGTGGAAGAACCACATCAGAGCGTGTGATTGGGGCGCCATCATTCGCGCGGCATGGCGCGCGCGTTGCGAATTTGCGGCGAAGTTGTGAATCCGAGAACAAAGGGGAGACAGCCGGTCGGCTGCCTCCCCTTCTTTTAAGCAGTCAGATCTGGGTTCGCCTCAGCTGACGATCGCCCAGGTCCCGTCGGGCTGCTGGCAGGCCCGTCCGGTGGCCGCTTGGGGACGGCCGTTGATGAAGATCTGCTGCGTGTAGTTGGCGCAGCGGAAACCGTCCGGATCGGCGTAGTAATCGTTGACCCGGAACTGGCCGTAGTGGCCGTTCTGCGGATTGCGCCACTCGTAGTTGGCGTTGGGGCGGCCCGCGTTGAAGCCATCGTAATAGGTCTTGTAGGCGTAGGAACGGTCTGCGCAGTCCATGTTGCGAGTCAGTGCAGCGCCGAGCGCGCCGCCGACCACGACGCCGGCGACGGTTCCCGCACCGCGGTTGCCGTTGCGGGCTACTTGGTTGCCCAGCAATCCGCCGATCAACGCGCCGGCAATGACGCCCGCGGGATCCACCGATTGGCGGCACTCGCGGTAGAAATTGTCGTCATTGTAGGTGTAGGCCCGGGTATAGCGAGCGCGCCAGCGGGCATCGCGATCAGGCGGAGGTCCGGGGGGCGGACCGGCGACGTTGGGGTTGTAGCCGTAGCCATAGGAATAATCGGTGTCATCGAAGCGGCGGTTGGCCCGGCCATCGCCGTAACCCGAGCGGTAGCCGTCGCGATAGGCATCGCGATAACCCGCTTCATAGCCGTCGCGATAGACGGGATTGCCCCCGCGGCCGCGGCCTTGCGCGAATGCGGGCTCGATGGCGGTGACGGCCGTGACGGCGGCAACCGCGATCACCAATGCTTTTCTCATATCAGTGTTCCTTTCTGTAATTCGGTACAGGCGACAATTGTCGGAAGTCGAATGTTCGGCGCCCGCGGACGGTGGCTGCGGCGCCGGCAAATCCGGTTGCGAACGAAGTGCCCGCGTCTTCACGCTTCGATGCGTCCCGCCAACAGAGCGGTATCTTGCTCCGATAACGGTGACCGGTATTTCGGCACAGTTCTCCTCAAAAAAGACTCTATGCCCCTCGAACGCATTTTGAGGAGAATTCGCGTCTACGTCCAGGGCGTGAAACTGTCAAACTCCCCAAGACATGACGCTCTTAAGGGCAGTTTGTTCCAAATTTTATCTGAAAATTGTCACAGCGGCGTGCGGACTTAGGAGGATCGCTGCTTCGGCGCCTGGCGGTAGAAGATGTGGTTGCCGATTTGTGCCGTCATCACCATCGAATCGGCCCAGTCGGGCCGAACACTGACCGCGTGATAATAGAGCGCGCGCCCCGTCATCGACGTGACGATCTCGCGCTTCAAGATGCGTTCCGAAAGCGTCTTGGCTTTATCCCAGGCATCGACATCGAGCTCGTGCAGCATCGAGCCGTCGCCCAAGAACGAAAATTGGCTCGGCTCGCGCACCACGCCGCAGATGGTTTTGGGATGGCGGCCGCTGTGGGCGCGCTGGAGGATAACTTCGGCAACCGCCTCCTGGCCACGCACGCCTTCGCTGCGGGCTTCGTAGTAGAGCGCCTGCGCTAGGCACATGGTTTCCAGGCGCTGGGCGGCTTCCACCTTGGCCTGCTGATTGTGAGCAGCCAATGCCATGATTAACAGGAACACGCCACCTTGGGACATGCCTCCTAGGGTGCAAGGCCGATACCAATGGCGGTTAAGAATAATTGCCGCGCGAAAAGCCGAGGGAACGCTGGGAAAGACCACGCTATTAACGTTGACCCAGTGGGTTGGCACGGGAAATCATTGCGGGACAGGACCATCGGGGAGCGGAAATGTCCCAAAAGCGGAAAGTGATCATCACCTGCGCGGTGACCGGCGCGATTCACACGCCGTCGATGTCGCCGCATCTGCCGATCACGGCCGATCAGATCGTGGACGAAGCGCTCAAAGCCGCCGAAGCGGGCGCCGCGATTCTTCATCTGCATGCACGCGATGAGAAGACCGGCCAGCCCGATCAGACGCCGGATGCGTTTGCGCGTTTCCTGCCGCGCATCAAGCAGCAAACGAACGCGGTGATCAATTTGACCACCGGCGGAAGTCCGTTCATGCGGGTCGAGGAACGCGTGAAACCGGCCGCGGTGTTCAAGCCCGAGGTCGCCTCGCTGAATATGGGCTCGCTCAATTTCGGGCTGTTCCATTTGCTGAACCGCTACAAGGATTTTCAGTTCGACTGGGAGCGGACGCATCTCGAGAACACACGCGATTTGGTGTTCCGCAATTCGTTTAAGGATATCGAGTTCATCCTGCGCACCCTGGGCGAACACGGCACGCGCTTCGAGTTTGAATGCTACGACATCGGCCATCTTTACAATCTGAACCATTTTCTCGAGCGCGGGCTCGTGAAGCCGCCGCTGTTCGTGCAATCGGTGTTCGGGATCCTCGGCGGCATCGGCACGCACGCCGAGGACGTGGCGCATATGAGACGCACGGCAGACCGGCTGTTCGGCGACAGATACCAGTGGTCGGTGTTGGGCGCGGGCGCGGCGCAGATGCGGATTGCGGCAATGGCGGCGGCGATGGGAGGCAATGTCCGCGTCGGCCTCGAGGATTCGCTCTGGGCGGGTCCGCAGCGGCTAGCGCGCTCGAACGCCGATCAGGTGCGCATCGTTCGCGGGATCGTCGAGGGATTGGGGCTTGAGATCGCCAGCTCGGATGAAGCGCGCGACATTCTTTCGCTCAAAGGCGCGCACCAAGTGGCGTTTTAGGTCAAATAGCTGTCACCTAGCTTGTAATCATACCGGTTTCCGTTCTTAGCGTTATGCGTTCAATCCCGGGGCAACGTCATGACCGCGATAACCGATAGCGACACTGTGCCCACCACGCGCGACGATGCCGCTTATCCGCGGCCGGCTTACGCCTGGTACGTGCTCGGCGTGCTGTTCATCGTCTTTATCTTTTCTTTCCTGGACCGGCAGATCCTCAATCTGCTGGTAGCGCCGATCCGCCGCGACCTGCAAATCAGCGATACGGGAATGAGCTTGTTGAGCGGTTTTGGCTTCGCGCTGTTCTTCGCGCTGTTCGGTTTTCCGCTCGCGCGTTTCGCGGATTCAGGCAGCCGCCGCGGCTTGATCGCCGCAGGTTTTGCCCTGTGGAGCTTGTTTACCGCGGGCTGTGGCCTGACCAGAAACTTCACGCAGATGTTCATCATGCGTATCGGAGTGGGCGTCGGGGAAGCATCGCTTAATCCCGCCGCCTACTCGCTCATTACTGATTATTTCCCGCCGCACCGGCGAGCCACGGCGCTTGGTTTGTACAGCATGGGTATCTATGTCGGTGCGGGACTCGCGTTCGTAGTGGGTGGTCTCGTCATTGGCATGACCGCATCGCAACCAGAGTATGTCCTGCCGGTGGTCGGCGTCATTCGCTCCTGGCAGCTCGTGTTCCTCATCGTCGGCCTGCCTGGACTTTTGTTGGCGCTTTTGCTGTTCACCGTTGCTGAACCCTCGCGCAAAGGACCCGGCGCGGGAGCTTCGAATATCCCCATCCATGACGTTTTCGCTTACATGAGAAATCACCGCGCAACGTTCGCCTCGCACAATATTGCCGCCGCGATACTCGCTTTTTCGGCTTTTGGCGCGTCCGCATGGATTCCGAGCTTCTTCATCCGTCACCATCATTGGACGCCTGCTTTGACTGGCCAAGTCATCGGTGTGGTGATCATGTTCAGCGCCTTGGGCTGCGCGTGCGGCGGCCTGCTCGCCGATTATCTGGCAAAGCGCGGGTACAAGGACGCTTGCATGCGGACAATGCTCATCGCCGCGCTGTTGGGAATCCCGCCGACGATCGGGTATCTGCTGGTTCCAAGTGCGGTGCTCTCCGCGATCATTCTCGCTCCAGCGTCGCTCGCAACGGCGATGGTATTCGGTGTCGCACCCGCGGCGCTTATGGAATTCACGCCCGCTCGCATGCGCGGCCAGGCGACCGCGCTCTACGCGTTTGCGGTCAACCTCATCGGGCTTGGCGTCGGACCAACGGCCGTCGCCCTGATAACGGATTACGTTTTCCACGACGACAATATGGTCGGCTATTCGCTGCTGATTGTGGCGTTGGCGGCGCATACAACGGCAGCGCTGATCTTATGGGGCGGACTGAAGCCGTTCGTACGCAGCAAGAACCAACTCGCCCAGTGGGGCATCGCGCAAGCGGCGTAATTTCTTCTACGACGGATTGAGTGACGCCACATAGGAGGCGGCGGCGATGATGTCGTCGTCGGTGAGACTGTCGGCGATGCTTTTCATGACGTCGGCGTAGTCGCCCTTCCGCACTCCGTTCTTGAAGGAGTAGAGCTGCCGCGCAATGTAGACCGGCGAGCGCCCGGCGATGCGCGGGATGTCCTCGGAGCCTTTGAGCCCGTCGCCGTGACAGGAAGCACACTCTTCCGTCTTGCTGCCCTCCACCAGAGCTTTGCCTGCAAATAGGCTTCCCATTGGAATGTAAGCGGTGAACGCGGGCATCGCGACTTGGTTGAGAGCAGCGGGATTCTCGGGGAATTCGATGATGCGCTTGCCGAGCGGCTCCGTCTCGGTGCCTGCGAGCTTGGTTCGCTGACTGTCGCGGCCGACGATCGTCTTCGGCACGGTGGCGGACTCCACGATGCGGACCCAACGCACCGGACTAAGGCCGGCGTAGTATTTCGCGATCTCCGCGATTTCCGCGTCGCTCAAGGCCGCCGCAATCTGCATATGGTTTGCGCGTGGTCCCCCCCGCGCACCGCTTTTGAAATCCATCATCTGACGGATGAAATAGTCCGCGTTCACGCCGCGAACATTGGCTGTTTGCGGCATTCCCATGCCTGAGGGCGTGTGACAGGTCGCGCAGGCCGGCGCTGTGGCACCCTTGCCACGAGTGACCATTGCCGGCGCGCCAGGTTGCGCGACGGGCGCCGCAGCGGTGGATGCCGCCGCTGCGGGCGCGTTTGGATCCGGCCTCATGAAAGCCCAATCCGGACCCGGTGCTTGTGCCGCCGCCAGCGCAGCAACCGGAAAAGCAGCGCCTAGAAGCAACCAGCGGAACGTTCTCATTGGCTATCCCCGCATTGGATGAGAGCGAATTTATCAGCGATCCGGCGCCTGGTCACGCGACGACATGCCGTAGTCGCGCAGCACAGAGGCCACACGCAGGCGATAATCGCGAAAAATTTCGCCACGCCCCCTGCCCTGCGCCGCACGGTGCTTGAGATTTGTACGCCAACGTCTGACGGAGTCTTCGTCGCGCCAGAAGGACAGCGAGAGAATCTTCCCCTCGTCCGACAGGCTGGCAAACCGTTCGACCGAGACGAAGCCGTCTATTTTCTCAAGCTCGGGTTTCAACATCGCCGCGATGTCGAAATAGTCGCCCTTGCGGTCATTCTTCGGCCAAACTTCGAAGATCACGACGATCATATGCGGCCTCCTAATTCCAGTTCAGGTGTTCGAGCAACGCGCGGCCCATTATCCAATCGAGATCGTCTCGGGAAAGAAAGCCGAGCTCCTCGGTAAATAGCGTGACGGCCTGACGATATGGGCAATGCGGCGGCAAGCGCGTCAAGTCGCTGCCCCAATAGCAGCGGCGCACGCCGAAGCCGTCGATGATGCGCTTCAGCGACTCATGAAGATTGCGAAACGGATAAGGCTCCGACGAATAACAGGGAGCTGCCGAGACCTTTACCGACACGTTCGGATATTGCGCCAGCGCCAGAATCCGAGCGGCGGCGGCCGGCGCGTTCTCATCCATGCTTTCGCGCGCAAAGCCCATGTGATCGACGATGAGCGTGAGATCTGGATGGCGCCGCGCGATGTCGGCGACGGCCGGCAGGCGCTCGGGCGCGTGCAGCATGACGGGTATCTGCATTCGCTGCGCTGCGGGCCAGAACCAATCGGCCGCACCGTTGGTGAGCAGTGGACGGTCGTTGTCGCGATGGAAGGTCAGCCGCACGCCGAGCATGCCCGGCTGATGAGCCATTTCTTCGAGGCGCGCGTGTGCCTGCGGCCGGTCGAGATAGAGCCGCCCCATGACGGCGAAACGCCCGGGATGCGCGCGCGCGGCCGCAAGACAAAGATCGTTGCGATCGCCTTCGAGCGACGGCGGAACGAGAACCGCGCGATCGACGCCCGCCTCGTCCATCAAGCGCAGCACTTCATCCTTGGTGAAGGGAGTCGCACGATGCGCGCGCTCGGGACCCAACACCCATG
>Ga0134122_10004557_pt1 | contig 10273 bp, 7 predicted proteins | sample KB302_FD_96461 | JGI IMG/M metagenome (GOLD analysis project Ga0134122, IMG submission 96461) | Terrestrial soil microbial communities without Nitrogen fertilizer from Kellogg Biological Station, Michigan, USA - KB3-0-2 | ecosystem: Environmental > Terrestrial > Soil > Unclassified ... | reverse complement strand
CCCATGCCGTCACGGAAGCCGGAGGAGACGTAGCCGGCGCCGAGCTCCTCCATGAAGGCGAGGATGAAGCCGCCGGCGGTGGCGCCGGGAATGCTGCCCAATCCGCCGAGGATGACGATGGCAAAGGCTTTGAGCGAGGCCAGGTCGCCCATGCTCGGGTAGGCGACAAATACTGGACCCAGGAGGGCACCCGCGGCGGCCGCCAAACCCGAGCCGAGGGCAAAGGTTGCCGTATGAATGGTGTTGATTTCGACCCCCATCAGGGCCGCCGTCTCGCGGTCTTGAAAGGTGGCGCGCATGGCCTTGCCGAGTTTGCTGCGATTGATCAGCGCGTAGGTGGCCACGATCAGCACCGAGGCGACGACGAACACGAACAATCGGTTCCAGGATACCGAAATCGGCCCGAGCACCAGCGGCGAGGAGGGAAACGGCGAATTGATCGACTTGGCGACCCCCGACCAGGTGAACTGCTCGAGGTTTTGCATCCCAATCCAGGCGCCGATCATCACCAGCATGGTGGTGTCGATATCGGCGCCCCTGAGGCGCCGCAGTAGCAGCAGTTCGATGAGGGCACCGAGCCCAATACCCAAGACGACGGCCAGCACCAAGGCGAGATAGAAGTTCATGCCGGCAAGCATCACCCACATGTACATCATGTAGGCGCCGAAGGCGTAGAGCTCGCCGTGGGTGAAATTGACGACCCGCATGATGCCAAAGATCAGCGTCAAGCCGATGCCGAGGAGCGCGTAGGTGCCCCCGAGGATCATGGCATTGAGGGTGTGCTGTAGCAGCTGGTCCACGCGGCTCGCGCTCCCGCAGGGCGGCAACATAAGCCCCGCGGCGGCCGCGGGGCTGAAGGGTCTCGGCTGTCCGGCGGGCCGACGGCGGCGTTGCGGTGAGAAAACGGCAGCGCTGGCGGCCTGCCCGTTACTCGCGCGTGACCTTGCCGCCGTCGATCTTGACCAAATAGACGCTGGGAACGTTCTGGGCGCTCTCCTTACCGGCCGGGCCCTGCTTGATGAAGCTGATGTCTCCGTTGATGCCCTTCACCTTGACGTCCCATAGCGCCTTGCTGATCGCCTCCGGCTCCGCCTTGCCCGCGGCCTTGATCGCCTCGGCGATTACGTTGAGCCCGTCCCAGCCGCGAAAGCCCTCGGTCAAACCACCGACGTTGTGCTTTTTCTCGTTCCAGAGGGCGACGAACTTTTTGGCGATCTCGGGGTTCTTGACCGCCTCGGGAAACCAGGGCGTGAAGAACACCAGATGGTAGGAGCCGTTGGCGGCATCGCCGGCTTGCGCAATCAGCTGGTCGGGCGAATTAGAGCCGCCGGTGGTGATGATACGTTGGGAGAGCTGCTGGTCCTTGGCCTGCTTCAGGATCAAGGTGATCTGTTCGACGGCGGTCGTCACGAACAGTGTGTCGCTGCCGGAGGCCTTGATCTTGGCGAGTTGCGCCGAAAAATCCGTGGCCTTGGGATCCATGGTTTCCATCACCCCGACCTCGACGCCGCTTTGCCGTGCCACGGTGCTGAATTCCTTCGAGGCGCCGAGGCCAAAGTCGTTGTTGGTCGCGAGGAAGTCGGCCTTCTTGATGCCCATCGTCTTGAACAGCGGCGCGAACGCCTTGGCCTCCATCTCCGAGGTCGGACTGATGCGGAAAATATAGGGATTGCCCGAGGTGGTGATCTTGCCGGACGAGGAAGTTTCCACCAGCATCGGCACCTTGTACTCCTCGAGCTTCGGCATCACGGCAAGCGTCAGCGTCGAGCTCCAGGCGCCCATCAGCACCGGCACCTTGTCGCTGTTGATCAGCTTCTCGGCGGTGGCAACCGCCTCGGTCGGATTGGATTTGTTGTCCTCGATGATGAGCTGGAGCTTTTTGCCGAGCACGCCGCCGGCCTTGTTGATCTCTTCCTCGGCGATCTTGGCGCCCTGTGCCACGTAGTTGCCGGAGGCGGCGAAGGCACCGGTCAACGGCTGCGTCACGCCTATTTTGACGGTGTCCTGCGCCGCGGCGCTGCCGGCAACAAAACCCAGCGCCAGGCCGGCCAGCATCAACTTGAGGGTGCGCGATCTCATAGGGGTCTCCATCTCTTGCCGGGCAATGATGCGCGAGCGCCCAGGCGACCGCAAGCTTAGGGGCGGCGCGCCTGCCTCACAAGCCGACCTTTGCGACGATTTGGCCCAAGCTTTAGGCGGCGCGCCGCTTGAGACGCGGGATGATCTCGTGGGCCACGGCTTCTACCTGCTCCTTCTCGTATTTGTAGGGGACGAAGATGATGCGGTCGATGCCGGTTGCCAGGTGCACTTCGAGCTGTTCGACGCATTCCTCCACCGTGCCCATGATGGCGCTGTCCATGGTCGACTCCGACCAGGAGGCGTAGTCCCACTCGGTTTGCAGCCAATGCTTCATGGGGGCTTCGATTTTGGCCCGCGGGCCGATGCAAATCGGTAGCTGGTTGGTCGAGCTCAGCTCGGCCGGGTTGCGGCCGGCGGCCTCGGCGTAGTCGGTGACCTTCTTCCAGCTGCGCTGGAAGCTCTCGGCGGTGTAGTAGTAGGTGAGCCAGCCGTCGCCCTTGCGGGCAGCGCGCTGCAAGACGGCGTCGACATAGCCACCGATCAGCAGCGGTGGGCGCGGCTTTTGCACGGGCTTGGGATAGAGCACGGCACCGCGCAGATGATAGGGCGGGTACTCGCCATCGACGCGCTCTTCCGTCCACAGTCGGCTAATGATCTCCAGGTGCTGGTCCATGATCTTGCCCCGCTTGTGGAAGTCGGCCCCAAGCGAGTCGAATTCGCGTTTGTACCAGCCCACCGCCGCCCCCACCAGCAAGCGCCCGTTGGAGATGTGATCGATGGTGGCGAGCTCCTTGGCCAAGATCACCGGATTGCGCACCGGCATCACCAGGATGCCGGTTCCGACCTTAATCTTGGTCGTGCGCGCGGCGACCGCGGTCAGCAGTGCGAGGGCCTCGTGGATCGGGAAGTTCGGATCGACCCCGAGCAGGATGTGGTCCCAGGCCCAGACCGATTCGTAGCCCAGCTCCTCCATGCGGACGCCATAGTCGATGAGCGCCCGCGCATCCGGCATCTCCGGATACTTGGTGAAATTGCGCATGGCGATGCCGAACACGGTCGGGTTGTGGTTAGCGGTCATGCTGGCTCCTTTGCTCGTGCCGCTGCAGCTTTAAAATGAGGCCCTCACAGCTCGCGCAAGGCATTGAACTGGTCGACGTAGCCGGAAGGATCGATGCGTGCGGCGATCAGCGTCGTGCGTCTGGAAGCGAGCGCGGCCAGCAGCGCGTCGCCAAGCGCCGTTTCCGTTTCCACGACGGCGGCGTCGGCGGCGAATGCCGCAGCCAGTTTTTCCCAGTCGACGCCACCAAGCTTCACGCCGTTGAGCGGAATGTTCTTGATCTCCTGCTTGATGCGAATGAGGCCGATTTCCGCGTCGTCGAACACGACCACGATAATCGGCAGCCCTTCGCGTTGGGCCGTTTGCAGTTCGGCCACGGCCATCAGGAGGCCGCCGTCGCCCGAAAAGGCCACGATCGGCCGGGTGGGGTGGGCCAGCCGCGCGCCGAGCGCGCCGGGCACCGCATAGCCCATCGATCCCAGCCCATTGGAGGTGAGGAAGTCGCGCGCAGCGTAGGCCTGCCATTTCTGCACCACCAGCAACCGGCTGGCGCCGGCATCGCAGGTGGCGATGGTGTCGCGCGGCAGCACGGCGCGGGCGATCTCAACCGTACGCTGAGGGGAAAGGCCGCGGCTCGGCCTGTCGAGCGCTTGGTTCACCTGGGCGCGGAATTCGCGGGCCGCCTTCTCACCCCAGCTGGCGCGCTCCGGCGCCCACTCGGCCAGCACCGACAGCAGCGCGCCGAGCTCGCCCACGACCTCCGGATCGGCCGGCACCAGCGCATCGAAGCTGGCAACGCCCGAGAGCGCCAGCACGGGGAGCGTGTAGGGCCAAGGCTTGGGCTGCAGCTCGACGGCGTCGAGCCCGACGGTGATAATGAGGTCGGCCTGATTGACGAGGTTGCGCTCGATCAGGCCGCCGATGATGCAGCCCGCGCGTAAGGGATGGTCTTCCGGAATGGCACCTTTGCATTTCGACGTCGTCAGCACGGGGGCGCCGAGGCGCTCGGCAAAGCGCACGAAGGCGCCGGCCGCGTGCGCCCAAAAGATGCCGAGGCCGGCGAGCAGGATCGGTCGCTTGGCTCGGCCGATGAGGCCGAGAACCCACTTGAGGTCGCTGCGCTCGGGTCGGGGACAGACGAGATTGGGGCGCAGCGGCGGCTCGGCCAGCAAGGCGCCTGCCTCCCGCGTGGTCTCGCTTTGCGGCAGTTCGAAGTGCACCGGACCCGGCGGTGCGCCAGTGGCCGTGCGCATGGCCCGCCGCAGCTGCTGGCGCACGGTGCGCGCATCGATCGTGGTACTCCATTTGACCAGCGGCGCGTAAAGCGCCTTCTGGTCGAGACGCTGACGCAAGCCGGTTTCGTAGGTCGGGCGCGAGTAAGCATCGGTGATGGCGATCAGCGGCGCCCGATCGAGCAGTGCGTGCGCCACGCCGTTGACCATGTTGGCCGCGCCGGGCCCGCGGGTCGACAGGCATACCCCCGGGTTGCCGGTGATTTCGCCCCAGGTTGCCGCCAACATGGCACCCGCCACCTCCTGCTTCATGAGCAAGAAGCGCATGCCCCGCTGCCGCCCGGCCTCCATCAGCTCGACGGACTCGCCGCCGGGGTGCCCGACGATGAACGGCGTACCTGCCTCCTTGAAGGCTTCGGCGAGCACCTCGACGGTTGTTGTGGCCACGCGGTCCTCCGCAAAGCATTTGCATTGCCGCAACCTTATACCAAGCTCGTCGGCCCGCGCATGTCCCCTTGGCAAGCCGGCTTGGTCCTCGCCTCAGGAAGCGTGCAAGGCTGAACAGCAATGCGCAAAGGACGTGGGCAAATGCCGTTCGCCCGTGTAATCCTGCCAGGTCAAAATTCAGTTCAGGGGACGGAAATGGCGAGCAACAAGAAAAAGGTGCTGCTGACGGAATCGATGTCCAAGAGCGGCCGGGATTTGCTAACCGAGCGGGAGGATATCGAGATTGTTGACTTTCCGAACACGATCTCGGAGGCAGCGTTCCAGGCGCTTTTGCGCGAAGCGGCGCCCGTCAACGGGGTCGCCCTGGGGGGAACCAAGTTCGGGCAAAAGGAGATCGACGCGGCCGTCGAGATGCTGGTGGTGGCGCGCATCGGCGTTGGTTTCGATGCGGTCGACGTGCCCGCCCTGACCGCCAAAAAAATTCCACTGATGGTGGCCGGGACGGCCAATTCACCCTCTGTCGCCGAGCAAGCCATGTTCATGATGATGGCGCTTGCCAAACGCGGCGCCGAGCTCAATGCCATGGTGCAGGGCGGCGCCTGGAACAGTCGGCTCGGGGCGGTGCCCTTCGATCTGTTTGGCAAGACCGTGCTGATCGTCGGTTTCGGTCGCATCGGCACGCGCAGCGCCAAACGCTGCCAGGCCATGGAGATGAAGGTTTTGGTCTATGACCCCTATCGGCCGGCCGCCGAGATCAAGGCGGCGGGCTGCGAGCCGGTGGCCGAGCTCGACACCGCCCTGCCGTGTGCCGATTTCGTCAGCATTCATTGCCCCAAGACGCCCGAGACGGTCGGCCTGTTCAATGCCGCGCGGCTGGCCGCCATGAAGGCCACGGCCTATCTCGTCAATACCGCGCGCGGCGGCATCATCGATGAAGCAGCCCTGTACAAGGCGCTGACCACGGGCAAGCTCGCGGGCGCGGGTTTGGACGTCTTCGAGCAGGAGCCGACGCCGGTCGGCAATCCGCTGCTAAAGCTTGCCAACGTCATCAGCGCCCCGCACATGGCCGGTGTCACGCGCGAATCCCTCGATCGCATGGGCCTGCAGACGGCACGCAATATTCTGAGCGCGCTCGACGGCAACCCGATTCGCGAAAACGTCATCAACAAGGAGGTGCTGGATTGACCGGGGGCGGCGCGTGCTAGTCTTGCTTTTCGCCGGCGCGCGGCTCGCGCGGCACCCTAGCAACCGGCCAGCAACCAAGAGGAGGAGACGTTCCATGCAGCTGAGCATGAAGGGCCGCAATGCCCTGATCACGGGTGGCAGTCTCGGTATCGGGCGTGCCATCGCCAAGCATTTCACCGGCGCGGGGGCAAACGTCGCCCTGGTGGCGCGGCGTCAAAACATTCTCGATGAGGCGCGCGCCGAGCTCGCCGCGGCGAGTAACGCCAAGGTGGTGACGGTGGCGGCCGATGCCGGCACCGCCGAGGGGTGTCGCACGGCCTTTGCCGCCGCCGAGGCGGGCCTGGGCCAGATCGATGTCCTCGTCAACAACGCCGGCACCTCGCAGCGCGGGCCCTTCGAGAGCATCTCCGATGAGCTGTGGCAGCACGACATCGACCTCAAACTGTTCGCCGCGATCAGGCTCTCCCGTGCCGCCTTCGCGGGCATGAAGGAGCGCCGCTGGGGCCGCATCATCAATGTGCTCAACACCGGGGCGAAGGCGCCTCCCGCTTCCGGCGCGCCGACGGCGGTCACGCGCGCCGCCGGCATGGCGCTGACCAAGGTTTTGGCGGGCGAGGGGGCTCCCCATAACGTGCTCGTCAATGCCGTCCTGGTCGGGCGCATCGAGAGCGACCAGTGGGTGCGGCGCCATGCGGCCGAGAGCAAGGGCCGCTCGCTGGCGGACTTTTACGCCGAGATGGGCAAATCGATCCCGATGGGTCGCATCGGCACCGCCGAGGAATTCGCCAATATGGTGCTGTTTCTGGCCTCCGACGCCGGCTCCTATATCACGGGCACCGCCATCAACATCGACGGCAACCTGAGCCCGGTTGTGTAGGGCGCCGTGGCTCCGCTATCTTGCCGCTTTGTCCGCGAGGGAGGTGAGGCATGAAGTTCGGCATTTTTTACGAGCTGCAGTTGCCGAGACCCTGGGCGCCCACCGCTGAACTCAAGCTCTATCAGGACGCGCTGACGCAGGTCGAGCTCGCCGACCGGCTCGGCTACGACTACGCCTGGATGGTCGAACATCATTTCCTGGAGGAGTATTCGCACTGTCCTGCCCCGGAGAGCTTTCTGGGCGCCGCCAGCCAGCGTACGCGCCAAATCCGGCTTGGTCACGGCATCCTACAGCTTACCACATCCCACCCCGCGCGCGTGGCCGAGCGCGTAGCTGTGCTCGACCTCTTGAGCAACGGTCGCTGCGAATTCGGCATGGGCGAGAGCGCGTCCATCACCGAACTCGAACCCTTTGGTCGCTCCATGGACGACAAGCGTGCCGTGTTCGAGGAGGCAGTGGCGGCCATCCTCCCAATGTTCAAGGAGGGCGGCAGCGAGCACCACGGTAAGTACTTCGATATTCCCCTGCGCAACGTGGTGCCGAAGCCGATCCAGAAGCCGCACCCGCCCTTGTGGATGGCCTGCTCGCAGCTCGACACCATCGAGCGGGCCGGGCGTTGCGGGCTGGGGGCGCTGGGCTTCCAGTTCGTCAGTGCCGATGCGGCGCACGCCTGGGTGCATGCCTACTACAATGCCATGACCAAGCGCTTGGCAAAGCTCGCCGACTATTGCCTAAATCCCAACATGGCGCTGGTCAGCTTTTTCATGTGCGCAAAGACCGACGAGGAAGCGCGCAAAAAGGCGGACGGGGCCACCTTCTTCCAGTTTGCGTTGCGCTTTTACGGCGCCTCCAGCGACCGCAAACGACCGCTGCCCGGCACAGTCAACATGTGGGACGAATACACCGCCTGGAAGCGCGCCAACCCGGCCGCACAGGAGGCGGCGCTGCGCGGTGGCCTGATCGGCTCGCCCGACACCTTGCGCAAGAAGTTGGCGAAGTTCGAGACCTCGCACATCGATCAAGTGATCCTGCTCAACCAGGCCGGCAAGAACGTGCACGAGGATATCGCAGGGTCGCTTGAGTTGTTTGCCAAAGAGGTGATGCCCGAGTTCCAAGGCCGCCACGCCCAGCATCTGGCCTGGAAAGAGAAGGTGATGGCTGGCGAGATCGAGCTCGAAGAGATCGAGACCGCCGCCTTTCGCGATCGCTACGGAACCAAATCGATGCCGGTGCAGGCCATCGAAAAGGCCGCCGTCCGGCGTTGAGGCCCCACCGGCACGCCACATCCGCCCGGGACGGGCGGGCACACTTTTGGGGGTAGCGCGGCCAACTCGATTAATTATAGGTGCGCTCGTCGGCAATGACCTTGCCGTCATTGGGCAACGAGTTTGGTGGCACCAGCTCGACCTCACCTTTCAGCTTGGTGATCGCTTGCAGACTTTCCGCCAGCTTGCCCTTGAGCGCGCCGTCAGTTGCCGAGCTCTCCGCCCTTAGCGTCATCGTGTCTTGCTCGCCGGTGCGCCCCACCACCAGCCGCAGCCGCCCCAGTCCGGCATGGCGCCTGGCGACCTCGGCAACCTGTTCGGGGTGCACGAACATGCCTTTGACTTTGGTGGTTTGATCGGCGCGGCCGAGCCAGCCCTTGATGCGCATGTTGGTGCGCCCGCAGGGGCTGCGACCCGGCAAGACCGCCGAGAGGTCGCCCGTGGCAAAGCGAATCATCGGGTAGTCGCGATTGAACGTGGTTACCACCACTTCGCCCACCTCCTCCGCCGCCACAGGATCGCCGGTGCCGGGCCGCACAATCTCGACGATGGCGCCCTCGTCAACGATCATGCCCTCGAGCGCGGCGCTTTCGTAAGCGATGATGCCGAGGTCGGCGGTCGCATAGGTCTGGTAGGTTGCAATGCCGCGCTGCTTGTACTCGGCTCGCAGCGACGGGAACAGCGCGCCGCCGCCGACCAGCGCCTTCTTGAAGCAGGAAGCGTCCTTGCGCGCTTCCTTCGCCTTGTCGAGCAAGATCTTGAGATAGTCGGGCACGCCGACGTAGGCCGTCGGCTGCAAGCGTTCGATCGCCTCAAGCTGCTGTTCGGTGTTGCCGGGTCCGGCCGCGATCACCGTGCAGCCGAGTGCGCGCGCTCCCGAATCCAGGATCCAGCCACCCGGCGTCAGGTGATAGGCGAAGGTGTTGTGCACGATGTCGCCCTTGCGGATGCCGGCGGCATAGAGCGCGCGCGCCGCCCGCCACCAATCTTCGCCGTGGCCCTCGGGCTCGAAGATCGGGCCCGGCGACATGAACACGCGCGCCAGCGCGCCCGCCGCCGAGGTGGCAAAACCTCCATAGGGGGGGCGCTTGGCTTGCAGGTCCTTGAGCGCTCCCTTGCGCAGCACCGGCAGCTTGGCCAGCGCCTCGCGCGAGGTCACGGCCCCAACCTCGACGCCCCTGAGATGGTCCGCCCAGCCGGGCGCATTGGCGAGCGCCTGCCGGATCAGATCGGGAAGCAGGTTGAACTGCGCCAGTTCGCGCTGTTCGGGATCGCGGCTTTCGAGCTGGTCGAAATGGTCGGTCACGATGCGGGCATCCCTATCGGCTGGCGGCGCAAGCTTGGGCAACACTGCCAGAGGGTCAGCGGCGCATCAAGCCAGCCAGCGCTTGCGGCGCTTGTAGGATTTCACGTTGCGGAAACTCTTGCGGTTGCCGCCGCCGATGCCGAGGTAGAACTCCTTGACGTCCTCGTTTTCACGCAGCTCCTGGGCCGCGCCGTCCATGACGACCCGGCCATTTTCCAGGATGTAGCCGTAGGTCGCGTATTTCAGCGCCATGTTGGTGTTTTGCTCGGCCAGCAGCAGCGACACGTGCTGTTCGACATTGAGGCGTTTGACGATCTCGAAGATCTCCTCGACCAGCTGCGGTGCCAACCCCATGGACGGCTCGTCCAACAGCATCATCTTGGGCTTCGACATCAGCGCGCGGCCGATCGCCACCATTTGCTGCTCGCCGCCGGAGATGTAGCCCGCCAGCGAGCCGCGCCGTTCTTTCAGGCGCGGAAAATAGCCATACACCAGCTCAAGATCGGCGGCGATGGCGCTGCGGCCGTCACGGCGCGTAAAGGCACCGGTCAAGAGGTTCTCCTCCACCGACAGGTGGCCGAAGCAGTGGCGGCCCTCCATGACTTGGATGCAGCCGCGGCGCACCAAATCGTTCGGCGTCAGGCCGTCAATGCGCTCGCCGGCGAATTCAATCGAGCCCTTGGTGACCTCGCCGCGTTCGCCGCGGATCAGGTTAGAAATCGCCTTCAACGTCGTGGATTTGCCTGCGCCGTTGGCGCCGAGCAGGGCGACGATGCTGCCGCGCCGCACCGTCAGTGAAACGCCCTTCAGCACCAGGATCACGTG
>Ga0134122_10004554_pt1 | contig 10276 bp, 12 predicted proteins | sample KB302_FD_96461 | JGI IMG/M metagenome (GOLD analysis project Ga0134122, IMG submission 96461) | Terrestrial soil microbial communities without Nitrogen fertilizer from Kellogg Biological Station, Michigan, USA - KB3-0-2 | ecosystem: Environmental > Terrestrial > Soil > Unclassified ... | reverse complement strand
TGCGAGGAGGCCGCCGTCATCGAGTCGGCGCTCGGGATCCCGCCGGGCCGGCTGCCGCGAACGGAGGGCCGGCTCCGCGAGTACCTGGACGCGATGCTCGGCGGGGGCGTGATCGAGGTGACCGACACGGCCCGTCGGCTCTCCCGGGAGGTCATCCGGCCCCCTGCGCCGGCCGTCGCCCGGCCCGCGCTCTGGCTGGCCGCGCTGCCGGCCGTCGGTCTGCTGCCCCCTGCGATCCGCGCGGCCTACGGCTTCCCCTGGGGCGGCCGGCGCGAGCGCGTGATGCGGGGCCTCGCCGCCGCCACGCGTGGCGGCCTCCCGCTGGTGCCGCCCGCGCTCCGCTACTGGGCGGCGGCGCGGCGCGCCGAGCGGCGGCTGGGCCGATGACCGAGATCACGCTGCGGATCGAGTCGCCTCGGCAGGCCGACGTGATGCGCCTGATCGAGGCGCTCGACGTCTACCAGAGCGGCCTCTACCCGGCGGAGAGCAACCACTTCCTGGACGTGGACGCGCTGGCGGAGCCGAGCGTGCGCTTCTTCGTCGCGAGGCGGGATGGGCAGGCTTTGGGCTGCGGCGCGCTACGGATCGATCCGGCGGGGTGGGGGGAGCTGAAGCGAATGTTCATATCCCCGGAGGCCCGGGGACTCAAGCTCGGGCGCCGTCTCCTCGCGCGGATCGAAGAGGAGGCGCGACGGGAGGGGGTCGGCTTCCTGCGCCTCGAGACCGGCATTCACCAGCCGGAGGCGCTCGGCCTCTACCGCTCCGCGGGATACGTGGAGCGTGAAGCCTTCGCCGACTACACCTCGGATCCGCTCAGCGTCTTCATGGAGAAGCGTCTCTGACGGCCCCACCACACGCTGCCCAGCACCGCGGCGGTGCCGCCGACCCCGATCGCGCCCAGCATCATGCCGCGGCGGATCGCCTCCCGGCCGCGGCTCACGCGCACCATCACGTGGGCCGGAATGGCGTCGATGTCGGCGCGAATGCGCCAGCGGGCGAACGCGAGGGGATCCGCGGGGTGCCAGAAGCTGCCCCGGTCGTCCGAGATACAGAGGTGAAGGTCGCAACTTTGCGGGTCGGCGCACCGCTCGGCCCGCCAGCCGAGTCCGCGGCCACGCATCCCCGTGCTCTGTAGCGCCAGGCTGCTCTCCATGATGTCGCCCCTCCCGACCCGACGTGACTTGAACCCTCGGCGGAGGCGGGTTGAACCTCGCTCAGAACCGGTGTGTGGCGAGGACTCCGCACTTCTTCAACCCGCTCTCCGCCGCGAGTGTTCCAGACAAGAGCAAGAGGCGCGCCACGGCGTGCTCCGACGGAAAGACCCGTTCCGCGCGGGTTCTCGTCGGGTTCGCTGCTTCGCGTTAAGAAAGGCGGGGCGCCAACTGTGGAAGAAATTACCCTGAGCTAGCCCTCGGGGTAGCGAGGGGGCCCCCGCCAAATCAGTGTGTTAGAGTACGCCCATGCCAGCGGTGCTGATCACGGTCGAGGGCGTCGAGGGATCCGGCAAATCCACCCAGTGCGCGCGGCTGGAGCAGCATTTATCGGGGCTCGGCCTCCAAGTTGTGCGGACCAGCGAGCCCGACGGCACCCCGCTGGGCGTCCGGGTGCGCGCGCTGTTCGAGGCCGCCGGTCCCACGCCGACACCGCTCACCCAGGCCTTCCTCTTCATGGCCGCGCGTCAGGAGCACGTCACGCGCGTCATCGCGCCGGCGCTCGCGCGGGGCGCGGTGGTGATCTCCGACCGCTACGCGGACGCCACGGTGGCCTACCAGGGCTACGGCCAGGGGATGGACGTCCAGACGATCCGGGAGCTGAACGTGCTGGCAACGGGCGGGGTCCTCCCCGACCTCACGCTGGTGCTGGATCTCGATCCGGTCGCGGGCATGCGGCGCATCCGCGGGCGCGCGCTCGACGCCTTCGAGAAGATGGACAGCGCCTTCCACCGCCGCGTGCGCGAGGGGTATCTGGAGATCGCCCGCGCGGACAAGAATCGCGTGGTCGTGCTGGACGCCGACCGCGATCCGGACGCGCTCCACGCCGACGTCGTGCGCGCGGTGGACGAGCTGCTGGCCCGGCGCGGAGGCCTGCGTGGCGCTTGACGCGATCCGCGACCAGGCCGAGGCGGTGACGCTGCTGCGGCGTGCGATCGCCTCGGAGCGGGTGGCCCACGCCTACGCCTTCGTCGGCCCCGAGGGCTCGGGCCGCAAGGCCACCGCGCTGGCCTTCGCGTCCGCCCTCGTCGCGCCGCAGGGGGGCCCCGCCGCCGCCCGCGTCGGGCGCGGCAGCCATCCCGACGTGCACCTGCTGGGACCGACGCCGCCTCCGAGCAATCCCAAGGGCGCGCCGGCGTTGCGCATCGAGGCGATCCGGGAGCTGGAGCGCCGGGCTTCGCTCAAGCCCGCCGAGGCGGCCTGGAAGGTCTTCATCGTGGACGAAGCGGAGAAGATGACGGCCTCGACGCCGCAGGCCCTGCTCAAGACGCTCGAGGAGCCGCCGGCGCGGACCGTGATCATCCTGGTCCTCTCCCAGATCCGCGCGCTGCCCGCCACCGTGCTGTCGCGCTGCCAGGTCGTGCGCTTTCTCCCCCGGCTCGCGGCGGGCGCGCCCGCGCTCTTCCCCGACGTGAGCGGCGAGGCGCATACCCGCAGCCTGCGGCTCCTGGCCGAGGCGCGCGAGCAGGGCGTCGAGGCCATCCTGCGCCTGGGCGACCAGGTAGGCCGCGACCGGCCGGCCGCCGAGGCGTTCGTCCAGGCGTGCTGGCTCTGGCACCGCGATCTGCTCTGCGCGGCGGCCGGCGTCCCCGCCCTGGCCGTCTTCGGCGAGGCCGCCGCGACGGCGGGCGGGGCGCGCTCGCTCGATCAGGTGCTGGGCGCGCTGCGCGATTGTCGCGAGGCGTGGTTCGCGCTGCAGGGGAGCGTCTCGCCCCGGCTCAGCGTTGAAGTGCTGCTGGGCCGGCTCACCGGAAAGGCCGCCTGACATGACCGAGCCGCTCGAGCCCGCCGCGACCGCCGCCTCGGTGGCCGAGGAGACGCCGCAGTACCTGATCGGGGTGCGGCTGCGCGAGCCGCTCCTGGCCGAGGACCACCTGACCACCGACACCGATCTCCACGTGGGCGATCTCGTGGTGGTGGACATGGGCGGGGGCAGCGCGGTGGGCGAGGTGCGCCGGCCCAAGCGCGCGCTGCCCGCCTTCAAGCGCGACCGCGTCTACCGCCGCGTGGTCCGGCGCGCCACCACCGCGGAGGCGGGCGAGTGGCGCGACCGCCGGGCGCGCGAGGTGCGCGGCGTGGAGACGTGCCAGCGGATGGCCCGCGCCCGCACGCTCGCCATGAAGATCGTGGACGTGGAGATCGAAGCCTCGCGCCGCCGGGTCACCGTTTTCTTCAACTCGGAGGAGCGGGTGGACTTCCGCGACCTCGTGCGCGACCTCGCCCGGGAGTTCCACGCGCGGATCGAGATGCGCCAGATCGGGGCGCGCGACACCACCAAGATGCTCGACGGTATCGGCCCCTGCGGCCGGCAGCTCTGCTGCTCGTCGCACCTGCGCAAGTTCGACCCGATCTCGGTGAAGATGGCCAAGGCGCAGGACATGCCGCTGACCGACAGCCGGCTCCTCGGCAATTGCGGGCGGCTCAAGTGTTGCCTGCTCTACGAGTTCTCGACGTACGAGGAGCTGCGCTCGCGGCTGCCGCGGGTGAACACCGCCTGCTCCGCGGATTGCGGCGGGGGCGGGTGCATGACCGGCAAGGTGCGGTCGCTGCGGGTCCTCAAGCAGTCGGTGGTCGTGGGCTTCCCGGACGGCACCGAGGCCGAAGTCCCGCTCGACCAGCTCACCTGGGAAGGGCGCGACCACATCAAGCCGGCCTGAGGGGCCGGCTCACCCGGCGATGAGCACCTTCTACCTCACGACCCCGATCTACTACGTCAACGCGCGCCCGCACCTCGGGCACGCGTGCACCACCATCATGGCCGACGCGATGTGCCGCTACCGCCGGCTCGCGGGCGACCGCGTGTACCTCCTCACCGGCACCGACGAGCACGGGGAGCGGATCGCCCAGGTCGCGGCCGCCGCCGGCAAGTCGCCCCAGGCCTACGCGGACGAGATCTCGGCGGTCTTCCGGGAGACGTGGCGGCGCCTCGGCATCACCAACGACGACTTCATCCGCACCACCGAGCCCCGGCACCGGAAGGTGGTGCAGGAGGTCCTGCAGCGCCTCCACGACGCGGGGGAGATCTACTTCGGCGAGTACGGCGGCTGGTACTGCTACGGCTGCGAGCGCTTCTACACCGAGAAGGAGATCGTGGACGGCAAGTGTCCCGATCACCAGACCGCGCTCACCTTCGTCAAGGAGAAGAACTACTTCTTCAAGATGTCGAAGTACCAGGCGTGGCTGATCAAGCACCTGGAGGACAACCCCGGCTTCATCCAGCCCGACCGGTACCGGAACGAGGTGCTGGGCTTCCTGCGCGAGCCTCTTCAAGATCTGTCCATCAGCCGGCCCCGGTCGCGGGTGGAGTGGGGCATCCCGCTGCCCTTCGACGACCAGTACGTGACCTACGTCTGGTTCGACGCGCTCCTCAACTACTACTCGGCGGTCTCGGACCCGGACAACCCGGCGACCCACGGGCTCTGGGAGCACGTCGAGCACCTGATCGGCAAGGACATCCTGAAGCCGCACGGGGTCTACTGGCCGACCTTGCTGAAGGCGGCGGGCATCCCGCTCTACCGGCGGCTCAACGTCCACGGCTACTGGTCGCTGGGCGGCAGCAAGATGTCCAAGTCCGTCGGCAACGTGGTGGAGGCCTTCCAGCTCACCGACAAGTACGGCCACGACGCCTTCCGCTACTTCCTCCTCCGCGAGATGAATTTCGGTCTCGACGCCAATTTCAGCGAGGAGGCCTTCGTGGATCGCCTCAACGCGGATCTGGCCAATGACCTCGGCAACCTGGCGAGCCGCGCCACCACGCTGATCGCGGCGGCCGGCGCGGTCGGGCAGGTGACCGCGCCGATCGAGGCGGGGGACCGCGAGATGTACTTCACGGCGTCTGAGGCCAGGAGCCTCGTGAGCCACGCGATGGGCGAGTTCGCCTTCCAGAAGGCCCTCGCCGAGCTCTGGAGCTTCGTCGGCGCGGTGAACCGCTACGTGGACGCGAACGCCCCGTGGGCCCTCGCCAAGGATCCCGCGAAGCGGCGCCGGCTCGAGCGGGTGCTGTGCACGCTCGCGGACTCGCTCGGCTTCCTCGGCATCATGCTCGATCCCTTCCTGCCGGAGGCGGCCCGCAAGATTCGCGAGGCGTTGGGACAGAGCGCGACGCCCACGCTCGAGGCCGCCGTCGTGGGCCGCCTCACGTCGGTGCCGCGGGTGACCAAGATCTCCGGCCTGTTCCCGCGCGTGGACACCAAGGCCGCCCCCAGTACCCTCTCCCCTCCGGGGAGAGGGCAGGGTGAGGGGGTCGGAGGAGGCGAGGGATCCGGCAAGATCCCGATCACCGACTTCCAGAAGGTGGAGCTGCGCGTCGCCGAGGTGCTCGCGGCCGAGCGGGTGCCGAAGTCCAAGAAGCTGCTCAAGCTCTCGATCCGGGTGGGCGAGGAGACCCGCACGCTGGTGGCGGGGGTCGCCGAGCACTACGAGCCCGGCGACCTCGTCGGCCGCAAGGTGGTCATCGTGGCCAACCTGCAGCCGGCCACGCTCATGGGCGTGGAGTCGAACGGGATGGTGCTCGCGGCCGAGCACGGCGGCACGCTGTCGCTGATCACTCTCGACAGGGACCTGCCCTCCGGCGCCAAGGTCAAGTAGTGCGCGCCGTCCTCGGGGAGACGTTCGGCCTCCTCGCGCGCCACCTGCACCTCTTCACCCTGATCTCGCTGACGGTGTGGCTGCCCACCCATGTCCTGCTCAACTACCTCGAGTTCTTCGACCCGGGCGAGGACTCGGCGGGCCGGGCGCTCCGGATCGTCCTCACCGCGCAGGTGGTGCTCGACCCGTTCGTGGTGAGCGCGCTGCTGTCCGCACTGGCCCGCATCAAGCACGGCGTGCCGGTCACCTACTGGCAGGCCCTCGCCGAGGGATTCAGCGCCTGGCCCCGCCTGATGCTGGTGCGCTTCGTGGTGATCTGGGTGCTGCTGCTCCCCTCGCTCGGCTGGCTGTTCATCTACCAGGCGGGGTCCGCGCTCCGGCTCGTGGGGAGCCTGATCCTCATCGGGCTGACCCTGCTCATCCTGGTGCTCCTCGTGCGCTTCGCGCTCGTGGACTCGGCGGTGGTGCTGGGCGGAGCGTCCCCGTTCAACGCCTGGCGGCAGGCCGCCGATCTCACCGCGGGCCAGCGCTGGAGCATCCTCTGGACCGCCGCCGCGCTCTTCGTGCTGATCTTCGGGGTCGCGGTCGCGGGCGGCCAGGCCTTCCGGACGGTGCCCGGCGCCAATCACTTCGTGGCGCGCGTCCTCTTCGACTGCATGCTGGCGGTGGCGCAGTCCCTCTTCACGATCGCGCTCTTCCTCTTCTACTGGCGAAGGCAGGGGATCCCGGTGCCCGCCGAGCCGGTCCGGACGTGACGGACCAGGGCGCCGCGCCCGCCCCGCGCCTGCCGCTGGTCGGCTGGCTCGGCGGCTGGCCGATCTCGATCGTGTCGCTCTCGATGGGGCTGGCCGCCCTGTTCGTCTTCCGCCGCGGGCTGCCGCACGTGGGCTGGATCGTGGGCTACCTGCTTCTCCTGTGGCTGCTCTTCGTGCTCATCACCGAACTCCGCGCGCCGCTCGCCGAGCGTGGCCGGGATCTCGTGCTCACCGCCGCGGACTACACGATCCAGACGCTCTACCACAACCTGCTGCTCTTCGTGCTCCCGGCCTACTACGCGGCGGCCACGCTGGACTCGCGGAACGTGGTGTTCCCCGCGCTCGTCGCGGCCGGCGCCATCGTCACCGCGGTCGACCCGATCTACCGGCGGGTGGTGCACCCGCGCCCCTGGCTCAACCACGCGCTGCTCGCGTTCTCCATCTTCGCCGCGCTCAATGTCGCGCTGCCGCTGGTCGGGGTGCAGCCCATCCTCTCGCTCGAGGCCAGCGCGGTGATGGCCGCGCTCGCGCTCGCTCCCGCGTTTCGGCGGGAAGGGTTCACCGGCTGGCTGCGGGCCCACGGCGTGGCCCTCGCCGCGGCCGCGGTGGCCCTGGTCCTCGTGTGGTTCGCGCGCGGGCTCGTGCCGCCCGCGCCCCTCGTGCTGGCCCGCGCGGTGGCCGCGCGCGGCGTTGCCCAGCTGGAGCCGGTGGAGCCGGTGGACGGCGGCGTGGTGTCCGCGGCGACCGTGCTCGAGTGGGGAGAGCTGGCCGCCTACACCGCGGTCTACGCGCCGGCCGGCGTGCGGCAGCCCATCATGCACGTCTGGTGGCGCGATCGCCGGCCGCTCGCCCGCGTGACCCTGCCGACCCCGGTGATGGGGGGCCGCCGCGAGGGCTTCCGCACCTTCTCGCGCTTCACCGATCTCAAGGCGCCCGTCGCGGGCCAGTATCGGGTGGACGTGATCACCGCGAGCGGCCAGCTCATCGGCCGCCTGCGCTTCACCGTCACGCCCTGATATCATTGCGCGGGACCGACCGATGCGCCTCTTCGACACGCACGCGCACCTGCACTTCCCGGAGCTGCTGGCGGATCTCGACGCGGTGCTGGAGCGCGCGAAGGCCGCCGGCGTGACCGGGATGGTGACGATCGGCACCGACCGCGAGACCAACCCGGCGGCGGTGTCGCTGGCCGAGCGGCGGCCCGACGTCTGGGCCACGGTGGGCATCCATCCGCATGACGCGGGCGAGGTCACCGAGGCCGACTTCGAGGCGATGGAGCGCCTGGCCCGCAGATCGGTCAGGGTGGTGGCGCTGGGTGAGATGGGCCTCGACTTCTTCCGCAACCTCTCCCCCCGCACCGCGCAGGAGACCGCGCTGCGCCGCCAGCTCGACATGGCGCGGCGGCTCGGCAAGCCGGTCGTCATTCACTGCCGCGACGCGCACGCGGAAGCCCTCGCGATCCTGTCGGAGGAGCGCGTCGGCGAGGTCGGCGGCGTGATGCACTGCTTCTCGGCCGACGTGGAGGTGGCCAAGCGCTGCCTCGACCTGGGCCTGATGATCTCGCTCGCGGGGCCGGTGACCTACAAGAACGCGCGGGCGCTCCCCGACGTCGCCCGCTTCGTGCCGGCGGACCGCCTGGTGCTGGAGACCGACTGCCCCTATCTGCCGCCGCATCCCCATCGCGGGCAGCGCAACGAGCCCGCGTGGGTGGTGATCACCGCCGCGCACGTGGCCGGACTTCGCGGGGTCAGCCCCGAGGCGCTCGGGGCGACGGTCACCGAGAACGCGCACCGGCTCTTCCGCATCCCGACCCGTCCGCTCCCCTAGACGAAGGAGTCACATCATGGCCTACACGGACATCCTCTTCGAAGTCAAGAATCAGATCGCCTGGATCACGATCAACCGGCCCGACAAGGGCAACACCTTCCGGCGCCAGACCGTCCTCGAGATGACGCAGGCCCTCAACGAGGCGCGCAACGACGCGGGCGTGCGGGTGGTGGTGATCACCGGCGCGGGCGACCGCTTCTTCTGCATCGGGGGCGAGAAGGAGCCCAACGACGGGCTGCTCCACTATCACAACGTCCCGCCGGTGGTGGATCTCTACACCCTCATCGACATGATGCCGGTGCCGGTCATCGCGATGGTCAACGGCTTCTCGGTGGGCGGCGGCAACGTGCTCGCCAACATGTGCGATCTCACGGTGGCGAGCGAGCTGGCCACGTTCCGGCAGGTCGGTCCCGCCATGGGCTCCTACGACGCGGGCTTCGGCACCTGGTACCTCGAGGACTCGGTGGGGCGCAAGCGCGCCAAGGAGATCTGGTACCTCAATCGCAAGTACTCCGCGAAGGAGGCGCAGGCGATGGGGCTCGTCAACGACGTGGCGCCCCACGCCGAGCTGCGCGCCCGCACCGAGGCCATGTGCGAGGAGCTGAAGAAGCGCGGACCGCAGGCGCTGGGCGCGTTGAAGGCCGCCTTCCACGCGCGGCACAACGGGGTCGCCGGCCTCTCGCGCGTGTCCATCGATCACCTGGTCGCGAACTACTACCACACCGAGGAGGCCAAGGAGATGGGGCGGGCCTTCAACAGCAAGCAGGACCCCGACCCCGACAAGTTCTACAAGTAGCGGCTAGCGCTCCCGCGCGAGCACGGCCAGCGCCCGCGGCAGGTCGGCGGCGGCGACCAGCAGGACCACCTCGGCCTGGTGCCCCACGCTGAAGGGATACACCGACGGGGCGATGCGGCTCCTCGGCACCACCGCGATGCCCTCGCTCTCGAGCAGCCCGCGGACCACCAGGGCCTCGGTCTGATCGCGGCAGCGCCGCGCCTCCACCAGCTCGGCGGCGTCGCGACCGGGGGCGGGCGGCGTCGGGGGAGGCGTCGGGAAGCGGATGATCTTCGCCCGGCGCGCCATGGCGCTCATGCTAGCACGCCGTGCCGGCGCCTCCACCGGAGGCGCCAGAAGCAGAGGAGCGCGGTGACGCCGGCTACCGCGATTGCGGTCGTCATCGGCCGCGCGGTGCCGTCCCAGAAGTGCCCCACCGCCACACTGTAGAGCGCCGAGCCGGTCATCTGGAGGAAGCCGGCCACCGCGGCCGCGAGCCCGGCCATGCGCGGGAACGGGCCGACCGCGCCCGCCATGCCGTTGGGGAGGGTGAGGCCGAGCCCGACCGCGAACACGAACATCGGCACGATCACCGCCGCCACCGTCAGGATGCCGCTCCAGGCCAGCGCGGCCAGGATCAGCCCCGCCGAGGCGCCGAGCATGGTGCCGATGAGGATGGCGCGGTCGAGCCCGAGGCGCGCGCCGAACCGGCCCGAGAGGAAGGTGCCGGTCATGATCCCGACCGCCACCGATCCGAAGCAGAGCCCGAACTCGCTCGGCGAGACGCCGAGGACGCCGATCAGGACGAAGGCCGAGCCCGAGATGAAGGCGAACTGGCCGCCGAACATCAGCGCGTTCACCAGCACGTAGGCCACGTAGCTGCGGTCGGTGAGCAGCTCCGCCACGTTGCGGCCCATCTGTCCGGGCTGAAGCGCCTGGGGATCGCGCCGGACATTGGTCTCGGGCACCCCGGCGATCATCAGCGCCACGAACAGCATGCCCGCGCCCGCCAGCACGGGTTGCAGCAGGGCACGGCGCGTGATCACGCTGCCAGCCGCCCCTTCAGGAAGGCGAAGACTTCCGCCGCCGGCACCTTGGTGGCCGCGGCGTCGCGGCGGTGC
>Ga0134122_10004553_pt1 | contig 10276 bp, 9 predicted proteins | sample KB302_FD_96461 | JGI IMG/M metagenome (GOLD analysis project Ga0134122, IMG submission 96461) | Terrestrial soil microbial communities without Nitrogen fertilizer from Kellogg Biological Station, Michigan, USA - KB3-0-2 | ecosystem: Environmental > Terrestrial > Soil > Unclassified ... | reverse complement strand
CGTAGCCGGCGACGCAATCAGGTCCGCCGAAAAGCACACCCCAGCCCTTGGCGTCTTTCGGCGCCCGTGGCGCTCCTTCAGGGAGGCTTTCGCAAAGTGGCTTTCCACCCGGCAAACCGAATGCGCCCATGTTCTGATTGATGTTGAGCATGATGGCGCCGGATTGATTGAGCTTCACATCTGGAATGGGCCAGGAAAGACCGGCTGCAACGATCTTGTTGCCTTCCTCGGGGTTTTCCTTCCACCAATTCACAGCCTCGAACCAGGCGCGCATAAGTTCCTTTGCAACTTCAGGCTTTTTGGCAAGCCAGTCCTGATTGCAGGCGATGGCATCAGAGATCAGTCCACGCTCCCAGGTTTTGTCCGTTAAGCTGGACTTGAAGACTTTCGCGCCTTCGCGCTTCAACGATTGCGAAGCAAATGGGTCGTAGTTGACATCGATGTCGAGGCCGCCGCTTGCGAAGGCCGCGGCGCTTTCCTGTGGCAGCATCACGGCGTGATGGACTTCCTTCCAATCAATTCCGGCTCGCTTGAGCGTGAGGAGCATCCACATGTGATTGAGAAAGCCGAAGTCGGCTCCGAACGTCTTTCCCTTGAATTCGTCGATCGAATTTATGTCCTTCGTCACCACCATTTTATCGAGGCCATAGGACATATCGGAAAAGGCAACGACCTTGATCGGCAGATCTCCGGCGCGCGCCAATACCATGCTATCCATGGTGTTGTTCATGCATTGAACTTGGCCCGAAGTAATTGCCGCGTTCTTCTCCGTTATGCCCTCGATGATTTTGACGTCGAGGTTGATGTCCTTCGCCAAGCCCTTTTCCTTGACGATGTACCAGGGCGCGTACGGAGAGAACGAAATGATCGCAACGCTTACATTCTCCGCCGCGTCAGCGACCGTGAAGAAAGCAGTGGAAGCACACAGAGATATTAAAGCGGTTGTCAACTTTCTCATTATCATTACCACCATGCCTAATCGGTTTCAGATGTTGCGCCGGCTACAATCGAAACTGCTCTGCCTTATCGAATTTCCTCGCGCATCATCGCGAATAGATCGCGCTCGAGCTCCGCGTATCCGGGAAGCTCCAGGAGTTCTTCTTTTCGCTTGTAACGCCGGCCGCCCTTAAAGGTCAGCGGGATATCGGCTTTGATGCGTCCGGGTTGCCGCGAGAAGAATATGATGCGATCGGCCAAATAAATGGCTTCTTCGATGTCGTGGGTAATCGCGACGACCGTCTTCTTTTCGCGCTCGATTAGCTCGATCATCAGCTCCTGCATTTCCCAACGAACCTGAGCATCGAGTGCTCCGAATGGCTCGTCCATGAGGAGAATTGCGGGATTCTGCGCAAGCGTTCGAGCCAGCGCGACGCGCTGTTTCATGCCGCCTGATAGACTACGGGGATAGGAATTTGAGAACTCCTCGAGATGCACCAGCTTCAAGAAACTCATGGCGCGCTCTCGGCGCTCCTGGGCCGATACGCCAAGAATTTTCATTCCGTACTCGACGTTTTGCAGAGCCGTCAGCCAAGGAAACGAAGTGTAAGCCTGAAAGATCATCCCACGATCAGGCCCCGGCCCGTCGACATTCTTGCCGAAGACTTGCAGGCGTCCGCGCGTCGGATATTCGAGACCGGCGATGATGCGAAGCATCGTCGTCTTTCCGCAGCCCGACGGTCCAAGGAATGCCGTTATTTGGTTCTCGTGCAATTCGAACGAAACATCGTCGAGTGCCTTGAACGTTCCGCCGAGATATTCCTTGCTGATGCGGGAACTCTTAAGTGGCGGTGCGCTTGATGTTTGGCTAAGTCCTGTTACCACGACATTCATCCTATGACCTCCGCTCGGCGTTCCAGGGGAACAGCATCAGGCAAATGCCGCGGAAGACGAGATCTGTCGCGACCCCCAAAGCACCGATCGTCAAAATGCCAGCCATGATCACGTCGACGCTGAGAAAGCGACCGGCACGCATCATCACTGCGCCAATGCCATCCTGAGCTCCGACGATTTCCGCGATCACGAGGTAGGTCCAACTGACCGCTATCATGTTGCGCATTGAATCGAAGACGGCTGGAAGTGCAGCTGGAACGACGATGCCCCTGAGTATCTGGAAGCGCGACGCGCCCATCGTCAGGCCAGCTTCGACGAATTCCTTTTGGATAGCCGACGTATTGTCGAGAACCAGAGAAATCAGGAAGAAGATCACGCCCATAAAGAGAAGAGCGATCTTTGCCTGGTCGGTTGGTCCAAACCAAACGAGCAACAGCGGGATAAAGGAAGCGGCAGGCAAATAGCGCCACGCCGTCAATGTCGGATTGAACAGCGCCCGGATGTTGCCGAAGCTGCCCATGAGTATGCCGATCGGCACGCCGATCCCGGCGGCAGCTACGAAGCTGACGAAAATGCGCCAACAGCTTATGTATACGTCATGAGCGAAATTGCGTTCGACAAACAGTACGTAAAGTGCCGAGCCAACTTCTTGTATCGAAGGAAGAAACTTTCGGGCTGATACGGGCGTGAGATAATGCCCGAGCTCCCACACGCCGAAGAATGCCAAAGCCCCGATAAGTGCAAGTAGTCCCGCCCGACGCGCGGACGGTTGCCTTCGAAACTCCAGGAACCTTTCTTTTGGTGGAATATATAATGGGGCATCATCCATGCTTGCCGACGCGGCGGCGAGCGAGATCGACGGAATGACGCGCGATTTTACTATCGTGCTTTCCAAGCATTAGCCCTCCCAACAGGGACTGCAAAATCTAACGTTTTGTCAGTCTTGAATTGTCAGGAAGGACGTTAGTGTCGGCAGGCCGTGTGCGAAAAGGTCCAAAATGCAAATGTGCAGCATTGACGGCATTAATGCTGCAGCAGCGAGCATAAAGCTCTCCACCGCCCATTCTAGCGGTACGCGTTCTCGCGAAAAGAAAAGCGTTAGAGGCTCACCTCTGATTGCTTGGCGTCGCCAATCAATGCCTTGAATTCATCAAGGAAGAAAAGATTCGAGAGATGCAGTGGGCCGTTCGGATTCGAGATGATGAAGATGTCCATCGAAGGGGCATTGCGTTTGCCAAGCAGGGGCCAAAGCCGCCCAGCCGCAACGTCGGGTTCCGCATAGCCTTCAGGAAAGAAGCAAATACCTACTCCGAGGATAGCCAATCGACGGGCTTCCTCAAGGTGCTGCGAAATTCCGGCAACCTTCTGTCCAAGCCCATATTTCAAGCGAAAATCGGTGAGCTCATCGGGTTCATCGGCTCCGGTCAGAATGAACGGCTCGGTGCTCAGGGCGCCCGGATCCTGAATTTTCTGTCCGTAAAGATGAAAGTTGCGCCCGCAGTACGGGCGATGAATTTCGCAAAGCAGCGGATGATAAATCAGGTCAGCGCGTTTGGATCGTGCCGGAGCGACGCCGATATCGATTTCCTGCCGCAACAGTGAGTTGATCACGTCCGACCAGCTGGCGATATCGACAATCAGTTCGGCGTTCGGGCATTTCCGATGAAACGCAACAAGTACATCGTCGAACATTCTACTGACGACGTTGCTTATCATCCTTATTCTCACCGGGCCGCTAACGACGTTGTACGTATCGGCGATTGTGTCGGGAACACCCCCGATGAGAGACTTGAGTTCGGAACACGTATCGGCGAGGGCGCGACCTTCATTGGTCAGTTCAAAACCGCTCGGACCTCTTTCGCAGAGGCGCACATTCAACTGGTCTTCGAGACGCTTCAGCGCCAAGCTTACCGACGGCTGCTTGCGGCCCAATAGATCGGCCGCCGCGGTAACGCCACCGCTCTCGACGATGATGGAAAATATCTTGAAGAGGTTCCAATCGAGCTTTTGACAAAAGTCGTTGCGCCGGCTTTTGACTGAACTCATGCAGCACCACCACCTGACCAACTCGCCGACCGCCGGCGGACCACAGACAAAAGTTGTTGCAGTGCTCGTCGGCGGTCGCAAGGTAAAACAGGGGCAACCTTGTGAAAATAATTATGCAACCTACCTTCGCCAGGATGATGCTTGAGATTGGGCAAGAAACAGGATGGCTTGATGCGCGAATGCTTCAACAGCGAATTTCGGCACGAACGAAGCGGCGCGCGGCGCAGTTTATGAATTTCCTAAGCACCGACGCTCGTCGGCGCCAAGCTTAACGTTAGAGATGAAATCAGAGCCGATCCCGCAGTCGCGCGAAGGCCGGGACACCCAAGATCCGCGGTGACTTACACGGCCAAAGCCGGTTCACGCTCCATCCAGTGCAAATCGGCGAGCCGATCGAGAATGAGATCGGGCAAAACCTGCTCGATGACATCCGATTTCAAATAATCGCCGGCGTTGATGATGATTGGCGCCAGCTGCTTGGCTTCAGCGCTATCGTTCTCGTTAGCTGCGAGGAACTCTCCGCCTGAAAGGGAACTTTGCCAGGCTTGGGACATGGTCATCGACCACATCCAAACTGCCATCCAGGGATGCATCGTACTCACTCCAAGGAACAACGGCTTCTTAACGCACTTGGGGCGCCCCCCGTTCCCAAGGCTAATCAACCCGGTAACCAACTGCTTTCTCGACGTTTAATGCACAGCGGCGACGTCCTGGCGTTCGTTAATAGGGTTTACCGGCAGTCTCGCTTCGGCACTATTTGAATCAGCGGTCACACGTTTAGCTTAGTGCTGAAATCCGAATGTTCGAATTGCGCCGAAGTGGAATAATGGGCCCGCCCTGGCATCGGTTCGGCCTTGAGTTGAGACGAAGGTCGCCATCGGCAATCAAGGAGTGTTGGCAATGTCTATCGATCAATCCGGCATCAGCCTCTTTCGCCAAGAACTTGCGTCGTCGCTTCACGACCATTGGAAATCATATTTATTCGAGGGCATCGTTCTCTTGCTGCTGGGCGCAGCCGCAATCATTGTTCCGCAGATCGCCACCCTGACCGTCGCGCTGTTGATCGGTTGGCTATTGCTTTTCAGCGGAGTTATCGGCCTCATCACGACCTTCCAAATGCGTCCCGCGCCGGGCTTTTGGTGGTCTCTGGTCTCCGCGCTTATTGCGATTGCGGCCGGCATCGTTCTGCTCGCTTCACCCGCCGGCGGGGCTATCACGCTGACGTTCGTGCTGATCGCCTTCTTCATCATAGAAGGCATCGCCTCGATCATGTTCGCGCTTGATCACAGGCAGGAACTGCCCGGAAGCTGGGGCGCGATGCTCTTCAGCGGTATCGTCGATCTGGTGTTGGGTGGGATGATTTTTCTCGGCCTTCCGAGCTCCGCCGCGTGGGCGATAGGACTGCTGGTCGGCATCAATATGGTGTTTGGCGGCGCAGCGCTGATCGCGATGGCATTGCATGCCCGCAAGCTCAATACGCCCTCATCGCTAAGAACGGTCCGCTAGTCGAACAGCATCTGGCGTGGGGCCGTATCTACAAAGCCCCGCGCCAGATGATCTTAGCGTTTGATGAAGTCTAACGCTTCCTCAAGGTGAACGACGCCGTTCCTGCCTCGCCGGACAAGCGCACGCTCTGGCTGCCGCCAGAAACCGTGATGCGGATCGAGCCGCCGGTATTGTACTGCTGATTGAAAAAGTTTCCGGCATAGGTGCGGGCGCCGGTCCGTGTCAGCATTGCCGTTTGATCGACCTTGGCCGAAGCAGTCGCGCATGTCGCCGACATTCGATAACTCGTTTCGCCGGTCTTTGCGTAATAGGCACGACAGCGTGCTCTTTCCTTCGCACCAGACGCAAACGCTATCGAACCGCTGCCCGACCAGGAGCCGACCAGAGGCGCCGAGTCTGCTCGTGCGGCGCTGAGGCCGGTGCAGTTCAAAGCAAGCGCAGCGGCGAAGGCAGCGCCCGCGGCCACAATACGCGACGCGCGTGGCGGGTCGCTCCTCATCATCGTCGTTCTCCTGTCATTCATTTCATGCACCGAAATTGTATGAGGCTAAGTCGAAGATAGCAGCGCATCGGCGCACCGATATCAATTCTAATCTTGATCGAGAGTGAACCGTCAGATACTTCCCGAGATCAGCTCCAGGCGAGCGCCAACAGTCTGTTTGCGCCGCAGCGTAATCTGGGGGCACTGTCCCGCGAGTCAATGACCAAAGGCTACCGACGACGCAATTCACCCATGTGACGGTCCCAAGTCCCCCGGCGAGACTACGCTTACCGGAGACTATGAGATTACTAACCTCGACCTAAATGAGCCGACCCGCCAGTGCTTCCACGTCGCATAGGCCGACTGGCTCGCGCTATCCTCCCCATGCCATGGGTGGCATAACGCCTTCCGTACGGTCTTGGCGGTGCCCGCAGCCGTTAGTCTTTTCCCCACCGAACATAGCGATGCAGCTCAGATCGAAAATGAAGCCCCTGCCCGATGCGCTCCGCCCTTTTGACGCCCGCATGATCAATGTCGGCGACGGGCATTGGATCTACGTCGAGGAAGTCGGAACCAAAGGCGGCCGGCCGGTCGTGTTCCTGCACGGCGGCCCGGGCAGCGGATCGCAGCACGTGCACCGCACGCTATTCGACACGGCGCGCGACCACGTGTTTCTGCTCGATCAGCGCGGCGCCGGACGCAGTCACCCGTATTTGTCGCTGACCGCGAACACGACCAGTCATCTGGTTGGCGACCTCGAGATCATTCGCGAACATTTCGGTATCGCGAAATGGCTCGTCGCCGGCGGCTCGTGGGGCTCGACACTAGGGCTCGCCTATGCCCAAAAGCATCCTGACCGTGTCTCGGGTCTCGTTCTTCGGGCAATTTTTCTTGGCACCGACCGCGAGGTCCAGTGGGCGTTCATCGACGGGCCGAAGACGTTCCGGCCCGAACTATTCGAAGCCTTTCGAGACCGCCTTCCGGCCGCCGAACGGGCCGATCCGCTGGCTGCTTATCTCGCCCGGCTTGGCGATCCCGATCCGGCGGTGCATGCCCCTGCGGCCCACGCCTGGTTCACCTACGAACACGCGCTCTCTGAGCTGGCGCCGCGAAACGTCACGCTGACCGGCGACGTCCGCGAAGGTGCTCGCGTGCCGCCGACACCGATCGTCGAAGCCCACTACATCCGTCACAGCTTCTTCTTGCAGCCCGGCCAAATCCTGGCCGATGCCCACAGCCTTAAAGGCATTCCGGGTACGATCGTGCAGGGCCGCTACGATCTTTTATGTCCGCCTCAGAACGCCTACGCGCTGGCGGCGGCTTGGCCGGATGCACGGCTCGAAATCATCGATAACGCCGGTCACGCGATGACTGAGCCCGGCGTCAGCGCCGCGATGCGCCGAGCGATCGCAGAATGCGGGAGATGACAGACCCCCCTCTCAACGTAAATCCGTGAGAGGGGATATCTTGCACCGCGGCAGAGCCGCACGTCACGGCGTAATGCCTTGACTTGGCCCACGAACATCCTCATACACCGCTCATTGCTCTTCGATGGCGCTCGGGTCCTCGTGCCACTTCAAGCGGTTAAACCTACCGCGCTCGACCCTGCATCCAGATCAATCCTTCAGACAAGGCCACACCCCGAAAGCGCCGGTGTGGGCCATGGGACGAGACCCGGCACTAAGTGCACGGGCTTGAAGCCCTTGGGAATTCTTCACTTTGACAATCCAGACTTTCGAGGCATTCGGTTTTGCCGAGCCTCTTTCGCGTGCCCTCACTCAGTGCGGGTATACGACGCCGACACCTATCCAGGTGCAGGCGTTGCCGCCGCAGCTTGAGGGCCGCGACCTGCTCGGCATGGCCGAGACAGGTTCCGGCAAAACCGCAACGTTCCTTCTCCCGATCCTGCAGAAGATTGCAGCAAATCCAGTCGAGCTCGGCTGGAAGCAGGTTATGACCCTGATCCTGGCGCCGACGCGCGAACTCGCGATCCAGATCGATCAGGAAGTGGCAAGCCTCTCGCGCAACATGAACATCCGCCGCGCCGTCGTGCTCGGTGGTGTCAGCAAGGGTCCGCAGATCAACGCGCTGAAGCGTGGCGTGCATGTGCTCGTCGCGACGCCCGGCCGCCTGCTCGATCACGTCAACATGCGCAGCTGCGATCTTTCCGGCGTGCAGACGCTTGTGATCGACGAAGCCGACCGCATGTTCGACATGGGCTTCATCCGCGACATCAAGAAGATCGTTTCGCTGATCCCGATGAAGCGCCGCACGGCGCTGTTTTCGGCGACGATGCCGACCGAAATCAGGAAGTTCGCCTACGACATCCTGCAAGACCCATTCCGCGTCGACCTGTCGACAAAGACAATGGTCGTCGATCGTATCGATCAGAAGGTCATGATCGTTCGCACCCCGGAGAAGCAGAGCCGGTTGCACACGATCCTTGCCGATGCGGCCTGCGAACGCGTCATCGTCTTCACGCGCACGAAGCGCGGCGCCGACCGCGTCGCCGAGCGTTTGGCGATGGCCAGCATCAGCTCTTCGGCGTTCCACGGCAACAAAGCCCAGAACGCCCGCCAGCGGGCGCTCAATGACTTCATGTCGGGCCACGTTCGCGTTCTCGTCGCGACCGACATTGCGGCGCGCGGCATCGACGTTTCAAACATTACGCATGTCGTCAATTTCGACATGCCGCTCGACCCCGAAACCTACGTGCACCGCGTCGGCCGGACGGCCCGCAAAGGTAACAGCGGCATCGCGATCTCGCTTTGCGATCCGTCAGAGCGCAAGGAAATCCTGGCGATCGAACGCCTGATGAAGCAGAAAATCGAGGTCATCGGCGACGTCGGCGGCGAAACCCTGCCGTCGCCCGAGCGGCGTCCGCATCAAGCAACTAACGCCCCGCGCCGTGATGGCGCGCCGCGTAACGGTCGTGGTGGCGAAGGCCATCGCGGCGGCGGACGTCCCAAGCAGGATGGCGCGAAAGCCCGTTCGCACGATGACCGGCCCTACGGCGATCGGCCGAACAATGGCCCGGCACATGCGCGCCATGGTCATTCCGATCAATCGAGCCCGGCCAACGGCCATGTGGGCGGTAAGGCGGTATTCGGAGTTGCCAACCGCCAGGATAGGCCCGCCCCTTCCAACCCGCATCGTGGCGAACGACGCACTCCTGATCAGCGCGGCCAAAATGAACGCTCCGCTGAGCATCGTTCGGGTGAACACCGCCCGGCACGCCGCGCGGATGAGCATCGCGGCGGTCCTGCACAGACCGGGCGTCCCCGGAACGGCGAGACCGGCGCCAAACGTGAAGCCGGTAACGCGCCCATGAAGCGTAACAACGAGCGTGGCGGCGATAGCCGCACCGGATGGAAAGGTAACGACGCGCCGAAATTCCTCCGACGTGACGAAGATCGCGGCCACGCACGCCCGGGCCGCAATCCCAACCCCACGTCCTGACACTCCGACCCGCACTAAGCCCGGCATATAAAAAAGGCCGGGCAAATGCGCCCGGCCAGTGCGGAGAAGACAACGTCGACAACGAATGATCGGCTCAGCCCTTTTTGTCGGGCTCGACATCGGCTGGGCCGCCATCGTTGTCCGGGCCGTTATCCTGCATACCCGGCGCACCCTGGCGATCGTGACCGCCGCGGTCTCCACCGTGCCAGCCGTGATGGCGCGGTCCGCCGCCGGGACCCCAGCCGCCGAATGCCCAACGCGGGCCATGACGGCCATGCATGCCGAAGCCCGGCGATAGCTCACGCATCAGCGGACGCAGGACGTCTTTCTGCTCATCGGAAAGCGACGCGTAGAATGGCGTGAACGCCGACGAGAACGCCTTCAGCCGATCGGCGCGCTCCGACACTCTCTGGCTGATCTTCTCGTAGCGCGCCGCGAGATCCGCGCGCTTATGTTCGCCACCTTCGGACTTCTCGGCCTTGCGTTCCTCGCGCTTCTTGGCCCGTTCAGCGCGTCTCTCTTCCCGCACCTTGAACGTGTCGCGCACTTGCTGTTCGACAGGCGCCCAAAGCTTTTCCTGATCGGCGTTGAGCTTCAGCGCCACCTTGGCCATGGCAAGCCGGCCGTCCTCAAGACGCGAACGCGTCTCGGGCGTCATCCGCCAACCGGCGTTGTCGGCCGTTTTTGCAATGGCGATGGTTGCTGGAATAGCGGCGACCGCCGCAACCGCAAGCCAAGCGCCGCGCGATAGATTTTTCATGAACAATCTCCTTCGATCCGGCGGGCCGAGGCGTTGGGGGGAGCAAGGGTGCCTGGCCGTCGCAGGTAAGAACGAAGCCGTCCGGGCGATCCGTCGGGGCGCGGGGATGGCGAGCTAACGGCGCGCCTTGGCGAGGTTCCTGGCTTGCGGCAAACCGGTGGCAGCCGCCAAACCTTTGACGTTTTTCAGGATGG
>Ga0134122_10004552_pt1 | contig 10277 bp, 21 predicted proteins | sample KB302_FD_96461 | JGI IMG/M metagenome (GOLD analysis project Ga0134122, IMG submission 96461) | Terrestrial soil microbial communities without Nitrogen fertilizer from Kellogg Biological Station, Michigan, USA - KB3-0-2 | ecosystem: Environmental > Terrestrial > Soil > Unclassified ... | reverse complement strand
GTCCCACCTGCCGCTTCGCATAATTCACCAGGATCTTGCGCTGACCCCGCTCTACGAACACCACAAATCCAGTGACCAGGATTGCGCCGACCAGCAACAGCAGTACCAGGGGAATGGAAAACGCCCCGGTACGCGCCAGTTCCAGCGTGCCTCCGATTGCGCGCGGAAAGCCGGCGGCGATGCCGGCAAAAATGATGAGCGAGATCCCGTTGCCGATGCCGCGCTCCGTGATCTGTTCGCCCAGCCACATCAGGAACATCGTGCCGGTTACCAGGGTTACAACCGTGGTGAAGCGAAACGCCAGTCCCGGATCGATTACCAGGCCGCGTTGCGATTCCAGCGCGATTGCGATGCCCAGCCCCTGAAACGTCGCCAGAAACAATGTCCCGTAGCGCGTGTACTGCGTGATCTTTCTGCGGCCGGACTCGCCTTCCTTCTTCAACTGCTCCAGTGTCGGCGATACGACCGTCAGCAGCTGCATGATGATCGATGCCGAAATGTACGGCATGATGCCCAGCGCGAAAATGGTAAATCGTGACAAGGCGCCGCCTGAGAACATATTGAACATGTCCAGGATGCCGCCCTTCTGCGACTTGAACAGTTCCGCCAGCTGAATCGGATCGATCCCGGGCACAGGGACGTGCGCACCGATGCGGTACACGATCAACGCGCCCAGCAGGAACAGCAATCGGCGCTTGAGGTCGCCGAATTTGCCCATACCGATTAAAGATTTTTCTGCCAAATCTAGCCTTCCACGCTTCCGCCGGCTTTTTCTATCGCCGAACGCGCACCTTTGCTAACCAGCAATCCGCGCAGCTTCACCTTGCGCTTGATCTCACCATTCAATATGACTTTGGCTGACAGCGCCGCATGCGGCACCACACCTGCCTGCTTCAGTACTGCAATGTCAATTTCATCTACCGGCAACTTGTCGAGCGACGACAATCTCACCTCGGCCGTATCACCCCGACTGAGCGAAATGAATCCACGCTTTGGCAGCCGCCGATGCAGCGGCATTTGGCCGCCCTCGAAGCCAACCTTGTGAAAGCCGCCCGAACGCGCCTTTTGTCCCTTGTGGCCGCGCCCGGCCGTCTTGCCGAGTCCACTGCCGATGCCGCGGCCGACACGCTTTTTCGCGTGCTTGGCTCCCGCCGCAGGTTTAATTTGGTTCAAACGCATTTAGGCCTCGCACTTCACCAGATAACTTATCTTGTTGATCATGCCGCGCACCGCGGGAGTATCTTCCAACTCAACGGTGTGGTTAATGCGCCGCAAGCCAAGGCCGCGCACGGTGGCGCGATGGCTTTCTCGCGTGCCAACGACGCCGCGGACCAGCGTGACCTTGACGGTCTTGCCGGATTTTTTTGCGGTTTCTGTCTTTTTGACCATGATTGTCGTAAACCGTTAGCCGAGTATTTGTTCAACTGTCTTGCCGCGCTTGGCGGCGATTTCGGAAGGCGTACTCATGCCTTGCAATCCGTTTATCGTTGCTCGCACCACGTTGTACGGATTGGTCGAACCCAGACATTTGGCCAGTACATTAGTCACTCCCATGACTTCAAAAATCGCGCGCATGGGCCCTCCCGCGATGATCCCGGTGCCTTCCGATGCCGGCTGCATGAAGACTTTCGCCGACCCGTGTTCGCCGACGACTGCATGTTGCAACGTGCCGTTTTTCAGGCTGATCTTGACCATTTTGCGGCGCGCCTCGTCCATGGCCTTTTGCACCGCCACCGGCACTTCCCTTGCCTTGCCCTTGCCCATGCCGATTCCGCCATCTCCATCGCCCACTACAGTCAGAGCGGCAAAGCCCAGGATACGGCCGCCTTTAACCACCTTGGTCACGCGATTCACTGACACCATCTTTTCGCGCATGCCGTCGCTGCGCTCTTCGTTCTGTTGCTGCATTCTGGCCATGGTTGATATCCTTAGAACTTCAGTCCGGCTTCGCGGGCCGCTTCGGCAAGCGCCTTGACGCGGCCGTGATACTTGAATCCGGCGCGATCAAATGCGACCTGCTCAACACCCTGCGCCTTGGCCTTTTCAGCGATACGCTTGCCCACGATGGCGGCGGCCTTGAGGTTCCTTCCATTACCGACTTCCTTGCGCACATCGGCCTCCAGCGTCGATGCCGATGCGAGCACTTTGGAGGTGGGGTCGATTACTTGCGCATATATATGGTCATTGGAGCGATGCACTGCAAGCCTCACCGCCTTCAATTCCGCGATTTTTGCGCGGGTCTGGCGTGCACGGCGCATGCGCGATTGCTTCTTGTCAATCATGGTCGTCGGCTCCGTTACTTTTTCTTGGTTTCTTTCAGTACAACCCTTTCGTCGGAATAGCGAACGCCCTTGCCCTTGTAAGGCTCGGGTGGACGATAGCCGCGCACTTCCGCCGCTACCTGGCCGACGACCTGCTTGTCTATGCCTTTGATCACTATTTCGGTCTGCGCCGGCGTTTCCACCTTGATGCCTTTCGGCATCCGGTGCACCACGGGGTGCGAAAACCCCAGCGTCAGATTCAGCTTGTCGCCCTGAGCCTGCGCGCGGTATCCGACTCCAACCAGTTGCAGCTTTTTCTCAAATCCCTTTGTCACGCCTTCTATCATGTTCGCCACCAACGCCCGCAGCGTGCCGGACATTGCGTTGGTCTGCATTGACTCGTCCATCGATTTAAAGACGATGTGGTCCCCATCGCGCTGGACCTCAACGGTCTCCGAAAGCGCTTGCGACAGCGTGCCCAGGGGACCCTTGATTGCGATCTGACCGGAAGCTACGGTTACATCTACTCCCTTGGGAACCGAAACCGGAAGATTGCCAATACGAGACATCTTTGTCTGCTCCTAACCAGGTTATGCAACGATGCACAACACTTCGCCGCCCACGCCAGTCTGACGGGCCTTGCGGTCCGTCATGACGCCGCGCGAGGTCGATACGATCGCCACACCAAGCCCGTTCATGACTTCCGGAATATCATTGGCTGGCTTGTAGATCCTCAGGCCAGGGCGACTCACGCGCTCGATACGCTCGATAACTGGCCGGCCGGCGTAATATTTCAGTGCGATCTCGAGAAAGCCCTTGCCGCCGTCATCGCGAGCGATGAAATCCTCGATATAGCCTTCATCCTTGAGAACCTTGGCGATTGAAATCTTCAGTTTGCTCAGGGGCACGACGACTGATGTCTTTTCCGCAGTTTGAGCGTTGCGGATTCGCGTCAGCATGTCGGCAATGGGGTCACTCATGCTCATCCAGAGTCTCCTGCTACCAGCTAGCTTTGGTCACGCCGGGGATCTCGCCACGCATGGCGATTTCACGCAGCTTATTGCGGCCGAGGCCGAACTTGCTAAACACGCCGCGCGGACGGCCGGTCAGCGCACAGCGATTGCGCAGCCGAACCGGGCTGGCATTGCGCGGCAGCTTGCCGAGTTTTTCGCGCGCCTGCATGCGATCTTCATCCGACGCCTTGCTGTTGTTGATGACTGCGAACAGTTGCGCACGTTTTGCCGCAAATTTCTTGACGGTTGCCCGCCGCTTTTGATCCCTGTTGGTCACAGCTATCTTTGCCATAACGACCTCAATTCTTGAATGGGAACCTGAAGGCGGCAAGAAGTGCACGCGCCTCGTCATCGGACTTCGCTGTTGTGGTGATGGTGACGTTCATACCCCGCAACGCGTCGATCTTGTCGTACTCGACTTCAGGAAATATGATCTGCTCTTTTACGCCGAGGTTAAAATTTCCGCGGCCGTCGAATGAACGCGCCGAAATACCCCGGAAATCCCGTATCCGCGGTATTGCAATGGAGACCAGACGATCCAGGAATTCATACATGCGCCCGCGCCGTAGCGTCACCATGCAGCCTATGGGATAGTCCTTGCGGATTTTGAAACCCGCGATCGATTTTTTGGCCTTGGTGACTACCGGCTTTTGCCCGGCAATCTTAATCATGTCGCCAACGGCGTTCTCCAGGATTTTCTTATCGTTGACGGCTTCACCTACGCCCATGTTCAGAACTATCTTGTCGATGCGCGGGACCTGCATGGAAGTCTTGTAGCCGAACTGTTTCATCAACGCCGGCACTACCTCATTTCGATAGTGAGTCTGCAGTCGGGCCGCATGCCCGCGTTCGGCTTGTCCGGGAGCTGCTTTCACCTTTGCCTTCGCCATATCTTCCCCTTACGCGTCCAGCATCTCGCCGTTCGACTTGTAGATCCGCACACGGCGGCCGTCGTCCAGCCTCTTTATTCCGATCCGGTCCGCCTTCTGGGTGGTGGGATTGAACAACGCCACGTTGGAGACATGGATTGGCATCTCTTTGGTTACTATGCCGCCCGTAGTTCCCTTCATCGGATTCGGCTTCTGGTGCTTCTTGACGCTGTTGGCGCCTTCCACCAACAGGAAGCTCTCATCCAGCACGCGCAGCACGGAACCGCGTTTACCCTTGTCTTTGCCGGCGATGACAATGACGTTGTCGCCTTTGCGAATCTTGCGCATGATTTGTCCCTACAACACTTCCGGAGCAAGCGATACGATTTTCATGAAGCGCTCGGTGCGCAATTCACGCGTAACGGGCCCGAAAATACGTGTACCGATGGGTTCCAGCTTTGCATTCAGCAAGACGGCCGCGTTGGAATCGAACTTCACCAGAGAGCCATCCTGACGGCGCACGCCACTGGCCGTCCGTACGACCACGGCGTTGTAAATCTCGCCTTTTTTCACGCGCCCGCGTGGGGCGCAGTCCTTGATGCTGACCTTGATGACGTCGCCAATCCCGGCATAGCGACGCTTGGAGCCGCCAAGCACCTTGATGCACATTACGGAGCGCGCACCGGTGTTATCGGCCACGTCGAGCCTGCTTTGCATTTGAATCATCTGCTATCTCTCTCCAACTTCGCCCGCCTCTTGAAACTAGCTGGGTCGGCAGACCAGTTTTGGAACCCGTCCGGGTCAGATCGGAGCGCCCAGGGGGCGTTCCGGGGAAAAAGGCGGCATTCTATGGATAAACGGCCACCACGGCAAGGGGTATCAGTTTTCGCCCTTGGCTTTCTCAACCAGCTGCACGACCTTCCATGCTTTTGTTTTGGACATTGGCCGCGTCTCTTCAATCAGAACCAGGTCGCCAGGATGAAATTCGTTCTTTTCATCGTGCGCGTGATACTTTTTTGAGCGACTGACAAACTTGCCATACAGCGGGTGCTTGACCTTCCGCTCAACCAACACCGTGACCGTCTTGTTCATCTTGTCGCTGGTTACCCGGCCGGTCAATTTCCGGGGACTGGAAGTCGAGGTCTGCTCGCTCATGCTTTTTTCGCCTTTTCACCAATCAACGTTCGCACGCGAGCAATATCTCGGCGCACTTTCTTTATTTCGCTAGTGTTGTTCAGTTGCTGCGTAGCGAGCTGCATGCGCATGGAAAACTGGGCTTTCAGCAGCTCATTGAGTTCCTTGCCCAGGTCAGCTTCGGACTTGGTGCGTAGTTCGCTTGGCTTCATCCTTATCCCACCTGTCTGATGACGAACGTAGTCTGGATCGGCAGTTTCGCGGCCGCCAGGCGAAATGCCTCGCGGGCCAGCGTTTCATCCACCCCGTCCATTTCATAGAGCACCTTGCCGGGCTGGATTTCGGCAACGTAGTACTCGGGATTGCCTTTGCCGTTGCCCATGCGCACTTCCGCAGGTTTCTGCGAAATAGGCTTGTCCGGAAAAATGCGAATCCAGATCCGCCCACCGCGCTTGATATGGCGCGTCATTGCACGCCGGGCGGCTTCGATCTGGCGCGCCGTCAATCGGCCGCGACCAACTGCCTTCAACCCGAACTCGCCGAAGCTGACCTTGGCACCGCGCGTTGCCACGCCAGTGTTGCGGCCCTTCTGCTCCTTGCGATATTTCCTTCTAGCCGGTTGCAGCATTCTTTGCTCCTCGTCTTGCCTTGCGCTCCGGTTCCGGGGCAGGGGCAGCCACCGGCTGTTCCCCACGACCCAGCACTTCGCCCTTGAACACCCAGACCTTGATACCGATCACTCCGTACGTCGTCTTGGCCTCGGAAAAACCATAGTCAATGTCCGCGCGCAGGGTGTGAAGCGGAACGCGGCCTTCCCGATACCACTCGGTCCGGGCGATCTCGATGCCGTTCAGTCGCCCGGCGCTCATGATCTTGATTCCCTGCGCGCCAAGGCGCATCGCATTCTGGATCGCCCGCTTCATGGCACGCCGAAACATGATCCGTTTTTCGAGCTGCTGCGCGATCGAATCGGCGATCAACTGCGCATCCACCTCGGGTTTGCGGACTTCCTCGATGTTGACGTGCACCGGCACACCCATGAGTTTTTGCAGCTGACCGCGCAGATTCTCAATGTCCTCGCCTTTCTTGCCGATGACGACGCCGGGACGCGCACTGTAAACGGTAATCTTGGCGTTTTTCGCCGGACGCTCGATGATCACTTTGCTGACCGAAGCGTGCGCGAGCTTCTTCTTCAGGAAGTCACGCACCTTGATGTCTTCCTGCAGCATTGCCGGAAACGTTTTGCTATTCGAGTACCAGCGCGATGTCCAATTACGCTGCACGGAAAGCCGGAATCCCGTCGGGTGAATTTTCTGTCCCATGCTTACTCCTTGTCCCCGACGGTTAGATAAATATGGCAGGTAGGCTTGGTGATCTTGAAACCACGCCCTTTCGCGCGAGGCATGAAGCGCTTGAGACTCGTGCCCTGTTCCACGTGGATAATCCTCACTTGCAATTCATCGATATCGGCGCCGTCGTTATGCTCGGCATTGGCGATAGCCGATTCCAGCACCTTGCGAATGATTCTGGCCCCTTTCTTGGGGCTGAATGCCAGCAGGTTGAGCGCCTTGTCGACCGGCATTCCACGTATCTGGTCCGCGACCAAGCGGCCCTTCTGGGCCGACAGCCGGACACCGCGCAATACAGCAGAAGTTCTCATAGTCATGTCTCCTGGTTCCCCTTACTTCTTCGGCGGCGAAGTCGGGGCCACAACGACCTTTTTGTCGCCGGTATGTCCCTTGAAAGTACGGGTCAGCGCAAATTCGCCAAGCTTGTGTCCCACCATGTTTTCGCTGATATAGATTGGCACATGCTGCCGACCGTTGTGAATCGCGATCGTGAGACCGACGAAGTCGGGAAGGATGGTGGAGCGGCGGGACCAGGTCTTGATCGGGCGCTTGTCCTTGGATGCACGAGCCGTCTCTACCTTCTGCACCAGATGGTGATCGACGAACGGGCCTTTCTTTATGGAACGTGCCATATGTCCTTACCTTTATTTGCCGTGGCGGTTACGCACGATCATGCTGCGTGTACGCTTGTTGCGGCGGGTCTTGTAACCCTTTGTTGGCGTGCCCCACGGGCTCACCGGATCCCGGCCGGCTGCGGTCTTGCCTTCACCGCCACCGTGCGGATGGTCAATCGGATTCATCGCGACGCCCCGAACGGTTGGACGCACGCCGCGCCAGCGCACCCGGCCCGCCTTGCCGATAGATTCAAGGTTGTGTTCTTCGTTACCGACTTCACCGATCGTGGCGCGACAATCCACGTGGACTTTGCGTATTTCACCGGAGCGCAAACGCAACTGGGCGTAGACCCCCTCGCGCGCGAGCAATTGCACCGATGTGCCTGCAGCACGGGCTAGTTGCGCGCCTTTGCCGGGCTGCATTTCGATGCAGTGGATCGTGGTGCCGACCGGAATGTTGCGCAGTGGCAACGTATTGCCCAGTTTGATCGGCGCTTCGGAGCCACTGATGATCTCTTGCCCGGCCGCGATGCCCTTCGGCGCGATGACATAGCGACGTTCGCCATCGGCATAGCAAAGCAATGCGAGGGTCGCACTGCGGTTCGGGTCGTACTCGAGCCGTTCCACCTTTGCCACGATACCGTCCTTGTTGCGCACAAAGTCGATGTGGCGATAGTGCTGCTTGTGCCCGCCACCCTGATGCCGGGTAGTGACATGGCCGCGGTTATTGCGGCCGGCGCGCTTGCTTTGTTTTTCCACCAGCGCGGCGACTGGCTTACCCTTGTGCAGGTGGGCATTGACCACTTTGACAAGCGCACGGCGTCCCGGCGATGTCGGCTTGACTTTGACGAGTGCCATTACTTGGCCTCCCCTGCGGCAAAATTGATTTCCTGACCGGGTTTGAGGCAAACGTAAGCCTTCTTCCAGTGCCGGCGGCGGCCAATGAAGCGGCCAAAGCGTTTTTCCTTGCCTTTGACGTTAGCCACCTGGACGCTGTCGACCTGAACCTTGAACAGCAACTCCACTGCGGCCTTGATTTCCGGCTTGGTCGCATCCGCAACCACCCGGAACACGACCTGTTCGTTCTTGTCCGCAACGTAAGTGCTCTTCTCGGAAACGACTGGGGCGAGCAGCACCTGCATCAGGCGCTCCTGATTTAAACCGGAGACCTTGGTACGGTCCTGTTTGACAGTGGCCTGGCTCATGCGAGCATCTCCTCGATTTTCGCGACTGCGCCTTTGGTGATCAGCGTATTGTTGAAGCGCAGCAAGCTGACGGGATCCGCCTGTTTCGGTTCAATCACCAGCACATTGGGTAAATTCCGTGCCGACAGCAGAAGGTTTTCATCCATCTTGTCGGTGATGATCAGTACATTTTGCAGTCCCATTCCCTTGACCTTTTCCGCCAACATTTTGGTCTTTGGGGCGCCCAGGACGAAATCCTCGACAACAGCTAACCGGCCGTCGCGCGCAAGTTGCGAGAGGATTGCGGACAGGCCAGCGCGGAACATTTTGCGATTGACCTTGTGAGTGAAATTCTCTTCCGGGCTGTTGGGAAATATCTTGCCGCCGCCGCGCCATAACGGACTCGAAGCCATCCCTGCGCGCGCACGCCCGGTGCCTTTCTGGCGCCACGGCTTGCGCGTGGATTTTGCGATGTCGCTGCGGCCTTTTTGCGAACGCGTACCCATACGGGCGTTGGCCATGTACGCCGTTACTACTTGGTGTACCAGGGACTCGTTGTACTCGCGGCCGAACAATTCGTCGGATGCCTTGACACTGGCAGTGGCCTGACCTTTTGCATCCAGCAATTTCAATTCCATCACGCCCTCGCCTTCACGGAAGGATGTACGAGCAATCCGCCGCCCTCTGCACCAGGCACTGCGCCTTTGATGAGCAGCAACTGCCGCTCGGCGTCGATGCGCACGATCTGCAGCTTCTGCGCGGTTCGCTTCACCGCGCCCAAATGCCCGGACATGCGTTTCCCCGGGAACACGCGACCGGGATCCTGCGCCATGCCAATGGACCCAGGCACGTTGTGCGAACGGGAATTCCCATGACTCGCGCGGTTGGAGGAAAAATGATGGCGTTTGATAACCCCGGCGAAACCCTTGCCGACGGTTGTGCCAGTGACATCCACCATCTGGCCGACCTTGAAGATATCGACGCCGATCTGGCCGCCGATCTTGAAATTGGCAAGTTGATCGGGATTTACGCGGAACTCACTCAGCACGTGACCGGCTTCAACGCCTGCCTTGGCGAAATGGCCCGCAGCAGGCTTGCTCACACGACTGGCGCGGCGCTTCCCGAATGCCACCTGGACTGCGGCATAGCCGTCGATTTCCGGCGTTTTGATCTGGGTCACGCGATTATTCGACACGTCGACAACCGTAACGGCGACGGCATCGCCGTCATCGGTAAACAGTCGCGTCATGCCGATCTTGCGACCGACAAGTCCTAAGCTCATTTTTGTTTCCCTTTGACAAAAGGGGCCGGTTGCAATTGACCGGCCGATCTATTTTTACGGGGTTATTCCCCGGGCACTGCTGTTTCTTTACAGCTTGATCTCTACGTCCACGCCTGCGGGCAAATCCAGTTTCATCAGCGCATCCACCGTCTTGTCGGTCGGATCGATAATGTCCATGAGCCTTAGATGCGTGCGGATCTCGAATTGGTCGCGCGAGGTCTTGTTCACGTGCGGACTGCGCAATACATCGAAGCGCTCGATGCGGGTCGGAAGCGGAACAGGGCCTTTCACAACGGCACCGGTGCGCTTCGCGGTTTCAACTATTTCGATTGCCGACTGGTCGATCAGCCGGTAATCAAAGGCCTTCAGGCGAATGCGAATTTTTTGGCTTTGCATGTTTGCTTATTCCAGTATTTTTGCAACGACGCCTGCACCCACGGTACGGCCGCCTTCGCGGATGGCAAAGCGCAAGCCTTCTTCCATCGCGATGGGCTGGATCAACTGCACCGTGATGCCGATGTTGTCCCCCGGCATCACCATCTCGGTGCCCGCCGGCAATTCCACCGCCCCG
>Ga0134122_10004550_pt1 | contig 10282 bp, 5 predicted proteins | sample KB302_FD_96461 | JGI IMG/M metagenome (GOLD analysis project Ga0134122, IMG submission 96461) | Terrestrial soil microbial communities without Nitrogen fertilizer from Kellogg Biological Station, Michigan, USA - KB3-0-2 | ecosystem: Environmental > Terrestrial > Soil > Unclassified ... | reverse complement strand
CGTCCTCGCCATGCCGCTCCAGCAGCAGGTCGCTGTAACCGAAGATGGCGAGCAGGCAGTTGTTGAAGTCGTGGGCGACGCCGGCCGAGAGGCGGCCGATGGCCTCCATCTTTGCCGAATGCAGGAGCTGGCGCTGCAGCATCTTGTTCTCGGCCTCGTCACGCTTGCGCTGGGCGATGTCGCGGATGGCCACCACCGAGACCTCCTCGCCCTGGAAGAGGTAGCGCTTGCCGGCGATCTCGATGTCCACCGGCGAGCCGTCGCGCCTGAAGCCGATGCTCTCCCGCGTCGCCCCCTCGAGGTCCACCTCTCCCGCGACGAGATCCGACAGCTTGCGGCCGATGATCTCCTGCTGCTCGCAGCCAAAGATCCCCAGAAGGGCGTGATTCACTTCCAGGATGGACCCGTTGCGGACGATGGCGATGCCTTCGAGAGTCGCCTCGAACAGGGTGCGGAAGCGCTCCTCGCTCCTGCGGATCGCCTCCTCGGCCGCCTTGCGCTGCTCGATCTCCTGCTGCGCCTTTTCATACAGGCGGACGTTTTCCACCATCGGCGCGATCTGGTTGGCCACCGTGGACAGGAGGTGGATATCGCTCAACGGGAAGTAGTCGTCCGGATCCCGCCGCCCGATCAGCCAGACGCCAATGGTCCTGGCCTGGATCGCCAGCGGGATCACCAAGCGGACCCAATCAGGCGCCGCCCCTCGCGGGCTTGCCGGCGGGAGGTAGCGCCCGCCTTCGGCCAGCATGGCGTGGAGATCCTCGATCGTCGGCTCCGTCTCGCACTCTGGCACGGCTTGCTCGTAGAGGGCCTCCTGGCTCCCGTCCTCGAAGAGATATAGCGCCGACTGGCGGATCAGCAGAGCCGGCAGGATCTCCTCGGCGATGACCCGCGCCAGCACCTCGCGGTCGAAGGCGGTCGGAATGCGCTCGGAGACCAGGCCCACTACCTCATCCGCCGAGTGCCTGATACCGAAAACATGGCGGTCCACCCAGCGCTGGAACCGGTCGCGCACCAGGGGCGTGGCGGCGACGTAGAGCATGGAGACGATGAACACCGCGGCCAGGAAATCCGGTTGGACGGATTCCCAGCGTCCGCTCAACCCGAAGAAGATCATCGAGTACGAGGCGAAGATGAGGGCGGAGAAAGTGTAGATCGCCAGCAGACGGTTGGCGCGAAACTCCAAAGTCCCCAGATGGTGCTTGTAAATCGCGTAGACGTACGCCATCGGCAGGATGGGAACGGACACGGCGGACATGCCGACAAAAAATTGCGTGAACCAGCTCATGTCCCGGCCTGCCAGGGCCAGTTGCTTGAACCAGACGACGAACACTCCGTTGAAGAGCAGCAATGGCAACAACCCCAGAGTCACGCCGAATACCATGATGCGGGCGGCGATCTTGGTGGCGGAATCGATCGGCAGGACCAGCCGCGAGAGAAGCAGTGCGCCCGACAGCAGAATGCCGGCCAGCGTGTACCAGATGGACAGATTGCCGAACCGCTGTAGAACGAGCGCCGCATCGAGTGCCGCGAGAACAGCCGCCACGCCATAGAGGGTTCCCTGCAAGGCTCGCCGAACCAGCCGCGGAAAGATCTCGTTAGGGAGGATGGTGTGAAGATGGAAGGCCAGGGGCAAGAAGAACCAGATCACGGCGTGAAAGACGTAGGCGGCACCCGCAGTCCGCTGCGCCTGGCCCGAAGCGATCCACAGCGCCGTGTCGTAGCTGAAGAGGACCAGGATCAGCCAGCGCTCGTCGCGGGGACGCAGGAAAATCACAGCGATGGTGCCCATCATCCAGAAGATGAGTGGGGTCACGACGACGACCGCGACGTGTCCCCACTGCAGGCGCTTGGCCCGCACTCCCACATCGTGGGTCTGCAGCTTGCCGTCACGGATCAGTTGAATGCGGGCGACGCCGTCGGAGCCAAAAAGGTCGGGAATCGAGAGGCTCCGGTTCTTGATGAACTGCCGGAGCGTCACCCCTTCGATCGAGATCAACTGATCGCCGACCTTGAGACAGGTATTGGAGCCCCCTTCGCAAGGGGGAGCGGTCGCGACTCTCCAGTCGGTCTGGCTCAGGGTGAAGCCGAAATCAGGATGGACGCCAGTGTAAGGATAGTAGAGGCAGGGCAGCAGGACGACCAGGCACACGAGGACCAGAAAAAGGTCCGCCGTCTTCCGAAACGAAAAGTACAGGACGCTCATGGTCAGCCCCTGGACAGAGGAATTACGACTCGGCTTCTCGCCAGTCCTTCCCCCGTGCCATGGTCCGAAGTTCGCCGCTACTTTATAGCAGGCTTCACCACTCGCGGTCTACGGGTAGGCCGGTCCCGCCACGGGTCCGAGCCCGAGCAGCGCCTCAAGCCCCTCCAGCCCGGGACCTCCCGGGACCATGGGTGGCCATTCGGGCCAACCGAATCTTGGATCGCCAGTGTCGCTCGACACGACCGTCTCCGCTTCCAGCCGGCTCACCCGGCGCAAGGCCTCGAACAATCGGCTTCTCTCCTGCCTGGACATGAACTTTGCGTAAAATTCATTGATGAACATATATCTCCCTTCCTTGGTGAAGGTGGATTGATGTCGGCCAGCGCCGCTGTTCGATCAGGAGGGGGAGCGCGCGCTGCCGCCGCGCGACAAATGCCGGTAACGTCGTTGGGAGAGGAAGCGGTCGATGCCTCGGCGGCCACAGAGCGATTCTCCGGCAACTTCCGGCGGCGCCGCGGTGTCGCCTGAATGCTCAGCGTATGACGATGCAACGTGAGCATGTCGAGAACCTTCCCAGGGACGGACCCTGAGGCTGCCTGCAGTATAACTCTAACGAGATACGAGGCCGTTGGAGCTGATCATATAACTTCAATCAAGCGAAGAGCGCCGCCGGTTCCTCGACGCCCACCGATTCGAGCAGTCGCTCGAGCGGTTTGTGGTGCAGCTCAATGAGCCGCGCGATGGGCTCGGGCTCTTGCAGCGGCAGGCGCGCAAAAAGGTCCCTCGCCTCCCGAAAGAGCTCGATCAATTTCAATGCGCAATAGCTGATGGCACCGCTGCGCAACAGGATCTTCTGCGCCGCAGCCAGCGCCGCAGGGCTTTCGACGCGAGTTGACAGGCGCAGAAATTCCTCGCGGTCCGGGTGCGGCGCGGTCATCGCATAAAGGATCGGCAGGCTGTTGCCGCGGCGCTTCCAGTCCGCGCGAGCTGGCGTCTCGAGGGCATCCGTCGCGTCGTCGCCGATCTGCACGGAGCGGCCGAGAATGCGCCCGAGACAGGCGAGCCGGTCGGCCGTCTCCGCCGTGGCGCCGCCGAGCAACGCGCCCATGCGCAATGCCTCGCCGAAGAGCGGCGGCGTCTTGCACTCGACGATCCGCCAGTATTCCTCTTCACCCTCGGCTTCCCGCGTGTCCAAGCCCTGCCCGAAACAGGTCGACAGCGACATTTCGGCGAAGCTCGCATGGACGACGGCACGGACCTCCAGCGGGACCTCCGGGTCATTCAGCAACAGGTGGCCGGCAGCCTGAAATGCCAGCGCGTGATTCGAAACCTGTCCCGGCCCGAGGATCCGATAGTCGCCACGCGGATCCTCGTCCAAAATGTCATCGACCAGATGGATGCTGATCACGGAGCACAAGACGGCAGCGGCTGCCGGGAGAGCTGCTTCCTCGCCGCCGCCAACCGCGCGACAGGCGGCGACCGGGTACTCCCAGACCGCCGATTCGCGATGGACGGTGCGCTGGACGACTTCGCCGACCTGTGGCCAGGAAGCGATCTGAGGCAGCCCGAGGATCCGGCTTTTCAGTTTCTCGAATCTCATATTCCTACACTCCAGAGCGAAGATGACTGCCGGCTGCGGTTGCGACGTCGGGGTGTCCGGGGAGCCGGCGGAGCGGCTCTCCCGGCCACCCACGATACTGCTGAAGGCCGTCACGAGCTTGTCGAGCAGGGCTCGCGGCCGGTCTCTGGAAACCGGATCAAGCCAGCGTCGGGTCCCCACAGGCCGCGTGCGCGTCCATCGGCGGCCAAGGAATCCACTCACCAAAGATGACCTCATTCTCGCCGTCGAACATCGCCTTCGGATGCTCGATTCGGCTCAGGCTGCGAAGAGCCTCGAAGAGGTGGCCACCCTCGTTCATGGACGCAAACTTCGAATGGAAATCTTGAATGTGCATTGGCGTAGTTCTCCCCTTGAGGAGGGGGTCCGCTGGCAGGGGCTCCCCCTCCCCTCAGACGGTTGATGGAAAACAACTGAGGAAAGCAGTGAGAGAATCAGGTTCGAAACGGCGTGGTCGTCAAACGAGGTAAAGTGTCATGTCAATTCCCCCCATCAGAAAGTAAAAGAGTACGACGGCTAGCTCAGGTCATGCGCCTGCGCACGTCTGGCTGTAGAGTGCGTCGCAAGGCTTCAAGGGGGACACATTTATCACGATCATCGAGTCGAAGGGTACCTTATCTGAGAAAAGCTCTGGCCCGTGGCGGCCGGCGGCAGTGGGCAGCGAAATGCTGAACCTTCAAAACAGTTTTCAAACAGGTACAGACTCAAGGGGCGGACGGCGCGGCGCTGAGCGGTTCGAGCACGGCGGCGCGGTTGGAGGGCGACTCTTCCGACCGCAGGAGCTGCGCCAGGTCGCGGCCGGATAAGGGCCTTTGAAAGAAATATCCTTGCGCATAATCGATTCCAAGGAGGCGCAGCACTTCCGCATCTTCGGCGGTTTCTACCGCCTCCATGACGGTGGCGGTACCGGCGCGCGCCGCCATCTCGGCCGTGCTCTGAACGATGATTTGCTTGAATGGATCGTGAGCCAGGCCGCGACAGAACGTGCCGGAAATTTTGAGGAAATCAGGATGTAGATCTTGAAATAGGTTTAGATTCGAAGACCCTTCGCCGAAATCGTCGAGGGCGATGCGGAATCCCCGCTCGCGCAGCCGCTGCAACGTCGCGGCAAAGGCGCTGGGATTGACGATGGTCTGCTGCTCGGTCAGCTCGAGGACGATGTTGCTCTCCACCAGCCCGACCGACCGGACTTCATCGCACAACCGCACGGCGAATTCCGGGTTGGTCAGCGAACGTGGCTGGACGTTGAGGAAGGTGGTGACTCGATTGTCGAGGAGGATCACCTCGGCCAGGGCGGCGCGGACGCAGATCATGTCCGCCTCGAAGAGCAGCTCCTTCTGCGCCGCGTAGGCGAGAAAGACCGCCGGGCTGCCCAGGACCGACCGGTCTGGACCGCGCGCCAGGCTCTCGACGCCGAAGACCTCGAACCGCGGCGCTCCTTCCCGCAGCTTGACCACCGGCTGCAGCACGGCACGGATGGGATTGGCGGCCATGAAGTCCTCGAGCAGCTCGACCTGCTGCACCTCGCCCTCCCCCTCGGGGACGATGCCGGAGGGCAGTTGCGCGGCGCGGCGGTCCAGCAGAAAGCTCCGCAGCCGCGACAACCCCTCTGACTTCTCGAGCACGGCGGTAACGCCGAGAACGGAACAGAGATCGCGCACCGCCTGATCGACGTAGCCGCTCAGCACGTAGACCGCGGTGTCAGGGAAGTTGGCGGTGACGAAGCGGACCAGGCGCATACCGTCCAGCCCGCCGAGTTGCGAGACCGAGAGGTCGGTGATGACGACATCGAAGCGGAAGCAGCGGAGCAGCGCCTCGGCGGCCTCGATCTCGCGGCAGGTCATCAGCTCGAGCCCGGGTAGGCGCAGGCAGGCCGCCAGCGTGTCGACCACGATCGACTCATCGTCGAGGATCAGTACCCGAAGCACGGCGTCAATATCGTCCCCATTTGGCGGCGGCAAGGCGCCGCAGCCCGGCGGCATGTACGCAAGACGGAAGGAGTGGGTTTCACGGCCGCCTCCCCTCCCACGTCATCACGGAAACCGGTTACACGACGGATCGATGTGCTGGAGGGTAGCCTGGGGGATCTGAGAAGTCAATCAGGCGCTCCAGCGTGCCCGGGGCTATCGCCTGGCCCGTGCGCAGAAACCACAGCTCAACCCGCGGCGGCTCGTCGAGCTCCAGCGCTTCCTCGATCGCTCGCGCGTACGTCGTGCCCTGGGCCTCGTAGACTTCCACCCGGCCGCGGAGCTGATCCTCCGTCTCCACCTCGTCCGTCTTGTAATCCGCGACGACGATCCGGCCGTCTCGCGGATCGCGGTAGAGCAGATCGATCGCGCCGCTGAGGACGCCCACCGGCGAGCGCTCCCCCGAGGCCGGCGGCAGCAGAACGGGCAGCTCGCGCGCCAGGATGTGGTCCTTCAGATGCCGCAGGCGGTCGAGCAGGGGACCGGAGGCGAATCTCTCCAGCAGGGTCTCGGCGAGAGGCAGCGCCTGGTCGAGGCTCTCGCCTGCGCAGAGAGAGGCGAGATAGGCCGGCAGCAGAGAGCGCTGGCGGCCGGACTCTCGTCCCGGCTCGGCGTCGAGGTCCCATTCTTCCAACGCGCGATGGATGGCGCCGCCGGCCGCCATGGCGGCCTCGCGGTCCGGGGAGCTCCGGCGCGAGAACCCCTGGGGCTCGGCGATGCGCTCGGCCTGCTGCTCGCGCAACCGCGCGTGGGATTCCTCGGAAGCCGCGCCGCCGAACGGGCGCGCCATGCGGATCGCCGCTTCGCCGCGGTTTCTGCGCAGGGTGGCGGAGACGAGGGCGATCTCCTGCGGCCCAGGCAAGGATGGACGCTCGGGCTCGGCGTCGAGCCGGGCCTCCCCCTGCGGCCGCAGAGCGATCAGCTTCCAGAGAGCGCCGGCGGCGTCCGGGACGCACCAGATCCGGCCTGCGGCAGCCGCCGCGGCGGACGCCGCCTCCCAGGGCTGCGCAAGGTCCGGCGGCGAAACGCGGCGGGACAGCAGGAGATCCATCGGGGCGCCGGGCGGATATGCGGGCCTGCCCTGCGGCTCCGGCCAGCGGCCGGCGAGGACGAGGCGATCCTTGGCCCGGGTCATCGCCACGTAGAGCAGACGCACCCTCTCGGCCGTCTCGACTTCCCGGCGGGCGGCGGCCAGCAGGTCGAAGCCCAGGGTGGGAGCGCCGAAGAGCCGCACCTCGAAGCCGTCGCCGAGACGGCCGGTCTCCGTCCCGATGCCGCGGTCGGACGGCGGCGGCTTGTGGAGCTGGACCAGGTAGACGTGCTCGAAATCGAGCCCTTTGGCGCCGTGGATGGTCAGCACCTGAACGGCATCCTCGGAGCCGTCCTTGGGGCGCCCCTCCTCGGCATCGCGGGCTTCGGCCACGCTCTTGCGCAGGGCGCGCAGGATGGCGGTCACGTCGCCGCCGCCCTCCTCCACGGCGGCGAGGAGCTGGCGGAAGAAACGGTCCAGGTTGGCCAGCCGGTAGGGGCCGAGGTAGCGGGCGGCCTCGGTGGCCTCGATGAGGCTGAACCGGCGCAGGCGCTCGACGAAGACGTCGGCCGGCTCGGTCTCGAAGGAGCGGCGGAGGACGGCGAGCTGCTCGACCGCGGCGAGGAGATTCTTCTCCCAACCCTTGACGCGGTCGAGGCCGGGCACGTCGCGCGGCACGGCGCGGGCCGCGCCCTCGATCGCCTCGCGCAGGCCGGCGAGGGCCTCGGGCGCGGGTCCCCTCAGCTCCGTCATCTTGCGCGGGAACTGCCGGTGCCAGAGAGGGATCAGGGCGGCGTCGGGCACCCCCACCGTGGCGGAGCGGAGCACCGTCAGCAGCGCCAAATGGTCCCCGGGGTCGAGAACGCTCCGCACCAGAGCCGCGGCGTCGATGACCTCGCGGCGGCGGTAGTACTGCTTGTCGCGTCCGACCGCGAAGGGCACCCGCACGCGGCGCAGCTCGTCCAGGTACAGGTCGAGGTCGCCCAGGCCGCGCAGCAGGATGGCGATCTCCCGCCAGGCCACGCCGTGGTCCTGGTGCAGCGCACGGACGTCGGCGGCGAGAGCGGCGGCCTCGAGCTGCGCGGCGTCGACGGCGGGCGTCCGCCACCCTCCTAAATCGGAGTCGGCCTGCCAGGAGACCCAGTGCTCGACCGGCGACCAGCCCTGGGGGCCGCCGTGGCGGAAGCCGGGCTCGTGCCGCCGCCGGTCGCAGGGGAGGAGGGGCTCGAAGGGAGGCTGGACGCCGGGGCGCCCCTGCATGACCGGCTCGACCACCCGCGACACCTCGTCGAGGATGGCGGGCACGGAACGGAAGTTCTCGACCAGCGACATCACCTCGCCGCCGGCCTCCCGCACCCGCGCGACGAAGCCGTCGTAGGCCCGCAGGTCGGCGTTGCGCCAGCCGTAGATCGACTGCTTGGGGTCGCCGACCAGGAAGAGGCCGGGGCGCTCGGCCAGCGGTCCGTCGAGCGCGATCCAGCGCAGGATCTCGCACTGGGTGCGGTCGGTGTCCTGGAACTCGTCGACGAGGAGCTGGTCGAGGCGCCGGCGCATCCGGCGGCGCACCTCGGAATGCCGGGCGAGGAGCGACTCGGCTTCGGTCAGCAGGAAATCGAAGGTGGCGATGCCGCGGGAGCGCAGCTCGCGCTCGATGCGCTGCAGCAGCGGGCACAGCGCGCGGCGGCCGTCCTCCAGGAGGGCCGGATCGAGGCGCCCGAGGTGCTGCAGGACCTGTTCGAGGAGGGTGGCGGCAGCCGCCAGCTCGGACCGCACCTCGGCGAAGAGCGCGGCCTCGGTATCTTTCAAGCGCCCGCGGGCCCACTCGTGGAGGTGCTTGACGAGGTTCTCGGGCAGCGATCCGGCGGCGAGGTCGCGGAGCTCCGCCAGGTCTCCGGGCCCATCCGACAACCGCTCCAGCAAGCCGGCGAGCCCCCTTTCGATCGCTCCGGCGTTGCGAGCGCGCGTCCCGGCCAGGCGGGGAGCGATCAGGCCGTGGACCGCCCGGCAGGGCGCCTCCAGACGGTCGAGAAAGGCGCGGACGGCGGCGGGACGGAACGGGTCCTCCAACAGGACGGAGGCGGGCAGGCCGCCATTCAGCAGGGCGATCAGGGCGTCGACGATCTCCTGCGGGCCGAAGCCGCGGGCGGCGAGCGCCAGCACGTGCCGGTCGCCTGGATCGCCGTAGGCGACGCGCAGCGAGTCTTCCACCGCCTCGCGCACGATCTGCTCGACGAGCCCGCCGTCGGCGTCGATGGTGAGCTCGGGGTGGACGCCGGCCTCCAGGGGGTGGTCCGCCAGCAGGCCGCGGCAGAAGGCGTGGATGGTGCGGACGGCCAGGTGATCGAGGGTGCCGAGGAGGGCCCGCGCCCGCCGCGACCGCTCGGCGGCCGGCGGCAGGTGGCCGGTCTCCAGCCAGCCCGCGGCCTCGCCGCCGGCGGCGAGGCCGGCGAGCTCGCGCGCCGCCCGTCCCGCCATCTCGGCCGCCGCCGCCTCGGTGAAGGTGATGGCGACGATCCGCCCCAGCACCTCGGCGGCCACGCGATCCGGCGCCTCCTCCTCCCTCCCGCCCGCCACGGCCCGCTCGGCAAGACGCCGCGCCGCCAGCTCCCAGCCCTCGCCGAGGGTCCAGGCGAGCAGTCTGGCGATGAGGGTGGTGGTCTTACCGGTGCCGGCGCCGGCCTGGAGGACGAGCGGAGCCTCGAACCGGGTCTGGGCGGCGCGGCGGGCCTCGCGGTCGCGTTGGCGGAGAAGGGTCTCGGTCATACCGCGGCTCGCCTCATGCCCGTCCTCCCTCCTCCCCCGCCAGCGGCTTCTCCCACAGCCGCCAGACCCGCAGCAGGGCCTCCTCTCCGGCTCCCGGCTCGCCGGTCGCCAGGGTCCACTGGGCAAGCCGCTTGCGGGCGCCGGAATCCCCCCGCAGGCAGGCTTCGGCCACGGCGCAGTAGGAGCAGCGGATGGGCTCTTCACGGCCGTCGGGCTGGACCAGGCGCGGGAAGAAGCTGCCCTCTTCCCAGGCCACGAGCACGGCCTCGGAGGCGGCGGCGAAGGCGGCGATGAACTCCCGATCGCCGGTGGTGACGGCGACCTCCCGCGCATCCTCGTCGAGCTGGGGGCGGAGAAACAGGTAGCGCCCCATGGACTCCCCTTCCGAACCGAGGAGATAGGCCACCGCCTGCAGATTGGAACCCGAGCGCACACGCTCCAGGAAGTGCCGGCGGCGGGTCTCGGCGGTGCGCGCTTCGGAGATGGGCCTGCCCGTCTTGTAGTCGGTCCATACCATCAGCCCACCGGCGCCGGCGTCCACGCGGTCGGCCTTGTAGAGGACGCGGTGGAGCCGGCCCGGTGCCTCGCCCACGTCGAGGTCTCCCTCGTGCTCGGTGGCCAGCACGGCGACCTCCCCGGCGGCTCCCCAGTCGACGTCCCGGGCGACCTCCAGCATGGGTCGCGCGCGGTCGGCGAGG
>Ga0134122_10004549_pt1 | contig 10284 bp, 11 predicted proteins | sample KB302_FD_96461 | JGI IMG/M metagenome (GOLD analysis project Ga0134122, IMG submission 96461) | Terrestrial soil microbial communities without Nitrogen fertilizer from Kellogg Biological Station, Michigan, USA - KB3-0-2 | ecosystem: Environmental > Terrestrial > Soil > Unclassified ... | reverse complement strand
GTGTTCTTGCGTGCGCTCGCTCTCTCAAGCCTGCTCGCTCTGGTGCCCCTTTCGATACTCTGGTTCCTTGATCGGCGCGAACGTGAGTCTCCTTGGCTATTCGCCGCTGCCTTCCTGTGGGGTGGGTTGATCGCCACGGCACTTGCCTTGCCGTTCAATACCGCCTTTTTCAAACTTGTTGATGAGTGGCTGACGCATCACCCAATGCTCGAAGTGATCCTTGGTCCCGAGGCACCGCTGATGCTTGTGGCCCCAATTTCTGCGCCAATCGTCGAGGAGTTTGTCAAGGCGCTTGGCGTATTATTGCTTTTTTGGCTGTTGCGGCCGGAGTTCGACAATATGCGCGATGGCCTTGTCTACGGCGCCCTGGTGGGCCTCGGCTTCACCTGGTACGAGGCAGCGCTTTACGTAGTTAACGTTTACGCCAAGATTGGCGTGGCCGCGTATGGCCTACAGCTCGGTGCCCGGTACGCACTTTTCGGGCTCGGGGGACACGCATTGTTTACAGGCCTCTTCGGTGCGTCTCTGGGGTTCGCACTTCAAACTCGGCGCAGATGGTTGCGCATTCTCGCTCCCATATTGGGGCTTGCGCTCGCCATTGCGGCCCACATGCTAAACAACGCGCTGCCGCTGTTTGCAACACTTACGAGGATCGCCGCAGGCAAGCCGCCACCGGAGAGCGAACAGATCCCTGACATCGGGTTTTTCCAAGCGTTCGCCACGAGTAGTCTTGTCCAACTAACGATATTTGTTCCGTTCTGGCTCATCATGGCATTTGCGGTTTGGCGAAGCGGCGTCTGGGAACGACGCGTGATCCGCGAGGAACTCGCAAGCGAAATCGGGCGTTCGGTCACACCGGATGAGTATCGAGCTATAGCCAGCGATCGCATGCTACGGACACGCCGCGTAGACCGAGAGGATCCGGAGGTATCGGCAGCGCTTGTGAATGCGCAGAACGAACTCGCGTTCCGCAAACGCCGCGTGCGCAACGACGGCGGTGACCCCGAACGAGACAGTTTGGTGGCGGGATGGCGGGAGGACATCCGCCGTTTGCGACTAGTATAGGATACGCCATCTTCTTAGAGCGGCTCTCTGGTAGCGCACTTCTTGAATGTCCGCTGATGGCACTTAGCGGACATTCATCGTCAGAAGGATCATGTCCGCTATTGAGGGGTAAAGCGGACCTCTCCGACGCCTGCTCCAACGTCTGCTTATGACCCATAGCTGACATTGACCTGCCGCGTTACCGGCATACCCTTCCGGGACCAGCCAACGAGAGCGGTGCCATGAAGAACAGCATCTTCGCAGCATTGGGCCTCATCGGCTTAGCAGGGGCGGCGAACGCGGAGACTTCTGCCGACAACTCCCGTCGCAACATCGAGCGTCGGGCTGTCGAGGCGGTCATCTGGGGCATGCCGGCAGTCAATTACGACCTCATGTACCAGGAGATGCTCAAGCTCGGCGGCAAGCCCAACCAGATCGTCTACTGGTGGCGCCTGCCGGACTGGAAGAACCAGACGCTCACACCGAATCCCGACGTGATCTATCTGATGCCGTTCTTCAACACCAAGGACGCCGGTCCCATGGTGCTGGAGATTCCGCCCGCCGATGACGGTGTAATCAACGGCACCATCATGGACGCCTGGCAGGTGCCGCTGGAGGATGTAGGTCCGGCTGGCGTCGACAAAGGCAAGGGCGGGAAATACCTGATCCTGCCGCCCGACCCCCAAGGCGCGGCACCGAAGGGCTACATTGCTCTCCCGTCGGCGATTACCAGGGCTACGCGTTGCTGCGCTCCATTCTCCGAAGCGGCAGCGATGCGGACGTCGCCAAGGCCGTCGACTACGCCAAGTGCATCAAGCTCTATCCCCTGTCGCAGGCAGCGAATCCGCCGGCGACAACATTCGTCGATGCGATCAACAGCGTTTACGATTCCACGATCCCGTACGACTTGCGTTTCTTCCAGTCGCTCGACCGCATCGTGCAGACTGAGCCCTGGCTGCCGCGCGACAAGCTGATGATCGACATGCTCAAGTCGATCGGCATCGAGAAGGGCAAGCCGTTCAGTCCCGATGCGAAATCACAGGACATCCTCAACTCGGCCGCCCGCGAAGCCCACGCCCTCCTGGAAAGCAGGTATGAGGGCATCTTCACACCACCCTATTTCGATATCAGCCGCTGGGCGCTCCCGGCGTTGCCCGACTATCTCAAGGCTTCTCAGGATGGCTTCTCCGATCCAGACGAGTATCCCGTCGACAGTCGCGGTCTTATTTTCACTTTCGCCTTCTTCACGCCCAAGCATCTCGGGGAAGGCCAGTTCTATCTGATGACCGTCAAGGACAAGAACGGGCAGAGTTTTGACGGCAGCAAGAACTATCGCCTCACCGTGCCGGCCGACGCGCCGGTGAGGCAGTACTGGTCGGCAACGGTCTACGACCGCGCCACCCACGGCCTCATCCGCGATATGCCCCGCTCCGGTCGCGGCTCACAAAGCCAGGGGCTACAAAAGAACACCGACGGTTCGGTGGACATCTATTTCGGACCGAAGGCTCCGCCAGGCAAGGAGTCGAACTGGGTGCCGACGAACCCCAGCGGACAGTTCGAGGTGCTGTTCCGCTTCTACGGCCCCGACCAGCCTCTATTCGACAAGATGTGGAAGCTGCCGGACATCGAGCAGATCACTGCTCAGTGAGTAAGGAGAGTGCTCAGTAAGGATGGTAAGGCCATGAGAAATCTTCGTGTTCAAAACTGCGCGGGTTTGCTGCTCGTGGCCATCATTAATCCCGCACTCGCGCAGGCGCACCCCGGCCCGCAAGCACCAGTCAGCGAAACCGCCCTTGTCACTCCAGACAACTTCAATCGTGCCGAAACCGACATGTATTTTGGCGGTTCCGTCAAAGAGGGTGGTCTTGGCACGTTCCGTCATAACCGCGAAGCCATACCCATCGATAAGCAGATGGTAATTCGCATGAACCGCGACACTCTATACTCATTGTCGGTCTTTGACCTCGATGCTGGACCGGTAACGGTTTCACTGCCCAATCCGGGCCAGCGTTTCATGTCGATGCAGGTGATCGATGAGGACCACTATACCCCCGAAGTAATCTATGGAACCGGCAGCTACACCTTTACCAGGGAGAAGATCGGCACCCGCTATGTCTCGTTAGGAGTCCGCATACTGGTCGATCCGACCGATCCGCAAGACATGAAGCAGGTACACGCCTTACAGGATGCGATTACGGTCACTCAGCCGGGTGGTCCGGGGCAGTTCGAAGTGCCCGACTGGGATCAGGCAAGCCAGAAGAGGGTGCGCGAGGCGCTTCTGGCGTTGGCTAAAACCCTCCCTGACACCAAGCACACGTTCGGAGCCAGAGGCCAGGTCGATCCTGTTCGACACTTGATTGGAACAGCGTTCGCCTTCGGCGGCAATCCCGAGAAAGATGCGCTCTATCTCAACGTCACCCCGAGCAAGAACGACGGAACGACAGTCCACCGACTAACTGTCAAGGACGTGCCGGTTGACGCCTTCTGGTCGATCAGCGTCTACAACGCAGGAGGGTATTTCCAAAAGAACGCCTTCGACGCTTATTCGCTCAACAGCCTCACGGCGAAGAAGGACACCGACGGTTCGGTTTCGGTTCAATTCGGCGGCTGCGACGGCAAGATCGCCAACTGCCTGCCCATCATGCCGGATTGGAACTACATGGTCCGTCTCTATCGTCCACGCACGGAGATTCTGGACGCCACATGGAAGTTCCCGGAGGCGCAGGCGGTGAATTGAATTGGCTGAGAATTCGTAAGGGGACCCAACATCGCTTGGTTTCAGGTCGGCCTGGGTGTCTGGGACCCGACCTTTTTTGCTCGTGCCCACAATGCACAGGACCCTCACGATTAGGTGCGATCCGCTGAGCCGCTTTTGTCGGGGCGGGTCCGCTTTGGGGGCAACTCGCCTTCTCTCCCAGTACGACCCCCCGTCGCTGCGCTAGCGCTGATCGCGGATGCAGTGATCGTCACGGTGGTGCCCGCTGGTCCGCTCTTTTTCACGACCATGGCGTTGAGTTGATGCGCTAGTGCTTCGACTATACTCGTGCCGAGGCCGGCATGTGGGGACTCGCTGGCCGCTTCCTGGCTGCCCGATCCATTGTCGCACACCGAGAGTCGCCAGCCGCAATCTTGTGCGTCGTAGATGACGAGGATTTCGCCCTCCGCTCCGGAAGGGAAGCCATGCTTTAAGGCGTTGATCACGAGTTCCGTCACGATCAGCCCGAGGCTCACAGCGTCCCTGGATACCGCCCTGCCGGAGGTCTCTTGCACCTTGATTGAAAGCGGCCGGCGTTCGCCAATCATCGACGCTGCAAGACTTTCGCACAGCCTCGTTAGATAGGGCCCAATCCAGATGCTCTCGTTCAACCCTGAGGGCTGCAATTGCTGTTGCACCGTCGCCACCGACATGACGCGCTGGTGGGCATCCTGCAAGTGCAGGCGAGTCTCCTCCGATTGCACGGTCCTGGCCTTGAGCAGGAGAATGCTGGCGATGATCTGGAGACTGTTGGCAACGCGGTGCTGCATCTCCTGGAGCAGAATTTCTTTTTGTTGAAGCAGCTCGTCCTTTTCGCGCTCAGCCTCGCGGCGCCGCGTCACGTCTTCTATTGCCAGAAGAATGGCCGAGGCCGAACCATCCTCGTCAAACACTCGGCGGGCATTGACCAGCATCACGCGTCGGCCGATCGTTGGGAATTCGTGCTCAACTTCAAAGGCCTCGATGGTGCGACGCTTCCGAATAATGTCTTCGAGGAGGGTCCGGAGTGCCGGGATGTTCCACTGGCCGTCGCCCAGCTCGAAGAGCAGCCGGCCCTCCGTCTTCCGGGGCTTCACTGCAAAAGTCCGATAGAACGAGCGACTCGCGGTAATAACGCGCAAGCCCGGATCGAGCACCAGAAGCGGCTCCCGTATAGCGTCCACGATGGCCTCAGCCAGGCTATGCCCATGCGTAATGGCAGCGAAAGGATTGCTTTTGGCCACGCCGTGGGGGGCTCCGCTCTATCTGCTCTTTCTTCGGGTTGGATTTTATCAAACTTAACGGCGGAACCGAACTTCGTCGGATCACAAGAAAAGGAAACGGCCCCAGGAAAGCCTGGGCCGTTACTCAGGCGCCGCTACTCTGCGCGGCGTTGTCTAACGCATAGAGTTTGCCGGGTGTGATCCAACTCCCGTCACGGCCGCGCGATCCGGGAAGCCGAGGCCTCGTTGCGCAACGCCCTCAGCAGGAGCTGCTTAATTTGAGTATCTGTCCACCAGAAGCGAGCCAAGCGGAGTAATCTCTGGGCCAGCCTTGTGCGCATTTCGGTTGATTGCACCTGTGCGGCGGGAACGCCATCGCCAACCAGCTCCGACGCCACCTCTTCGATGATTTGGGTGAACCTCGATAACGCTTGCGGCCCGAAGGCGATGCGCGTTCTATCGAATGCCATGCTGTGATCCTCAATCGAATATCTTTGTTAGAACCAGCGTCCGCCGCCGTACCAGCCGCCTCCAAAAAAATAACCGCGTACGGGCGCGTCGCCGTGCCGCCGACGCTGCTACCAACCTCCTGGATGCTATCGCGGATGTCCTAGACGTCGGCGGGGATTTTGGTTCTGCTGTCCAAGCGCGCTCCGAAGTTCGTTAGCGTTTAGGGGAATTCACCATGGCTAATACGCTCGCGGCCTCGAAATCGTATCAGGGCTAATCGTGCGACACCTAGCAGCGCAAGGAGGGGCATCCATAGATATGTCCCCAACCGCCTCCAGCCCCCCTTCGCTTCATAACGTCTGCGCAGGACTTCCTTCGCTACGGCCTGCTTACGGGGGCTAAGCTCGCCCGTCGCGAGAGCCCTCTTGAGTTCCTGATCGTTGCGGTCTTCCATGAGTTCGTTACGGGCGTCTTCCGCCGGTCAGGATCACGCTCAATAGGAAACCAACGCCCAGTCCGATGCCCATGGCAGCGTAAGGGTTTCTTTTGATGGCAAGGGTCGCTTCATCGAGGGCATCGGTCGCCGTGTCCCTGGCGTTGCGGTAGTGCCGGCTAGCCATATCGCTTACGCTATCGCCCAGGTCGCTAATGCCTTCGCGGAGGGCCTCGACGTCTGACGATTTCCTGATGGGATCGATCTTTTTAGCCTGCGCCTGGGTGCCGCCGGCAACATTGGTCATCTCTCTCTCCTTGGAGTTTCTACTCGCAACTAAGCGTTAAGCGGCTTCAGCTTCCTGGTTGACAGCGGTCTCGGCGATTTTAGTGAGGGCCCGGTCGGTAGCCTCCTCCTCATTGAGAGTTTCCTGAAGAAGTGGAACTGCCGCATCTAGACCCAATTCACCAGCCCAGGTGCGTAGCGTGCCGTAGCGCGAGATTTCATAGTGTTCAACGGCCTGAGCTGCCGCAAGCAGGCCGGCATCTAGCGCGGGCGATCCCTTATAATCTTGCATGATTTCGGCGCCCTCATCCGTGATGCCAATAATGGCATCGCAGGTCTTCCCCTTGGCCTTTTTTTTTATGATTGCGAACACCTGCTCCAGCCGAGCGACCTGTCCCTCGGTTTCCACGCGGTGTTTTTCAAAGGCGGCTTTCAGCTCTCGGTTCTGAGCCCCCTTCGCCATCTTAGGCAACGTGGCCAGTATTTTCTTTTCCGCGAAGTAAATGTCCTTAAGCGTGTCGTGGAACAAATCATCAAGAGTTTTTGGTGGCTTAGTCATGCTGATCTCCTTTGGATGCGCAGGGGGTTGCACCCCGCCTGACGGAGAGGCCAGGCGTAATGGCAAGAAAGTTGAAAAGTCGCACGACTAGAAGTTGAGACGACTAGACGTCGAGTAGGGACCGTCGCACCTCTTCGACGAGAGGTGTGACCATTCGCACGCGGTTAGCCAACGCGCTGTACCTAGGCTCGTTCCATTTGACTGGAGTCCTGTTGGAAAAAACCCGCGCAGGGCCACGCGAGATACTTGAGGCTAGGGAAGCCGGACAGGCAATCAAATCCTGGGGTCAGCAATCCAGGTCAACAGCAGTCCGATCAGGACCACCCGGGGCGCCTAGCCTCGAGCCGAGAGCCTATTCGGCTTCTCCGGGATCACCGGACATGGCTCCCGCCTCCTTGTTATGTACGCAGGCGGGAGTGCTCAGTTACCCGACGCCCTGGGGGCTTGGAACGTTTCGGCGCCTGGAAGCTTCTTTCCTATGCAACGCGCGTCGGCACCTCTACCGCGCCGCACTTCTACCGTGACAATCAAGAGAGCGGCCTTGGGCCTCGTCGAAAAGGACTCAGACATGAGCCGGGTTTCAAAGCTATCGCGCACAAGCGCAATCTTAGTCGCTGCGGGGGCGGCGTCGGCAGCAATGACGACATACAACATCTACCGCGCGAGGAAAGTGGAGCGTGAGTATCCGCCGGCCGGCCGCTTCATTACGGTCAACGGTATCAGACTTCACTACATCGAGAGGGGCGAAGGCCCACCAGTCGTTTTACTCCACGGCAACATGGTCACGGCGGAGGATTTCGATACCAGCGGAGTGCTCGACTTAGTGGCAACTCAACATCGTGTGATTGCGTTCGACCGGCCTGGTTTCGGGTACAGCGACCGCCCGCACGGTTCGCCGTGGGGTGCCGGTGCCCAGGCTGATCTTCTCCGAGATGCTCTGGTCGTCCTTGGCATTAAGCGTCCGATCGTCCTTGGTCATTCCTGGGGCGCCGCGGTGGCGTTGGCACTGGCACTAAACCACCCCGACGCAGTAGGAGCATTGGTTCTGCTGTCGGGCTATTACTATCCGAGTCTGCGCGCGGACGTTCTGTTATCCTCGCCCGCGGCGATCCCAATCCTAGGGGATCTGCTGCGCTATTCGATCTCGCCTCTACTCGGCAAACTATTGCAGCCGCTGCTGCTCAAGGGAATGTTCGCGCCTCTCCCCGTGCCAGCCAACTTCATGAAGGGCTCTGCCCCAAACATGTCGGTACGCCCCGGGCAGATCCGCGCGGAGAGTCAAGACGGCGTCGCCATGATTCCGAGCGCCATCGCGTTGCGGCACCGCTATCAGGAATTGACACTGCCAGTTGTTATCATGGCGGGCACGAAGGATCGCGTCGTCGATAGCAACCAGCCCCGCCGCCTCTACGCCCAGATTCCGCATAGTATTCTCCGGTTGATTCCTGACGTTGGGCACATGCTTCACTATGCAGTTCCAGGGGAGGTTGCTAAGGCGATCAAGGAAGCCGGAGGATTGGCGACGAAGCTCCATAACATTCGGCAAGCCACTGCCTCATACACCGCATCCGCGGCATAACCGATAGAGTTATCCGGCTCTCAGATAAAGTTTTAATGCAGAGGCTTTCCCTGCTTTGGAAGATGCCTGACTCTCTATGAAAGGTCCGCTTTTGGCACAAAGTAGACATGCTCATTGGGCTGACGAATGTCCGCTTTTGGGGGCAAAGCGGACAGTGACCAACCGTTGCAAACGCAACCGATGAGGTGATTGAGGTCGTCGGTCACATTCCCGCAGCTATTCTTGCGACCTGGGGTATGACGGAGGGTGAGGTGCGGCTCATTCTTCCTGGCAAGCCGATAAGCGGCTGACCCTCTCCAGAGACAGACGAGGCCTCCCTCAACTGCGTATGCGCCGTCGATGGCGCGCGCCCCGTGTACGCGATGCACGTCGGTGACCTATGCCCCGCCGCCACCTCGGACTTTATTGGCGTCGTGCCGACCGGCGATTGCCGATCAGCGGAGGCACCAGCGAGTTTGTCTGGCGTCCGCTATGTGCCAGAAGGCGACATAGGTCATCTGGCTCAAGTGATCTGAGCGCCCAGCATCAAAGGCTTGCTGGTCGCCATCTCCTTGAAACGGAGCTTTGCTGGCTAAACATGCGAACGCTGGGACCAATCCCGGTTTGAGGCGTTGGGGGGATAAAAGAGGGGCACTGCCGGGAAAAAGAGGATGGCACAACATTCCCTCCGACCGCATCGCCGCCGCGCCCTGATCGTCGATGATGAAACGTCCTTCGGCATCAGACTAGAAGCAGACATGCACGCACTCGGCTATGACGTATGCGATCTAGCGACAAATGGACAACAAGCCTTCCTGCTGGCGATGAGTGATCACTGGTTACGCTGACCGCGTTATCATCGAGCGCATCCGGGAACGTGTACCAGGAGCGTCAGTGCTGCCCAAGTCCACTATCTTGATCAGCTCGCGGACGCGGTATCGGCAGTCAATCCGCATTAGAACTGGCTTGTAGACATTAATTGGCTCGAAAAGCGAGGCACCCATGTCGGGTCTCAGCCGTCTCACATAGGCCGAGTGTAGGCATTTACGGCATCTCCGGTGCCTCTCCGGAGAGCGCTCATGAGGTCGTCCTTAATGGCAACAAGGGTCGAAAGCCTCTCCTTCAAAACCTTTTCCGTGATGGGCGTCACCTTTGGTTTTCTACTCGATACGAGATAGCTGAGAGCATTGACGCCGCCATTGATGGAATAGGCGCTGTGAGCAAGGAAATTCCGAAAGCTATTGAGTTCCCGCAATCCCTTCTCGTTCCGAAGAATTGCGTCAGCCTGCGCGCTGTTTTTTGAGCAGCTTCGCGACGTTCACGACAATGCTGATACATTGGTTGACGCTGTTCACTGGCGATAGGAAGGCGTGAGTGACGCCAATTTCGTCATTGATCATCTGAGCGCAAAGCAGATGGAGAATGGCTTCGACCGGGTTGAACGCGCCAATGTAGCTCGTGATGTCGATAGCGATTTCCGGATAATCTCGAAGCCTCTTGGTGTCCGACATTTCGAGGAGGTCCCTACCGCAACAAATGGAAGAAGGTTGGTGTGTTGTTCGCTCGGTCTCGTCTCTATGGCCTACTCTTTATATGTAACTACCGAGCCGATCTTCGCGAGCTCAAAGCCTGAATTCACATTTGCGCTGGGACACTTCCACGTTGGCTGATCCTGCGGTGATCGACGACCCTGATAAGATTTCCATGTCCGCCAGGCAGGCGCAAGAACTTGGCCGGCTCATGGCCGAGGCCACCCGCAGCGCGATGCCTAAGAGCTGAGCACGGTCCCCAGGCGACGGCGAAGCAAAGGAGTAAACTCTATGAGACGTCCCCCCCTTCTCGCAGGCGTTACAATGGCAGCTATTTTGGGCGTGTCGCTCACTACCGTATCTATGCCTGCGCGAGCGGGTGAACCTTCCGCAGGTCCGGGCCCTGCCGCAGAAGCTCCAGCGAGCGGTGCACCGAGCGCAACACCGGCGCCTGCCGGTGGGGCCCCTG
>Ga0134122_10004548_pt1 | contig 10284 bp, 8 predicted proteins | sample KB302_FD_96461 | JGI IMG/M metagenome (GOLD analysis project Ga0134122, IMG submission 96461) | Terrestrial soil microbial communities without Nitrogen fertilizer from Kellogg Biological Station, Michigan, USA - KB3-0-2 | ecosystem: Environmental > Terrestrial > Soil > Unclassified ... | reverse complement strand
GGCAAGGCGATGATCGAGCGGATGTAGCGCGCCGCAGCGCGGAAGAGGGGCCCCGCGCAGCGGGGATCTGACCGCGAAGGCGCGCAAGCCGGCGACACACGTTGTTTCAAATGCACTGGGCCGCATTGAGCCGGCACGCGAGTGCCCGGCGAGGGGCCCCATGCGAAGCATGGGGATCGACGGGGAATTGCGAGTCGACACGGAGGCCGACTCGTCGTGTACCAATTGCGCGCGTCGGTGACGGAGCCCGAGCGGAGCCCGAGCGACCGTCTGGCGGGTCGTTGCGCGGCAGCTGTTGTACAAATCCAACGCCGGCCGCTCGGGTGCGCCGCAGCGCTTGCTCGAGCACCTCGGCAGCGCACCGGCCCGTCCTGCCTGTCACTCGGCGCGACCCCGCCCGATGCGAACTCGCGCTCGGCCCGGCCGATCGTCGCTTCGCTGCTGCCGATTGGTGCGCACGATTGAACCAGTTGGCGGGTGGACTTGCCTTATGCGTGCTTCCGTCGAAGAATGGTAATCGTGGCGACTCGACTGAAAGGGCTGCGCATGGGCCAGGGCTTGCTGCCGGTGCCGGTTTCCGCGGCACGATGGTGCGTTCCCTTGAAAAAGCCGGTGCAGACATCAAACTAGTGACGGTTGCGACGCTTCGCTCGACTCGACGGCAGCGACGCCGCGCGGCGGGCGACGCGGGACGGCCGCGTCGCTTGCGCGGCGCAGCGACGATCGGCGTCGCGCTGCGGAACCGGGGCTAGGCTCGTCGCGGGGCGTGCTGTGGCGATGCAAGAACGTGACGACAATGTCCTCGAGGTCGAGAAGACCCGGCTCAAACCCCCGCCGCTGTATAAGGTCATTTTGCTCAATGACGATTACACGCCGATGGACTTTGTCGTCGTCGTGTTGCAGACTGTGTTTGCGATGAACCGAGAGAAGGCGACCCAGGTGATGTTGCAGATCCACCGCGAAGGAATGGGAGTATGCGGCACCTATACCCGCGAAGTGGCTGCGGCCAAGGTCGATCAGGTTCTGAGCATCGCACGCAGACATCAGCATCCGTTGCAGTGTACGATGGAGGAAACGTAGCGTTGGCGGCGGGATTGCGCCTAAGCGCTCTTGCCGAGATTGAGGCCGGAAAGAAACCATGATTGCGCAGGAACTCGAAGTCTCCCTTCACATGGCTTTTGTCGAAGCTCGGCAGAAGCAGCACGAGTTCATTACGGTCGAGCATCTGCTGCTCGCGATGCTCGACAACCCGTCCGCAGCCGAAGTCCTGAAAGCCTGCGGCGTCGACATCGAGGAGCTGCGTGGGGTCCTGACCGACTTCATCAACGAGCACACGCCGCGCCTGTCGCCGCATTCGGACGCTGATACGCAACCGACGCAGGGATTCCAGCGCGTGATCCAGCGCGCGATCCTGCACGTGCAATCGTCCGGCAAGAAGGAAGTCACCGGCGCGAACGTCCTGGTCGCCGTATTCGGCGAAAAGGAATCACACGCCGTCTACTTCCTCAACCAGCGAGGCGTGACTCGGCTGGACGTCGTCAACTACATTGCTCACGGCATTACCAAGACGCCGCAGAAGGGCCAGGAAAAGCAGGAGCCGGCCAAGGAAGATGCCGAGGGTGAGCAACAGCCGGCGGGCGCGCTCGACGCGTACACGGTCGATCTCAATCACCTGGCCAAGACCGGCAAGATCGACCCGCTGATCGGGCGCGAATACGAGCTCGAGCGGGTCATTCAGGTGCTGTGCCGCCGGCGCAAGAACAATCCGCTTCTGGTCGGCGAAGCCGGCGTCGGCAAGACCGCGATTGCCGAGGGCCTCGCCCGGCGCATCAACGACGGCAACGTGCCGGAGATGCTGAAGGATTTCGTCGTCCATTCGCTCGACATGGGCGCATTGCTCGCCGGCACGAAATACCGCGGCGATTTCGAGCAGCGCCTGAAGGCGGTGCTGAAGCAGCTGACCGAAAATCCGAGGACCATCCTGTTCATCGACGAGATCCATACGATCATCGGTGCGGGCGCGGCTTCGGGCGGGACACTCGACGCGTCGAACCTGCTGAAGCCGGCGCTGTCGACCGGCGCGCTCAAGTGCATAGGCGCGACCACGTACAACGAATATCGCGTGATCTTCGAAAAGGATCATGCGCTGTCGCGTCGCTTCCAGAAAATCGACGTGCCCGAGCCGTCGATTGCCGAGACGATCGAGATCCTCAAGGGCCTGAAGACGCGCTTCGAGCAGCACCACGGCGTCAAATACGCGCCGGCCGCACTGACGACCGCGGCCGAGCTCGCGGCGCGCTTCATCAACGACCGGCATCTGCCCGACAAGGCGATCGACGTAATCGACGAGGCCGGCGCCGCGCAGAAGATCCTGCCGAAATCCAAGCAGAAGAAGGTGATCAACAAGGGCGAGATCGAGGAGATCGTAGCCAAGATCGCGCGCATTCCGGCCAAGAGCGTGAGCTCCGACGACCGCAACGCGCTGAAGACGCTCGACCGCGACTTGAAGAACGTCGTCTTCGGCCAGAACCTGGCGATCGACGCGCTGGTCGCGGCGATCCGCATGGCGCGCTCGGGCCTGGGCAATCCGCGCAAGCCGATCGGCAATTTTCTGTTCTCGGGGCCGACCGGCGTCGGCAAGACGGAGGTGGCGCGCCAGCTCGCGTTCTGTCTCGGTGTCGAGCTGTTGCGCTTCGACATGTCCGAGTACATGGAGCGGCACGCCGTCTCACGCCTGATCGGCGCGCCGCCCGGGTATATCGGATTCGATCAGGGCGGGCAGCTGACCGAGGCGATCACCAAGCATCCCTACAGCGTCCTGTTGATGGATGAAATCGAGAAGGCGCACCCGGACATCTTCAACATCCTGCTGCAGGTGATGGATCACGGCACGCTGACCGACAACAACGGGCGTAAAGCGGACTTCCGCAATGTCATCATCATCATGACCACCAACGCCGGCGCCGACGTGCTGTCGAAGAGCTCGATCGGCTTCACCAGCAACAAGCAGGCGGGCGACGAGATGGAATCGATCAAGCGCATGTTCACACCGGAGTTCCGCAACCGGCTGGACGCGACGATCTCGTTTGCTTCGCTGGACCACGAGGTGATCCTGCGCGTCGTCGACAAGTTCCTGCTCGAGCTGGAGAATCAGCTGCACGAAAAGAAGGTCGAGCCCTCGTTCACGCCGCGGCTGCGCGAGTTCCTGGCGAAAAAGGGATTCGACCCGCAAATGGGTGCCAGACCGATGGCGCGCCTGATACAGGACACGATCCGCAAGGCGCTCGCCGACGAGCTGCTGTTCGGCCGGCTGGTCAGCGGCGGCAAAGTGACGATCGACGTCGGAGACGACGACAAGATCACGCTCGTGTTCGACGAATCCAAGGAAGCTGCACCGGTCGCTTGAGAGACCGCACTGGTGCGAACAGCGGGAGCCTGCGGGCTCCCGCTTGTTTTTTGCTCATCGCTCGCGCAATTGAATTCGACACCGAAATCGGCGACGATGCAGCGATGAGGTCCGCGTGCCTGCCGCGTCTGTTCGTCGCTTTGTTGGGCGCGTGCGCGTGTCTGCCGGTCATTGCCGCAGAGATCGACCCCGGGCGCGATATCGCCGCCAATTGCGCGAGCTGCCATCACGGCGATCGCAGTACCGGCGCCGCGATTCCCGATCTTGCCGGCATGGAAAAGGCAACGATCATCGAGCGTGTGCGGGAGTTTCGCGACGGCAGGCGCCCCTCTACGATCATGCGGCAGCTCGCCAACGGCTATTCCGACGCGCAGATCGAAGCCGCGGCTTCGTACCTGGCGGCGCAGAAGCGGTGACTGCCGTTCGCGGACTTCCCCGCCGTCGCTTTCTCGGGGCCGGTGCCGCGATGCTGCTCGCGCGGACGCTCGGCGCCTGCGCCAATGCGGCACCCGCGAGCGCGCCGAAAGTCGTCGTCGTCGGCGGCGGCTACGGGGGCGCGACGGCGGCTCGTTATCTGCGCTTGTGGAGCGACGGCACGATCGCCGTCACGCTGGTCGAGCGCGACGCCGTGTTCGTTTCGTGTCCGTTGTCCAACCTGGTGATCGGTGGCAGCAGGCAGTTGGCGGACATCAGCATCGGCTACGGCGGCCTGGAAAAACTCGGTGTGCGCAGAATCCGCGGCGACGCGGACGTGATCGACGCGTCGGCGCGTACGGTCAGTCTGGCGCAGGGCGAGACCCTCGCTTACGATCGCCTGATCCTCGCGCCCGGGGTCGACTTCATCTACGACGGCATTCCGGGGCTGAGGAGTCCCGCCGCGCAGGCGCTCGTCCCGCATGCGTGGAAGGCGGGACCGCAAACGGTCGCGCTGCGGGCGCGACTCGAAGCGATGCGCGACGGCGGCGTGTTCGCGATTCACGTGCCGAGGGTGCCCTACCGATGTCCTCCGGGGCCGTACGAGCGCGCCTGCCAGGTCGCCAATTATTTCCTACGGCAGAAGCCGAAGTCCAAGGTGATCATTCTGGACGCCAACGAGGAAGTGCAGTCGAAAAAGGCGCTGTTCACCGCGGCGTGGAGCGGCCGCTATCGCGGCTACGTCGAATATCGACCGAACAGCGAGCTGGTCGACGTCGATCCAGCGGCCTCGACGATCAAGCTCGACTTCGATGAAGTGCGCGCCGATGTGATCAACGTGATTCCACCGCAGCGCGCCGGCGGGATCGCACGCCAGCTGGGCATCGCCAATGCCAACGGCAGCTTCTGCCAGGTCGATTTCCTTTCCTACGAGTCGACCGCGCAGAAGTATGTTCACGTGCTCGGGGACGCGATCCAGACCGCGCCGCTGATGCCGAAGTCGGGGCACATGGCCAATCAGCACGGAAAAGTGTGCGCGGCCGCCGTCGTTGCGCTGCTTCGGGACCAAGAAGTCAATCCGTCGCCGCTGATCGCCAACGCCTGCTACAGCTATATCGACGACAAGGAGGCCGCGCACATCGCGTCGGTGCATGCCTACGATCGCGAGCAGAAAACCATGCTGGTCGTGCCAGGAAGTGGAGGCCTGTCGTCCGCGCCGAGCATCGAGGAGGCGGTCTATGCGGAGGCTTGGGCGCGCAATATCTGGTTCGACATGCTGGGCTGAGCACCGCAGTTGGTTGCAGCCTTGCAATCAAGCGGAGCGGAACGAATTTCCATCCAGCGGTAGCAGCTTGCGAGCGGACAGCATCGCACGGCAGTTCGGTATATTCATCTAATCAAGCACTTCACCTCGAGCCCGCCTAAGCGCGCACCCGTTCGCCCTGCAATGCAACAACAAACTGGCTGTTTCTGCTGCAATAGCTTCCACATCGTGGAAGCTATTTTTAACACCATGATTAATTGTAATATTTATCATAGTGCAGTGCGCAAAATGGGCTTGTAATTGCGCGGAGCCTTTGCTAACGTCGTCTGAAACCACGGTCGCTCGCCGCCTCGATACCGGCCGTGCAGGGCTTCGTTCACGACGATGGGAGCAGCGATGAACTACGATCTCGAAGCGGCAAGACTCAAGAAGGACTGGGCGGAAAATCCGCGCTGGAAAGGGATCAACCGCGGCTACGCCGCCGAAGATGTCGTGCGCCTGCGCGGCTCGATTCACATCGAGCACACGCTCGCTCAGCGCGGCGCCGAAAAGCTCTGGAGGCTCGTCAACGAGGAGCCGTTCGTCAACACGCTGGGTGCGATGAGCGGCAACCAGGCGATGCAACAGGTGAAGGCGGGCCTCAAGGCCATTTACCTGTCGGGCTGGCAGGTCGCGGCCGATGCCAACGTCGCAGGCGAGATGTACCCGGACCAGTCGTTGTACCCGGTCAATTCGGTACCTGCAGTCGTGCGTCGGATCAATGCGACGCTGACCCGCGCCGATCAGATCCAGCAGATGGAAGGCACCGGCGACATCGACTATTTCGCGCCCATCGTCGCCGACGCCGAAGCCGGTTTCGGCGGCGTGCTCAATGCCTTCGAGCTGATGAAGGCAATGATAGATGCGGGCGCCGCGGGCGTCCATTTCGAAGACCAGCTCGCGTCGGTCAAGAAGTGCGGTCATATGGGCGGCAAGGTGCTGGTGCCGACGCGCGAAGCGGTCGAAAAGCTCGTCGCCGCGCGGCTCGCCGCCGATTGCATGGGCGTGCCGACGCTGATACTGGCGCGAACCGATGCGGAAGCCGCCGACATGGTGACGTCGGACATCGACGAAAACGACCGGCCGTTCTGCACCGGAGAGCGCACGGTCGAAGGCTTCTACAAGACTCGCAACGGTCTGGACCAGGCGGTATCGCGCGGGCTCGCATACGCGCCCTACTCGGACTTGCTCTGGTGCGAGACCGGCAAGCCCGATCTCGAGTTCGCGAAGGCCTTCGCCGACGGCATTCATGCCCGCTTCCCGGGCAAGATGCTGGCGTACAACTGCTCGCCCTCGTTCAACTGGAAAAAGAATCTCGACGACGCGACCGTTGCCCGCTTCCAGCGCGAGCTCGGTGCGATGGGTTACAAGTTCCAGTTCATCACCCTGGCAGGATTCCACAGCCTCAACTACTCGATGTTCCATCTGGCTCACGGTTATGCGCGCAACCAGATGAGTGCGTTCGTCGAACTGCAGGAAGCGGAATTCGCCGCGGTCGCGAAAGGGTTCACCGCGGTCAAGCACCAGCGCGAGGTGGGCACAGGCTACTTCGACGCGGTCACGCAGGCAATCCAGGGCGGCAAGTCGTCGACGACTGCGCTGAAGGGCTCGACCGAAGACGAGCAATTCTTCGACCGGCCGAAGACCGAATTGTCGGTGGCGAACGGGTAGCGACTGCGGGGCCGGCGTAGCGCCGGCCCGGTTCGTCACGAGCCGCCCGCCCCAACGGCAGACGGCGCGGGCCAAAGCGGCTGGCCCGCGCCGTTTTGTTTTATATTGGCGCGATGGCCGATCCGAAGCTGCGACTGTTCTTCGCGCTATGGCCCGATCCGCAAACCCGAGCTTCGCTCGCCGCGCTGGCGCAGCGCGTGGCAGTCGAGACCGGCGGCCGCGCGACGACGCCGGACAATGTCCATCTGACGTTGGCGTTTCTCGGCGCCCAGCCGCGCGATGCCGCGACCGAGCTCATCGCGCGGGCAGGCACGATCGACGCGTCGCCCTTCGTACTCACTCTCGACCACATCGATTGCTGGCGCAAGAACGCCATTGCCTGGCTGGGCGCAAGTGAGATTCCGCCGGCGCTCGCTTCGTTGCGCGAGGCCTTGCTCGCCTCGCTCGCCCCGCTGCACATCGCCGACGAAGCGCGTCCGTTCGCCGTGCACGTCACGCTGGCGCGCAAAGTCACGGGCTTGCTGCGCCGCCGTTTGCCCGCACCGATCGCCTGGCCGGTCGACGGATTGGCGCTGGTTGCCTCGGACACGGGAAGCGATGGTCCGGTCTATCGCGTGCTCTCCAGCCTGCCGCTCGTTCGGCGGCGCTGATCGCGGGGGGTTAGCTGCCGCGCGCGACCGGACGCGTCGGATCGGCGACCCACTCGCTCCACGAACCCGGATAGAGCCGCGAACCGGGCAGTCCGGCGACCGCCATCGCCAGCATGTTGTGGCACGCCGTCACTCCTGAGCCGCATTGATGCACGACCGACGACAAAGGCGCGCCCCCCAGTTGCGCTTCGAATTCGGCACGCAGCAGCTCGGCCGGCTTGAATGTCTGCTGCGGCGTCAGGTTGGCGCCATAAGGGCGATTGATCGCGCCGGGAATGTGGCCGGCAACCGGATCGAGCGGCTCGATATCGCCACGAAAACGCTCCGGAGCGCGCGCGTCGATGATCGTCAGCGGGTTCGAGGAGTGATTGCTCAGGTCCAGGAGGATATCGGCACTGGAGACGACCGGCTGCGGCGTCATCGCGACGAACCGGGCGGGTCGCACGCTCGGCGGATCCGCCGTCGTCGGCCGCCCTTCGGCGATCCATTTGTCGATCCCGCCGTCCAGCACCGCAGCCGCATCGTGGCCGAGCCAGTGCAGCAGCCACCACAGGCGAGATGCCCACATGCCGTTGTTCTGATCGTAGGCGACGACCTGCTTGGACGCATCGATGCCGGCTCGACTCAAGCTTCCGGACAATGCGGCGACCTCCGGCAGCGGATGGCGCCCATTGCTTCCGGTTCGCTCGCCGGACAGGTCGCGATCCATGTGCATGAAGCGCGCGCCGGGCAGATGCGAGGCGCCGTAAGCGCGCTGACCCGCGTCGACATCGCTCAAGTTGTGACGGCAATCGACGAGCACCAGCGCAGGATCGGACAGCTGCCGCGCAAGCTCGTCGGTCGAGATCAGACTCGTATACATCGCGGCCTTGTCAGAACAGTTTGCCGCCGATCGGCCAGACTTCGAGCGGCCCCAGCTTGAGCGCGTCGAGCGCGGGCTGCAGGCTGGCACGATCGCCAACCGCGATAACGACCATCGATGCCGGATCGAAATAACGCCGCGCCAGCGGCGGTAGGTCCGCGGCGCCGACCTTGGTCAATTGCGACGGCAGCTGTCGGAAGTAGTCGAGCGGAAGTGCGTAGGCGAACAATTCGCCGAACGAGCTCCCGGTGGCACCGTTCGTTTCGAACATCGCCGGCAGCGACCGGGTCAGCGAGCCGCGCGCGCGTTGCAGCTCCTCCGGCGTCAGCGGCGCTGCGCCCGCGCGCCCGAGCTGGGCGAGAATTTCCTGGATCGCCGGCACCGCGACGTCGCTTTTCACCGCGGTGCGCACGACGAACGGGCCTGGGCGGCGTCCGTATTCGAAGCGCGAGCCGATGCCGTAGGTGTAGCCCTTTTCTTCGCGCAGGTCGAGGTTGAGCCGGCTGGTGAAGCCGCCGCCGATGGCCTCGTTGAGCACCTGCAGCGCCGGGAAATCGGGCGTGGTCCGCACGGTGCTGATCCGGCCGATTCGCAGCTCGGCCTGCGGAGCGCTCGGCTTGTCGACGATCACGACGCGCGCGACGGTGCCCGCCGCCGGCGTTTCCGGCTTCGGTGCCGCCGCAATCGGCGCGGCTGCCCATGACGCCCACAAGCGCTCGGCCAGCTGGCGCAGCTCCGCGGCGTCGATGGCGCCGACGACGACCAATGCCGCATTGTCGGGCCGGAACCACCGCCGCCAGAAGTCGCGCAAATCGGCCTCGCCGATGCGCTGCATCGATTCTTCGGTGCCCAGGTTGCTGCGTCCGTACGGATGATCGGCGCCGTAAAGCGCGCGCGAAAACGCGACTTCCGCGAGGGTGCCGGCATCTTCGCGCGCCTCGACGATCGCCGACAGGTGCGCCTTGCGCTGCCGCTCGACTTCCTCCGCCGGAAACGTCGGATGCTGAGCGATGTCGGCGACCAGGCCCAGCGCCGCGGGGAAATTGCGCGCCAGCGCGTCGATCCGCAGCAAGGTCGCGTCGCGTCGGGTGTGGGCCGAGTAGCCCGCGCCGAGTTGCTCGATTTCCTGCGCGATCTGCACCGCGTTGCGCGTCGTCGTGCCTTCCTCGAGCATCCCGGCAGCGAAATCCGCTGCGCCGGGCAGCGCCGGATCATTGGCACCCAAGCCGGCGTTCACGACGAGCTGCGCGGTGACGATCGGAAGCGCCGAGCGCTGCAGATGCAGCACCGTCAGCCCGTTGGCGAGCTTGAACGACTGCGGTGCAGGCAAGGTCGGAACCGGAGCCGGACCCGCGGCCGGCGGCTTGCGGCGCCACGACTCGTCGGCGTTGATCGACTCGGTCGCGCGCGACCGGGGCGGCGGAGTTACCGAGGGTTCGGGGTCCAGTTTCTTGTCGCCGCGAACGGCGAAGACGACCACCCGCGCGTCCTTGGACAAATGGGCGCGCACCGCGCGCTGCACCGAAGCGGTGGTGACCGCGGCATAACGCGCAATGTCCTTGGGCAGATAACCGGGGTCGCCGGTGTACTGGTTGTACATGTTCAGTGTGTCGGCGCGCCCGACGACCTTCTGCAAACCCTGATACGTCGAGCGTTCGATCTGGTTGCGGGCGCGCTCGACTTCCGCTTCGGTCGGCCCTTCGGCGACGAAGCGGTCAAGCTCGACGTCGATCGCGGCCTGCAACTCCGCCGCCGTGTGACCGGGTCGGGCGAATGCCTGCACGTCGAATATCGACGTCAGCGCATAGGCGTCCTGCGCGGCGCTGACCTCCTGCGCAAGCTGCAGTTCGTAGACGAGACGCCTGTACAGCCGGCTCGACTTGCCGCCGGCGAGGATGTGCGCGGCGATGCCGAGGTCGGCATCGTCGGGCTTGAAGCGCGCCGGCGTCAGCCATGCCAGGTCGACCCGCTCGAGCTC
>Ga0134122_10004547_pt1 | contig 10285 bp, 20 predicted proteins | sample KB302_FD_96461 | JGI IMG/M metagenome (GOLD analysis project Ga0134122, IMG submission 96461) | Terrestrial soil microbial communities without Nitrogen fertilizer from Kellogg Biological Station, Michigan, USA - KB3-0-2 | ecosystem: Environmental > Terrestrial > Soil > Unclassified ... | reverse complement strand
CGAGCGGCGCCGTCTCGAACTGGCCATTGCCGAGATCCACCTGAATGAGTGTGGGCGGGTTTGATCCCCAGAAGCCGGGCGTGTCCTGAAGCTGGGTGAACTGGTAACGCTCCCGCAGTGCCTTCATGAGCGCCACGATCGCGTCCATCGGGAAGGAGGGCATCTCGAAAAAGACGTTGACGGTCTTCTCCTCGGATTCCTTCTGGCGCTGTATCCAGGTGCAGGCGTCGTCAAAGGACATGCCGGGCGGGAGGATGATCTTGGTGCCTTCGCGCACGACGGCGACGGGAGTTTTATCAACGGGTTGGGAGGGTTGGCCGAGAATGGCGTTTAATGCTTTCTCGACGCGATCAATGCTGGCGGTGTTGCTCATGTGTTTTTTGATGTGGATTGTTTTTTGGTTACGATTGTTTGGGATGAAAGCTGTGCGGGTAAAAGCGGAAGACGAGGTGCAGGACGCTGTGCAGTAATTCGGTCTTGCGCGCGCGATCGCACTCGGGCGGCGTGTGCTTGAGATCGATCTGCCGGCGGGGCCTGGCCTGACGCTGGCGCAGCCAATGGCGGGTCGCGGCGCGCGCCGCCTGACGGGGCGTGAGCGACGGGTCGTCCCCGCAGGTGGAGTGGGCGACGTAGCAGCGGCAGGACTGGAGCTGATGGGCCACGGAGCCGACGAGGGTGCGCTGGAAACATTCGTAGTGCCAGACGCTCATCTCGCTGTCGCCCGCGATGGGCGCGTGAACGACCTGCTCGGCCACGCCGATCGGTTCGTGGCAATGCGGGCAATGATGCTCGGTGTCGTGATAGTTGGCCTGTCGGGTGATCATACCAATCCTTTGCGTTGATGTTTTTCGTACTCGAGGAACGCGCGGAAATTCTTGAAGCATTCACTTACGTCGCGGTAACGGCGATAACGTTCCTGGGATCGTGTGAGTTTCGGCGGTTTAGGACTGTGCTCGCGCATGGCCTGCACGCCAGCCTGCGTGACGGTGTAGCAGTGCATCCCGGCGGCGAGGGACTGCGCCCCGTGGTCGTGCATCATTCCCAGCGTGACCAACTCCGTGCAGCCGAGGCCATCCGCGCAATCCGGATCGGTCACGAAGCGGTTGCGGTAATAACCAAAGCAACCGTCCCCTTCATCGCAAGGTGGAGTCGCAGATGTGCTGCGCCCGAATTGATCGCAACCAAGGGAGTGTTGCAGGATGTGAAGTAGATTGGGGTTCATGGATTGAACGCCTCGCTTTTCTTCGGCTCGGTGCGTTCGCCGAGAATGAATTCCACATCGACGACGGCGCCGGATTCCAGTTCGTCGAAGTGCTCGGCAATGTATTGGTGCGCGACGAGGCGGGTGCGGTTGTCGCCCCAGTCGTAGGGATCGCAAGTGGCTTTGTCCAACCCGCCATCCAGACCGGACATGATGACCAGATCACTCGGCAGTCCGTAACCGGCGCGGCGCAATAGGTAACGCTCGGCCTCGTTGGACGCTTCCACCTTTGTCACCATCACGGGCACGAACGTGGCGCGGTCGCGCAGTTCAAACAGTTTGGTTTTCATCTTCTTGGCAAACGAGTTTCCGCCGCTTCACGATTTGTTCGGGTTGCGCGGGAATGATTTCCTCCACTTCCACGATGCGGCAGGAGGGCGGCGGTTCAGCGGCGTAGAGGCGCAGCTTGACACCCGAGCCGGCGCCGTCGTGGATATAGTTGATGGTGTCCTGGCTTGGCCCTTCTTCCTTGTGCCATTTGCCCACGGCGAGATGGGTCATCAATTTCACCGCCTGGGCGCGTGTCGGGTTATCGAAGTCGATATGATCGCCGCAGATGCTGATGTGAATCTCCTCGTTCAGTTCCTGCAACTTCGCGGCGAGCGCGACCAGAACGGCGCGCTGCACATTGAGCAACTCAATTTGCCGGTCGATACGCGCGATGGCTTCCTGCGTGTTCATGGGGCAAGCAGTCCGTTGCTTCAGTTGGCAGGTTCCTGCACGGACACTTGAGCTTTGAGCAATTCGGTGGTGTTCCGAAACGCGCGCTGGAGCAATTCGTCGGAGAGTTTCAGTTCATAGACGCTGCCACTGCGCGCCATGCCAGCCATCACGCAGTCGGAGATGTGCTCAATGACATCAATCAGGTTCACGTCTTCCGGCACGCCGTCAGGCTTGTCGAGATGGTGGCGGTGAATCTTGCGGTGGTTGTCCCACCAACCGGTCTGCTTGAAGCCGGTGATGAAGTCCGCATGAAACCAGTCGATGGTGGTGAGCTTGTCATAGTCGTGCTCCCCAGCAGCCTCCGTGATTTTGCCGGAGAAAAAGGCGAGCGCCTTAACAACGTCCCCGATGTGTTGGCGACTGGACGCGAGTAATGTTTCCTTGCTCGTGTTGGCGAAGTCGCAAGTGCGAGTGTCAGCGGTTTGGGATTTTTGAATTTTGATCATAATTGTTGTTTCAGTGGTTCACGTACTCCGTGGCGGGATCGCCTGCTTCACGCCGCCGGCCTGAAGATGGATGGCGGTGCCAGCCTTGTGGCTCGCCTTCACCGTTCCATTCTGCCAACGCTTGGGCCGCGGCGTCCGGCGTGTGATAGCACCAGCGGTCTTCATAGCCGTAGAGGGCCTGACCGGGATCGGAATCGAGAATGATGATGGCGGCGGTGTAGATGAGCCGCAGGACGCACGCGACCCGGCCATCTGGCAATTCCCGGGCGTGGGTGTAGCCGTTCGCCGAAACGATGCGGGAAAGTTCCGGGGTCATGGACGCTCCTTGGGAAGCGCAGGGCACGCGGATGAACCTCGACGCGGAATTAACAAAAGCCCCTCGACGAGTTTGGCAACCTCCTCCTTGGCCCGCGCGCCCTGCAAATTGAATGTGTGTGATCCCATGTGGTTAAGCAGCGAAAAAGGCGAAGAGAATCCCGAGGAACAGCGCCCAACCGCAGAGCGCGGCGATCATCCAGCGCGCCCGCAGGATTTCCGAGTGCGCCAGTTCGCGCTCCAGCAGCCGGATGTGCGCTTCCAGTTGCGCGGTGCGGGAGGGAAGCGGGTGTGGCTGGTTCATTGCGTTATTCAAGTTGTTCGTGCGTTATCCACACTTGTATTACGGTATTACGGCGTGTTGCAATAATTTCCTTGAAATACTTATTCACAGGTATTACTTCTTGCAGCGCGTAACAGATAACACAACCGTTTCGCTGTGGCAGAGGAACCCGGCGAAACACAGGATTCTGACGGAAAAATGATCTCGTTCAGAGCTTTTGAAGATGAGCAGGAACTGCTTCGTACTGCGGAGATGGTTTCAGGGAAAGATCGCAGTTATTTATTGCGTGAGTTGGTTAAACGCTTTCTGCCAGTTCTCGCCGTGGAGTTGGGCCACCAGTATGAAGGTGAATTGAAACGTGCCCGCGCCACACTGATGCAGGAGACGGCTACACCTCCGTCCCAGGCTCCGGAGTCCGCTGGCCGGGGACGAGTTTCCTGCGGCAATTCTGCTTCCAAGGACACACCGGGCATTCCAAAGAAGAAACATTCCCGGGGTTGAGTTGGGCGCGGAGAGCGCGGCGCTCTTTCTTTCCGCTTCGCCAGCAGACGTGGAGGACGCGACCGATCAGGAGGAAGAACACGCCGGCGTGGGATTTCATCCGGCAATGTACCTGAGGCGCGCAAGAGTACTTCTACTGTGTCAGGCTGCTTAGGGCGGCACGGGTGTTTCGATCCACTGGCCTTTGACGCGGCGCACAAGGACGAAACGGAAATAGCGGAAGCTCCGGGCGGCAATGAAGATTTTCGCGCGGGCGTCATCGCGCATGTAACCCTTGGTTTCGTGGAAAATGAGCTGGCCATTGGGATCGACAAAATTGAAGTCGGGCGTGTAGCGCGTGTCGTCGGCCAGTTTCAACTGGATGTTCTGGATGCCGATCACTTCGGACGGGTAGAGGAGGCGGAGCTGGCGGAGCCAATCGCGTTCGAGCTTGTTCAGCTTTTGCTCGTCGGTGGATTTCACGAGCACGAGGTTGGTGCTACCGCAGATGGACGCAGATTCACGCAGATGTGCGCCGGGAACGTCTTGTTTCGGTATCTGTGTTAATCCGGGTTTATCTGCGGTGGATGTTTTCCCACTGACACGCGCGTTGTGCGCGGCGACCATTTCCGGCGTCCAGTTCAGGAACGGGTTGGGCATGTCAGATCAACACCTCTTGCTTCAACTCGCGGCTGGCTTCGGGCCATTCCTCCAGGTGTGGTTCCCATTCGAGATTGCCCTTGTGGAAGATGCGGCAGCCGTGCGCGCGAAGGACGCGATGGCATTCCTCGACATCGTGCGCCGTCGGTTGGAAATACTTTTTGCCGTCGCTGGCGGCGCCGATGACGGCCCAGTCGAGCGGGAAACCAAACGGTTGTCCTCGGGTCTGATCATCAGCCATCCATTCCTCGAAGATGGAAGCGATGTTGAAGCTGAGCGGTTCGATGGACATCCAGCAGACCGGATGGCCGCGCGCCTTGAGCATGGCCAGCGTGTCCAGTTGTTTGAAGACGAAGCGGCGTTGTTGCGACAACGTCAGTTCCCCGCCGAACATGAAGGTGGGTGGCGCGGACACTCCCACCCAAACGTTTTTCGGCAGATCGAAGTTGAGCAGGTGGGGCGCGTTCTTGGTGAGCAATTGAAACGTGTGCCAGTGGGCCTGGCGGCAAATGGCGAACACTTGCTCCACTTGTTCGCGCGGCACCCAGCGCCCCATGAGATCGGACATGGAATCCATGAAGATCTTCGACGGGCGTTTCTGGCCCAGTGGATAGGTGAGCATGTGCGGACGCCAATAATGATGCTCGAAGCCCTGCGGGTAGCCGGACTTCATCACCTGCACGGTACTGTCCGCGTAACAGATGGCGATCGTCCCGTCGGGCATTCGCCATTTACAACCGTGCTGGCAGCCGCCCACCGGATTCCAGGTGTAATCCGTCCATTCGATGCCGCGGCCGACAACGACGGATTGGCCGCTCTCCGGATCGATTTTGGTTTTAACCTGCTTGTTCATTTTTCTTCCATTGGTTCTGTTGGAGCCAGCGGATGTTTTCCGTCTTCATCCAGTTGGCTTTGACCTGTTCCCAACTTTCGTTTTCGCAGGGTCCATAAATCGCGTCGCGCAACTCGCGCACTTCATTTTCGGTGAGTGTTGGCTGGCTCATAAAATCTTCTTCAACAGTTCGAGGGCGCCGTCGCGTTTGAGGCGGGCGAGTTTCTCCGCGACTTCGATGATGCGGTTGGCTTTGTTCATCACGTCGTCGTCATTCACGCTGTCGAGCGATTGCCGGAGCTGGGTGACGGCTTCGACCACGCCGGAAAGTTCGGTGAGGGTGTCCTTGCGGAATTTGCGCAAGTCCTCGATGAACTGGGCGCGGCGCACGTCCGCCTCCACGCATTGCTCGTCCAGCCGCTGCCACGCCTCCGGGATGTCGGTGGTGATTTTCTGCACCGCCTCGGAGGATTGTTCGAGCGCGCGAATGACCTTGGCGGCCTGCAACGGTGCGCCGTTGAGCAAGTCCCATAATTTGCCGAGCACCTGCGCCTGTGACTCGTCTTCAATGACGCCAAAGAGTTTTTCCTGCGTGGCGTTCATGGCTGTTTAATTGGGCCAACAACCGCGGCGACGCAGGCGTTGCATGTGGCTACGGCTGGATCAAATCCCTGAGCAGTCGTTTTGACATGCCCGCACGCCGCGACCGATCCCGGCTTGGCTGGAATGTCTTTATACAAATGGTTCAGGGGAATTTCTGCTTGTGGTTTTTCGTTCATGGCGTGGGTGCGAGTTTCAGAATGGTGTCGGCGATGTTGTCGAGGAAACCGGATTCCTTGAGGGCTTTGAGCCGTTCGCAGATTTCCACGAACTCCTTCAACCGTTGCACCTCGGCCACGTGCTCGGGGGAAAGGAAGAAGGTGCGCACATCCTGGCATTGGGCGACGAGCTGGCGCGTCTCCGCGCCCAGGGCCACCTCGGTCTGGCGGATGTCGGTGAGGTACTTGGTCATCTCCTCCAGAAAATCGATCGTGGATTTGCGGAAGGTGGTCACAGCCAGTTCGAGCGCCAGCTTCGCGTCCTGCACCTCCGCCACGAAGTCGCGTTGTTGTTGCAGGTTGGATTTGGTTTGCTGCACGAGCTTGTGCCCGATGTCGTTGGTTATTTGTTCGTCGTTCATCATAAGTGCTTTCGTTGGAAGTTCGCGGTCGTCTGCCTGTTGCCTGATTTCCTTGTAGCGGGCCAATGCTTCCTCCTCGGTCATTTCGCCGGAGTGGACCGCTGTGTTCAGGCGTTCCATCTCAGCCGCCTCGGCCCGCAGTTGTTCGATGCTCCGTTGTTTCATCCCCACTTCGTCCGCGAGCGTGTTCGCGTAAGACATGATCTTGAACCGCTCCCACGGCGTCATTGGCCCAGTGCGCACCCCGCAGACTTTACGGATGGCGTGCGCGGCCTTTTTAACGTCTGGATCTCCGAAGCCGCTCATTGCGCGAGAATGGATTTGACCGTCATGAGGAATTGCGCCTGCCGATGGTCCTTGTTGATGTCCGCGCCAAACATCGTCAGCACGCGCTCACGATCCGACGCCGGGAACTCGATCGTTTCGAAGACGACGCAGTGGGCAATGATGATCCCGGGCTTGGTCTTGGTGTCCAAGGCAAAGGCGTAGGCTGGGGAGGTTGCGTTACTCATGGGATCACCTCGTCAATGTTCACGGCGGGCGCTGGCGCCGGGCTGGGTTTCTTCTCCGGCATGGGCTTCAACGGAGTGAGTGGGCGCGGCGGGCCACCGTTCCTTTCCGTCATCAGCGCCATGCCTTCATCAAAGAGTTGATGAAAGTTCGCGATGGCCTCGGCGATCACTTCCTGAATCTTTTCGTCGCGCTCGATGGTCAGGACCAGCGGTGGAAACTGGCGGCGGTAGCTGAGGAATTTCCAGCGCGGCAAGCCGGTGACGAACATGGAAGCGTGGACCTGAATGGCATACTCGTCCGGCAGCTCGCCCTTGCGCAGATAACCGGTGTGCGTGTGCGCGGCGGGGCACTTGATCTCGATGCCTTCCTCGCCGAGCAAACCATCCGGCGAGCAACCGACACGCCCGTCGTCCGTGGTGATGAAGCCGACACGTTTGACTTCCGCGTCGTACTTGAGTTCATACCAGGGAATCGCTTCCTGCTCCAAAATCTTGCCCTGATCCATATCGAAGCCTTGATAGGTGGGCAGTGGTCCGCCTTGCCAGCGTTCGGCCACCTTCTTGTCCACATAGCTCAACACGCCTTCGCCTTTGCGTAGGGCGAACTTGGGAGTGACCAGCGCATCCATCTCGCTGGCGGTGGGAATGCCGGCGCGAAGCATGAGCCATTCGAGCGAACCTTGATCGACGTGGTGGGTGATCACATTTCCCCCTTTCGTGCGCGCTCCTTCATAGCGTCGATGGAGGAACACACCTTCTCACTTCTGTAATCGCCTGAGATCATCGCGTGCGCGGAATCGTCTGCCACCGATTCCTGTAGCAACTTCACGAGGAGGATACTCATGCGGCTCGCGGCCAATTGTTCAGCTTGTGTCGGTTCTTTCGCACTCGGTATCAGCTCCTTCGAAAGAACCCCCGGTTTCAACTCTTCAAAGACCAAGGAAAGAGTGATCATCGCCCTGCCTCCTTCTGCCTCAGGAATTGATCCGCCATCTCGTACTTGTTGGCGGCGATCTCGGCGTAGGAATTGGCCCCAAGCCATTTCAGGAATTTCTTATGGTCCTGATTGAGCAGGGCCACGCGCTTTTCCAGTTCGTCCGCCTGTTTTTCGGTGATGTTGCCACCTTCCAGGCGCGCGTCGTTGTCGATGCCCACGACGACGATGTTGAGCGCGTCGCAGAGCGCGCCGCGTTTGGCGTAGGAATGCGCGGAGCCGTCGGCCTGTGCTTCCGAACAGCCGGGCGGGCCACTACCGATGCGCACGGAATAGGGATTGGATTTCTCAATGCCCGTCTCTTCGTGCAGTAGTGTGCAAATCTTGGTGATTTTGCCGGGCTGGGCTGGGCCTTCGGAAAACGAGTAGGTGAAACCGTGCTGCAAACAAATCGGCCGGGCCTGACTGTCAATCTCCTCGAAGGGCGCGAAGCTGGAACGTTGGTTGCCGTATTTGTCCGGGATGATTTTGGTGGCCTTGATGCGCGGGATGTCCCGTTGCAGGGCGACGAACGCGCGGGCGAAATCCTTTTTGGCCTGGCGATCCTCCATGTGCTCGGAGAGCAACACGAGTTCCTTGAAAGCGGCGGCGTTCTCCTGCGTGACTCCCCGTTCGATCATGGCCTGCATCATCTGGTTGGGTGTGGGTGAGGGCAGCGCCACGGCGCCGGCTGGCTCGTGCGGGACGAGCGCGTGCGATGGCGGTTGAAAATGCGGTTGGTTCGCCGCCGGCAAAAGTTCTGGATCAGGTTTGTTGTTCATAGTTTGGTTTTGTGAGATTCTTTGTGTTCGAGAAAGCGGCCGACGGCATAGCCCGCAGCCGCAGCAGTGGCGGTGAGCACGATGACGAGAAAGAGAAGTGCGCCAGCGAGCGGTTCGGAAATGATGAGGATGTCGTTCATCGCATGGATTCCAGGAGTTGCCGCAGATCGTGGCCGGTGCGTTGCATCCCGTTGGGTTCCACCACGAGCACACCGCCACGGGCGCAGTTGATCATCAGCTCGCGCCGCTGGATGAATTCGATGAGCGGTTCCGGCGGGGTGAGCGGTGGAATGACCTCGGGTTGATCCTCGGCAGTGTTCATGTGTTTTCAGGAGGCGGTGGATTGGTCAACAGTGTTTGCAGCGCGATGATGCGATCGCGCATGGCCTTGTCCGTGGCCATGCGTTTGTCCACCACCTGACAACCGTGATGGACCGTGCCGTGATCGCGCGCGCTGCCGTTGCGATTGGGAAAGCACTTGCCGATCTCCTTCAAGCCCATGTCGGTGAGCGTGCGGTGGAGCCAGTAACCCACCTGCCGCGGGAAAACGATCCGGTCGGTGCGCTGATCCGAATCCAACTCGCCGAGGCGAATGCCGAACTCGGCGCAGACGGCCAGCTTGATGCGGTGCGAGTCGCTGCTGTTGATGCGCAAGACCTGCGTGAGATCGGCGATGAGCTTCTGCACTTGTTCCAGGCTCATGACTTCCGTGCGGCCTTTGATGGGCACGCGCACCATTTGAATGAGGCTGGGTTTCATGCGAGTTGAAGACCGGGCGTGACGTGCGTGCTTTCTTTGGCGAGCGCGCAATAATCTGGATTGCGATCGATCAAGATGGCGTGGCGTCCATTCTCGTGGGCCATCTGCCCGGTCGTGCCGGAGCCGCCGAATGGATCGAGCACGGTGTCGCCGGGATTGGAGAAAGAGAGAATCAAGTCACGCGCCAACCACTTCGGCATCATGGCGGGGTGCTTCAGTTCCTCGCACATCTCTTCCTGCCCGCGCGTCTTGCCCCGCCAGATGTTGTGACGCATTCCGAACTCTGCGGTGAGCTTCTTTGTGCGTTCCGATTTTGAACCGTCTCGCTCTGTGAAAGTGTTCACGCCCAGATTGCCGATGCATCCAGCCGTCGCATTGAGCTTGTCCTTGATCGGGTTGAACGTGCGCGGCGCGCCTTTGGAGAGAATAAATATGTACTCGACCACTTGATGATAACGAGCGCGCTCCGGATGCGAGAAGTTGGCCTTCTCGTAAATCATCGTGTCGTGGCAGCGAAACCCGCATTGCTCTACGAAGAAGATTTTTTGTTTGCAGGAGGTCAACGTTTCCGAGCCGTTGACCACCATGTCATTCACATTCCAGCAGAGCACACCACCGGGACGGAGGACGCGATAAAGCTGCCGAGCGATGGCTTCAAAATCCCACTCCGGCGTTTTCGTGCCGCCGTAGGTCCGGGCGTCGTCATAGGGCGGACTGGTGACGACCAGTTCAATGCTCGCCTCGTCGAACCGTTCGAGCACGCGCGCGGAGTCCCCGCAAATGATGTTCAGGCGCGGGATCATGCCTGCACCACTCCTTCCCCTTTGCATTCGGTGCATTTGCGCGAGGTGTAACTTTTGCGGCAACGGAAGCATTGGAAATCGTCGCCGGTGTCCACGTAGGGCGAACCACAACAAGGGGTGCATTCGCTCTCGCCTTCACCGTGGCAGACCGGGCATGTCTCCGGCTCGGGATAGGAGATGTGGCGCTCGGAAACGCCGGGGGGATAATTGGGATCGCCGGGGAGACTCATATTTTCGGCACCTGGTTTCCCCACACGTCCCATCCGGGCGGCAGTT
>Ga0134122_10004545_pt1 | contig 10286 bp, 8 predicted proteins | sample KB302_FD_96461 | JGI IMG/M metagenome (GOLD analysis project Ga0134122, IMG submission 96461) | Terrestrial soil microbial communities without Nitrogen fertilizer from Kellogg Biological Station, Michigan, USA - KB3-0-2 | ecosystem: Environmental > Terrestrial > Soil > Unclassified ... | reverse complement strand
GTGAAGCCGAAAGCCTCCGGGCCGCCGCCGGCGCCGGTCATGGAAATCCGCTTCCCGGCGTTCGAGCAGAAGACCCTCGCCAACGGATTGCGGATCGTGGTCATCGAGCAGCACGAGCAGCCGGTGGTCTCCCTGCGCATGCAGCTCGCGGCGGGCAAGGCTTTCGAGCCGGCCGGCAAGGCGGGCCTCGCAACTGCCACGGCCGCCCTGCTCACCCGCGGCACCGCGAGCCGCTCGGCGCAGAAGATCGCCGGCACTATCGACGCCGTGGGCGGCGAGCTCACGGCGTCGACCGGCATCGAATCCAGCTTCGCCAACGCCGCCGTCACGTCCGACCAGCTCAACCTCGGCTTCGAGTTGCTGTCCGACATCCTCCTCCACCCTACTTTTCCACAGAGCGAGCTCGATCGCTGGCGCCGGAAGTTCCTGGGCGAGCTCAAAATCAACCTTCAGGATGCTCGCTATCTCGCCGACGCCGCCCTGCGACGCGCCATCTTCGGCGATCATCCCTATGGACGCCCCGGCGACGGTACCCCGGAGTCGCTCCAGAGACTGACGCATGAGGATCTCGCCGCGTTCCACTTCCTTCACTACGTGCCCAACGACGCCATGCTCGCGGTGGTGGGGGACGTCAAGCCGGACGACGCCTTCGCCCTCGCCGAGCGTGCCTTCGGCGGCTGGCAACAGGGTAAAACGGCCGAGGTCCCGTCGGTCGAGGCGCCCCGCCGTCAAGGGCACCGCATCGTCGTCATCGACAAGCCCGATACCGTGCAGACCGAGATCCGTCTCGGCCAGGTGTCCATCGCCTACCGCGATCCCGACCTCTACACCGCGCAGGTCTACAACTCGGTCGTAGGCGGCACCGCCAGCTCCCGCCTCAACGAGGAGATCCGCCGCAAGCGGGGCCTCTCCTATGGCGCCAGGAGCTCCTTCGTGGAGCCGACCCGGCCGGGCTGGTTCCAGGCCTCGACGTCCACCAAGACCGAGACCACCGTGGAAGCCCTGGAGCTGGCTCTCGAGGTGCTGCGCGGCCTGCAGAAGGAAGCGGTGCCGAAGCCGGAGCTCGCGGCCGCCGCGACCTACATCACCGGCGCCTTCCCGTTGGAGATCGAGACCGCGAACGGCATTGCCACCAAGGTGCTCGAGGCCATGCGGTTCGGCTACGGGCGAGACTTCCTCGAGAGCTACAACGACCACATCGCCAAGGTCGGCCCGGCCGACGTCCAGCGCTTCGCCAAGGAACGCATCGATCCGGATTCCCTGGTGATCGTGCTGGCGGGCAACGCCTCCGTCTTCTCGGCGGCGCTCCAGCAGAAGTTCGGCGCCTTCGAGACCATCCCGGCCGCCGAGCTCGACTTCCTGCGCGCCGACCTGAGGAAGCCGAAGGCCGAGGCCAGTTCGGGCACGCCGTAGGACTCACATCCGCTGACCGTGACCGCTGTCGGCTGGAGGCGGGTCGCGGTCAGCATCAGGCCGACCGCGGTTCGCCTCATTCCCTTCGGGAATTGCGCTGTAAAGACCTCGATCCGCCTCATTCCTCTCGGCAGTTGCGTCATGCAATTCACGATACGCACCATTGGCCTGAGGAGATGCGTCACGCAACTCTCGAATTGCGTTGTGCAGACCTCGGCCTGCCTCATCGGAACCGTGGTCTGCGCTATTCATCCCGAGATCTGCATGACGCAATTCGCGGTGCGAATGATGCGCGAGGGGATGGTTGTGATGCGTGAGGGCCTGCCGTGAGGCGAAAAACGCTCGCCTATGCCGCAAAGCTCGCCCTGTACCGCCCGCAGATACTCGCTTGGGTCTCGTCAACGGCTTGCGGCGATGCACGAACGGCCCGTTGTGCCGCACGCCGCGGTTTCGCGCGCGTAGGAGGGGTTGCGTGCGATGCGCCCGCCGGCGCGGATGATGCGTGAGCGTCTCGCGGCGTTACACGTCCGTTTTCGAGGTGGCCGTGCCGGTCTTCCTATATGTCGAGGGCGTTCTGCCGCGGCCGCGATCCTCGAGGGCGAGGACGCCTTTTCGGACCAGATCCCAGAGAGTCCGGTACAAGGAGGCACGATCGGCCTCGTAGCCGAGCGCCCGGCAGAGGTCGTTGCGGTCGAAGACGTCCGGCACGTGTGCGAGCGCCGCCTCGACTTCGCCTTGGAGTTGCCAGGGCGCCCGCCGGGCTGGCCGTGGCGGAGGCCCAGGAGGAGCCTGAGCTGGAGCAGCGGCCGGCTGAGCTTCAGGGCGGGAGGGTGCCTCCAGGAAGCGTGGAAGCGCCACTGCCTCGTCAGCGGTGGTCATCCAGACCAGATCCAAGGCCCGGACCTGCTGCCGATGGGCGGCCTCGAGCAGCTCGACACCGGCGCGGAGCTGCTCGTCGAGCCGCCGCCTGCGGTCTTCGTATTCTTCGCGTGTCATAGCGCTGGAATTGCATCACAACGAGCGGAACAAGGCAATCTCCCCTACCGGTATCCAAGGCAGGCCACCGGCAATCGACACCGCCTACTGCTGGAGGCGCCGCCCGATTCGCCTGGGTCTCTCGGCAGGTTCCGCCTCCAGGTCCTCGAAATGCCGCAATCTCACGGCCTTATCACCGAAGCGTGCGATGATCTCAAGCTCGCCGCCCATCGCCTCGATGTAAGACCGAAGCGTGCTGACGTACATGTCGGTCTGGCGTTCAACCTTGGATACCCAGGCTTGGTTAACGTCGAGATTCTTGGCAATCTGCTGCTGTGTAAGCTCGCGTGCGCGCCTCACCTCCGCCAGGGCCATTTCGGAAAGATCCTGGGCCACGTGCGCTTCGATGCGCGCACGCCGATCGGGCGAGATCGTGGCATAAAGATCGCGCCACTTCTTAGCCATCATTGACCTCCTCGCTCATCGCTTTCAGATGTGCTTCGTAGACCCGATCCGCCACCGGGATGAACTGTTCGTACCATCGATCCTGTCCCGTTTTGTCTCCACCGATCAGCAGCAGGGCAACACGGCGTGGATCGAAGGCGTACAAAACACGATAAGGACGGCCACGGTGCTGAATCCGCAATTCCCTCATGTGGCTGAAGGTCGAGCCCTCGACGCCGGAGCTATAGGGATGGGGAAGGGTCGGTCCTTGTTCCTCCAGCAGCCGCACCACGCGTGCGACCGCATCCTGCTCCCCTTCGTCGAGGGTTTTCCACCAGGCTTCGAATTCGTCGGTGAATTCGACCTCGTATGCCATAGGAGGAATATAACTTATCCGGAATGGCGCGGTCAACCCTTTCGACGGATGTGCCTGAGGAGGAGGGAGATAGGTGCCCCAGGCGGACGATGACTCTCCGGAAGAATGAGGGTCCGCGGAGCGTTATCCAGCGAAGAGAAGCGCTCGGTCATCGTCAGGTTCTGGGCCGGCTCCGGACCGAGCCGGCCGTCCCCAAGCGGGCGAGCGGCCACAGCCCCAGCGCTTTGTCGGCGTAGCGTTCGTCTTCCACCCCGCTCTCGACGAGCAGCCGCTCGGGCTGCGGCAGGCCGAAGGGGGGGAGTTGGAGGTTCACCGGCCGCCATCCCCCCAAGGGCGCGTCGACGTTGGCTCTGCGGCTGGGGAAGGTCGTGGCCAGCAGATAGCGCGAGCCGCTCGCCGCGAAGTTCTCCAGCGCGGCGAGGATCTGGCGGTGCTTCAGATGCACCAGGCAGTCCCGGCAGAGAATGAGATCGACCTCGGGCAACGCGTCACGAGTGACGTCCAGGGCCAGGAAGGTGCGACGCTCGTCGCCGTATCGGCGCTGGTTGTCGGCGACGAGGTCCTCGACGACGTCCGTGCCGATGTAGAGGTCGAGCGGCGCCTCCATGGCGCGGAACCAGTTGAAATCCCCGCAACCCGCGTCCAGCACCGTACGGACGCCCAGCTCTGGGAACAGCGCCGGTAGCTGCTCGCGCAGGCTCGCGGTGCGCGCCAGGGTGGAGCCCGGACCCGAAGCGGTCTCTCCTCCACCCCAGCCTTGCAGACGGTAGTGGTCGGTGAACGCGCTCCGGATCCGCCGGCGCGGGCTCAGGGCGAAAACGAGGCGCCGCAGAAGCCTCTGAGTGAGCGGGCGGGTGCCCTTCTGGTCCATTGTCAGCAATTTACCATCGCGGCGAAGTCGCAATGACACTTCATGAGGCGAATATGCTATAATCTCATCTCTCAAAGCCTGAGATAGAGGCTTTCCAAGGGGCAGACGCTCATTGATGCCTCTCGAGACGATAGACGCCACCCTCATGGCCTGGACGGATTTCACCCGACCGTCGCACTTCTGGACGGTGATTCGCTGCGCTCCCGGCTACGACCTGACGCCGGACGACATCCTCTCGTTCGTCGGAGCCGGTGACGGCGGCCGGGGGAGCCTGTTGTTGACGGACACGGGCGTGCTGTGGGGCGCGAGGTGCCTGTATCTCGGCGGCGCGGGCACGGATGACGATCCCTACGTCGTCCGGTTGAAGCGCCGGGGTAGGCGGTTCACCATCCGGCGGTGCGCGGATCGCCTCGCCTGCTATCGCGGCAACGCTGCGGGCCCTACCGAGCCCATCTGGACCGCGGAGGAGAGCGGCTGATCTGTCTCTCCAGAGCTTGCTCCGCCGCCGCGGCGCCTTGACGTTGTGCGCGTGATATAGAAGGGCTCGATCCCATGAAGTCTGCCCTTCTTCTCCAGATGGCCGTCCTCGCCGTCGCACCCCCGGCTCGGGCGGTGGCTCCGTTGGCGGCGGCTCAGGCGGTCTTGCGGCAGGACGTACCCGGTGCGGCGATCGGTTTCGTGCTCCTGGGGCTGGGTCTGGCGGCCGGGGCCGTAGCGTGGGTGCGGCGGCGGACGGGCGACCTCACCCTCCTCTACTTCGCGGTCCTCTGCTTCCTCTACGCCGTGCGCCTGCTGTGCGACCTCGATGCGGTTGAGATCCTCTACTCGCCGCCGGAGCGGGCCTGGCAGAGGCTCATCAACGTCCTGACCTACCTCATGCCGGTGCCCGCCTTCCTCTTCTTCGAGCGCGTCATCGGGCGGGGATGGCGGTCGTCTCTCTACCGGCTGGGCCAGCTCTTCACGGTCCTCGCGGCGGTGGCGGTGCCGCTGGAGATCTTTTCTCCCTGGCCGGGCCTGCTGCTCGGCCCCTACCGGTTTCTGGTGATCGCGGCCATATTGGTCACGCTGGCCACCTTGTTTGCTCCCGGCAAGGAGCGCAGCGCGGACGTGCGGCTGCTCCGCGCGAGCTTTCTGGTCTTCGGCGTCTTCGCTCTCTACCAGAACCTGCGCGGCATGGGCCTCATGCCCTGGCAGGAGGACCTGGAGCCGCTGGGATTCCTCTGCTTCGTCTGCGGCCTCGGCGCCATCGCCGCCCGGCGCGTCTTCGACACTCAGGAGCGGCTCACCACGATCCGGCAGGAGCTGGAGACGGCGCGCCGGATTCAGGCCTCGATCCTGCCCGAAGGAGCACCGCGCATCGCCGGCCTCGGCCTCGCCGCGCGCTACGTGCCCGCCTCCGAGGTGGCGGGAGATTTCTACGATTTTCTTGCCGGCGACGGCCGGCGGGTGGGAATCCTGATCGCGGACGTCTCGGGCCATGGCGTTCCGGCGGCGCTGGTGGCCTCCATGCTCAAGGTGGCCGTGGCGGCGCAGGCCGTCCATGCCGCCAGCCCCGCGAGGGTCCTCGCCGAGATCAACCAGATCTTCCACGGCAAGCTGCGCAGCCAGTTCATCACCGCGCTCTACCTCTTCCTCGACCTGGAGGCGGGCCGGCTGACCGCCGCCAGCGCCGGCCATCCGCGGCCGCTCCTCTGGCGCCGGCGCGAGGGAAAGGTGGATGAGCTGCCCCTGGGCGGCACCGTCATCGGCCGCCTGCGCCGCGCCGGATACGAGGAGGTCTCCATCAACCTGGAAGCCGGGGACCGCCTGCTGCTGTTCACGGACGGCATTCCGGAAGCCCTCGGCCCCGCCGGTGAGGCCTTCGGCGAGGAGAGGCTCCGTGGCTTCCTCACCCGCCGGGCTTCTCTCTCCGCCGAAGGCATTGCCGAGGCGCTTCTCGAAGAGGTCGCCGCCTGGACGGGGCGGACGGCGACCTTCGACGACGATTTGACGCTGGTGGTAGCAGAGGTCATGGACACCGGTCCCTCCTCCCCTACCGCTGGATCGTGAAGTTGACCGTCAGCGTGTAGAACACCTTGACCGGCTTGTCCGCCAGGGTGGCCGGCTTGAAGCGCCACTGCTGGATGGCTTCCACAGCCGCCTGGTCGAGCCCCAGCGGCTGACCCCGCAGCACCCGCACATTGGTGACCCGGCCCTGCTCGTCGATGATCGCCTCGACGATCACCGTTCCCTGAGCCCCCGACCGCCGGGCGAGCTCGGTATAGCGGGGTTGCACCTGGTGGACGATCTCGGGGCGGGTCATGTTGCTGCCGATGGAAAAGGTGAGGGGCTGGCTGTCGCTTTCCGAACCGATCGTAGGCCCGACGGGATGATTGCCGTAGCCGGGACCGGGAGGACAGCCGGCGCAGGGTTTGCTGTCACTGAAAAGCGGACCATCGTGGCTGCTGTCTGCCGTGGGCACCACGCTATCCACCGTCACGGTCGGCGTCGGCGGCTTCTCGGGAATGTTGTCGATGTTCGGCTGAACCGTCTGCTCCTGCGTGGGCGGCTTCTCCTGCTCCTTCGTCTCCGTCGGCTTGACGGTAGGCTTTTGTCCGCCGCCTCCGCCGGCCAGGAGCGGAACCGGTTCCTGGACGAAGAAGATATCGACGATTTTGGGCTCCGCCACCTTGTCAACGCTCCAGTAGCTGGCGAGGGCGAAGGCCGTGATGCCCGCCAGATGCAGGCCGACGGCGATAGGCAGAGAGATCCAGCGGCGGCGGGGCCGCTGCCTGCTTTCCAGATCGATCAAGGAGTGCTCGAACATCGTTTCCTCCTGCACGAAAACCTGCGCCGGTCGTTCCCCGCCTCGACACCCGCGAGGCCCGGGGTCCATCAGGAGCGCTCCTGTGGGGCTTAGAGGGTGGAGAGTGGAATTTGGTTCCAGGAGCTTTGCCCGGCACCCGTTGACCTTCGCCGGCCTCCTGATATCTTTGGCGCGCTCGGCCTCTGCCGAAGCAGGCGCGCATCACCAATCGTTCATTTTCTTGGAGGCCTGAATGCCGGATTCCAACCCGAGCCCGACGCGCGTAAGGTCGGCTCTCTTCGTCGACTTCGACAACATCTACCTGGGACTGCAGCGCGAGGACCCCGGGGCGGCGGAGCAATTCGCCACCGACCCGGCGCGCTGGCTCTCCTGGCTGCAGGACAGCCTGCCGAATCAGGACGGCGACGGCCGCAAGCGAAAGATCCTCCTGCGCCGCTGCTACCTCAACCCCTCGCAGTTCGGCCGCTTCCGGCCCTATTTCACCCGCTCCGCCTTCGAGGTGGTGGACTGCCCGCCGCTGACCAGCGGCGGCAAGACCAGCGCCGACATCCACATGGTGATGGACATCCTGGACACGCTGAGCCACGCCACGCGGTTCGACGAGTTCATCCTCCTCTCGGGCGACGCCGACTTCACACCCGTGCTCCTGCGTCTCTCCAAGCACGACCGCCGCAGCGCCATCCTGGCGGTCGGTCCCGCCTCGGTGGCCTACAAGGCGGCCTGCGACCTGCTGATCGACCAGGACATGTTCCTCGAGGAGGCGATCGGGGCCACTCCGAGCCAGACCGCCCGGCTGGCCGCCGGTCCCAGCAACTCGGCCATGGGCGAGCTGCTGCGTCACATCGCCGACAAGATGTACGAGCGGGCGAGCGCCAGCGGCGAGCTGGTCGCGACTGAGCTGCCGCCGATCTTCCGCGAGTTCTCCGAGTTCACCGCCAGCACGAACTGGCTGGGCTTCAACAGCCTGCGCAACATGACGACGGCGGTGGTCTCCACGCGCCGCGATCTGGCGATGATCGACGGCGATCCCTGGCGGGTGGGCATCGTGGCCGAGGGCGAGGGGCACGAGCCGATGCCGGAGCCCGGCCGCCTGCCGGCGCACCCCCGCATCCTGTCCGTCGTGGACCGCAGCCGCTTGATCGAGGAGGTCATCGGCTTCGTCCGCTCGGTCGTGGAAGCCTCCGACGCGGCGGTGCCGATGGCGCGGGCGGCGCAGATGGTGATCAGCCGCTTCGGCGAGCAGGTGCTCGCCACGCGCTGGGCAGGCGCCGGAACCTTCCGCGACCTGCTGGAAGGTCGCGAGAACCCGGGCTTCGCCATCTCGGCTCTCAAGCCGGGTTACATCTACGATCCCGCCCGCCATCAGCTTCCCGTCGACGGCCGGCCCGAAGAGCTGGTGGGCGATCCCGAGCTCAACGCCCTGGCCTACCGGGTTCACCAGCTCACCGATACGCCGTACCTGACCCGCGGCGAATACGCCCGCGTCTTCCGCCTCACCGCCGAAGAGGTCAACGAGCACGGTTACTTCCTCACCCGCACCTCCAAGGCGGTGCGCGACCGCTGCATCGAGGAGGGCTCGCCGATCGCCCGCGCCAGCGTGAACTTCATCCTGCGCGGCATCACCTTCGGCGGCCACCGCTTCGGCCAGAACGGCCCCGAGGACCCTCTCGCCCTCGGCAACTGTTTTTTCCGCAACGTGATGAGCCTGTGCGACGGCGCGGGCATCGCGCTGGACGACGAGGAGGTCGAGGTGCTCGCCGACTGGATCCTGGGCGAGCTCAGGCGGAAGAAGGAGGAGCCGGCGGGAGCACGGGCCGAGCTGGAGGAAACAGACGAGCCGGTCGCCGTCGGGATCGCCGAGGACGACAAAACGGCGACCTAGGGTTTCGGCGTCAACGTCAGCCTCTCCCGTGCCGCCTTCTCCACCGCCCCGCGGCCGTAGAGCATCGGGTGGTACTCGTTGCGGCGCCAGAGCTCGGTCTGGTCTTCCCGGTGACGGTGGAAGAGCTGGGCGTTCTCTCCCGTGCTGTTGACGGAGAGCGAGCGCGCGAGATCCGCCAGGTCGACGATCAGCCGCTGCGAGACGCCGAAGGTCACCCGGTAGGGATTCACATGGTCCGGCGTCATGGCGTCGACGCTGAAGGCCTCGCCGGGCAGGGGCACCGGCTTGCCGTTGAACAGCTTGATCAGGGGCGCGATGCCGCTGTCGCCGAACGGCTGATGGGCGAAGACGGCGGTGTGCAGCCTTCCCCACCGCCACGCGGCGGGGTCGTCTCCCAGCCGCTTGCCGAGGTCGTCGAGCGCCTCGTGGAAGGCGCGGCGGACGACGTCGTCGCGGGTCTCCACCCTGTCCTTCGTCCGCCGGTCATCGAACCAGGGGCTGGCGGGCGTCTTCAACATCTCGAGGTACAGGGGCAAGCTGTTGAAAGCCAGGCCCTCGTAGGTCTTCATCAGCTCGTCGCCCACCTCGTCGCCGACGATGCCGGGGATGAGCTTGACGGTCCAGGCGTAGTAGATCGTGGCGGCGGCGCTCTCCGGCGTGAAGCGGAGGTCCCAGCTCCGTACCAGCGCGAGGGACTGCCGCTCGCGATCGTTCGCCGGCCGGACGGCGGCCAGCAGGTAGGGACGCAGGGCGGAGGCAGGCGGCGAGTAGGTCTCGGCCTGCAGGCGCCGCATGTCGTCCAGCGTCACTTGGGGGTTGGCCGCCAGCAGCTCGGTGATGCGCTGGGCGCGCCAGGGATCGGCGTAGTCGCGGCCGATGAGGTGGGGGTAGTCGTCGGCCACGACCTTGTTGTTGGCGGTGACGATGAAGCCGGCCGCCGGGTTGTAGAGGCTGGGCATCTGATCGAAGGGAAGAAAACCTTTCCAATCGCGGTCGGAGATCTCGGCAGGAACGGGCAGGAGCCCGTCCTGGCCGGGCGTGCGGACGGGGATCAGGCCGGCTCCCTGGTAGCCGATGTTGCCGTCCACGTCGGCGTAGACGAAGTTGAGGGTGGGAGCGCCCCACAGCGACAGGGCCTGGCGGAAGGAGCTCCAGTCGCGCGCCGTGTTGTAACCGGCCAGGGAATCGAACAGGCGGCTCGGCTCGGCGAGCGTCCAGCGCAGGGCCATGGGCGGCAGACCCTTGAGCTGGTCCGCCTCGTTGATGAGCGGCCCTTGCGGGGTGACCACGACGTCGAAGCTCTGGGGCTTGCCGCCCTTGACGTCGATCGTCTCATTGACGATCGTGGCGTCGCGCCATTCCCCTCCGACCTTCACCTGGCGGCGGTCGTTCAGCGTCTCGACGAACAGGTCCTGCGTGTCACCGCACATGTTGGAGATGCCCCAGGCGATGCGCCGGTTGTGGCCGACGAGGATCATGGGCACGCCGGGAAAGGAGAAGCCGACGGCGTCGAAGCGGC
>Ga0134122_10004542_pt1 | contig 10290 bp, 10 predicted proteins | sample KB302_FD_96461 | JGI IMG/M metagenome (GOLD analysis project Ga0134122, IMG submission 96461) | Terrestrial soil microbial communities without Nitrogen fertilizer from Kellogg Biological Station, Michigan, USA - KB3-0-2 | ecosystem: Environmental > Terrestrial > Soil > Unclassified ... | reverse complement strand
CCTACGTTTTCAACAGCCGGCTCTCTTCGACCGAGTTCCTACAGTACGTTGCCGGAGACTTCGGCCTGGCGGCATCGGGCAAGACGAAGAGCGAGCTTCTCCTTGGCCTCGGCAGTTTCCTGGTCGCCCGCCATCAGAGGAACCTCACGACGTTGCTGGTGGCGGACGAAGCCCATCACCTTTCAGCAGAGGTTCTCGAAGAAATACGGCTTTTGACCAATCTGGAGACGGCCCAAGGAAAATTGCTGCAAATTCTACTGGTAGGACAGCCTGAGCTGGACGAAAAGCTTGATTCGGTAGAACTGCGCCAGCTGAAGCAAAGAATCGCTCTACGTTCTCATCTTTTACCGCTGGACCTGGAAGAGACGCGCGGATACATACAACGCCGACTACAGCTCGCGGCTGCGAATCCCCCCGCTGAGACGATATTTCCTGAGGAGACTCTCGCTGAAGTCTATCGCAATTCTCGGGGCGTTCCCCGACTCATTAACAGTATTTGCGAGAACGCGCTGATTGGGGCGTATGCCCGCCAACTCAAGAGTGTTTCTCCGGACATCATCGCAGAAGTGGCCGCCGATTTGCGTCTCAATTTGGTTCGTGCTCCACGCGCTCCAGAGATCACCAGAAATGACGACGAGGAGTTATGGCAAGCCCTGAAGACGCTGCTCCAAACTCATGGTCAGCTACAAAGCATGCGATCACGAGATTCAGAATCATTCGTAAGCACCATATCCGGAGCTAAAAAGCATGAGCCGTTTATTTGAGGCACTACAAAGGTCGGAACCCGAAGGGCTCCGATTCGACTTTGTCCCGCCAGAAGCAGCGACGAATCAGCCGCTGACGACGTCGGAGGTGGCGCCGCCGAACGGGGGGACTCAAATCCACGAACTCGAGCCCTTTCCCTCCCTACCGATCTCAGTACTGTCGGACAGCCGGCTGGTATCTCTATCGGAAAACGAGAGCCTGGGCGCGGAAAAATTCCGATTTCTCGCGGTCCGTTTAAGACAGATCCAGCAAGCCCGCCATCTCAAGAAGTTATTGATCACCAGCACCATTCCTGAGGAAGGCAAGAGCATGGTTTCAGGGAATCTTGCGGTCACGCTGGCACGAAGAAAGCAGCAGAAGGTTCTGCTCCTGGATGGCGATCTGCGACGCCCTGTTCTAGCGCGGGAATTCGGTCTGGCTCAACTAGCAGGTCTGAGTGAATGCTTGCTGGGTGAACCACGACCGATCCCAAATATTTACCATCTGGACCGGGCCGGTGTCTGGTTCTTGCCCGCCGGCAAGGTGCCCGAGAATCCCCTGGAGTTGATGCAGTCCGGACGGCTTTTGCAACTGCTCGACCAACTGTCGGCCTGTTTCGACTGGATCATCATCGATTCCCCCCCCATACTGCCTCTCGCTGACACTAGCGTTTGGACCCGGATTGCGGACGGCGTTCTCCTGGTGACCCGGGAAGGAACAACCCAGAAGCGGCAACTACAGCGGGGACTGGAAGCGCTGAACCAGTCGAAATTATTGGGAGTGGTGTTCAACAGCAGCACCAATGCGGATCATAGCAACTATTACCAGCGGTATAGTCGGATTGTGCCACTCACAAAGTAACGCAGAAGCGAAGTTGCCTTCGGCTCAGCATCCGGATCTCTACTTACTCCGAGCTTTACATGTGAACTGTGACTTAATTCTTTCTGTCCGCCATGCCGAAACAGTGAAATGGAACCAGGAGATGAGCTGTGAATGTGCCGCGGACTCAGATTGTAAATCTCGCGCTTCTACGGAAACCGCACTTGCTTAGGCCAAACACCGTAGTGCTTGACACAGACTCCTTTCACAAAAAAATTGCTCTTGAAAGAAAAAGAACAGAGCGTTCGCGAAAACCGTTCCTGCTCATGTTGTTGGACACGAGCAATGGTTTGCCTACCCCTCAGAATGGAAAGTTGCTGGGCGAGATCCTGCCCCTACTCTCGCTTACAACGCGGGAAACCGATGTGACTGGTTGGTACAAGAACACTTCCGTGGGAGGAGTAATGTTTACCGAGATCGAGAGGAAGGATCGAACGTCAATTGCGAGTACGATGCTGGCTCGGGCGAGCGGCATCTTGCTCGGGAGTCTAAGTCGTGAGCAATTCGATCAAATCGCTATTTCATTTCACCTGTTCCCGGACGACTCTGACCGTGACATTTCGCAACACACCAGCGATCCTGCCCTCTATCCCGATCTGCTGGGGCGTGATCGCGCCAGAAGAGTCTCCTCTGCAGTCAAGAGAATGATGGACATTGTAGGCAGCGTTTTTGCACTAGTGATTCTTTTTCCGCTATTTTTGACAATCGCAATTGCAATAAAGATGTCTTCCAAGGGGCCCGTGTTCTTTCGTCAGAAACGGATCGGGCAATTCGGAAGGTGTTTTGTCTTCCTGAAATTCCGCTCGATGTACGTTAACAATGACGCCAGCGTCCACGAGAGCTACGTGCGCAAATTGATTGCCGGCGAGGCCGAGCGCCAGGTGTCAAACGGAAATGGTGAAGGCGTTTACAAGCTCACCTCTGATCCTCGCGTCACTTCTGTAGGTAACTTTTTGCGCCGGACAAGCCTGGATGAGCTTCCGCAATTCCTGAATGTTTTCAGGGGTGAGATGTCTCTGGTTGGACCGCGGCCCCCGCTCCCTTACGAGGTTGGCGCGTATGACCTGTGGCACCGCCGGCGACTGGTGGAAGTGAAGCCTGGGATGACGGGACTGTGGCAGGTGACGGGTCGCAATCGCGTCAAGTTTGACGACATGGTGCGCCTGGACGTGACTTATGCTCGAACCTGGTCGCCGTGGCTGGATATAAAGATTCTAATGCGCACCCCGCGTGCCGTACTCGAAGGGGCCCATTGAGCGGGGAAGGAGTCATAAATGTCGGCAAATCCTGACAGCGTCGTAGATGCCTACAGACCGGTACTCCTGGAGCACGTTGCCCGAAGAACGCCCAGCATACTCAAGTTTGGCGTAATAGGCTACGGCTACTGGGGACCGAACGTGGTACGGAACTTGCAAGGCATTGCGGGTGCAGAAGTAGTGTCGGTGTGTGACAAAAGTTCCGTTTCGCGTCGAAGAGCTCATAAAGCGTATCCCGGTATTTACGTGAGTGCGGACGCCTCCGAGGTCATAACTTCATCCGAGATCGACGTGGTCGCGATCGTCACTCCGGTGTGGACTCATTTCGAGCTGGCCAAAGCTGCTCTCGAAAACGGGAAACACGTTTTCGTCGAGAAGCCGTTTACCAGCAATGTGGCCCAGGCGGAGCGGTTGATCGAACTGGCAGAGCAAAAGAGCCTCAAGATCATGGTCGACCACACCTTCCTGTTCACTGGGGCGGTGAAGAAAATCAAACAGTTATTGCAGCAGGGCGGCCTCGGTAAGCTCTATTACTACGATTCCACACGGGTCAACCTCGGACTGTTTCAACACGACGTCAATGTCGTTTGGGACCTTGCTCCCCACGATCTCTCCATCATGGACTACTTGATCGAGCGCAATCCCGAAGCGTTGGTCGCGACGGGGCAGCAACATTTGAATGGGTTCGAGGACGTCGCCTACATCACCTTGTACTTTCCCGACAGCATCATCGCACACGTGAATGTGAACTGGCTGTCGCCGGTCAAGGTAAGGACCACCCTGATCGGAGGAGAAAAGAAGATGCTGGTGTGGAACGACCTGGAAGCGGACGAGAAGGTCAAGGTATACGACCGAGGTGTAAACATCGCAAGCCAGGAAGGTCTGTACGAACTCCTGGTGAATTACCGGTCCGGGGACATGTGGGCGCCTCAACTTGAGCAAGTTGAAGCCTTGCGCGATGAATTGATGTATTTCGTCGAATGCATTTCAGGCAGTCGTCAGCCGTTGAATGACGGAGCAGCAGGCTTACGGGTAGTCAAGATATTGGAGGCGGCCAGTAAATCTTTGCGTAAACGAGGGGCCCTGGTCTGTCTGTGAAGGTGACGAACCATCCCGCCCCGCTCCTGAAGGTCACGTAACTCTGTTTCGAGATAGAGTGGACACGACGCAGGTTGCGCCCGCATAACACGCGTTTCCCATTCCAAGCGGACCCTCTCTGGAGCGTTTTAGCGGCAAGGTCAGGAAAAATCTATGCAGCTAAGTACCAATATCCATACCCGTGATTCGACGCTGTGCATTGCTGACAATGTGAAGTTGGGGCGAGGTGTGAAGCTCTCCAAGTTCATCAACCTCTATGGCTGTGAGATTGGCGACGAAACGAAAATCGGTGCATTTGTTGAAATTCAGAAAAACGCTGTAGTCGGAAGGCGCTGTAAAGTCTCGAGTCATACATTTATCTGTGAAGGCGTAACCGTCGAAGACAATGTCTTTATCGGGCACGGCGTCACGTTCGTCAACGACAGCTATCCGCGAGCCACCACAGAAGACGGACGGCTTCAGACGGAACAGGACTGGAAAGCCGAACCCACACTGATCAAAAAGGGCGCCTCCATCGGATCGGGAGCCACAATTCTCTCGAATGTAGTGATCGGAGAGAACGCCATCGTGGGTGCAGGCAGCACAGTGACTAGAAATGTTCCGGCGAATGCAATTGTGGCCGGGAACCCGGCCAGAGTTTTGCGCATGATCGAACCTCCAATAAGGATCGCAAATGATGAAGAGTAAAGTGCCGTTTCTGGATCTGGCTGGCGCTCACGCCGAGTTGGAAGAAGAGCTGGTCGGGATTTTTCGATCCGCGATCGAGTCCGCGTGTTTCATTGGCGGTCCCATGGTCGAAGGCCTGGAAAAGGACTTCGCCGATTTCTCCGGGACGAAGTATTGCGTGGGCGTGAGTAACGGTACTGACGCTTTACGCTTCGCGCTGATGGCAGCCGGTGTGGGCGCGGCCGACTGCGTCGTTACCGTGCCCAATACTTTCATCGCGACCACAGAGGCGATCTCCCAGACCCAGGCCTTGCCCGAGTTCGTGGACATCGACGAACGAACTTACAACATGGATCCCGCCAGACTCCGCGAGTATTTGGAAAGCCAGTGCGACCGTGATCCCATAACCCGGCAGCCTATCTCGCGAAGATCGGGACGACCAGTCACAGCCGTCGTTCCAGTCCATCTGTATGGACAAACCGTCGAGATGGATCCGATTCTCGAATTGGCCGAAGAATACAACCTGATTGTTGTGGAAGATTCCTGTCAGGCTCATGGTGCAGAGTACTATTCGCACAAGGAGCAATCCTGGAAGAAGGCCGGGTCGATGGGGAGAGCTGCCGCCTTCAGCTTCTATCCGGGTAAGAACCTGGGAGCTTGCGGTGAAGCCGGAGCGGTGACTACAAATGATCAGGAGATCGCGCGGAAGGTTCGACTGCTGCGGGACCACGGACAGGCGGAAAAGTACTACCACGATATAGAGGGCTACAATGGCCGCCTTGATGCAATTCAGGCCGGTATTCTCCAGCTGAAGCTACGTCACCTCTCAGATGGGAATTGCAAGCGCCGGGCGCACGCCGAGGCGTACCAGGAGATGCTTTGCGCGGCGGATGGGATGGTCCTTCCCTTTGAGCCGCGTTGGGCGCGAGCGGTTTATCACCTTTACGTGATGCGGGTGCGCGATCGCGAGCAACTTCGAACCCATTTGGCGGCAGCCGGCATTGGCACCGGAATTCACTACCCTATTCCGCTGCACCTGCAGAAGGCGTATCGCGCGCTAGGTTATTGCAAGGGAGATTTTCCGGTCACCGAAAGAGTCGCAGCCGAGATACTGTCCTTGCCGATGTACCCGGAGCTTAGCCGCGCCGAACAGGAGTGCGTTGTCGAAAACATCCTGGCGTACCTCGATCTGCAAGCCAGAGTTGGTACGAACCAGGAAGAGTCAGTAGCCTAGCGGCCCCCGAGCATCCCATACACTCCACGTCCTACCATTCGAAGGCAAAATTCCGTGCTTCCAAGGTGATGGAAATATGCAGATTAAGATCGAATCAACCCACCTGCGTGATGTTGCTGTCATAGTCCCCGACATCTTTCAGGATAGCCGCGGCTTTTTCTCGGAAACCTTTCGTGCCGATCAATTCGAGTCACTGGGCCTGCCCACTGAGTTTGTCCAGGACAACCACTCGCGCTCTGCCCTGGGCGTTGTCCGAGGTTTACATTTTCAATGGGAGCCCCCGATGGGCAAGCTGATGCGAGTCACCATGGGGAGCGCTTTCCTGGTTGCCGTCGATATCCGCAAAGGGTCGCCCACGCTGGGAAAGTGGGTTGGAGTGGAGGCTTCGGCCGAGAATCGCCGTTCGGTTTGGGCGCCCGCGGGTTTCGCCCGCGGCTTCTGCGCCCTTACCGACCCGACGGAAATCCAGTACAAATGCACCGGAATCTACAACAGCAAGGCAGAGTCTGCGATCCGATGGAACGACCCGATGATCGGAATTGAATGGCCTTTGGTCGATGTTGTCGTTTCTGAAAAAGACCGAAATGCCCGGTCCCTCGAGGAATGGCTGGCCTCGCCCGAGTCAGACAACGTCAGTTATTTTGAACAGGGTGAGCCCGAATTCTCGTTACGGAGCTGATCATGAGATTACTGGTTGCAGGAGGCGCCGGGTACGTTGGGTCAGTCCTGATCCCCAGACTGATCGAGCGCGGCTACAAGGTAGACGTGGTGGATTTGTTCTGGTTCGGTAATCATCTGCCTCGCCAGACCGGAATCCTTACCAAAGACATCTTCCAGCTGACGGTCGAGGATCTCGAACCCTACGACCAGGTGATATTCCTGGCAGGTCTTTCCAACGATCCCATGGCCGAGTACTCGCCCAGCAAGAATTTCATCTTTAATGCGGCGGCGCCGGCCTATCTCGGCTACATTGCAAAGATCGCCAAGGTGAAGCGCTACATCTATGCCTGCTCCTGCTCGGTTTACGGCTATACCGAAAACGATCTTTACGACGAGACGCGCCCCGTCAGCTCTAGCTATCCCTATGGAATCTCGAAGCTCCAGGGAGAGCAGGCCGTCATGCAACTCGTCGATGACGACTTCTCGGTGATTTCGCTGCGCAAAGGCACCATTTCCGGATACAGCCCTCGTATGCGACTAGACCTGATCATCAACACCATGTTCAAGACGGCCATGCGGGAGCGCACGATCACGGTGAACAATCCATCCATTTGGCGGCCCATTCTTAGTATCGAGGATGCCGCCACCGCCTACATCCGCGCCATTGAAGCCAATCAAGGCATTTCAGGCATTTTCAACATCGCTTCAGGGAACTATACCGTCGGCGAAGTGGCAGACCTGATCAAGAGTGCGGTCGAGGAACGCCTGAACCTGCGAATCAATCTATGCATCAAGCACATCCAGGATTTCCGCAACTACAAGGTTAGCGTCGAGAAGGCGGCCAATGTGCTGAGCTTTCATTCCACCGGGAATGTCAGGTCGATCGTCACCAATTTGATCGAAAACAAGGAACTGTTTCAGGACTGGGACAACCCAAACTATTCGAATATTCAAACCTTCAGGCAGGTCGAAAACGGGCTCGAAGTCCACGATATGGCTGGTGCCGCATGAACGTTGCCGTCATCGGCGCAAATGGACAACTGGGCAGCGATGTCGTCTGCGCCTTTGCCGCTCAGGGCGACACGGTGACCTCGCTGACGCACCACGATATTGAATTGTCCAGAATGGAATCGGTAAGAATGTGTCTGGGGAAGCAACCGCTCGATGTGGTGGTCAACACGGCCGCCATGCATCAGGTAGAGAAATGCGAACAGGAGCCTGCCGAAGCCTACGCTGTTAACGCAACGGGAACGCGAAATCTGGCTCTCGCGACGCGTGAGTTGAGAGCGGCGCTGGTTCATGTCAGTACCGATTATGTCTTTGACGGAAGCAAAGGTGCGCCGTATCTGGAGGACGACGCGCCCCTCCCGCTCAATGTTTACGGCAGCTCCAAGCTGGCGGGGGAATATTTTGCGCGAACCCTGAACCCGCGACACTTCGTGCTGCGCACTTCGGCGCTTTACGGAAAGCATCCCTGCCGGGCCAAGGCTGGACTTAACTTCGTCGACTTGATGCTCAAGTTGGCTCGGGAGCGAGGCTGGGTGCGAGTGGTCGATGACGAGGTTGTCACGCCGACATCGACTTCGCAACTCGCCAAACAGATTGTGGTTCTGAGCCGCTTCGACGCCTACGGACTCTACCACGCAACGGCTGAAGGCAAATGCTCCTGGTACGAGTATGCGAAAGAGATCTTTCAACTCACAGACACCGACGTTCGGCTTGAGATTGCGACCTCAGCAGAATTTCCGGCCAAAGTGCCGCGGCCAAGCTATTCGGTGCTCGAAAATCATGCACTCAAGATCCGCGGTCTGAATGGGTTCAGTTCATGGCAAGAGGGGTTGTGCGAGTACCTTGGAGTCCGCGAGCCATCTCATTCCCAGGCCTAGTCTCAACCGAAATGACAATGAACAAGCTTCCGGTCCAGTCCACCAAGCTCGGCGCAGGCGGCTATCGACCATGAGGACCACGCCTACAGCGGTATGTATCGTGGTGGAGAATCTGCCGGTGCCGCTTGACCGGCGCGTGTGGCGAGAGGCCTGCGCCTTGCGTGCCGCAGGCTACCGGGTCTCGGTTATCTGTCCGAAGGGGAAGGGTTGGACGGCCGGCTACGAGACGATCGAAGGCATCGAAGTATACCGGCACAAGGCATGGGAGGCCTCAGGTATCGCAGGGTATTTGCTTGAGTACACTGCGGCTCTCGCGAGCGAGTTGTTCCTGACCCTTAAAGTGTTTTGGCGCACCCGGTTTCGTATTCTGCAAGCCTGCAACCCGCCTGACACCATCTTTCTTATAGCGTTGCTGCTGAAAATCTTCGGAGTGCGATTTATCTTCGACCAGCACGATCTGGGCCCGGAACTGTTTGAGGCCAAGTTCGGCAACCGCAGGCGTTTGTTCCATGGCCTCGTACGATGGGCTGAGCGGTGTTCGTTCCGCGTCGCGAATGTCTGCATCGCCACCAACGAATCCTTCAAGGAAATTGCTGTTACCCGGGGAGGGAAGCATCCGGAGCATGTCTTCGTCGTTCGGAACTGCCCAGACCTGACCAGTTTCGGCAGTCAAGCGAGTCAGCCCGGCACGAAATACGGAAGGTCACTGCTGGTGGCGTATGTCGGTTTCATGGGAAATCAGGACGGCCTCGACCTGTTACTTGAGTCGATCGAACACGTTGTAAAAAACGAGAATCGTCAAGACACACACTTCGTGCTCGTCGGAGGAGGCACCATGCTTACCGAGTTGCGAGCCACGATTGCCAAGAAGGCCCTGGACTCGTATGTCACTCTGACGGGCCATGTGCCTCATGAAAACGTAGCTACGTATCTCGCCAGTGCGGATATAGGAGTCGCGCCCGACCCTAAGAACCCGATGAACGACAGTTCGACAATGATCAAGATTTTTGAGTACATGGCGTTTCGATTGCCAATCGTGCAGTACGACCTGAAGGAGGGACGGCGCGTCGCGGGCCCTGCGGCTTTGTACGCCACGCCCAACGACCCGGTCGATTTCGCCAACCAAGTAATCAGACTGCTCGATTGCAAGGAACTACGTCAGGAACTGGGTCAGTGCGGTCGCACGCGGATTGAAGAAGGCTTGAACTGGGAAGTCGAAAAAAAATCGCTGATTAGGGCCTACACTGCCGCTCTTCAGTTTGACCATGCGGGATAGATGAATTGTTTTCGACCTCTCTTTGTTCACGTGATGTTTCTGCTTCCTGATGTCGCGCCAGCCAATTGACCATGGGAACGACGCCGATAGCAGAATCAGTTGACCACATGACAAGTCGCCGCATTGTTGCCGCTTGTGTCGTCCTTCTGGTTATCCTGCTGTCATCGATACGCGGATATTCGGCTGACGTTGTGTTGATTCGTTCAGGCGACGGCTTGTCCTCGTCCCAGGAAAACGACCTGGAACTCGCCACCCGGTTCTACGGGGTCAACCTGAAAGTAGTTACTGCCGGCCACAACAATACGCTTGATGCGGTCCGGCAGAAGGGAACACTGGCGGTCGCAATTGAGGCAAATGCGCTGGCTTCTGTGAACCGCACGGCGCTCCTTCGAGCCCGGCGTCGAGGCACGCAAAGCACCGTGCCGTTACTTGTTCTTGGAGTCGCGCCGGAGACGGGATCGGATCTCCTAAGAGATTGGTCAGGCGGGACGGCGGTTGGAACCGAACGCCTGGTGAGTCCGCTTCGACTGCATTATGTTGTCGGCCGCGCCGCTGGCATAACCCAACAACTAGCTGATCTCGATGCGCCTT